>Ga0302314_10001003_pt1 | contig 52665 bp, 51 predicted proteins | sample III_Palsa_N2_3_FD_200533 | JGI IMG/M metagenome (GOLD analysis project Ga0302314, IMG submission 200533) | Peat permafrost microbial communities from Stordalen Mire near Abisko, Sweden - III_Palsa_N2_3 | ecosystem: Environmental > Terrestrial > Soil > Palsa > Peat permafrost | place: Sweden... | reverse complement strand
AAGAAGGTCAGGGTGAAGGTCATGAAGCCGAGCACGGGAATCGACTGCAGGATGTCCAGCGCCGGGATGATGATCAGCTCGGCCTTGCGGCTCTTGGCCGCCAGGGTGGCGATCACGAAGGTGAACAGCAGCGAGGCGACGATCGCCGCGAACATGCGCAAGGTCGAGCGCAGCGCATATTCCGGCAGACGCGCCGGGTCGAGCGTGACGCCGGCGTTGGGCAGATGCGAAATCGGCAGGTTCATCTGCCTGGCGCCGTGGAGCACGACCACGGCGAGGCCGCCCAGCAGCAGGAAGGCGACCACGTCGAAGCGATTGGGCGCGAGTCGCCGCCGCGCGAATCGCGCGAGCAGACCGGGATTCATCCGTTCTGATGAGAGGAAGACCATGGGCTTGCCTCGTGAACGCCGCGTCGGCCGTCACGAGGACCCGAAGAAATCAGGTCCGGCTGGACAACCTCGGCGGCCCGCTATCTGGGCCAGTACTGTCGCTAGGCATTTGGGTTTGAGGTTCCGGAAACGCGTTCCCGCCATGGGGATCGCGCGGTGGGAATGGTCCTGAAAGTCGCGCCCTGTCAACCCCGTGTCCAGGCCCCGGCGCGGCTTTAGGCGCCCGCGCGCGGGCACTCTCTTCAGTCAATACCGAACAGCGCTGTTTTCGTTGTTCCAGATTGGCGCTAAAAGACTTAAGAGTCGGGGGAATTATCCACCACAAGGGAAAAGACATGAAGCTTCCAGGCATTGCCGTAGCGGCGCTCGCCATCTCTGCGCTCGTGGGGAGCACGGCGGTCGCCCAGGTGACCATGCAGCCGGTTCCCAATCCTGAGGGATCGGCCAAGGCGATGGGTCACCATCATTGGCGTGGCCATCGCCATCACGGGCGCCACCACCGCCATCACCACATGCATATGCACATGCATCACCACCACTGGCATCACCACCACGTAAAGATGTCCGCGGCGCCTGCCGAGGCTCCGGCCCCGGCGCCCGCCGCTCCGCAATAGAGCTCTGATCGGCGAGTCGGCGCTCTAGCCGGCTCACCGTCCACGGCAAGCCCTTCAGGCACCCGCGCCTTCTGGCGCGTGGTGCTTGTTGTGTTTGGCGCAAATGCCCAGATCTTATGGCTTCAGCGTCTTGCCCACCGGGGCGATGGCCAGCCCCGCTAGCTTGAAATGCTGAATGGTGAAGGGAATGCCGATCAAGGTGATGGCCTGCGCGGCTCCGATCACCACATGCGCCAGCGCGATCCACCACCCGGCGAATAAAAACCAGATCACGTTCAGCACTCCGCCCAGACAGCCCGTGCCCAGGTCCCCTTGGCCATTGAGGGCGTCCCTCGGCACGGCATGGCGGCCGAACGGCGCGAAGGCGAACAGGCCAATCCGGAAGACGGCGGGGACCCACGGCAAGCCGACGATGGTGATCGCCAGCACCCCAGCGCCGACGATCCAGGCGAGACCGGCGGCGAAGCCTCCGAATATGAACCACAAAACGTTGAGAATGAGATTGATCACGGCGTTCACCAGCGAAGGAGTCTAGGACCCGCCAGCGCGCCGGCGAGGGCGCTGGCGGCGATGCCGGCGCTATACCAGAGGGCGACGAACGGCGCGGTGTTTTCCTGGCAGTAGAGACCGTAGACGGCCGCCGAGAGCCCCCCGGCGAGAAGGCCCGCGGCGGCGCCCGCGGAGACCAGCCGCGTGGGGGCCAGCCGGCGCAGGACGATGATCACCGCGAGATAGATCGGAACCGCCAGGGCCAGGATGCGCCAGGGGCACACCCGCCAAGTCTGGCTGAGCCATAAGGCCGGCTGCTGACCGGGGCCGGCGCGCATGGAGGCGTGGGCGGCCATCATCCAGATGGCGGCCAGCGCCACGGCGCAGACCACGCCGCCGGCAACGCCAAGACGCGCGCCGGGCCGCGCCAGGCGATGAAGCCAGAGCAAGCCGGCCAGAGCCGCCGCCAGGCTGTAGCCGGCCTTCATCCAGAACCACGACGCATGCATCGCCGGGGCCAGAGGCTGGATCCCCAGCCACAGCGCCAGGGCGACACCAGCCACGACCGCGCCCGCGAGCGCCGCGGGCGCCAGGCGGCCGGCCGGGACGGCGGGACGCACCGGCGCGCTGTCGGCGGCGGCCAGGGCGGCGATCAGTTCAGAGGTCTTCATCGGAGACCTCGCTTGTCAGTCGTTTCATGCTCCGATGCACGCTCACCTTGGCGGCCGTGACGCTCATGCCGGCGCGCCCCGCCGCCTCGGCCATGGAATAGCCCTCGAGTTTTACGTCCCGGATCAACGCCCGCTGGCGGGCCGGAAGTCGGGCCAGAAGGCTCGTCACGTCGCGCCGCACAGCGCCTTCCTCCGGATTGTCGGCGGCCAGCAGTTCGCCGGCGTCGTCGAGGGAGACGTCCACGCGTCCGCCGCCACGCCGGAAGTGATCGATGAGCTTGTAGCGGGCAATGGCGAAGGCCCAGGGCGTGAAGGGAAACCTGGGGTCATAGGTCGCGCGCTTCACGTGAATGGCCAGCAGCGTCTCCTGCACCAGATCCTCCACCTCGTCCGCGCGCCTCGAAAGGCGCCGGGCGAAGAAGGCGCGCAGCCGGCCGGCGAGCAGCGTGAGCAGCCGCGCCTGGGCCGGCCCCTCCCCCGCCTGGGCCGCGATCATCAGCGCCTTAAGTTCAGCCTCCAACGCGAGCGTGTTCCTGGTCCGGCTATTCGGCCTGTTGGCCTGGATCGTTACATCGCTTCGGCGCGGGCGTAACCATCGGTGGCCCGCGTTCGAACTAGGTTTAGCGCGATCCGCGCCAGGGTAACCTCAGGGACTTTCTCATGTTCGCCAAGACCGTCTCCACCGCGCGCAGGTCGGGCGCCCTCGCAATTGTCGGCGCGATTCTCTCCGGGTGCCTAGCCGCCGGGCCGAGCGCGGCGGCGCCGCGCCTGCCGGCCGCCGCCTTCGACCCGCCAGCCCAAGGTATGCAGACCGCCGTTCTCTCCGGCGGGTGTTTCTGGGGCGTCCAAGGCGTCTTCGAGCACGTCAAGGGCGTGAAGAAGGTCTGGGCCGGCTATGACGGCGGCAAGCGCGCCACCGCCAGCTACGATCTGGTCAGCACCGGAACCACCGGTCACGCCGAGTCGGTGGAGATCGAGTTCGACCCCGCCCAGATCTCCTACGGCCAGATCCTGCGCATCTTCTTCTCGGTGGCCACCGATCCCACCCAGGTGAATCGGCAATTCCCCGATGAAGGGACGCAATATCGCTCCGAAGTCTTCTACCGAAACGACATGCAGAAGGCCGTCGCTCAGCACTATATCGCCCAGCTGGATGCCGTCCGGGCTCTTCCCAGACGTATCGCCACCCGTGTCGACCCGGACAGCGGCTTCTTCCGCGCCGAGGCCCACCACCAGGACTATCTGACCCACCACCCCCACGATCCGTACATCGCCCTCTACGACATGCCCAAACTCGGCCAGCTCAAGGCCCTGTTCCCCACGGCCTGGCAAGCGGCGCCTGTGTTGGCGTTGTAGTCATCTGAACCATGGATTGCTTGGTCACGCGGCCCCCCGATCTTCCCCGCGTTTGCTGGGAAGATCGGGGGGGGTGGTGGAACCCAGCGTGACCCGACTTGACCCACTCTGGCGGAGGCGCTGAGGCTGTGCTCAATTGCCGGCGCGACAAGTGGGGCGAGGGGCTAGGTGAGCGCGGTCGATAATCTGAAGCCAGCCTTTCGTCCCCTTATTCCGGCCAGCGTGCGCCTGCGCGAACTCAGCGTCACGCCGCTGATTATCGGGGTCCTGCTGGGCGTAATTTTCGGCGCCTCGTCGCTGTACCTCGTGCTCAAGGTTGGACTGACGGTCAGCGCGTCCATTCCCGTGGCCGTGATTTCCCTTACCCTGTTCCGCATCCTGGGCCGCCTTGGCCTGCGGACGGCCACCATCCTCGAACACAACATCGTCCAGACCGCGGGGTCGGCTGGCGAGTCCATCGCCTTCGGCGTCGGCGTCACCATGCCCGCGATCATGATCCTGGGTTTCGACCTGGAAATCGGCCGCGTGATGCTGGTGTCCGTCCTGGGGGGGCTCCTCGGCATCCTGATGATGATCCCCCTGCGCCGGGCCCTGATCGTCCAGGAACACGGGATTCTGAAATATCCCGAGGGCACGGCCTGCGCCGAGGTGCTCAAGGCCGGCGCGACACCCGAGGAGCGCGCGCTGGGACGTGAGCCGGGCGCGGCCACAAGCGATCTCGAGGACGCCCGCTCGGGCGCGGCGGCGATCTTCACCGGCTTCGGCGTCGGCATCGTCTACAAACTGGGCATGGAAGCCTTCCGGCTGTGGAAGGACATTCCGGAAAAGGTGTTCGGCGCGCCGCTCGCCGTCGGCTCCATCTCGGCCGAGATCTCTCCCGAACTCCTGGGCGTCGGCTACATCATCGGCCCGAAGATTTCCGCCACCATGGCCGCCGGCGGGGTGCTGGCCTACCTGGTGCTGATCCCGGCGATCCACTTCTTCGGATCAGCCGCGGCTTTGCCAATCGCACCGGGCACGACGCCCATTTCCCAGATGGGTCCGGACGATATCCGGGGCGCCTATGTGCTCTACATAGGGGCCGGCGCGGTGGCCACGGGCGGCATCATCAGCCTTATCCGCTCTCTCCCCATGATCTGGCGCGGCATCGCTGGCGGCGTGGCGGACTGGCGCGCCAGCCGCGCCGAAACGGTCAAGGCCGAGGTGCTCCGCACCGACCAGGACCTTTCACCAAGGTTCGTAGCCCTCGGCCTCGTGGTCCTGGTAGCGGCGATCCTCATGGCCCACACCCTGCGCATGAACATCGTGGGGGCCGTGCTCATTGTCGTCTTCGGCTTTCTGTTCGTCACCGTCTCTTCGCGCCTCACCGGCCAGATCGGATCATCATCCAACCCCATCTCCGGCATGACCGTGGCGACGCTGCTGCTCACCTGCCTGATCTTTCTCGCGCTCGGCTGGACCGGACCCACCTACTACGTCACCGCCCTCTCCGTAGGCGGTATCGTGTGCATCGCCGCATCTAACGGTGGGACGACGTCCCAGGACCTGAAGACCGGTTTCCTGATCGGCTCGACGCCCCGCGCCCAGCAGATCGCCATCCTGTGCGGCGCCTTTGTCTCCGCATTGGCGCTTGGCCCGATCCTTCTGGCCTTGAACGACGCTTCCACGGTCTATGTGCCGGTGGTTGCCACCGGAGCGCCGCTGCCGGCCGGCGGCAAGGTCGCCACCATCCCCGCCCCGGCTTGGCGCGTTCCGGCGGGCGTCGTCGCCACCCTTCCGGCCGAGCGGATCAAGGGCCCGCAGGCGGCCTCCGACACCACGCCCTACCGCGTGTGGCAGAAGACGGACACCGTGGGCGGAGAGCCCGGCCGCTATCTCGTCGACGCTTCCGGCGCGCCCCGATACCTCGTCGATCCGGGGGTCAACGGCGCCCACCGCGTGCGACCGGACGGGACCACCGTCAATAAGTTCGCCGCGCCCAAGGCGACCCTGATGAGCTACATCATCAAGGGCATACTGAGCCGCCAGCTCCCCTGGACCCTGGTCATCCTGGGGGCGATGATCGCCTTCGTGCTGGAGATGTGCGGCATCGCCTCCCTGGCCTTCGCCGTCGGGGTCTATCTGCCGCTGTCGTCATCGACGCCGATCCTCATCGGCGGGATGGTGCGCTGGTTGGTGGACCGTAGCCTCAAGAGCCGCCTCGCCCACCGAAACCTGAGCGAAGCCGAACTCATCGCCGAGACCGACAAGAGCCCGGGCGTGCTGGTGGCCTCCGGCTACATCGCCGGCGGGGCCATCGCCGGCATCGGCATCGCCTTCATGGCCGGCGCGCTCACCGGCTTCAATCAGAGCGTCAACGACTTCATGACCGCGCACAATCCGTTCTTCAACGGCGCATGGGCCGACCTCCTGGCGCTGATTCCGTTCGCGGCCCTGGTGGCAGGGCTCTACCTCAGCGGCCGCCTCGCCCGAACGGCGCGCTAACCCCCTTGAGCGGCCCATTGGCACGAATGATCGACGAGGCCTCCCGCATGGTGGTGTTCACCGGCGCCGGTATGTCCACGGAATCCGGCGTGCCCGACTTTCGCAGTCCTGGCGGCGTCTGGAGCCGCATGAAGCCGATCTATTTCCAGGACTTCGTGGCCAGCGAGGCGCGCCGGCGCGAGGCCTGGACTCGCGCCTTCAGCGGCGCGGCCGGCTGGGTCGGCGCCAAGCCCAATACGGGGCACCACGCCGTGGCGCGTCTGGTGGCGTCCGGCAAGGTGAGCGCCGTCGTCACTCAGAATGTCGACAACCTGCATCAGGCTTCGGGCGTGCCGGAGGACAAAATCGTCGAGCTGCACGGAAACGCCAGCTACGCCACGTGCCTGGAATGCGGCCTGCGCCACGAACTGGCCGACCTCAAAGGCCCGTTCCTCGAGCGCAGAGAGCTGCCAGCCTGCCGCGCCTGCGGCGGCCTGGTGAAGACGGCCACCATCTCCTTCGGCCAACCGATGCCGGCGGGACCCATGGCCAGGGCCGATGCGGCCAGCCGCGCCTGCGACCTCTTCCTGGTGCTGGGATCATCCCTGGTGGTCTATCCGGCTGCGGGTTTTCCCCTCATGGCCAAGAGCCGCGGCGCGCGCCTCGCCATCGTCAATCGCGAGCCCACCGACCAGGACCCGATGGCTGACCTCGTCCTCCACGAGGTGTTAGGCTATCACCGTATCAGTGCGCCGCAGGTGCGATGGCGAGGGGCTACGAGCATGCGCAAAGTCATTCTGATCTCCGGCGTCGCGCTGGCCTTGGCCGGCTGCGGCAAGCTGGCGACAATCATTCCGGGCGCGTCCAGCCAGACGCCGCCTGCCCGACGCGCGGGCCTTTGGCAGCAGGTGTTCGTGCGCGATGGTGTTTCGAGCGGACCCGCGATGATGGGTCCGGTCCGGGTCTGCGTCGATGCCGGATCGGAGGCTAAAAGTCCGATCTTCAACTTTCAGACCGCGATCAAACAGGCTCATGAGCATCACTGCAGCGACCCCGTCAGCGCGCGCGGCCTGGATGGAACCTATAGCTTCTCCGCAGACTGCCCGTTGCCCGGCGTGAATGGGAGGGCCGTCCTCAAAGGATCGGCCAGCGGAGACTTCACCACCACCTTCCACATGCGTCTGGTGACTGACATCACGCGGCCGGCGCCGTTCACAAAGCTCAGCAGCCACCACGTGGTCGATATCGATGGAACCTGGCAAGGACCGTGCCCCGCCGGCGTCGCTCCCGGCGACATGCTGCTCGCCAACGGGTTGAAGGCGCCGGGCGGCATACTCGTGAACCCTCACGAGAAGCAGTCGCCAGCCAAGGCCCCGCCACCTCCTGGCGGCTGAGTCCGAACGCCTTTCTGGCTTCGTCCTTAGTGCGCCAGATAGGCGGTCTGCACGGCCTTCTCGAACAGGGCCGTCATCGCCGAGGTGATATCAGTGTCCGTATCGACAGTGAATTCTAGGCCGGACGATGCACAGGCAATCGCGGCCTGTTCAACCTCGTCGGTGCCCCCCACGCCGCTCGGATATTGCCACGGCTCTATGTCGCTCACATAGCCGTCATAGGGCGCGAGCGAATTGTACCTCAGATACAGAAAGGCGATGCGGATGCCTTTGTTCTTGAAGTCCGTACAATAGCTGTTGCCCGTGGCGGGATTCTTGGTCTGGTTTACGCAGAACTGCGGCCGACTGTAGTAGGTGTACATGGTGGAAGTGCCGATGCAGGAAGCCGTCGGGGTCGTTCCATCCGAGTCAGTGTCGTTCATGCCGTCAGTGACGATGAACAGCACCTCTTGTGGCGTGTCGCCGACCGATGAGCCGCCATTGCCGGGCGTGGGCATGATTGCATACATACCCTTAAGTCCCTGCTCGTCGATAAACGAGTAGGAATCGTCGCCTTCGCTATTGCTTTCAAGAGGAGCGACGCCGTTGGCGGCCGCTTGGGCCGCGGTGAAGCCGGAGCTCATCGTCGACTCCGATTGGAAATCGATATTCGCCGTCGAGACTGGCCAAGTGTAGATCGTCTCAAGACCCTTGGTGATTGCCGGGTCTGGAATCGTGCCGCCCTGAAGGTAGGTTGAGGGCACGTTGTTGTAGCCGAGGTCGAGCGTATAGAGGTCGACAGCGTAGGTCGTATTGTTTTCGATCGCCGTCGCCGGCGCTGTGGTCATCAGAGCGGACACGGCCTGATTCACCAGGTCGACGCGAAGTTGAACGGCCAGACACCGCGATAGGGCGAACGCATCTTCCGCGCCGTAGGCGGCCGCGGGCGTCGGCCCCGTCGCCGTGGGCGTGTTGGTATGATTAACCGTGGTCGCAAGCGTGGTGTACCCCGCCGGCGCAGTCCCGCAGGTGCCATCCGTAGGCACGCCCTTCACCAGACTGGTCGTGCTGATATTTCCATTGGTCATCACGCACGGGAATGCAGCGGCGCCGTCTGTAAATACGCCGCCGCTCAAGGAGTTCGCACCGGACTGGCAGATTATATTGGCCGGGTTATACAGATTGTTGTCTTTGTAGGCGGTCGGATCGGATTGGTGGCAGCCCAGAGCGCAGTTGCCCAGCCCATTGTTGGGCGTTGCATTGAACATCGTCGTCACGCCGGTGGATTGAGCGGGAAAGGCCATGGACGGCGATTCGTCGACCAGCATGTAGAAGGTCGTGACCGGAGAGGCGGAATTCTTGGCGACCGACGTGCCCGCAATGGCCATCTGGGCGAAGCCCAGGATTCCAGACATGTAGTTATTAGAAGTGCCGGTCCAGTTGACGGTCGCTGTGCGCGTGACGGGCGTCCCGGAGCTGTCGACGATGGTGACGTTCGCGGCCGTCAGCGTAAGTGTCCCGATGCCTTGAACCTTGGCGATCTGGGCGTTGAAGAGATTCACCACCTGGGTCACCACTTGCGTGCAAGTCGAGGCGGTTTGGTTCGGGTAGCAGCTGTCCGACATCATGGCGGGCTGGGTCGCCGCCAAGGCGGCGGCGTCGGCGATGCCGTTGATAGTCTCCTCACGCCGCGTGGCGGAGACGTAGTCCACCGCCGAGCCCAGCGAAAGCAGGACCACCGGCAGCATGAGCGCGGCCAGGGCGGCGATATTGCCGCGAACATCGGTCAGGTAAGACGGCCGGCGCGGAAAGAACGGGCGCTTGCGTCGCGATTGAACGGGATCCGGCATGGAAAGGTGGCTCTCTGTTCGATTCAACAACTAGCTGCAGACTGGGTCTAACGGAATACTGCCAGAATTCTGAGGTGGCATGTATAGCTGACTGCTCATCGGGACGTTGCCGCCGACGTATACACCGCCTATATTCGCTTGATAGCTATAGTTACTCTGCACCAGAATATAAGACGTGCCGGCAGCATTCGGCGAGGTCGGATAGAGTAGCTGAGAGGGTAGCGTCCAGGCGGCTCCGGTAGTGAGGGCCGTGCCGCCATTATAGGCTTGGCTCCAGGTCACCGTGGCGCCGGTTCCGGCCGCATTCACCGTGATTTCGGACGTCGCCAATTGGAGATTGGTGGTGGAATATGGCGCCATGACCTGGGTGGAGGCGGTCATCAAGGTCGTCAGTTCTGCCGATGTAACGCACTGCGGTTGTGAGGCGATATTGGCCAGCTGCGCCGTCGCGTCGCAAACCTTGCGATAGGTGGTGAGAAGCTCCTGCGCCGCGAAACCGCCGAGATAGAGCGCCACCAGGATCGGAGCCACCAGGACGAACTCCACGGCGGCGGCGCCGGCGGACTCCTGGCGCCAGAGTTGCAGGCGTTCAAGGACGCGGCGTGTGTGAAGAACTTTGATCATGACGATGTCGGGTATGGCTCCACTTCGAACACCGAGGTGCCTTGCATCAGGAAGGATCCGTCCGCCTGGGTGGCGCCGGCGAGAAGGCCGCCGATGACCGGAAAGTCATAATAGACCCGCACGATCGCAAAGGTGCTGGGGGCGCTGGCGGTGTAGTTCCCCGCGATCGGCGAGCACACCACCGGAAGGGGGGGAGGGGTGGTGCAGGTATAGGGCGTAATCGGAGCGGTATTGAGGGCGCTCGCCGTGCTCGAGGTCTCGATGTCTACCACCAGGTTGGAGCAGTTGAAGAGGGCCGGGAGGTGGCCGCACACCTGGGACTTGAAGTTCGCTTGGGTCAGCGTCGTATCCTGGCCCGTCATGTACGAACGCCCGGCCTGGACGGTCGCGGTCTGAATCGCCTGATTCATCAGGAAGATGATGGAGATCTGCAGGGACGCGAGCACCATCAGCAGGAACGGCCAGGCGACCAGCGCGAACTCCACCGCGGCCGCGCCCGAGGTGTCCCGGGCCACGCGCCGGCCGGCGCGACAGAATCTTGCCGCGGCACGCCAAGCTTTTTGCAATGCGGTTACCCGCACGCGGCCATCCGACGCCATGCGACATGCCCCTCGATAGTGTCTGCGCGCAGCTTTATAGGCAGCGTTCTTAAAATCAGATCAATTGTCATTATAGTCAAGCCACGTGTGAGCTTCGGCCGGCCCCATTATTGAAATCCATCGCCGTCCGTTGCGCTTGGGTGGGCCGGTCACTCGACCTGAGAGCAAAAGTTAACGCGCCAATTCAACTGACTGCCTGCGATAAAAGTCAGGAACGTGATTCGCCTTACCTGGGCCGCAGAGGTCCAGAAGCGTCTGTGTGGCACGATGTCGCACTCCGAGTCTCTTCCACCCACGGTCGGGAGTAGAGGGGGTCCGGTCAGGCTTACCGGGAGGGTGGGCGCAGGCGCATGAGGCCTTCCTGGGCGGTGGAAGCGATCAGGCGACCGTCGGCGTTGAAGATTTCGCCAATATTAAACCCACGCGAACCGGAGGCCGAAGGGCTCTTTTGGGCGTAGAGGTGCCAGTCGTTGAAGTTCGAGCGCCGATGGAACCAGATGGCATGGTCCAGGCTGGCGGTCTGAAAGCCCGGGGTATGCCAATTAACCCCGTGGGGCCGCAGGGCCGTGGAAAGCAGCGACATGTCCGAGGCGTAGGCCAGGGCCGCCTGCTGGATGGCCACGTCGTCCGGCAGAGGCGCCACGGCGCGCATCCACACGTTTTGTTCCGGCGGGGCGGGCGCCGGCGGCGACTCCGACCAGCGCTCGCCGCCCACCCAGCGCATCTCGATTGGGCGTGAGCGCCCGTCGTCGAAGCCGGAGTCCGGGGCCTCGGCGGCCGGCGGCACGCTCGGCATGAGGTCCTGGTGATCGAAGCCGGGGACCTCGACTTCGAACGAGGCGGCAAGGTTGAAGATCTGGCAGCCGTGCTGGATCGCCGTCACGCGGCGGGTGGTGAACGACTTGCCGTCGCGCGACCGGTCGACCTCGTAGAGGATCGGCACGGCCGGATCACCGGGGCGAATGAAGTAGCAGTGCAACGAGTGGCAGACCCGCGCCTCCACCGTGCGGTAGGCGGCCATCAGCGCTTGCCCGATGACCAGGCCGCCAAAGATGCGCGGTCCCCAATCCGCCGGCGCGACGCCGCGAAACAGGTTCACCTCGATTCGCTCGAGGGCCAAGGTCTCGATCAGGTTCTCGGCCTCGGCCATGCCCGCCCCATTTGAAGAAGGCGAGCGCCTTAGCCCGCCCCGCCCGTCGCCGCAAGGAAGCGGCCCTCAAACCACCTCTCCCAAAGGGAGAGGGAACCATCCCCATGGCGGAGCCATGGGAGGGTGAGGGGTTACGCTGCCTGCGTTCCTACGCCCTCACCCGGACGCGCCTTGCGGCGCGTCTCGACCTCTCCCCACGGGAGAGGTAGCCTTCCCCTACCCTTCCCAGTCGAGTGTCCGGGCGACCGCCTTTTTCCACCGGGCGTATTCGCGCTCACGGACTTCGGGGGCCATGGCCGGGGTCCAGGCGCCGCCTTCGCGCCACTTGGATCGCAGGGTGTCGAGATCTGGCCAGAAGCTCACCGCCAGACCGGCGGCGTAGGCGGCGCCGAGGCAGGTGGTCTCGGCGATCGCGCACCGGGCGACGGGGATATCCAGCACATCGGCCTGAAACTGCATCAGCAGATGGTTGGCGGTCATGCCGCCGTCCACCTTCAGACGGGTGAGCGCCTGGCCGGAATCAGCGGTCATGGCGTCGGCCACCTCGCGGGTCTGCCAGGCGACCGCCTCCAGAGCGGCGCGGGCGATGTGGCCTCGGGTCACGAACGCGGTGAGCCCAGCGATGACGCCGCGCGCGTCGCTCCGCCAATGCGGTGCAAAGAGGCCGGAGAAGGCCGGCACGAAATAGCAGCCGCCGTTATCCTCAACACTGCGGGCCAGGGCCTCGATCTCCGAGGCGGAGCGGATGAGGCCGAGGTTGTCGCGCAGCCACTGCACCAGAGCGCCAGTGACCGCGATCGAGCCCTCCAGGGCGTAGGCCGCCGGCGCCTCTCCGATCTTGTAGCCGACGGTGGTGAGCAGGCCGTTGGCCGACGCCACCGGCCGCTCGCCGGTGTTCACCAGCAGGAAATTGCCGGTGCCATAGGTGCATTTGCCTTCGCCCGGTGAGAAGCAGGTCTGGCCAAACAGCGCCGCCTGTTGATCGCCGAGCGCCGAGGCGACCGGCACGCCCGCCAGCACGCCTTCAGCCTGCCCATAGACCTCGGCCGACGAGACGATGCGTGGCAGCATGGCGCGGGGCACATTCATGGCCGCCAGGAGATCCTCGTCCCAGTCCAGGGTGGCGAGGTTCATCAGCATGGTGCGGCTGGCGTTGGTGACATCGGTGACGTGTGCGCCGGTGAGCTTCCAGATGAGCCAGGAGTCCATTGTGCCGAACAGCAGCTCGCCGCGCTCCGCCGCCGCGCGCGCGCCGTCCGTACGGTCCAGCAGCCAGCTGAGCTTCGGCCCGGAAAAATAGGTTGCCAGCGGCAGACCGCAGGCGGCGCGGAACCGGTCCTGGCCGTCCGCGCCGGCGAACTTTCCCACGAGTTCCGCCGTGCGCGTGTCCTGCCAGACGATGGCGTTGGCGATCGGCCGCCCCGTGGATTTTTCCCAGACGAGCGTCGTCTCGCGCTGGTTGGTGATGCCCACGGCCGCCAGATCGGCGGGCGCGACGCCAAGCTTGGCCATGGCGGCGGAAATGACGCCGCTGACATTGGCCCAGATCTCCAAGGCGTCGTGCTCGACCCAACCGGGCCTCGGGTAGATCTGCCGGTGCTCCACCTGCGCGCTCGCCGCCACGGCCCCGGCGGCGTCGAAGATCATGCAGCGCGAGGACGTCGTCCCTTGGTCGATGGCGGCGATGTAGCGTTGGGTCATTGGCCTCCCCAAGCCGCCGCCAACTGGCGGTCCAAGGTCACAAGCGTGGCGCCCAGACGCTGCGCAAGCCAGAGATAACAGGCGCCATAGGCCGTTAGCCCGGTCTCCGCGGCCAATTCGACCACCGCGTCGTGATCCACGGCGACCTCTTCGATTCCGAGCCGATGGCGTGACCGGAAGGCGAGCAGCAGCGCATCCGCGGAATCGGGAAATCGACGACACTTGTTCAGACACACATTCGCCAGCTCGTTCCTGAGCAACGCAGGCGCCACGAATGGACCTTCGCCCAGGCGCTCGACGACGCCTTCCGCTGACGGTTCATTGAACAGCAGCGCGGCTATGGCCGACGCGTCAACGACCGTGAGCGCCATCGCGGTCGGCGCGAATGATGTCGGCCGCCTCCGTAGGCGTGGCCAGTCCCAGCGCACGAATGTCAGCGAGTATCCGCGCGGGCGGAGCAATCTCGACCTCCACCGCAGCCGAGGAGACGATGTGTAGCAACTCACCTTGCAGGGAGCGATGAGCGCGCTCCGCGCGCCCTCGGAGCTGCCGGACAATATGTTCCGGCACGTTTTTGATGGAGAGATTCATCGTTGGTTCCATTATGGCGCCAATTTGGGATACCATTTAGCTCCTCATTTGGGAAGGCGCCGCCCGTGCGCCAGATGGTTGAGCACAATGCCGCTCGTGGTGGCGAGGTTCAGGGAATCGAAACCGCCGGACATAGGGATGGAAATCGCGCGGGCGCGTGCGAGGAGATCGCCCGGCAGGCCGGCGCCCTCGGCGCCCAGCAGCACCGCGACGCGCTCGGGCGGCGCGAGATCCGCCAGCGGCGTGGCGGCGGATGGACTGAGCGCCAGGGCCTCAAAGCCGTGGCGCGCCAGGAGGTCCAGCGGATCTCCCTCCAGGCGCGCGAACGGGACGGTGAGCGCCGCGCCCACCGACACCCGGATCGCCTTGCGGTAGAGCGGATCGCAGCAGGCGCCGTCGAGCAGCACCGCCGCCGCGCCGAAGGCGGCGGCATTGCGGAAAACGCCGCCAACATTGTCGTGATTGGAAACGCCGAACAGACAGACGATCCGCGCCGGACCGGCGACCGCCTGCAGCAATGCATCGGGGGATAGGGGCGGACCGCGCTCGCCGAAGGCCAGGATCCCCCGGTGGATCGGAAAGCCGACGATGGAGTCCATCACCACCTGGCCAGCGGCGAAGATCGGCACGTCCTCGGCGAAGGCCGCGAGGATCGGCGCCAGGCCCTCCACGCGCTTGGCCGCCACGAGAATCGAGCGCGCCCGGTGCAGGCGGCTACGCGCCAGCACCCGCAGCACAACCTCGCCCTCGGCGATGAATCCGCCGTGGCGGCCGGCGACATCGCGGTCGCGCACCTCGCGGAACGGCGCGATGCGCGGATCGTCCGCTTCGTCGATGGCAATGACGGGGTTCAGTCCCCCCTGCCCTGGCGAGCGGCGAGCCACGCGCGGCCCTCGTCGGTCAGTGCGACGCTGGCGGCCGGGCGGCGGGCGACGAAGCGCGCCTCCAGCGCCTCCTCCCACACCGTGAGCCTGGGGCAGGACGTGCGCCACGCCTCCATGACCTCGACGTAGGGCTTGGGCCCTCCCGAGAGCCAGCCCAGGAAATCCACCATCAAATCGTCCACCGGATCCGCCATAGGCAAAGAGTTACGCCTCCGATCGGCCGTGGCAAGGGCGGCCCCGAGACCACCTTTCCCAAAGGATGATTGAGTCCCCCAAAATTGCGTCATCCCGGACGCAGGCCTGCAGGGCAGGCTGGAGATCCGGGACCCAGTGGATCAAGCGCTAGCGCCCGGCCACCTCTGGGTCCCGGCTCTGCGGGTCGCTCACGCGCCCCTTCGGCCGGGAGGACGCAGGTTTGGTTTGCGGAGGTTATCACTCCGTCATCTGAGTCCGAAAACCGCCAGACTCAGAGCGAGGATCGCGCGTATGGTGTGCTTCATGATCCTCGATCCCATCGTCTGCCGCCAAGCCATCCTCGCCAGGGACGCCCGTTTCGACGGGCGCTTTTTCACCGCGGTTCTGACCACCGGCATCTATTGCCGGCCGGTGTGCCCGGCTCGGCCGCCGAAGGCTGAGAACTGCCGCTACTATCCGACAGCGGCCGGGGCCCAGGCAGCGGGTTTTCGCCCTTGCCTGCGCTGCCGGCCGGAGACGGCGCCCGGGCAAGGCGCCTGGCGCGGGGTGTCCAACACTGTCACCCGGGCCGTGAGCCTGATCGACGCCGGCGCCCTGGATGAGGCCGATGTCGACGCCCTCGCCGGCCGACTTGGGGTCGGCGAGCGGCATCTGCGCCGGCTGTTTCTGAAGCATCTGGGCGCCTCGCCGATCAGCGTCGCCCAGACGCGGCGGGTGCTGATCGCCAAGCAGCTCATCCACGAGACCGAGCTTTCCATGGCGGAGATTGCCCTGGCCGCCGGCTTCGGCAGCGTCCGCCGCTTCAATGAGACCATGCTGGCCCTGTTCGGCCGACCGCCGACCGAGCTGCGCCGGGCCGTGGGCGCAGGCGCGCAGGCCGGCATCACCCTCTCCCTCGGCTACCGGCCGCCCTATGACTGGGACGCGCTGCTGGCCTTTCTGGCGGCGCGGGCGATCCCCGGGGTCGAGGAGATCGCGGACGGCGTCTATCGCCGCACCATCGAGACCGGCGGCGTGGCCGGAAGCCTCTCGGTGGCGCACGAGCCGGAGCGGAACCGCATCCGGGCCACAATCCACTTCCCTCGACTTTCGCACCTGCCCCGCATCATCGCCCGCGTGCGCCTGATCTTCGACCTGGACGCCGACCCCGAAGCGATCGGCGCCGCCCTGTCACAAGACGCGCGCCTGGCGCCCCTGGTGGCCGCGCGGCCCGGTCTGAGGGTCCCAGGGGCCTGGGACGGCTTCGAACTGGCGGTGCGCGCGATCCTCGGCCAGCAGATCACGGTGGGCGCGGCCACCCGCCTCGCCGGCCTGATCGCGGAAAAGTGGGGCGCGCCCTATGAGGGCGACGGTCTGACGCGGCTCTTCCCAAGACCAGAAGCGTTGGCCGGCGCGGTCATTGGCGGCATGCCGCGCGCGCGCGCGTCGGCGATCGCTAAGCTGGCCCAGGCTGCGGGCAACGATCCGGCCATCTTCGAGCGCGCCGAGACGCTGGAAGCCTCGATCGCTCGTCTTTGCGCCCTGCCGGGCGTCGGCGAATGGACGGCGCAGTACATCGCCATGCGCGCCTTGCGTGAACCGGACGCCTTCCCCGCCGCCGACATCGGACTGATGCGAGCGATGGACGACGGCGACGGGCGGCCAAATCCCGCCGCCCTACTCTCTCGCAGCCAGGCCTGGCGGCCCTGGCGGGCCTACGCGGCCCTGCATCTGTGGACCGCGCCTCATAACAAGGAGACCTCCCGTGCAATTGCAGCTTGATCGTTTCTCGTCACCCATCGGCGACATCCGCCTGGTATTCGACGAACAGGCGCGACTGCGCGCGCTGGATTTCGAGGATCATACCGAACGCAACCTGAACCTGCTCCGCCGCCAGTACGGCAATGTTCCGATCACGGAAGGAAAGGCGCCAGCCTCGATCACCGGGCCGCTGAAGGCTTATTTCGATGGCGACCTTGGCGCGCTTGAGCGGATCGAGACGGCGACCAACGGCACGGCCTTCCAGGAGGCCGCCTGGGCGGCGCTGCGCGCCATCCCGGCCGGGGCCACGCGCTCCTACGCCCAGCAGGCGGCGGCGATCGGTCGGCCGAAGGCCGTGCGCGCCGTGGGCCGGGCCAACGGCGACAATCCGGTAGGCATCGTCACGCCTTGCCACCGGGTGATCGGGTCCAGCGGCGACCTCACCGGCTATGGCGGCGGGGTCGAGCGCAAGCGCTGGCTCCTGGAGCACGAAGGCGCGATCTGAAGGGCTTTCGCTCTGGCGCCGCCGCCGCTAAATTCCTATCTCCACAGGCGGCTTTAAAGTGGCTCCGCGCCGGCGAACAAGGAATTGGCCCATGACTTTGAAAATCAACGATATCGCCCCGGATTTCACCCAGGACACCACTGAGGGCCCGATCCATTTCCACGACTGGATCGATGGTCACTGGGCGGTGCTATTTTCGCACCCCAAGGATTTCACCCCGGTGTGCACCACCGAGCTTGGGACGGTCGCGCGGCTGAAGCCGGAATTCGACAAGCGCGGGGTCAAGGTGATCGGCCTGTCGGTGGATCCCGCCGACAACCACGCCCGCTGGGCCAAGGACATCGCCGACACCCAAGGGACGGCGCCGAACTTCCCCATGATCGCCGACACCGATCTCAAGGTCTCAAAGCTCTACGGCATGCTGCCGGCCGACACCGAAGGCACGAGCGAAGGGCGGACGCCGGCCAACAACGCCACCGTGCGCAACGTCTTCGTCATCGGTCCGGACAAGCAGATCAAGCTGATCCTGGTCTATCCCATGGCCGTGGGACGTAACTTTCAGGAGATCCTGCGCGCCATCGACGCCCTGCAACTCACCGCTAAGCACAAGGTCGCCACGCCGGCCGACTGGAAGAAGGGCGAGGACGTGATCATCGTCACTGCTGTTTCCGACGACGAGGCCAAGACCACGTTCGGCGACTTCAAAATCCACAAACCCTACCTGCGCACCACAGCCCAGCCGGGGGGCTGAGCGGGTTTCAATCGGCGGCAGCGCCGCGGCGGCGCTGCACGCCTCACATATGCATCTCCGCCACCGTTCCGTCGGACCATTTGGCGACGATGACCATATAGACCGCGGACGGATCGAGATCGGCGTCGCCGCCGACCACCGGCGAGCCGGGGAGATTGGCGCCCCAGGCGGCGGCGCCGCCGGCCTCGTGAGGCAGGAAAAACATGAGGTGCGGGTGCCAGTGGCTGTCGGCGCCGCCCAGATAGCCTTCCTTCGACATCATGAAGCACATGGCGCCCGCCTCCGGCGGCCGTATGCGTCCGGCCGCGATGGCGGCCTTGGTGCGCTCCACGAGCTCCGGCTTGGAAGCGCCGGCGAGAACCCACTTCGTCCGCTCGAGATAGGTCGGGAGCACGGAGCGGACCGAGGCCGGGTTGAAGCAGATTGGCCCTCGCTCCTTCGGGTTCCAGAACTCGGCGTCGTCGAAACCGCTGGCCCAGGCCCGCTCCACGATGCAGACGAAGCCGTTCTTGCCCTTGGCCGCTGTCTCGTAGCCGTGATCGCCAAGCGTCAGGACTTCGGCGTCGCTGGAGACAGACGGCGGCGCCGCGCTGCGCGCGAGGGCCACCTCGTCCGCCTGACTCGCCATCCGGTACTCCGCGATCTGCGCCATGCTCGGATAGCTGGCCGTGGCGGCCTGTGCGTGGGCGAGGCCCGCGCCCCCTAGCCACAAGGCAAAAGCGGCGCCCTCCAAGGACATCAGCGCAATTTTCTTCCGATCCATCTTAGCCATCTCCCTACCTGTTCTCACTATTGTGGCGCGTTCATCCAGGCGCCTCGCCAAGGCGCCTGACGAGTTTGTCCAGCGCGCCCGCCCAGCCGCCCTCATGGCTCACTCTCGAGGCCGTGTTCCGGAGGTCCGCATGGGTGAAGGTGAGTTCGGAGCCGCCGGCGATGGGCTTCACGTCGAACTCAATGCGCGAGGTGCGGCCAAACTCCTCGGGCTCTCCGCCGGACGTCCAGCGCCAACTCATCACCAGACGGCTGGGCGCCGCCACCTCCAGATACTCTCCGGAGGCCTCGTGCTCTTCGCCATCAAGCGTGCGGAAGCGGACGCGGTAGGCGGCGCCGACCCGTGGGTCGATCTCGGCCAGGACAACCGGCAGCTCGTCCGGCCCCCACCAGGCGGCGACGCCATCGGCTGTGGTCAGCGCCTCGAAGACGATCGAGGGCCGAGCGGCGATCCGACGCACCAGGGTGACGCTGGTCATTCTTTTCCGGCCCCCGTTTCTATGGCGCGCGCCTCGGCTTCCTTGGCCTCGGCGTGGGCCGTGAGGCGATCCAGAGCCGGCGACCAGAACCGCTCATAGCGGCGAAGCCAATCACTGGCCTCGCGCAATGGCCTCGGCGAAAGCCGGACATCGACAGTGCGGCCGTGTTTGGAGCGGGTGATCAGGCCCGCCTGGCCCAACACATCGAGGTGCTTCATCACCGCCGGAAGTTTGATCGGGAATGGCGCGGCGAGCGAGCCGATCGACAGGCTCTCTTCTCGTTCGAGACGCGCGAGGATCGCGCGGCGTGTGGGGTCGACGAGGGCCGCGAAGACCCGGTCAAGTTCGCCATGCTGATAGTTCACCATGTGGTGTACTATTTGGCTTTCAGGCGCGGCTGTCAACTGGCCTCATCTTCCCACCTTGAAAAACGGATAACTGGCTGACTCACAACTGTTTTCCAATAAAACGTGAGTTCTGGGAACTATTTCGCGAGTGTGACCAAAATAAATGTTGGCGCGCCAGGGGCCGGTGGAATTGTGTGTAGTTCAGAACTGTTGGCGGCCTGATGGCCACCGTGCTCATCGTAGAGGAGGTCAGCTATCGGGCGTGACGTGGGCGTCAATGTTCGCCCCTTCCCCCCGCGCCGACCTAGCCCTTACGAATTTGGGCCGCCGGACTGGCTCGAGTGATGGTCCGATGTTCGGCGCGGCGATTGGCGATGGCCGCTTTGCAGGTGTCTGAAAGCTCACTGCCGTGGTCTTTCATACACTTCCCAATCCGCCCGCCGCCGCGTTGAACGTCAGCGCAATACTTCTGGATGTCCGCCTGGCAGGCCTGGCGCACATCGCCGCCGGCCGGCTGGGCGGCGCTAGCGCCAGCCGCGAGTAAGGCCACGCCCGCCAGAACCGGAGCGCATAACTTGGACATTCGCCTGATATTTGAGAGGGTCATTCCGCAGCCCGATCTGTTGAGGATGTTGCGCCCCCCATTGCCTTGATCACTTACAGGAAATCCGATCGATCGGCTATCTTAGAGGGAGATTTTAGGCGGACGACCTAATGACCACTATCGGCGGAATGTGGGCTTAACGGGTTCGTCGCAACGGAGGGAGTTCGGGTGTGGTGAGGCAGAACAGGTTGAACGCGCTGGCGCTGGCGATGCTCATCGGGGGCTGTAGTGCGAGGGGCGCGCCAGCACCCGCGGCGCAGGGACCGGCGTCCATTCCACTGCCGCCGCACTATCTGGCGGGCTACTTGCCGCGTGGCGCCTTGCCGAACAGTCTGACCCTTCTGCCGCCCCCGCCCGCGCCGGGATCCGCCGCCCGGGCGCGCGATGATGCCGCGGCCAAGGCGGCGGTCGCGGCCGCGGGCGGACCGCGCTGGATCCAGGCGGTCCAGGATGCGGACCTGCACTTCCCAAAGGCCGCCGAGACCTACTCCTGCGCCGTGGGCGTCAGGATCACGGAGGCCGACACGCCCCGTCTCTATGTGCTGCTCCGGCGAACGCTGATTGACGTGGGGCTCTCAACCTATCCGACGAAGCTCAAATACAAGCGCGCCAGGCCGTTCATGGTCGACGGCGCAAAAACCTGCACGCCCAATGACGAGGCCGGGCTGCGCAAGGACGGGTCCTATCCCTCGGGCCACAGCGCCATCGGCTGGGGCTGGGCGCTCATCCTGACTGAGGCCGCGCCGGAGCGGGCCGATGCGATCCTCGCGCGCGGTCGCGCCTTTGGCCAGAGCCGTGTGGCCTGCAATGTCCACTGGCTCAGCGACACTGAGGAAGGCCGGGTGATCGCCGCGGCGACGGTCGCCAGGTTGCATGACGACGCCGCGTTCGAGGCTGATCTGGCGACGGCCCGGGCGGAGATCACTGCGGCGCGGGCGGCGAAACTGAGCCCCACTCGCGATTGCGTGAAGGAAGCCGCCCAACTTGCCGCCGGATAGGCGCCAGCGAGTCCAAGCGGGACTGACGCCGAATCGAACTCGGCGGGCTCAAGCTAGTGTCCGAAATGGGTGGAAGGCGGACATTATTGGCAGCGGCGCCTGCGGCCTCCAGATGGGCGAACTTTCAAGCGTCGCCGTGGTCGTTGCGGACGCTCAGCGCGTCGACCAGTTGTAGCGGTCACCTCCCGCGCAGGAGATGCCGCCGATCTTCCAGACGCCGCCGCTGAGCGTCAGGCGGTAGGCGCCGCTGGTGGTCTGCTCCACGACGCCCGCCGGGTCGGCCGGCCAAGCCGCTTCGATGACGACACGGTTCCCCCCGTCCTGTGTCGTCCGGAAGAGGTAGTGGTCCGGGAAATCCTGGGCGCAGACAATCGGATCGGAGTCCATGCCGCATAACTCGCCGGATTTGTAGACGCCGCCGCAGTTGGCCTTCACCTCACCCGCTTCGGCGACGAGGATCGCCTTCGCAAGGGGCGTCGTCAGGTACTTCAGATATGGCGCGCCGGTTGGCGGGGTGGTGCGGGGGCGACGGCCGACGGCGTCGGTGGGATCGATATGGCCGGGCGGGTTCTCGTCGGCCTTCAGGATCCGATTGAGCGCCTGCTCCGCGGCCGAGTGGGCGGCGTGAAACGCGGGCGCGGGCGCCGCCGCTGTCCCTGCCGTCAGCGCGATGCTCACGGTCCAGATCGCGGCCCGCGCCAGCCTTTTCTTACTCGCCGACATTCGCATCCCCATTGGGCGAAACGCAGGGTCGCGAGATCGCTCCGCCCGTCGCCGACCGTAAAATCGCATGACCGATGGGTCTAGCGGGTTGGTGGAAATGAGGTCCTCTAAGGGTCGAAAACGGCGACGCCGGCACGACCACCATAAGATTGACAATTTGCAATTTTGTTCTATTGTTTGCAGCTTGACCTTCCCAACCATTCCGCGGAGCCATGCTCACAGCGAACACCCGCCCACCATCCGGCCGCCAAGCCCTCAGCCGGTGCGGGCTCGACAGAAAGCTGAATAAAATACGGTCAATTCAGCATGGATATTACGAATCTACGGTCCGAACAGTTCTACAGCGCCCTCCCCAGGCCAGCCCCACGCGCCATCACAGAATTCGGAGATCTCACCACACCTGAGGTGAATCTACGGTCGGCCTCAGGCCCTGCGAAATCGCAAAGTCATCCGGTCGCTCTCGCCGATCTTCTCGTACTTGTCGGGATCGAAGTCGGCGGGGGTGGCTTGGCCCCTGGCGTGGGTGCGGCGGGTAGGCGGGAGGGTCCAGACGCCGAACGGATAGTCTTTGGTGTCTTGCCAGTTGGCGTTGATCTCGGAGGAGGCCTCCAGAGTGAAGCCCGCCGCCTCCACGGCGTTGGTGAGATAGGCGGTGGAGACATAGCCGTCGGGCGCCCCAGGAACCATGGGGCGGGGGTCGGCGCGATGTTCCTCCAGCGCCAGGATCTGGTGCGGCGCCAGGGCGGCGTGGAAGTCGGCCAGGACCTTGTCGGTGAGGCCCGGCTCCCACATCCAGTTGTGGAAGTTGCGCGCCGTGAGCACCAGGTCGGCCGCGCCGTTGCCCACGAGCGGGCCGGAGGTTCCGCTGAAGTCGACCATCTCCACATGGCCCCAGGCCGCCGGATCGGAAAAGCGGGCCTTGAAGGCGTCGGCCCCCTCCTCGCCCACCGCGGCCACATAGCGCCCGTGGGTCACCTTCAGATAAGGCGCCAGGATCTCGGTCCAGTAGCCGCCGGAAGGCTCGATCTCCACCACCGTCATGCCGGGCGCCAGGCCCCAGAAGGCGAGACTCTTCGCCGGATGACGAAAGCGGTCGCGGGCGACGTTGGCGGGGGTGCGCTGGCGGCCGCCGACGATGTGCGTCAGGAGCGGCGACGGGTCCGCGCCCAGCAAAGGGACGGCGCCCAGGGCCAGGGCTGAGGCGGTGAATTGCCGGCGATCCATGGCGTTGCGCTCCCAGAACTCGAGGCCGCCAAGCTGACCAAACCCGCCGCTCCAGCGCAAGCCTTCCCTTCCGCGCGGCGAGGGTCCTAGATCATGCGCGGAGGGAGATTCGGATGCTGGCCTGCTACACCGACCGGCTGAGCGTTCGGCCGGGCGACCGGTTCGCGCTGCACGCCAGCGCCAGCGCCGGTCCCTGCGACCTGGAGATCGCCCGGGTGAGCGCGGGGCGCGAGGTGGTGATGCGCCGCGTGGCCCTCGACATCGGCGACCACCCCGCTCCCGCCCACGCCGACCGAGACGGCTGCGGCTGGCCGGCGGCGCTGGAGATCGAAACGGGCGATTGGCGGAGCGGCTACTACGACATCGTGCTCACCGACCAGGCGGGCGGCGAGGCGCACCATTTCGTGGTGGTCAAGCCGCCGGAACGCCGCGCGCGGGCCGCCTTCATCCTCGCGACCAACACCTACCACGCCTACAACTGGTGGGGCGGCGCCAACGCCTATTGCGACGTCACCGCGCTGATGAGCCGCCGCGCCGACCTCGCCACGGCCATGGACGGCGCCATCGGCGTGCTCTCGACCCAGCGGCCCTTCCCGCCGATGCTGATCGCGGCCCCCCCGGACGTCCCGCGCCTGGTCAACCTGCGCCAGCGGGCGTTCGGAGAGCGTCCGTGGGGCGGCGACCGGTCCTGGCCGCGCCGGCGCGAGCTTTCGCCTTATGACAGCTCGGCGGGATTCCTGAACAAATGGGAGCACGCCTTCGCCGCCTGGGCCGAGGGCGAGGATCTGGCGCTGGACTATTTCACCGACCGCGACCTGGAGACCGAGCCTGGTGTGCTGGACGGCTACGCCGCCGTGATCCTGGTCGGCCACAGCGAGTATTGGTCGGCCGGGGAGCGCGACGCGATCGAAGCGTTCGTGGACGGCGGCGGGCGGCTGGCGATCTTTTCCGGCAACACCGCCTTCTGGAAGGTGCGGTTCGAAGCGGAGGGCGCGAGGTTCATCTGTCACAAATGGCGCGGTTTCACCGCCGATCCGGAGGCGGCCCGCGACCCGCTCGCCGCGACCCACCTGTGGTCGCACCGCGCCTTCGCCCGGCCGGAAGCGGCGATCACCGGGCTCTCGTTCCTGTTTGGCGGCTACCATCGCCTGGGCCTCTGCGTCGCGCGCGGAGCCGGCGCCTACACCGTCTATGACGAGACCCACTGGGCTCTGGACGGGACGGACCTCTTCTGGGGCGACGAGATCGGCGCCGACCTGCCGCTGATCGGCTACGAGAACGACGGCTGCCGCCTGCAATTCCGCGACGATGGGCGGCTGGCGCCCGTGGCCATGCTGGGCGTGCCTGACACCCTTCAGATCATCGCCATCGCGCCCTGCGCCTTCGGCGAGGCGCCGCAGAGCGGCTACACCTCCGTCATCCCACCGGAAAATCTGGCGATGGTCGCCAGGGACGTGTTCGGGCAGGAGGGCGAAGCGGCGGAGGCGCGCATCTTGCGGGGCCACGCGGTCATGGCCACGTTCAAGCGTGGCGACGGCGAGGTGTTCAACGGCGGCACCACCGAATGGGCCCACACGCTCGCCGCCGGCGACCCTTTCGTCGCCCGCATCACCCGGAATGTGCTTACACGCTTCGGCGCCTACGGAGAGTCGCCGCCAGGAAGCTAGGTGCCGCTCCAGCGGCGGATGCGGCCGATGTCGACGTGGATGAAGTCGGACTCGGGATAGTAGCCGACGCCGCCCATATCGAGGTCGAGGGCGGCGTTGTGCAGATAGGCGAGATTGAAGCCGGACATGCGGATGTCGATGGCTTCGCCCACCATGTGTAGGCTGCCCTGGGCCACTTCGCTGCTCTCGGCGTGGAGCATGGCGTTGGTGGCCGGCGAGCGGTAGCCGGAAATGACCTCGAATTTCGGCCCTGTGTCTAATCGTCGCGACAGGGCCGTCAGCAGGTCCAGGAGGTGCGGCTGGATAACATGCACCTCGTTATTGCGGTGGTCGCGCAGCACGTGATTCACCGCCGCCAGGGCGTCCGGCACGTAGGCGCCGTTCTCCCAATAGGCGACGTCGAGCGACTCGCCGGTGTGCAGATTGTCGAACGCCAGGCGCCGCGCGCCGAGGGGCAATCCACCGGTGCTGCTATCTATGAGATCGCCTATGGGATCGTTGTCGGCGGCGAAGGCCATGGGCGCGGCCGCGATGGCCGCGGCGGCCGCCGTGAGGCCAATGGCCCTCATCAGAACTTCACGCCGCGCCAGCTGCATGCCGTTAAGACTCACTCTACGCCGGAAAGGGATCATTAACTCAGAGAGTCCTTGATACAAGGTTATCGAGAGATTGAAGGGGCCAGCGCCGCGTTCAGTTTCATGTCCCAGCCATAAAGATCGGGCCGGAATGTGGCGGGGCCATCGTCCGTGGCCTCCGCCGTGCGGTAGATCAGGAATACCGGCGTCATCGATTTTGGACGAACCCAGCGGGTGTCGCCCTTGGCGATCGTGTCGTTCACTTTTTCGTCAGTCCAACCCTGGTCGGAGAGCAAGGCGACGGCCAGGTCGTTGGGTTTTTCCAGACGCACGCACCCGTGACTGCGGCCCCGGGCGTCCACCGCGAACAGGGCCCGGCCGGGCGTGTCGTGCAGATACACGCTGAACGGATTGGGCATCTCGAACTTGACCCGCCCCAGCGAAGACGATGGCCCGGCATGCTGCACCAGCTGGCCGTTCTCCACCGAGAATCCGTGGGCCGCGAAATAGCCGTGCGAGCGGGCCTCCTTGGGCCACAGCTCCGCCTTGGCGATGTCGGTGGGCACGTGCCAGGCCGGATTGAACTCGATGCTGGAGACATGTGAGGCGAACATCGGCGTCTGGTGTTTCGTATCGCCGACGATGGACCGCATAGTCAGCGCCGGCTTGTCGTCCTGGAACAACGTGACCTCGGCGGCGTCGATGTCGGCCACAATGCGATCCGCCGGCATCGTGTCGGGGAGCCAGCGCTCGCGCTCCAGATTGGCCGACAGCGTGGCGAGGCGCGCCTCCACAGGCACGTTCATGGCCTGGACGGTCTGGGAGGTGAGCACGCCTGAGGGCTTCAGGGCGTGCCGGGTCTGGAAATCCGCCACCTGGGCGGCCAGGGCCCGGTCGTAGACGTGGGAGGTCACGTCGGTGACGCCATAGCCCTCCGCCGCCAGGCGGGCGCGCACGAGCGGCGTTTCCTTGCTCTTGGAGCCCGGACCCAGTGTCAGGCCTTCCGGCAGAGCGCCCCAACCGCCGTGAGCGCGGATCGCCTCATAGCGGTTCCAATCGGCCAGCAGGGCCACATAGCTCGGACTGTGGCGCGCCAGGCCTGCCGCCCAGGCGGGTATGCGCCCCGCAGTCCTAGCCGCCGCGAAGTCCACCATCGGGTCATAAGGTGCGCGCAGCGCCCAGTCCGGGTCCACCACGGTAGGGTTGGCGATTATGCCCCGCTCTTCCTGCGCCAGAACCTCGGCGGCCCTGGTGAGTGCTGCGTCGGCGGCGGCCCTGACCCTGGGGTTGCGGCTGGCCAGCGCGCCGGCCGCGCCTTCGACCTCCGGCGGAAAGGGAAACTCCGGCGCCGCCCGCAACGCCCGCTCTATGGCCTGGCCGTCGGCGACCGACAGGGGCCTGGGAGGCGGCGCCGGCAGGATCGGTGGCGGCGCGGCAGCCGGGGCCGTCGGCGGCTCGGGCGCGACCTGGGCGAACGCCGTGGAGGCCGCCAGCAGGGCGGCGCCAAGTGATGCGGCGGCCAGGGCCCGCTTCGCCGCGGCCCCTACCACCACGCCGGCATGTCGAGAAAAGCGCGGCTGGCGCGTTTGGCGGATTTGGCGAGGTGGTCAGCGCCGGCGAGGTCGCGGCCCATGATCAGGCCGGCCGCATAGGCGACCCGCTCGGCGTCCGGCGCGCCGCGCAGCAGGGAGGGAATCATCGGCTCGGCCACGGTGAGATCATTGAGCGCGCCCAGCTTGTCCTGCAAGACCGCCAGCGCCTTGACGAACGGCCGATAGTCGTCGGCCCGCGATTTCGGCCCGAGGTCCAGAAAGAACTCCGAGGCGTAGCGCATCTTCTTGGCCGCGATGCGCGCCTTGTGGCGGGCCTCAGCGTCGGACCAGTCGAGTTTCTTGAGTCGCGCTCGCAGCGTCTGGCGTTGCTTGTCCAGAGCCTGGACCGCGAACGCGGCGACCGGCGGGTCAGCCTCGTCGGAGGTCGGCGCAGCGTCGCCCTCAATCCAGCGCGCGGCATCCAGCAACAACAGCCGGAACCTGGAAGAGCCGAGCGCGGCGCAGGCCCGGTCGTGGGCCCGCACCTGGGCGCGCAGCAGCACCTGGCCGAACGCCGCCGCGCCGTCGCGGTCGGAGATCTCCGCCGCCCGCGGCTCGAACGTCTCCGCGAGGAACACGTCGAGGTTACGCGCGTCGGCCAGCTCTCCGGTCAGCCAGCGCAGCTCCGCCTTGACCGCGTCCAACCGTTCAGCGTCGAGCAGATCTCCGAACAGACTCATGGCCACGCGCAGGCGCCGCAGCGCCGTGCGCGCCAGGTGGGTGGCTTCGTTCCGGGCCCCGCCGGCGATCAGCTCGGCGTTCAGGGTGAGTTGGCGCAGGCATCGAAGGGCCAGGGTCTGGAACGCATCCCGCGCCGGCATGTCTTCATTCAGCGGATGAGCGCCGAATTTCACCGGCTCGCCCAGCATCCCGTCCGCCAGGGCGAAGCCGCGCTGGGCCTTGCTCATGAAGGCGGGCACGAAGGCGTCGTCCTCGGCCAGGCGCCGACCCTGGTCGAACAGGGCCTGCGGCGCGCCCGTCTTCAGCTCCAGCTCCAGCTCGAGAATTGGCCAGGAGCGGTCGCGGGCGATGACCTCGCCTTCGTCGAAGCTGAATTCGATGCGGCTGCCGTCGGCCGTGCGCCGGCGCGAGCGGCGTTGGACCCGGGTCACGAACACTGGCGAAGGGCCGCTGTCCGAGCCCATCAGTGGGCCGATCGGAGTGCCCTCCAGGAGGGAGAAATCGGGCAGACCGCCGCGCAACGGCTGGTCGTGCTCATAGCGCGAGAGGCCGCCCTCGCCCTTGATGCTTTGCGACCATTGCTCGCCGTCGCGGCGGAGGCGCAGGCTATAGCCGGCCGAGCGTAGGACCCGGCGTGGCGTGTCGTAATAGATGGTCTCGACAGAGCGCGCGGAGGCGCCGGCCACCTCCCGATCGGCCGCGCTCCTGGCCGATGGCGAAGCAATGGCGAGCTTCAGCTCAACCTCACGATTCGCCCCCAGCGAATGCCCTTCGCTCATGAACACCATTCTAATGCCGTCACACAGCGACAGAGTCGAGGTCTCTTCCCTGTCGCCACCCATGAACGCACAACGAGGGATGGCCGTGCCAAGCGCGGCCAGCGCGGAGCGCTTCAACGCGGGTGATGTGGCGTCGTTGGCCGCCTTCCGTTAGGACGTGGGCGGAGCTGACGCGGGAGGGTTCGTGACGCAAGAAAGCCTGGCGGAGGGGCTAACCTCCGGCCTCGCCAAAAACCTTCGTCAGCGCCACGTGGCCATGATCTCCATCGGCGGGATCATCGGCGCGGGCCTCTTCGTCGGCTCCAGCGCCGGCATCGCCACCATCGGACCAGCGGTGGTGGTGAGTTATCTGATGGCCGGCGTGGTCGTGCTGCTGGTCATGCGCATGCTGGGGGAGATGGCCGCCGCCTACCCCGAGGTCGGGGCCTTCACCGAATACGCCCGCCTCGGCCTCGGCAACTGGGCCGGGTTCGCCGCTGGCTGGCTCTATTGGTACTTCTGGGTGGTGGTGGTGGCCATCGAAGCCATCGCCGGGGCCAAGGTGCTGCACGGCTGGATCGACGCGCCAGTGTGGGCCATCGCCCTCGGCCTGGTGCTGGCGATGATGGCGACCAACCTGTGGTCGGCGAAATCCTACGGCGAGTTCGAGTTCTGGTTCGCCTCGATCAAGGTGGCGGCGATCATCGCCTTCATCCTGGTGACCGGCGTCTTCCTGTTCGGCCACGCCCCGGCGGCCGGCCGTTTCGCCAACCTCACAACGCACGGAGGGTTCGCGCCGTTCGGGCCGCTGTCGGTGCTGGGGGGCGTGACCAGCGTCATCTTCGCCCTCACCGGCGCCGAGATCGCCACCATCGCCGCAGCCGAGTCCGCCGAGCCAGGACGCGCTATCGCTCGCATGACCAGTCAGGTCGTGGTCCGCATCCTGCTCTTCTATGTGATCTCGATCTTCCTGATCGTGACCCTCGTTCCGTGGACCGCGATCCACTCTGGCGACTCGCCCTTCGCCATCACGCTGGAGCGCATCGGCATTCCGGCGGCGGCGCTGATCATGAACTTCATCGTGCTCACCGCCGTGCTCTCGTGCCTCAACTCCGGCCTCTACGTGACCTCGCGCGTGCTCTTCACCCTGGCTGCGCGAGGCGATGCGCCTAAGGCCCTGGTGGCGCTCAACGCCCGCAAGGTCCCGGTGCGCGCGATCCTCATCGCCACCTTGTTCGCCCTGGCGGCCGGGGCGCCGTCGGTGCTGGGCGCCGACGCCGTGTTCACCTTTCTGGTTAACGCCTCCGGCGCTCTGATGCTGTTGGTCTACGGCATGGTGGCGCTGGCGGAGATCCCCGTGCGCCGGCGGCTGGAGGCGGAAGAGCCCCACCGCCTCTCGGTCCGCATGTGGTTCTATCCCTACGGCAGCGGGGTCGCGATCGGGGCGATCCTGGCTATCCTCGCGGCCATGGGCCTGACGCCGTCGCTGCGTCCCCAGCTACTGTGCAGCCTCCTCGTCGCCGCCATCGCGCTCGGCGCGTTCTTCGCGTTCAGGCGGCGAGTGGCCTGAGATAGGACGTGAAATCAAAGCAACGCACCTACTGTTTCGCCGGAACTCTCCGGGAGCTGTGATGGGAAAAATTGGATTGGCCGCAAGTGTTCTGGCTCTTGTGTCAGCATGCGTCGATGGGATTGCCCACCGGGGAATTCTGGGGGGTGTCCGCGTCCAACAAGAGCATGGTCTTCGCCTCTCAACCTGTTCGGACCGGCAAGCAGCTAACCGTCACTGTCTATACTGTCTTCGTCCCGCCAATAGGAAATTCCGGCATCTCATCCAGCCAAATGGTGAGAAAGGTGAGTGCTGACTGTCAGACCTATTCCTACCGCAATCTGGAGGCGAAGGCTTTCAATGACCAAGGGGAGCTGCAGATGTGGCTACCCGCTGAGACCAATTGGCAGACCGCAGACCAATCACACAAATTCGGGGAGATGTTATGCAACCTCTTGACCAATCCGGCGAACAGATTTGACGGATACAAGGATGCGTTGGCGTTCGCTGAGTCGGTCATCCCCATCCACGCGAGCGGGCGTGTCAGCGATGTCGAGGTTGACCGCCTACTTTCAAGGACGAGGCCGCTCCCGACGATTAAGATGTATTACCCGAACGAGTACAACAAGTTCAGACGAGGATTATTAGACTCTTCCTTAGATGAACTTAGTTATGACAAAATATATAATAAATCTTTGGAATTCGGCAAGGCATTGGCGTCAAGTATAATAGACGAACTAAATAACGAAAATACGATTAAAGAAATGACTTTCTCGAGGGATTATATTGACGTTTTGATAAGCTTATCGCCGGAGAGATGCTCCTCATTGATCAATGGAGAGAGTACATTGAGAAATGACGACATGGTGAAAATATCTCAAACGCTCATGCCATTGGTCAATTCACATATGAACGATCAAGAGGCCGCTCTGAAACAAGCTGCAATCAGTCCGGTGTCGTTCCAGAAAGACAAGCCAGATCCGGGAACCCTCAGGGCAATATACCTAAGAGCTGTCTCTCGCTTGCCGGCTTCCCAACAGTCGTTGGTTCAACAGGCCCTCAAAGCAACTGAGAAAACGCCGCTGGAGTCGGAGGTAGCCGGCCGGCACTCCGAAGCTCAAGTCGATGTACTGCTGGAAATGCCGCCAGCGACGGGAGCGAAGATATTCAAGACGCTCGTCAGCTATGCCGCGCCCGCTGCTCCCCCCAACTGACGCCCATGGCGGTGGCGACGGAATCAAATTCGTTGAGCCTGGGAAACGCGCCACGCAATCAGACCCTGTCGCTGTCCTCGATTTCTGGTTCAGGGAGCTGACGCCGCGCCACTGGTTCCTGGGATCGGCGAAGCTCGACGCACAGATGCGCCGACGCTTCAGCGCTTGGGTGGATGCAGCCTTGAAAGGGGAGCTTGACGCCTGGGCCGCGACCCCGCGCGGGCGACTGGCCCTGATCCTCCTGCTCGACCAGTTCACCCGCAACGTTCATCGCGGCGCGCCCGGCGCCTTCGCCGGCGACGCCAAGGCGCAGGCGTTGGTGCTGGAGGGTCTCACCGCCGGGATGGATAATCCCCTCAACCTCGCCGAGCGGCAATTCTTCTACATGCCGCTGGTGCACGCCGAAGATTTGGAGCTCCAGGCGTTGAGCCTCAAGAAGTTCGCCGCGTTCCTGCGTGAGGCCCAATCCATCATGAATCATCAAAAGGACCACGCGGCGACGATCGAGCGCTTCGGTCGATTTCCCGCACGCAATGCCGCTCTCGGCCGCCCATCCACCGCGAAGGAAGAAGAGTTCGTCAGCCAGTCAGGCCGAAAGGCGCCAAGATCTCTGGCCTCTCACTCCCCAACGCCCAGGCGGCCACGGCCTCGCCGATCGCCGGCGAATGTTTGAAGCCGTGGCCGGAGCAGGCTGAGACCACGGTTACGCCCTCGCGCGCCGGATCGGGGACGACGATGAACCGGCTCTCCGGCGCGCAAGTGTAGACGCAGGCGGTGGAGCGCAGCCAGTTGGCCGGCAGCCCCTCGATGCGCCCGGTGACGTGGCGGGCGTGAGCGGCCAGCGCCTCGTCTTGGGTGGCCACGCGATCCAGCGCTCCCGGTCCGGGTGTGGCCAACGCGAACTGCTCCGAGGCGATCTTTACCCCGCCAAGCTCCGGCTCGCGGGGAAAACCATAGAACCAGTCGCCCTCCCCGGCGCCATGCATCCAGATGAACACCGGAAAGCGTTCCGGCGCGAAGGCCGCCGGGTCGGCCGGCTCGAACCAGTGGAGCGTCTGGCGATAGAGCATGAGCGAACTCGCCCAAACCCCGCCAAGCAGCTCCGGGGACCACGCCCCGGCGCACACCACCACATGGGCAGCCACATAGGATAACTGGTCCGTCGTCACTCTGACGCCGCCCGGGATGGCTTCGATAGACCGCACCGTCTCGCCAGCCCGGACCTTCGCGCCATGCCAGCGCGCCAGGGAGAGCTCGGCGGCGATACACCGTTCCGGATAGAGGACGCCGGCGGACGGCTCGAAGTAGGCGCGCTCGTGATCACCGATGCGGAACCGGGGATAGCGGGCGCGGACCTCAGCGGCGTCCAACGCCTCGTGCGGTATGTCGAAGGCCTGGGCGGCCTCGAACGTGCGCTCCAGAAAGTCGTGCTTGCCGTGGTGGACAGCGCCGAGGTTCGGCGCGCTCACCATCAAGGCGCCCGTGGTCCGCATGAGCGTCTCGCCGGTCTCGGCCTCGATCTCGCGCCACAGCTCGTGCGAGCGCTGAGCGAGCGGGACGTATTCCAGACCCTCGCCTATCCCCAGTCGGGTGATGCGTGTCTCGCCGTGGCTGGAACCCTCCGAATGCGGAGGGTGGTGACGGTCCAGGCCGAGGACGCGGGCGCCGCGCCTGGCGGCCTGATGGAGCGTGGCGCTGCCCGCGGCGCCCAGGCCGACGACGATGAGGTCGAGGCCGCCGGTCACCCTTCCAGGCTCAGCAGCGAAGCGTTGCCGCCGGCTGAGGTGGTGTCCACGGTCCAGGTGCGCTCGACGCAGAAGCGCGGCAGATAGTGGGGCCCACCGGCCTTGGGTCCCGTGCCGGAAAGGCCCTCGCCGCCGAACGGCTGCACGCCCACAACCGCCCCGATCATGGAGCGGTTGACGTAGAGATTGCCCACCCGCGCCCGCGCCCGCACCGCGTCCGCCGCCGAGCCGATGCGCGTGTGCACGCCCAACGTCAGGCCGTAGCCCGAGGCCATGACCTCATCCACCGTTTCATTCATGGCCCCCGCCTTGAAGGTGACCACATGCAGGATGGGGCCGAAGATCTCGCGGTCGAGGTCGGCGACGCGGCCCACGCGGATCAAGGTCGGGGCGACGAAGGTTCCGCGATCGAGGCCCGACGGGATCGGCAGGCTGTGAAGCACGCTCCCGCGCCGTCCCTCCAAATAGGTGTCGATGCGCGTCTTGGCGTCGGTGTCGATCACTGGCCCCACATCCGTGGCCGGATCGGCGGGGTCGCCGATGACCAGTTCGTCCATGGCGCCTTTGAGCATCTCCAGGATCGCCGGGGCCACGTCCTCGTGCAGGCACAGAAGGCGCAGGGCCGAGCAGCGCTGGCCCGCGGAGAGAAAGGCCGAGGTGATGACGTCCGCCGTCACTTGCTCCGGGAGGGCGGTGGAATCCACGATCATGGCGTTGAGGCCGCCGGTCTCGGCGATGAGCGGCACCAGCGGCCGGCTTTCATCCTCCAGGAGCGTGTGGGCGATGCGGCGGGCGCTGGCCGTGGAGCCAGTGAAGGCGACCCCGGCGACGCGCGGATTGCCGACGAGAGCCGCGCCCACGTCCGCGCCGCCTGGAACCAGTTGCAGGACCTCGCCCGGGACGCCGGCCTCGAAGGCCAGGCGAACGGCGTGCGCGGCGATGAGCGGGGTCTGCGGCGCGGGCTTGGCGACCACACTGTTGCCGGCGGCGAGCGCGGCCGTGACCTGGCCAAGGAAGATCGCCAGCGGGAAATTCCACGGGCTGACGCAGGCGAAGACGCCCCTGCCTGCCAGTGAAAGCTCGTTCAGCTCACCGGTGGGCCCTGGCAGGCGCACGGGCGCGCCATGGCGCAGAGCTTCTCGGGCATAGTAGCGGCAGAAGTCGGTTGCTTCGCGCACCTCGCCCAGGGCGTCGGCCAGGGTCTTGCCGGCTTCACGAACGGCCAGGGCCATCAGCTGCGCCCGGTCGCGTTCCAGAAGATCGGCCAGGCGTTCAAGAATGGCGGCCCGCTCGCCTGCCGAGCGCGCATTCCACGCGGGCTGAGCCGCCGCGGCCACGTCCACGGCCCGGGCGACATCGGCGACGCTGGCGTCCGTCACCCGGCCTGCGGCGCGCGCATGATCGGCCGGATCGGTCACATCGCGCGGCTCGCCCCGCGGCGCCCGGCCGCCAATCAGCGGCGCGGCTGTCGCTGGCGCCTCCCAGGCCCCTCGCATGGCCGTCATGAGCTTCGCCACCACGCCCTCATCCGAGAGGTCCAGGCCGGCGGAATTGCGCCTCTCAGGCCCGAACAAATCCGACGGCGCGGGTATGGCGGGGTGAGGGCTGAAACCATCCGCCTCGGCCTCCTCCACCGGATCGGCCAGAAGCTCGTCGTCGCTGACGTCGGCGGCGCCGATCTGATGGACGAAGCTGGTGTTGGCCCCGTTCTCCAACAGGCGGCGGACGAGATAGGCCAGCAGGTCGCGGTAGCCGCCCACGGGCGCATAGACGCGCACGGCGACGCCGCGTTCGGCCATCAGGCCCTCGTAGAGCCCCTCGCCCATCCCGTGCAGGCGCTGGAACTCGAAATCTCGCCGCTTGCCGGCCCATTCCAACACCGTCGCAACGGTGAGCGCATTGTGGGTGGCGAAGGCCGGATAGAGGCCGCCCCGCTCCAGGAGCGCTCGGGCGCAAGCCATGTAGCTCACGTCCGTGGCGCTCTTACGGGTAAACACCGGATAGTCGGCAAGGCCACGCTCCTGCGAGCGCTTGATCTCGGTGTCCCAATAGGCGCCCTTCACCAACCGCACCATGAGCCGCCGGCCGGTGGCCTTTGCGAGCGCGTCGGCCCAATCCACCACCGCTGGCGCACGGCGCTGATAGGCCTGCACGGCCATGCCGAGGCCGTCCCAGCCGGCGAGGGACGGATCCCTCGCCGCACCTTCGATGATGGAAAGCGACATCTCGAGCCGCTCGGCCTCTTCGGCGTCCACCGTGAGTCCAACCCCATCCGCCTTGGCCAGGCGCGCCAGTTCGATGAGCGCGCCGGTGAGCCCGGGGACCGCGCGGCCGGCCTGGAACGGCTCGTAGCGCGGATGCAGGGCGGAGAGCTTCACCGACACGCTGTCGCGGGTGAACACATCGCCACCGGCGCCGGCTCCCGCTCCCGCTCCCGCTCCGACGGCGCGGATCGCCTGTCGGTAGGATTCGAGATAGGTCGCCGCGTCCGGGCCGGTGCGCGCACCCTCACCTAGCATGTCGAAAGAATAGCGGAAGGCGCGGTTGGCGCCGCGGTCCGCCCGGCGCAGCGCCTCGGCGATGTCGCGCCCCAGCACGAAGGCCTCGCCCATGCGCTGCATGGCGCTGGCGACCGCCGCGCGAATGGCCGGCTCGCCCAACCGCGCGGTAAGCCCGCGCAAGGTGGCGCCGCCCTTGGAGGCTTCGGTGAGGGACTGAGCGACGATGAGGCCAAGCGTCGCCCCGTTGACCAGCACAGAGTCGGCCGACCCCAGGTGGGAGCGCCAGTCGCCCAGCGCCAGCTTGTCGCGGATGAGTGCGTCGGCCGTGCCGGGATCGGGCACGCGCAGGTAGGCCTCGGCGAGACCGAGCAGAGCCGCGCCTTCCTCGCTCGAGAGGCTGTATTCCTGCAGGAACCGATCGACCCAGCCGGCGCGGCCAGGCGCGCGCAGCGCCTTCAGCAAAAGACCGGCCGCGCCGCGCACGCGCTCGCGTTCCGCCGCCGACAGGCGTGCGCCGATCATAAGCTGTCGCAGCGCGTCCGGCTCCGGGCGACGATAGAGGGGCGCGATGGCGGCTCGGGCCTCGGCCAGGGCTGTAAGAGACATGGCGCGGCCAATAGGATAGACTCCGGCGCGACGCAATTTCGCCGCGTCGCCGCGTCACGCTCGCTGCTTCATCCTGGGGTTGAGACCATGAACCGCGCCCTTCCCTGCCTCGGCGCCTTCGCACTGCTCGTGGGTTCCAGCGCGTGGGCCCAGGAAGCCATCCCCACCGCTGCCAACGCTCCAGGTGGCGGCGCGCCCCCCACCACCGCCACAGGCAATGGACCGATCAAGCTTTCCGACCACGAGTCCGACCATGACGATCGTGGTCCGGTCCCCATTGGTCCGTGCGGCGCTCCATACAAAAGCGTGAACGACGGACCGCCTCAGCAGGACAAAAGTCCTCACGGCGAAGTCTGGGCTGGCGTCGGCACGCACGGCTACCGCAACGTCGGGGGCGCGGTGTGCGTCCCCGTCGGCGCCAACGCCCAGGTCACCGTCGCTATCGACTCCACTCAGTGGGGCCGTCGCTAGCGGGCTCACCGCTTTCTCGAATAGCGCGATTGAATTGGGGGCTTGACGTTCCGGCTCATGTGAGAACAAAACATGAACTCAAAACAGGGGAGCTAACCATAAGGATTATCCCCTTGACACACGTATAGAGAGGGGGCTAGATTGGCGGTCATAGGAGATCGCCGTGAGCCGCAAACGTCCCAGCCAAGCCGGAAATCGAGCCAGCAACGTGCAGGCGTTTTCGGTCCGTCAGTTCTTCGCCCGCTTCCCTAACGACGACGCGTGCCTGGCTCACGTCATGTCGGTTCGCTACGGCCTGCGCCACACCTGCCGGAAGTGCGGCGTTGTAGAGGCCACGTTCCACAAGCTGGCGAACCGGAAGGCTTACGCTTGCGCCCATTGCGGCGATCACGTCTATCCGTGCGCCGGCACGGTGTTTCAGGACAGCCGCACGCCTCTGACGGTCTGGTTCTACGCCATCTATCTGTTCGTCACGACGCGCCACGGCGTGAGCGGCAAGGAGCTGCAACGCCAGCTCGGCGTCACGTATAAATGCGCGTATCGCATTGGCATGCAGATCAGGAAGCTGATCGGCTCGGTTGACGAGTTCAACGCCCTGCGCGGCCATGTCGAAATTGACGAAACGCTGGTCGGTGGGCGCCTGCCACGGACCCAAGGCAACCCCCGCGACAACAAGACGATCATTATGGGCATGCGCGAGCGTGGCGGCCGGATGGTGACTGAGATCATTCCTGACGCGACCACGGCAACCCTGAAAAAGGTCGTGCTGGAAAACATCCAGCCCAAGACCATCATCTCCACGGACGAATGGCCGGGCTACAATTTACTCACCGCCTACGACTATCAGCACGTCACCGTGAACCACAGTCAGGATGAATGGGCGCGGACCGACCCTGAAACCGGCGTCCGTCACCACGTCCAGCATGTCGAAAGCTTCTGGTCGACGTTCAAGAGGTCGGTGCGCTCGACCCATATTCACGTCTCAGCGAAGCACATGCAGACCTATCTGGACGAGTTCACTTTCCGGTCGAACCATCGCCAGATGGTGAACGCGATGTTCGACCTGATAGTGGGAGCCCTGTAGCCACGCGGCGAACCGCCCCGGTGAAGTCGGCCTCGGAACCAGGGCCGATGCCTTGGGCCTCCGCTTGAGCGATGAAATCGTCTAACCGCCCTGTTTCCAAGGCCTTTTTGAGCGTTAAGCGTGCGCCGTCCATGGTCGTTAACCCTATGACTCTATTGACAGAGTCGTCACGGTGTGCATCATACGCTCAACGCCGCGCCGAGCATAGCCCGACGCGGCGAAGCGCCTCTAAGAGGCAGGTTGACCTAACAAGGCGGCTTGCCACATAGGGGTTCTCCTAGCAGGGCCTTTGGCCCCTGTTGGAACGACAGAGGGTTGGCCGGTCAAGCTTCGGCCCTCTGACTGGAATTGAGCGGAGGCGGTGGGATTTGAACCCACGGGGGCGCTGTTGAGGGCCTTCCCCGGCGGTTTTAAAGACCGCTGCAATAAACCACTCTGCCACGCCTCCTTAGAGCCCTCGCCGCAAGGCGGGGGCCCTTAACCAAGTAGATCCTCCTCTTTGAGATCAGGCCGATGGACCGGCAGAAGGTCTGCCAGCGGGTCATCATCGAGATCGGCGGCTGCAGGAGGCGCCAGTTTCCATCTCCGCCCCTGCTGCGTGATCACGCCATTAGCTTTCAGGCGCGAAAGCTGGGGCGTCATCGAGTTGCGAAGGACCTCGGGTCCGCCCATCGCCTCTACAGCATGGATCACGTCGTCGGTAACGAGGCCACCGTCTGGTTCAAATTCGGCAAGAACCCTTAAAATCCATGCCTTGATGGAACCATCGCGCACGGTCGTCGGGCGCCTGCGGCGACGAATGGGCGTGCTCGGTATGGCATCGGCCTCACCAGAGATCGCGGCCTGAGCGACACGGATTTCAGCCAGTTCCACCTCAAGAACCTTGATTTCGGCCTCGATGGCAGCGCTGCGGGAGAGGAGATAGGCGCGGAGGGTCATCAGGGTAAATTATCCCCGGAATGCATCAGACGCAACGGCAAGATTCCGCTTCTGATGCAAATATTTCTGTGGAGCGTCGGTGGATAGCCGCAAGAGTCGGCTTGACAACTTTGGCAATCGGAGTCCGAACGAAGGCGATTCGATATTCTTGGGCACCGGAAATCCAGCCCATTAATCAGGGATTTCCAAGCAATCAGATTGCTTCGTCTGTCTCCTCTCTAAGCAACCAGTTTACGATAACGGCCTGCGTTGGCTTTTGCCTAGGCACGGCGGTTCTGTGTTTAAATACGTGCAACTCTAGTTTCCTAGCTGACACTCTTGCATATCGGTCGGATGGGTGCCCATATTCCGCCTCATAAGTAAGTGTTCCTACTGTACGGTCTTTGAAAGAGGAATAGGCAGTGGAATCAAATCCTGCATCTGGAATTACAGTTGTGCTACCCCCCATTGATAAAACAAATGATACGTCACTAAACGTGTAGAATCTATCCTCTATTGTAACCGTCATGGTTTTTAAATGAACACGAATTGGCCCGTTCGTTGCGTTACGAACGATCATTCTAAATTCCAGGGTATTTTGTTTGTTTTCTAAATCCAATCCGGGAACTACGTTATCGACGGCGAGGCCCCACGTGTAATCGAACTTTATCCTCGCCCTACTGGGCCTGCGCTGACCGTTCAGCCAAACCAATCCATTGAGGCTCCACACCGCCGCAACAAAGACGAAGAGAGCAACCAGGGCGACCGGCAACGCCCCGTAGTGGCTTATGAAGGCCCAACGCCCAAACAGCGTGGCCGCCGCGCCGCTCACGGCATACGTCCAGCCATGCACAACAAGGTCCGCAAGCCACGACACAAGGTGAATGTGTCCGACCCAGTCCCAGGTCTTACGGATAGGCCCTGGTCTCGTTTCCATGCGTCAGCGCTCCGATGGCTCTGGACGCGCCCACGATAGGCGGAGTCCCGCTCTCTGCGAATTGCTTCGGCAGAGGCCGGATATAGCATACATGCTTCTAGGGGATAATCCTTCTAACCATGAACTTTCATTCCGCAGTGATCGCGTTTTCGGTTCTCGGCCTCATCGCCGCTGGTGACGCGGCGGCCGCGGCGAAACCCAAGGCGAACCAGGTGTGCCTGGAGGACTTCCACAAGCTATGCCCCAACGAAGAACTGGGCCGGGGCGTGGTCATTCGTTGCGCCCGGGCGCACCACGACGCCGTGTCGGCCGACTGCCGGTCGGCGGTGGACGCGGCGGACGCGGCGGACGCCGTTAACGCGGCGCATCGGGCGGCCAAGGCGAGCAAGCGGGCCGCCAAGTCGACATCAGACGCCGGCGCGAGCTGAATGGGCGGGGGGCTTCGCGGCCCCCCTCCCTCACCCTTCCAGCGCGGCGGCCAGAAGTTCGAGCGCGCGGGCGGCGAAGGCCTCCATATTGGCGGCGCGATCGGCCTCCCCGGTCTCGAGCGTAATGGCCATTTCCACCGGCCCGCTGACCGCCAGACAGCTGTGGCCGGCGGCGTCACCGTAGGGGTTGCCGGTGGGTCCGGCGGCGCCCGTTTCGGAAAGTCCCCAGTCGGCCCCGAAATTCTCGCACGCGGTGCGGGCCAGCAGCAGGGCGTAGGGCTCGCTCGCCGAGCGCATGCCAGCCACCGCCTCGCGCGTGATCCCCAAGAGGCTCATCCGCGCCTTGGCCGTGTAGACCACGGCTCCACCCAGGAAATAGGCGCTGGCGCCCGGAACAGCGAGCAGGGCGGCGCTGACGAGACCGCCCGACGAAGATTCAGCCACGGCCAGGGTCTCGCCCCGCGCCTTCAGACGGTCGGCGACGGCGGCGGCGAGGGGTGCGAGGCGATCTGTCATGGCGACCAATAGTCTTGACCTGAACGCGGCGTCTCGTCACCACCTCATGCCATGGAAGAGATCCCCGCCGAACTGGCCGAGCTGCGCCACTCCATCGACAACATCGATGCGGCGGTGCTTCACCTGCTGGCCGAACGGTTCAAATGCACGCGCAAGGTCGGCGCGCTGAAGGCCCGCCTGGACATGCCGCCGGCCGATCCCGCCCGCGAGGCGCGGCAGATCACCCGGCTGCGCGCTCTGGCGGCCGAAGCTGAACTCGATCCCGAATTTGCCGAAAAGTTCCTCAATTTCCTTGTGACGGAAGTCATCCGTCACCATGAAACCATCAGGCGCGCGAAGTCCTGAAGGTGCGCGGGAGGCAGGCGAAATGGTCGAACGTCGCAACGCTTCAGTGGCCATCGTCGGCGCCGGCGACTACATCGGGGCCGCCATCGCCGAGAAGTTCGCGGCGGAGGGCTATCGGGTGTTCGGCGGCCGCCGCCACGGCGATCAGCTGGCCGAGCTGAAGGCCCGTATCGAGGCCGCCGGCGGCGCCTTCGAAGGCCGATCGCTCGACGCGCGCGAAGAAACGGAAGTCGCGGACTTCCTTTCTCAAGCGGACGCCGACCAGCCCTTGGAAGCGGTGATCTTCAACGTCGGGGCCAATGTGAACTTTCCCATCCTCGAAACCACCGAGCGGGTGTTCCGCAAGGTATGGGAGATGGCCTGCCAGGCCGGTTTTTTCACCGGACGCGAAGCCGCACGGCGCCTGCTCGCTCACGGCCGAGGTTCGATCTTCTTCACTGGTGCGACCGCCTCCGTGCGCGGCGGCGTGGGCTACGCCGCCTTCGCAAGCGCCAAGGCCGGGCTGCGCGCTGTCGCCCAGTCCATGGCCCGGGAGCTCGGCCCGCAAAACATCCACGTGGCGCATCTGATCATCGACTCCGGTGTGGACACCGCCTTCGTGCGCCAGCGCATCGTCGCCGCGCGCGGGGCCGAGGCCTTGCAGAGTCTCGCGCCCGACACCCTGATGACCCCTGCCTCCATCGCCAATGCCTACTGGGCGCTGCACCAGCAGACCCGCGATGCGTGGACCTTCGAACTCGACCTTCGGCCCTTCGCGGAGACCTGGTGATGGACGTCGAATTCCTGTTCGATTTCGGCAGCCCCAACGCCTATCTGGCGCACAAGGCGATCCCCGCCATCGAAGCGCGGACCGGCGCCCGCTTCATCCGCATACCCGTGCTGCTGGGCGGGGTGTTCAAGGCCACGGGCAACCGATCGCCCATGGAGGCCTTCGCCGGCATCCCCGCCAAGCTCGCCTACGAAGCGCTGGAGACGCGGCGCTTCGTCGCCCGCCACGGCCTGACGCGCTTTCGCCTGAACCCACATTTTCCGGTCAACACGTTGGGCATCATGCGCGGGGCGGAGGCGGCCCGGGATCTCGACGTCTTCGACGCCTATGTGGATGCGGTGTTCGCCGCCATGTGGGAAGACGGGCGCAAGATGGACGATCCGGCGGTGATCGCCGAGACGCTCACCGCCGCGGGTCTGCCGGCGCAGCGCCTCATGGCGCTGACCCAGGAACAGTCGGTGAAAGACAGGCTGATGGCGTCAACCACCCACGCCGTGGAGCGGGGCGTTTTCGGATCTCCCAGCTTCTTCGTCGGCGACGACCTTTATTTCGGCAAGGATCGCTTGAGGGAGATCGAAGAGGCGGTTTCCGGCTGACGGCGCCTCTGGCGCGCCGGCCAAGCTCAGGGTTATGCTTCCCATAGGGAATGGATCTTGGGGGAGGACGCCATGAGCCTTGGGCGGATGGCGCTGCTGGCGACGGGAGTCGCCGCGGCGGGTGTGGCGGCGAGCGCGCCCGCCTCACGGCAGGTTGTGACAGGTCCGGTCGCCGTCTATTGGATGAGCGCGGCGACCACCAGCGGCATGGCCGGGATGATGGGTGGCGGTCGGCCGAGCATGGCGTCGATCATGGCCATGCGCAACGGCGGCGGCGCCAGCTACAGCCACAGCCTCGTCCTGCAGCTCGGCTCGTCCCAGCGCCCGGACGGAGGCGCGGCGAGCGCCGAACACGACCCGCCGCAGGGTCTGGGTGTCGGACCCGCGCTAGCGCTCCTGAGCCCGCCGCCGGCGACCCCGCCGACGCACGAGGAAGCGGCGCCAGGACCTCCGCCCCAGTATCACCAGCCCCAAGGACGCATGTTGATCTTCTGGGGCTGCGGCGAACACGCTCCGCCCGGCCAGCCTCTGGTCATCGACTTCGCCCAGGTAGCTAAGGGTCAGATGCCGGCCCAGTTCGCCGCGCTCATGCATGGCCTGGCGATCAGGCCCATGGAGCCTCCGTCACCGACGCGTAACGCGACCTATGGCGAGTGGCCAAACCGCGAGACCCAGACCACCGTGCCCCAGGACGGCTCGCTTCAGGGCGACCACATGGTTCACGGTGGCTACAGCCCCGAGATCAAATTCAGTCTGGCCGCCGACCAGGACTTCCTGCCGCCCTTCGTCCTGACCGCCAACACTCGCAACGATAGCGGCTCGGCGACCCTCGCCTGGAATCCCGTCGATGGCGCGGGCGGCTATTTCGCCTCCATGTTCGGCGTCCAGGGCCAGGACCAAGGCCAAAATCAGGTGGTGATGTGGACTTCGAGCGCCACGCAGACGGCCGCCTTCGCCCTGCCCGACTATCTGAGCGATGGCGAAATCACCCGCCTGGTCGCCAGTCACGCCCTGATGGACGCTTCGACCAACAGCTGCGTGATCCCTGAGGAGGCGGTGGCCGCGGCGGGCAAAGGCGGCTTCTTCCAACTCGCGGCCTATGGCGGGGAGACCAACATCAGCTATCCGCCCAGGCCGCCGGCACCGCGGCCCTGGAACATCGCCTGGCAGGTCAAGGTCCGCTACAAATCGACCACCAGCGGCATCCTCGGCATAGACCTGAGCAAGATGATGAGCGGCCAATCACAGGGCCAGCAGCAGCCGCAACAACAGCAGCGTCGCCCGAGTATCTTCAATCCCCTAGGCGCCCTCATTCCGCACTGATCGTCGCCCTTACGCCAGTTGGGAGTCGAAGAAGGTGTCGGGTTCCTCGATCTCCACGAGGCGTCCGCGGCGAAACTCAAGGAAGCGCGTGGCGGCCGTGCGCGTGAAATAGCGGTCGTGAGAGACGAACACGCAGGCCACTTCAGTCTCGTCGAGCTGGGCCTCCAGATCCTCCTGACCTTCGATGTCGAGGTGGCTGGTGGGTTCGTCGAGAAGATAAAAATTCGGCTTCAGCAGCTTCATTTTCAAAAAGATCAGGCGGGAGCGCTCGCCATGGCTCAACAGGCGGATCGGGTCGCGCAGCCGCGCGAAGGGAAAGCCCGCCTGTGCCAGCGCCCGGGTCGCCTCGCGCTCGCCGACGCCATCGATGTCGGTGATGTATTCGAGCACCGGGCGCATCAGCGGCAGATCGCGCATGGTCTGATCGAAATAGACGAGGCGGCCGGCGGGATTGAATCGGATATTGGCCTGGCCGTCATAGTGCGCCGCGCGTTCGCTCCAGCCGCGCGCCAGGGCCTGGAGCAGCGTCGATTTTCCCGCCCCGTTCACCCCCAGCAGGGCCACCTTGTCGCCGGCGGCGATGGAAAGACGACCGATGTCCAATAGCTTGCGCGCGCCATCCGGCGTCGAAAGGTGCAACCCCTCCACGCGCAAAGCGATCTTGGCTTCGATCTCGCTCTCACCCAGCTCCAGGCGCCGCTCGCGGGCGACATAGACCTCGGTCCGCTCCTTCTGCAGCCGCCCGATCCGGCTCTCCACCGCCTTCTGGCGCTTATGGAAGTTGGGGTTTTGCTGACCCCACGCGTGATAGCGCGCCGCGACCTTCTCCAGGCGCTTGATCTCTTTTCCCTCGATCTTGTGGCGCACGCCGGCGGCGGCGTCGCGACGCAGAAACTCTTCGCGCGCCTGGGCGAAGGCGGCTTTGAAGGAATGGACCCCGTCGATGCGCAGGAAGAGCGTGCGCGTGCTCACCCGGTTCAGGAATTCCCGGTCGTGCGAGACGATCAGCATCGGCAGACGGAAGTCCTCGGTAAGCCAGCGCTCGAGGGTGTTGATGTGGCCGATGTCGAGGTGGTTGGTGGGCTCGTCGAGGATCAGGACGTCCGGCGTCTCCAGCCGCGCCGCGCCGGCGATGAGGATCAGCCTTTGCCAGCCGCCCGAGAGGACACTGAACAGGCCCTCGGCGATCTCGTCGGAGACGCCGATTTCGCCGAGCAGCATGTCGATGCGCCAATCCTCGCCGGCGGCGCCGACTCGCTCCAGCGAGCGCTCCAGGACCTGGCGGACGGTGAGCGCGGCCAGTCCCTCCGGGACTTCCTGCTGCAACGCGGACACATGCAGCCCGCGCGAGCGGACGATCTTGCCGGAATTGAGTTCCAGCTCTCCGCTCAGGCAGTTGAGCAGCGTTGATTTGCCCGCACCGTTCTCGCCCACGAGCGCGGTCTTCGCGTCATCCAGCAGAAATGTGACGTCCGAGAATATCTTGCGCGTTCCATGAAAGAACGCGCCCTGCTCGACGCCGAGTACGGCCTGAGGCATGAAACCACGGTCCCGGGAAATTGGGGCCGTGGTTCATGCGGTTGACGCGTAGCCGCGTCAAGCGGCCGGCGACAGCAAGGTCTAGGACTGACCCCGCCGGAAGATGAAGTGGTAGGCCAGCATCACCACAATGGCCCCGATGAGGGCGACGATGAGGCTGTAGAGATTGAGGCCCGTCACGCCCGTGTGGCCGAAGAAGCTGAATACCCAGCCGCCCACGAAAGCGCCGATCACGCCCAGGACTATGTCCATGATCAAGCCAGAGCCGGTCTTGTTGACGATTTTACTCGCGATGAAACCGGCGATCAGGCCCAGAATGAGCCATGAGAGAATACCCATTTGGCGTCTCCTTGTTAACGCTTGCCGCGAGCATTGATTCGCCCGTCCGCGTCACAACGAATTGTCACGCAAAAGGCTGCGTCGCGAAAACACGCTTGCGTTACCGCTCAGCTCGTTAGGCGAACCGTCGCCTGCAGTTCGATGTCGGCGGCCGAGCAGCCGACCAGGAGATCGTAGCTTCCGGACTCCGCGAACCATGCGCCGCGCGAAGGGTCCCAGAAGGAAAAGTCGCGGGGGGAAAGCGCCAGGGTCATGCGCCGCTGCTCGCCCGGCGCCAGCGCCACCTTGGCGAAGCCCTTCAGCTCCTTCACCGGTCGTTCAACCGATGGACCGCGTGGCCGCACATAGAGCTGGGCTGTCTCGGCGCCCGGCCGCTGCCCGACATTGGCCAGGGTGAAGGTCACCTCGATGCGCTCGCCCGGCGCCACCTCCTCAGGAGCCTCGAGGTCGGAATAGGTGAAGCGCGTGTAGGTGAGACCATGCCCGAACGGGAACATCAGCTGGACGGCCGCCCGGTCGAAATGGCGGTAGCCCACGAAGAGGCCCTCGCCGTAGACCACCTCCTCGCCGCCCGGATACCAGCCGTGGGCCGGGGTGTCCTCGATGCGCCAGGGGAATGTCACCGGCAGGCGACCCGACGGCTCGGCGCGGCCGAAGAGGATGCGCGCGGTCGCGTCTGGCCCTTCCTCACCGCCCAGCCAGGCTTCCAGCACCACGGGCGCGTGGTCGAGCCACGGCAGGGCGTAGGGCGCGCCGTTCACCAGCACGATGGCCGTGCGTGGGTTGGCCGCGAGAACCGCCTCCACCAGGGCGTTCTGGTCGCCGGGCAGTTCCAGGTCCGCCCGGTCATAGCCTTCGCCTTCGCTGATCGAGGCCGCCCCTATGACGACGATGGCCGCGTCACAGCGCGCCGCGGCTTCTGCGGCCGCCTCGATGGAGCCCCTGGGCTGGCGCACGCCGACGCTCACATATTCCCAGGCGATGCTGCCGGTCGCGCCCGGTCGCACGTATTCGATCGTGATGGGATAGCCGCGTCCGACGACGAGGTCGGCCGCCGCAATGCGCCTGGGCGCCGGATAGCCACCCACATCCCAGGTGTCGTGCAGGGCCGCCGTCGCCTCATCGATCAGCACCTGGCCGTCCAGCAGGATGCGCCCAGCGCCTGGCGCGCGCAGGGAGAATTCATGGCGGCCGTCGCGCTCCGGCCAGAACCAGCCGCTCCAGCGCAGCGCGCCCAGACCCTCCCCCATCGCGCTGGCCGAGCTGGTGGAAACGAGCTTGCCGATCTGGCGTTCGGGCCCACTGCGGAAGGGCGCCGCGCCAAATCCACGCTCGGCGAAGTACTCCACCATCAGGCCGGCGCCGCCGCGCTCTTCGCCCGGACTGAACATGGCCGTGCGCGCCGCGGGCGGCACGGGCTCGTTGTCGCCGCCCTCGGCGAAAACCACCTCTGTCTCGCCGGCGAGGAGTTCCTCGATGGCTTGCAGCATGGAGGTCTGGCGGCCGGGGCGCACATGGGAGGAACCACCCCCCTGAATGCGCCTGGCCGCCGCGTTGGGTCCGATCACGGCGATGGTGGAAAGCTCGTGGGCGTCGAACGGCAGAAGGTCGCCCTCGTTTTTCAGCAGCACCACCGACTCTTCGGCCGCGCGGGCGGCGATCTCGCGATGACGTTTGGTGCGCAGTTCGCCCGCCGGCGCCGCGCCGCCGTCGAGGACGCCCGTGCGCAGGATGAGCCGAGCCATGCGCCGGGCCGCGTCGTCGATCTGGCCCTCGGCCACCTCGCCGGCCTTCACCGCCGCCAGGAGCTTGTCGCCGAACCAGCGCGCCGGCCCCGGCATTTCCAGATCATTGCCGCCGTTGGCCGCCGTGGCGGTGGCGTGGACGGCGCCCCAGTCGGAGACCACCACGCCGTCGTAGCCCCACTCGCCCTTCAGGATGTCGATGAGCAGGCGACGGTTCTCGGTGGCGTAGGGACCGTTGATCTTGTTGTACGAGGCCATGACCGTCCACGGATTGGCGGCCTTCACCACGGTCTCGAAGGCGGCCAGATAGATTTCGCGCAGCGTCCGCTCGTCCACCACGACGTTGACGGTCATGCGGCTTTCTTCCTGGTTGTTCGCCGCATAGTGCTTGAGCGAGGCGCCGACGCCCTCGGCCTGCAGCCCCTCCACATAGGCGACGCCCAGAGCGCCGGTCAGGAACGGATCCTCCGAATAGGTCTCGAAATTGCGCCCCCAGAGCGGCGTACGGACGATGTTGATGGTGGGGGCCAGGACGACGTGGTTGTGAAGCGCCAAGGCCTCCCGGGCGATGGCCCCGGCGACCTCGCGCGTAAGGTCGGGATTCCACGTCGAGGCCATGGCCACGCCGACTGGAAACACCGTGGCCGCTTCACCCTCGTTGGAGCGCACGCCCGTGGGTCCGTCGGTCATCCGCACGGCAGGAACCCCCAGGCGGGAGGCCCCCATCAGCTCGAACGGGCCGGCCCCCGCCATGAGGGCGACCTTTTCCTCGAGGGTCAGGGCGGCGACCAACGCCTCCACCCGAGCCTCCAGCGGCGCGTCCGGATCTCGCCACGCGGCGGCGGCTTTGGGGGTGTCCATGACGCTTCCTCAACCTGTTCTTCGGCCCTTCGACACTAGGTCTTCGCGGAGGGCGCGAGCAAGCCGCCCGGGGATTGCCAGCGGCCGCCAAGGCTCCCATAGCGATCGTCATGGCCAGCCCATCACGCGTTCAAGTGCGGCGCGAGACCGGCGAGGGCGGGGGCGTGGCGTTCATCACCCTCAATGACGAGCGGCGGCTGAACGCGCTCGGCAGCGAGATCATGAAGCAGTTCGTGGACGCCTTGACCTCGCTCAGGGACAACGCGCGCCTGCGCTACGTGGTGGTCACGGGCGCCGGCGACCGCGCCTTTGTCGCGGGCGCGGATGTGGATGAGTTGGCCGACATCACCTCCCCAGCCGAGGCGCGCGTCTTCATCAACAAAGTGCACGCCTGCTGCGATGCGGTGCGCGCGTTTCCGACGCCAGTCATTGCGCGCATCAACGGCGTCGCCCTCGGCGCCGGGCTGGAGCTGGCGATTTCGTGTGACCTGAGAGTCGCCACGGACACCGCGACCTTCGGCATGCCCGAGGTCAAGCTCGGCATCCCTTCGGTGGTCGAGGCGGCGCTGCTGCCCGGCCTCATCGGCTGGGGCCGGGCGCGCGAGATGCTGCTGCTGGGTTCAACCATCAACGCCAAGGCCGCCCTGGCCATGGGTCTGGTGGAAGCTGTCGTCCCCGCCGACGAACTCGACGCCGCCGTGGAGACGCGCATTCGCGCCCTCTTCGACGTCCGCCCTCAGGCCGTCAGGCTGCAGAAGGCGCTGATGCGGCGGTGGGGAAACCTGCCCACGCGGGAGGCGATTCTGGCCGGCGTCGACGCCTTCTCCGAGGCTTTTCTGACACCGGAACCAGGCCTCGCCACCGACACCTGGCGGACCGAGCGCGCGCGGCGCAAAGTCCGGCCCTAGAAAGCGACCGTAAACCACCGTACAAACGGTGGAATCTCCGTATTTGCGGTAGACCGCGAAGGCGACCGTAGACCACCGTAGGAGCGGTGAGATCACCGTAGTTACGGCCGGCGGCCTCGGTCGATTTCGGCGTAGGCGCCGGCGAGGTTCGCGCACGCGGCTCTCAGCACCGCGCCCTGGGCGTCGGCCAGGCGCTCGCCGCTTTCCCGCTCCACCAGGGCGCGCCACTCGGCCGGTCGGCCAAGCGCCACGTCGGCTTCGCAGAGGGCGACGATGAGCCGGGCGCTGGCGGCGCCTGTGCGCGCCAGCGCGGCGTGGACCCGCTCCGCCGCCCGATGACGGGTCTCGGCGAAGGGATCACCGGCGGCGCCCGCGTCAATCCTGGGCTCATAGCGGGCGACGCCGCCGGCCAGGGCGTGCATCGCGGCCAGGTCCTTCTGCAGGCGGCGCACGGCGGTGAGCGCGCCATCGCCGGCCATGAGCCGGTCAAAGACATCCGCGCGCCGTGCGCGCAGCCCACGCCCCGCCGGCTCGGCGCGCATCTCCACTTCGGCGTTGGCGGCGAGCCCCGACGCTTCGCGATCGAGGCCCCAGTTGGCCGGATCTCGGGCCGCCTCGCGTTCAGCGGCGCGACGGCGGGCGATGGCGAGGGGATCGGTGGGTCTGGCGCGCTTGCGTCCCATGGCTAATCGCACAGTCCGAGGAGACGGAGTTCGTCCACCATCGCCTCGATGGGCGCGGCGCGGGCCGACCTCGCCAGGCGTCGATGCGCTTTGCAATAGACATCGCCGGCGCAGGGATTGCAGCACGACCTGACGCGCCAGCCCTCGCCATCCACCGGGAAAGCGCACTCACCCGGCTTTCGGGTGAGCCAGGACCTTGGCGAGGCGGCGATGTTGCGGATCGGGCGGCGGGGCATGACGCAGATAATTTCATATTGCAATTATCCGCGCAAGCCGGATTTATTGCATTTTGCCTGATGACGGATTTGCTTAGCTTTGCATAATGCGGCATGCCTCGTGATCCCGTACGGAATTATCTAAAGGCTTGGCGCGACCACCGCGGCATGACCCAGGCCAAGCTCGCGGAGGCCATTGGCACGACCGGCGCCGTGATCAGCCTGATCGAGGCGGGCGAGCGGCGGCTTTCCGACAAATGGGCCGACAAGATCGCCCCAGTGCTGGGGACGCGGGCGGGCTTCCTGTTCGACACCGATCCCAATTCGCTGGACAGCGATATCCTGGAGATCTGGACCAAGATCCCCGAGGATCGAAAGGAACAGGCGCGCGAGGTGCTCAAGTCGTTCCGCGTCAAGGCGAGCGAAGGCTAAGCCCTAGCGGTCCCACCCGACAGATGACGCCCCTGCCGCCGCGTCCGAGCAGGCCGGTTCGGGTCCGCTTTCGGGCATACCTCGAAACTGGAAGATCGATCCAAAGCAAACGCCACCTCATCATACTGAGAGTGTCACGATCATGTTGGCGCGGATCGAGGTGATGGCGCTCGGAGTGATCGGCTCTGATTTGTTGCTGGGTATTGTGCCCGCAACTGTCATCCTAGATTCGTTGTGCCGCGCCGACTGACGTGCGACCTCCATTCCCGTGAAAGGCCCAATTCCACCCTCGGTCGATCCGCGCGTGCAGGCAGCCCTGAAGACGATTTATCGCCTCTTCGCCGCGCCAACACCTCGCGTGATCGAGGGCTGTCCGTGTTGTGTCGGAACGCGTCGTGTCGACGTGCTCTTGAACACGCCACTCCACGATCTCACTGGCCAAACGCTATGGCGCTATGTGACCGGCGCATTCCTCACAGTCGGCGGCGAACGCGATTTCCGCTACCTGTTGCCGCGCATTCTGGAGCTGGCCTTCTGCGAGCCCGATGAATCGCCTGACGTCGAGATTGTCTTGGGCAAGTTGCGACTCGCCAATTGGACGGCGTGGCCGCCGAGCGAGCGTATCGCGATTGAGGAGCTAGTGGACCTTTGGTTCGATCACGCGCTTTCCCGCGACCTGCTCTACGCTGATGAAGGCGGAGTCGGCTCGGATTCGGTTTCCGTGCTCTGCGGTGCTGCACGGGCGGGTCTCGACCTCTCACCCTGGCTGGCCCGTCTAAAGTTACCAATCGCCGAGCCCATCCGTGCTGCAATCGCGGAGCGGTATTCCAAGCCCTTGGCCTCCGGGGCGCTACCAAAGAACAGTTTTTGGGAAGATGCGCCCGACGGATGGCGATCACTAGCGACTGTAGTCAGCCGCCGAATCTGAGTTCCGCCCATCTCCGAAGTTCGCCACGTCCGCTCATGGGAAGATGCGCCCGACGGATGGCGATCACTAGCGACTGTAGTCAGCCGCCGAATCTGAGTTCCGCCCATCTCCGAAGTTCGCCACGTCCGCTCATCGGCGAGCGCCATCTGTCTGACGCGCACCCCTAGCCAAGCACGCCCGCCAATCCCAGCCCAGCCCAGCCGCGCCGGCCAGACGCCAGAGCGGATTGAGCTTCGTGAAATAGGCGACGAGCGCCGTGGCCGAGTTGTTGAAGGCGCATGCTTGGAAAGCGCGTTTGCGGGAAACCGTAACGAGGGTTCGAATCCTGCTCTCACCGCCAATGCCGCGCCGGAGATTTCGCTGGCGCGGTTTATGCGGGAATGGCTTCCAGGGCCTCACTGGCCTCGAGCCAAGCGGCCTCGGCCAGGCCGATGCGGGTTTCGAGATCGGCCCGCCGCTTCATCAGCTCCGTTATCGTCAGTTTCGCCAGAGACGTCGCCGCCGACCCCGGGTCGAACATGGCCTGGTCGATGGCGTTGCGCTGGGCGGTCAGCTTTTCGAGATCCAGCTCGGCCTCGCGGGAGCGCCTGCGCAGTTCCTGGCTCTTGACGCGCACCTCGGCGGCCGCCTTGCGCTGGTCCTTGCGGTTGCCCCCCCGCCCGCCCGCGGCGCCGCTCCCGCCGGAGGCGGGCTCCTTCGCCAACACGAAGGCGATGTAGTCGTCGATCGAGCCGTCGAATTCCCGCGCCGTGCCGCCATCGACCAGCACCAGCCGGTCCGCGGTCATTTCCAGCATGTGCCGGTCGTGAGTGACGATCACCACCGCGCCGCTGTAGGCGTTGAGCGCCTGGATCAGGGCCTCGCGGGCGTCAACGTCGAGGTGGTTGGTGGGCTCGTCGAGGATCAGCATGTGCGGCGCATCGCGGGTGATCAGCGCCAGCGCGAGCCGGGCCCGCTCGCCGCCCGAAAGCTTGCCAACCTCGGTCATCGCCTTGGCGCCGGAGAATCCGAAACGGCCGAGTTGCGCTCGCACCGCCGAGGGGCTCGCGTCCTTCATCATCTGGGCCATATGCTGCAACGGCGTTTCCGAGCAGTCCAATTCCTCCACCTGGTATTGGGTGAAATAGCCCACGCGCATCTTGCCCGAGGCCCTCATGGTCCCGGCCATGGGAGCCAGTTGCGCCGCCAGCAGCCGCGCCAGCGTGGTCTTGCCGTTGCCGTTGCGTCCCAGCAGAGCGAGACGGTCATCGGGATCGAGCCGCAGATTCAGCCGCTCGAGCACCGGCGTGTCGCCATAGCCCACTGTCGCGAGGTCGAGCGTGACCAGCGGCGGGCGCAGCTCGTCCGGATTCGGAAAGTCGAAACTGAGCGAGGGGTCGTCGATCATTTCGGCGATCGGCTGCATCTTCGCCAGCGCCTTGGCGCGCGACTGGGCCTGTTTGGCGGTGGAAGCGCGCGCCGAATTGCGGGCGATGTAATCCTGCAGGCGCTCGCGTTGCGCCCGTTGCTTGGCCCGGGCCGAGGCGATCTGCGCCTGCCGCTCGGCGCGCTGACGCTCGAAGGCGTCGTAGCCGCCCGGGTAGAGCGTAAGCTTGCCGGCCGCGAGGTGCAGGATGTGGTCGACCACATTGTTGAGGAAATCGCGCTCG
>Ga0302314_10001002_pt1 | contig 52672 bp, 37 predicted proteins | sample III_Palsa_N2_3_FD_200533 | JGI IMG/M metagenome (GOLD analysis project Ga0302314, IMG submission 200533) | Peat permafrost microbial communities from Stordalen Mire near Abisko, Sweden - III_Palsa_N2_3 | ecosystem: Environmental > Terrestrial > Soil > Palsa > Peat permafrost | place: Sweden... | reverse complement strand
TGCGGACCGCGGCCGGCGGAGCGGGTGCCGCGGAGGCCGTCAGGGGTGCTGACGGCCGCGGCGGTGGCTGCTTACTTCGACAGCCAGACGTGCGCCAGGTTCAGCTCGGCGTTGATCGGGTCGGGCACGATGCCGTGCACGTTGGAGCCGGTCAGGTCGCTGAAGTTCATGTAGAACAGCGGGACCACCGAGGCGTCCTGGAGGATCTGCTCGTCCAGGTTGCCGTACGCGGTGTTGGCCTGGGCCTCGTTGGTCATCGCGGCGATCGCGTCGATCTGCTTGTTGACCGCCGGGTCGTCGAGCAGCGAGATGTCCTGGTTGGCCTGCGGCAGCTTGGCGATCTGGCGGCCGTCGAAGAGGATCGGGAGCACGGTGCTGGCGTTCGGCCAGTCCGGGATCCAGTCCATCCAGGTCATGTCGTACTCGTTCTTGGTGTTGCTGACGATGCTGAAGTAGTTCGACTCGTCCAGCGGGACGATGTTGACCGTGATGCCGACCGCGGCCAGCGAGGTCTTGACCGAGTCCGCGAAGTTGGTCTGGGTCGGGGTGTTCTCCACCGCGAGCGACAGCGTGACCTTGGGGCTGCCGGCCTGCGCCAGCAGGGTCTTGGCCATCGCCGGGTCGCCGGCGGGGTTGCTGGAGTAGAGGCTGAAGTCCTTGTGGCCGTCCACGCCCGGGGCCAGCATCGTGGTGGCGTAGTCGCCGTAGGCGGAGCCACCGAAGGCGCCGCGGGCCGTGACCTTGTCGAGCGCGTACTCGATGGCCTCGCGGACCTTGATGTTGGGGATGGTCTTCGTGCTCAGGGCCAGGTAGTTGATACCGGGCGACTTGATCACGTGGTAACGCGACGCCACCGCCGGGTTGTTGGCGATCTGGGTCAGGTCGGAGCCGGCCAGCGGCCACTCCTGGATCGCGTCCTGGACGCTGGGACCGTCGGACACCAGCTCCTGGTCGATCGCCGACCGGTCCATGCCCTGCTTGACGTCGATCTCGTCGACGTACTGGTTGCGGATCGGGTCGGTGGCCTGCGACCAGTACTTGTTCTTGACAAGGATGAGCTCCTTGCCCTTCTGGTACGACTGGATCTGGTACGGGCCGTCGGACCAGACGCCGGTGTCGTAGTTGGCGCCGGTGTCGTGCGCCTTGGGCACCGCGGACCAACCGGCCATCGCCGTGGTCTCGTTGAAGTCGGCCACCGGCTGGTTCAGGTGGAACGAGATGGTGGAGGCATTGGGCGTCACAATGGAGCTCAGCGACTTGCCCTGGTAGGGGCCGGTGTAGCCGGTGGTGTCGGCCAGCCACTGGGCGGCGTAGCCGGGGCCGCCGGTGATGTCGGGCGAGAAGAAGCGCTCGACGCCGTACTTGACATCGTAGGAGGTCACCGCGGTGCCGTCCTGGTACTTGATGCCGGGACGCAGGGTGAAGGTCCACACCGTGTCGTTGTCCGTGGCCACACCGGTGTTGGTGGCGAGGTCTCCGACAAGCTTGGGAGCCGAGCCGTCGACCGGCTCCTGCCAGCCGGTGAGGCTGCGGACGATCTCCTCGTCCATGCTCTGGCCCTCAGTGGTGTAGGTCCGCTGCGGGTCGAGGTGGTCGAAGTCGCTGGGCGCGAGGTAGGTGAGCGTGCCACCGGAGACCGGCGTGCCACCGGAGGTGCCGGAGGGCCCCGTGGTCTTGCTCGAGGAGCACGCAGTCGCTGCGAGAGCGATCGCGGTGGCGGTTGCCAGCAAGGCGACCGAACGTGTCCTGCGCTTCATGTGGAGGGTTCTCCTTTATAGGCGGTTTTCACAGGTGGTCGCGGTCACCGGAGCAACCATGGCCAGTACGTGGCGCGGTCCTGGCCGTGGGTCAGGAACGGTTGGAGCGCGGGTCCAGCGCGTCCCGGATGCCGTCGCCGAGCAGGTTCAGGGCGAGCACCAGGATCAGCAGCAGGATTCCGGGGATGAACAGGTAGGTCGGGTCCGTGAGGAAGTACTGCGAGGCGGCGCTGAGCATCGAGCCCCAGTCGGGGTTGGGCGGGACCACACCGACGCCGAGGTAGGAGAGCGCGGCCTCGGTCGCGATGTTGGTCGGCACCGCCAGCGCGAAGGAGATCATGATCGGCGCCCACAGGTTCGGCAGCAGCTGCTTGAACAGGATGTGGCCGGGCCCGGCGCCCATGATCCGGCTCGCGTCGACGAACTCGCGCTCACGCAGCGAGAGCGCCTGGCCGCGGACCAGACGGGCGGTGTAGGCCCAGGCGAAGGCGGAGATGTTCACGATCAGCACCAGCAGGCGGAGGTTCTCGTCCGTACCGCCGTGGGTGTTGGTCTGCAGCGCGTTCTCGATGACGGGCGTCAGCGCGATGATGAAGAGCAGCTGCGGAAAGCCCAGGACGATATCCATGATCCGGGACAGCAGGTTGTCTATCCAACCGCCGAAATACCCGGCGGCCAGGCCTACCACCACACCGAGAACGGTGGACGCCACGGCCGAGACGAAACCGACGATCAGCGAGGTGCGCAACCCGTAGACAACTCGGGCAAAGAGGTCGTAACCGGTCCCCGGCTCCACTCCCAGGAGGTGGTTCAGGCTGATGCCGCCGAAGGACCCGTAGGGGAAGTTGCCGATATTGGGATTGATCGCGTTGTTGTCGGCCGTGATCGGTCCCCAGCCGCCCAGGGCGGTGAACACCGGGGCGAACACGGCGATCAGGATGAACAGCACGCTGATCACCAGCGAGACCATGGCGACTCGGTCCCGGCGCAGTCTCATCCAGGCGGCACTGCTGGGGGAGCGTCCGAGGATGACGGGCGCTCCACTGTCCTTTGACGGATCGCCAGGCGCGACCTCTTTGGCCTGCGTGTCGCCGGTCGGACCGGCCGTAGGGGGTTGTGTGGTCATCGTGCGGACATCCCCGGGTATGAGTTCAGAGTTTGTAGCGCGGCGCGGTGGGGGGACTCTACGCAAGTAGTTTTTGGCGGCTCAAGAGCGCGGGCCAGGCTGAGACCAGAATGAGATCATGCGAGACCTGGGCGTTATGATCGAATGTCCGTTATATGCGCTAATGAACCAACGTTGAGAGGGTGTAACGCGGGGGTCGGCGGGGTTTTATGTCCGATGTTGGGGCTTTTGTCAGGACACCCCGGGCAGTGGTGTATTTTGCTTCGTCTTTGCTTGGATTCCCGAGGCGTGAGACGTCCGGTGTTTCCTGAGAGTTACCGGTTATTACGCGGGGGTAATGAATTGGCTCATTCACATGACGGGGTGCCGGTTCGTTCAGGTCGCGCCGAGCGGATACAACTGATCTGTGACCGACTCGCAACTCTTCGCGCCCGATGTTCAGCAGACGCTCGACCTGATCGGCATCTTCGTCTTCTCTCTCTCCGGCGGTCTGCTCGCCGTCCGCAAGAACCTCGACATCTTCGGCATCGCCGTGCTGGCCGAGGTCGCCGCGCTCGGGGGCGGGGTGTTCCGCGACCTGATCATCGGGGCGCCGCCGGCGGCCTTCCAGAACCGGGGCTACTTCTTCACCCCGCTCGTCGCCACGGTCGTCGTCTTCTTCCTGCACCCGGAGGTCGAGCGGATCAACAATGCCGTGCTGTTGCGGGCCGCCCGGGGCCGCGGCGTTTCTTGTGGCCCCGCCCGGCCCACGCCCACCGCCTCCGCCCTGGCCGGGGGCGCCGGGGTGGCACGGGGTTTGGTCACCCGGGCCGGCGGTGGCGTGGTCCGCGACGTGCTCGTCAACGAGTTGCCCTCGCTGCTGCGTTGGGACCGGGCGCTGTATGCGGTGCCGGCCCTGACCGGCGGCGCAATCACGGCGGTGCTGGTCTCCACGCACCATCTGAACGCCTACACCGGGACCTTCGCCGGGCTGGTCGCCTTCACGGTGCGGATGCTGGCCCTGCGCTACGACTGGCGGGCGCCCAGGGCGTGGCACCGGGAGAGCGCGTCCAGCGGGTCCGAGAGCTGACGCCGCCCGCCGAGCCGCCGCCCGTCCGCTATCCGTCCGCCCGGCCGCCGTACTCCTGCGACACCGCCTCGGCGGTGCGCAGCAGTTCGGGGACCAGGCGGCGCAGAGCGGTCAGCGGGGCGACCACCGTGGGGGTGGAGACCGAGCAGGCCGCGATCACCCGTCCGTCCACGCCGCGGATGGGCACGGCCACGCAGTTCACCGTCTCCTCGTACTCGCTGCGGTCGACCGCCCAGCCCTGCTCGCGCACCAGCGCCAGCTCCGCCAGCAGCTCCATCGGGGTGCGCAGCGAGCGGGCGGTGTAGGCCGGGTACTCCAGGGCCTCGGCGACCTCCCGCCGCCGGGCCTCCGGCAGGTCGGCGAGCAGCACCTTGCCCACGGCGGTGGCGGTCAGCGGCGCGCGTTTGCCGATCCGCGAGTACATCCGTACCGGGTAGCGGCTCTCCAGCTTGTCGACATAGGTGACCTCGCCGTCTTCGTAGACGGCCAGGTGGACGGTGTGGCCGCAGCGCTCGTTCAGCGCCGCGAGGTGCGGTGCGGCGACGACCCTGACGTCGATGCTCTCCAGCGCCAGCTGGGCGAGGGAGAAGAGCTTGCCGCCGAGGCGGTAGCGGTAGTCCGACTGCCGGTGGACGAAGCCGTGCTCCTCCAGTGTCCGCAGCAGCCGCAGCGCGGTGGACTTGTGGACCCCGATCCTGGTGGCCGCCTGCTCCAGTGAGGAGGGGCCCTCGGCGAGGGAGGCCAGGATGACCAGGGCCCTGTCCACTGACTGCGCCATCGCTGCTGTCCCTGCCTCGTCATGTCCACGCCCCGGCGGGCGCGTGCTCAGGGAGCATAGGAGAGCCGTTGCGCAGGATGCAACGGTGGTGGATGTGTGGGGTGGCCGCGCACCTCTACACTGGGGACCGACATGCCCTATCTCGACCATGCGGCGACCACCCCGATGCTGCCCGAAGCGGTCCAGGCGATGACCGCCCACCTCGGCAGCACCGGCAACGCCTCCTCCCTGCACGCCGCCGGCCGCCGCGCCCGCCGCGTCATCGAGGAGTCCCGCGAAACCCTCGCCATGACCCTCGGCGCCCGCCCCAGCGAGATCGTCCTGACCGGCGGCGGAACCGAGTCCGACAACCTCGCGGTCAAGGGTCTCTACTGGGCCCGGCGCGACGCCGACCCGGCCCGGGTGCGGGTGCTGTGCAGCCCGGTCGAGCACCATGCGGTGCTGGACGCCGTGGAGTGGCTGGAGCGGCACGAGGGCGCGCGGATCGACTGGCTGCCGGTGGACGCCCTCGGCCGGATCCACCCGGAGGCGCTCAGGGCGGCCATCGAGACCAACCCGGACGATGTCGCCCTGGTCACCGTGATGTGGGCCAACAACGAGGTGGGAACCGTCCAGCCGGTGCGCGAACTCGCGGCCGTCGCGCGCGAGTTCGGCATTCCGATGCATGCCGACGCGGTGCAGGCGCTCGGGCAGCTGCCGGTCTCCTTCGCCGATTCGGGCCTGGACGCGCTCACCGTCACCGGACACAAGATCGGCGGCCCGTACGGGATCGGCGCGCTGGTGCTGGCCCGCTCGGTGGCGCCGGTTCCGCTGCTGCACGGGGGCGGCCAGGAGCGCGACGTGCGCTCCGGCACGCTGGACGTCCCGGCCGCGGCCGGCTTCGCCGCGGCGGCCGAGGTCGCCGTCGGGCGGCAGCCGCTGTTCGCGCCCGCCGTGGCGGCGCTTCGGGACACGCTGGTCGCGGGCGTGCTCGCGGCCGTGCCCGACGCCGTGCTCAACGGTGACCCGGCGGGCGGGGGTCGGCTCCCGGCGAGCGCGCACTTCTCCTTCCCCGGCTGCGAGGGGGACGCGCTGCTGATGCTGCTCGACGCCCGCGGCATCGAGTGCTCCACCGGCTCCGCGTGCTCCGCGGGGGTTCCGCAGCCGAGCCATGTGCTGCTGGCGATGGGCGTGGAACCGGCGCTGGCGCGGGCCTCGCTGAGGTTCTCGCTGGGGCACACCTCGTCCGAGGCGGACGTGGCGGCGGCGGTGGCCGCGATCGGGCCGGTGGTGGAGCGGGCGCGGGCCGCGGGGGCGGCAAGCGCGAGGCGTTAGGCGTTAGGGGTGCACCGGGGTGGAGGGCGGTCGTCAGCGCAGTTCCCCGCGCCCCCGAGAGCAGTGGGCGGTGCCCCGTACTCTGGTTACATCATGAATGACTTTCCTGGGGCTCCTGACGAATCCGCCTCCTCCCTGGCCGGGGGGCGGCTGCGTGTGCTGGCCGCGATGTCGGGCGGGGTGGACTCCGCCGTGGCCGCGGCCAGGGCGGCGGAGGCCGGGCACGAGGTGACCGGGGTGCACCTGGCGCTGTCCAGCAACCCGCAGTCCTTCCGGACCGGCGCACGCGGCTGCTGCACGCTGGAGGACTCGCGCGATGCGCGCCGGGCCGCCGACGTGATCGGCATCCCCTTCTATGTGTGGGATCTCGCCGAGCGCTTCCGGGAGGACGTGATCGACGACTTCGTCGCCGAGTACGCCGCCGGGCGCACGCCCAACCCCTGCCTGCGCTGCAATGAGAAGATCAAGTTCGCGGCGCTGCTGGACAAGGCCGTCGCCCTGGGCTTCGACGCGGTCTGCACCGGCCACTACGCGCAGATCGTCACCGCGGCCGACGGCGCCCGCGAGCTGCACCGCGCCGTCGACCCGGCGAAGGACCAGTCCTACGTCCTCGGCGTGCTCGACGCCGAGCAGTTGGCCCATGCGATGTTCCCGCTCGGCGACACCCCCAAGGAGCTGGTCCGCGAGGAGGCCGAGCGCCGCGGGCTGTCCGTCGCCAAGAAGCCCGACAGCCATGACATCTGCTTCATCGCGGACGGCGACACCCAGGGCTTCCTGGAGCAGCGCCTCGGCACCAGGGCCGGCGAGATCGTCGACGCCGACGGCACCCTGCTCGGCGAGCACAGCGGGGCGTACGGCTTCACCATCGGGCAGCGCAAGGGCCTGAAGATCGGGCACCCGGCGGCGGACGGCAAGCCGCGCTACGTCCTGGACATCTCCCCGGTCGACAACCGGGTCACCGTCGGCCCGGTCGAGGCACTGGACGTCAGTGCGCTCACCGGGATCAGGCCGCGCTGGTGCGGCGGCAGCGCGCCGGTCGGCGCGGGGGCGTACACGGCCCAGCTGCGCGCCCACGGCGAGCCCGTCCCGGTCACCGCCGAGGTGGTGGACGGCGAGCTGCGGGTCGAGCTCACCGAACCCGCGCGCGGCATCGCCCCCGGACAGGCCGTCGTCCTCTACGACGGGACCCGGGTCGTCGGCTCCGCCACCATCGCGACCACCGTCGCGACCACGCCGCAGGAGAACTCCTGCCTGCCACTCTGATCCCGGGGGTCCTGTGAACATCACCGTCTTCTGCTCCGCCAATGAACTCGACGAGCGCTACACCAAGCCCGCGCGCGAGTTCGCCCGCCTCCTCGGCGCGCACGGCCACACCCTGGTGTGGGGAGGCTCCAACGCCGGGCTGATGGGCGTCGTCGCCGACGAGGTGAGGGCGGCCGGAGGCCGCCTGGTCGGCGTCAATGTGGGGATGCTGTCCCACAGGACGTACCAGGACGCCGACGAGCTGGTGATGACCGGCGACCTGGCCGAGCGCAAGGCCGTGCTGCTGGCGCGCGCCGACGCGGTCGTGGTGCTGGTCGGCGGCCTGGGCACGCTCGACGAGGTCACCGAGGTCGTGGAGCTGAAGAAGCACGGGCTGCACATCAAGCCGATCGTGCTGCTCGACACCGACGGCTTCTTCGAGGGGCTGCGCACGCAGCTCCAGCGGATGGAGACCGAGGGTTTCCTGCCGCGCGCCCTGGACTCGCTGGTCCGCTTCGCGACGGACGGCGCGGAGGTGCTCTCCTACCTGGAGGACTCCTCCTCGGCCTGACCCTCCTCCTCTCTGCGCTGCTGCCTGCGCCGCTCCACCCGGCGCGAGTCGGCGTGCAGCTCCTCCTCGTTGATCGGCGGGTAGGGCGCGGCCGGCTGCGCCCTGGGCAGCCGGGGGAGCGGCGGGGCGCCGCGCCGGAAGCGGGGGTGCGGCGCGGCCGGGGGCGAACCCGCGCCCGGCTGCTGCGGCAGGGGCACCGGGGCCTCGACGGAGCCGGGGCCCTCGTCGCGCTGGAGCAGCAGCCCGAGGCCCTCGCGCGTCGCCACCACGACCACCCGGTCGTCCACGCCCAGCATCCGGTCCTGGTGGGGGTTCCAGGTCAGATGGCCGTCCTGGTCCTGGATCGCGACCACCCGCCAGCCGCCGGGGCGGAAGGCCTCCGCCACGGTGAGCCCGGCCAGGGTCGCCTGGTCGCGTACCCGGACCGTCGCGACCAGCAGCATCTGCCGCTCGACCGGGATCGCGGCCAGCACCTGACGTCCCATCATCGCGGCGGCGAAGGCCGGCGCGGCGAGGTAGGAGACGCTGCGGCTCCGGGTCGGGGCCTGCGGGTAGGAGGCGCGCAGCGCCCGGTAGACGGTGCTGGCGAAGGCGTCGTCGAACAGCCGGAGCACCACCCGCAGATCGGGACGCTGCTCGCGGGCGTACAGCGCCGCCTCCAGATTGACGCTGTCATTGCTGGTCAGCGCCATCAGCGTCTGGCAGCGGGAGATCCTGGCGGCGCGGTAGACGGAGTGCTGGGAGATCTCGCCGATGACCACCGGCACCCTCCTGGCGCGCGCCCTGGCCAGCCCCGGCGCGTCCGGGTTCCGCTCCACCGCGACCACCGGGACCCGCATGTCGACCAGGCGTTCCATCACCCTGGTGCCCACCTTGCCCAGGCCGACCACGACGATGTGGTCGGTGGCGGTCCGCAGCGGGCGGTTGAGGGTGCTGACGGTGCGCAGCGCGCCCAGGTTCTCCAGCACCAGAGCCAGCACCAGCGGCATGATCAGCATCCCGGTGAAGGACGCCAGCAGCTGCATCAACTGCCGCCCCAGCGGCTGGCCGAGCGCCGGGTTGCCCATCGACGAGACGTCCATCAGCACCAGGTACAGCGACAGCGGCAGCGAGTCCTTGGTGTCCAGCCAGGTCGCCACGCTCAGCGCCGCGATCAGCAGGCCCAGGCCCAGCGCCGCCAGCCGCAGCCGGCGCGAGAAGATCGCCCCCACCGGGAACCGGGGGAACCGGGAGCCCGGGGGGTCGGGCTCGTCCACGTCGTGCTGCAGGTGCAGTACCGCCCTGGTGCCGGCGGCGTCGGCGGCGGCGACCTGGTGCACCGAGGGCAGCAGGGTGTGCAGCGGCGCGTCCCCGGAGCCGACGACGGTGTCCGTGCGCGGCGCGAGCAGGGCCAGTTCGATGCCCGCGCCCGGCTCGGCGCCCACCGGCTGCTCCACCACCGAGAAGGTGCCGCCGTTGACCGGTATGACCTGGTTGCGGCCGGTCACCGCGGACGAGACCAGCGCGGGTGTGGCGGTGTCGGAGGAGGACAGCACCGAGGCGGAGCCGGCGGTGTGGCCGGGCGCCCGGTTCAGCAGGTGTTCGAGCCGCTGCCCCAGTGCGCTGTTGAAGATCCGCATGACCAGCCGCAGCCGCGGGTTGAGGCCCTGGGCCAGCAGCGCGGCCTGGGTGACGGCGGGGTCGTCGTCCATGGTCAGGGCGAGCGCCGTGGCGTCGCCGATCCCGGCCGCGAGCAGCGTGGTCTCGTCGGGACCGCGCCCGGCGATGACCGAGACCGATCCGTCCTCCGTTGCCAGCGCCGCGAGTTGGGAGCCGTGGCCCTCCTCCAGGCTGGGGATGATCAGGGTGACCCGCTCCCGGTAGAGATGGATCAGGTCCAGCGCCAGCCGGTGTGTCAGTGCGTCACCGCCGCACACGATCATGTGCCCGCCCGGCACAGGTACATCGGTCACGATCCGGTCCCCCCGTGTCACTCACGCCTCGTCAGGTCCATGGTGGCGGATCACCGGAGGGCGTGGTCGTGATACTCCTGGATGCATGGGTACACATCTGATCACCGGAGCGGGCTCGGGCATCGGCGCGGCAGTCGCCTCGCGACTGGCGGAACGCGGCGAGGAGCTGTGGCTGCTGGCCCGCGACGCCAAACGCGCAGCGCAGCTGCAGGCGCGGTTCCCCGGCAGCAACACGCTCATCGGCGACCTGGCCGCGCCGGACCGGCTGTCCTGGGCGCTGGGGCAGCAGACGCAGCCGGTCCGGCTGGACTCGCTGCTGCACATCGCGGGCGTGGTCGAGCTGGGCACGATCGGGGACCTGACCACCAAGGTGTGGAACGAGACCCTGGCCGTGAACCTGATCGCCCCGGCGGAGCTCACCCGGCTGTTCCTGCCCACGCTGCGGGTCTCGCGCGGGCACGTGGTCTTCGTCAACTCCGGTGCGGGGCTCGCCGCGCACCCCGAGTGGGGTGTCTACGCGGCGTCCAAGTTCGGCCTGAAGGCGCTGGCGGACTCGCTGCGCGGCGAGGAGCACGCCAACGGCGTCCGGGTGACCTCCGTCTACCCGGGCCGCACGGCGACCCCGATGCAGGCGAAGGTGCACGCCCAGGAGGGCCGCGAGTACGACGGGGCCTCCTGGATCGACCCGGCCTCGGTGGCGACGACCGTCCTGACCGCGCTGGACCTCCCGCGCGACGCCGAGATCACCGACCTGTCGGTCCGCCCGGGGCGGTAGCACCCCAGCGCCTCACAGCCTCGCCGAGCGGCCACCGCCGCGCCTGAGGCGGAGGGCGGCCACGGCGCCCGCCGCCCCGGCGAAGGCGAGGAGCACGGCGTCGGCGGTGAGCGTGCGGGCGGCGTCGCCGGCCAGGGCGGCATGGAGGGAGCTCACGCCCCAGTAGCCGGGGGAGGCCGGGGCGATGGTCCGCACCCAGTGCGGCAGCGCGCTGAGCGGGACCAGCGCGCCGCCCATGCTGCTGAGCAGCATGCCGCCGATGTCGTACGCGGCGGAGAGCTCGCTCTGGCTGCGCGCCAGCGCGCCCAGTGCGGAGCCCATGCCCAGCAGGGCGAGGGTCCAGCACAGCAGCGCCAGTGCCAGCAGCTGCAGATGGGCCACGGGCAGGCCGAGGACGGCCACGCCGAAGCCGAGGACCAGCAGTTGCTGGGTGAGCATGGTGCCGAGGACCGGCACGCTCTTGCCGACGAGGATCTCCAGCGGGTGGGCGGCGGTCGCGCGCAGGCGCTCCCAGGTGTGCCGGACGCGCTCGGTGAGGATCGCGCCGCCGGAGATGCTCAGCGCCAGGAGGGAGAAGGTGACCAGGGTGCCGACCACCGCCTGCTCGGTGCCGACCACCTTGCCCTGCGCCGCCTCGTAGAGGGGCCGCAGCAGGGTGATGAACACCAGCGGCAGGATCATGCGGCTGATGATCGAGCCCGGCTCGCGCAGGATCAGCAGGGTGTTGTGGCGGACCAGCGCGGCGGTGCGGCGGGTGCTCTCAGGCGACATGGCTCAGTGCCTCCGTCGGGTTCAGGGAGCGGTAGAGGTCGTCCAGGTCGGGGCGCCGGATGTCGATGGCGGTCGGGGTGCAGCCTGCGGCGAGGAGGGCGGCCAGGTCCGACGGCGCGTCGGTGCTGGGGATGCGCCACTCGCCGTCCTGGAGGCGGGCCGTGCGGCGGAGGCGGTCGGGGAGCGCCGGTGGCTGCGGGAAGCGCAGCCGGAGTTCTCCGGGGAGGTTGCGGGTGAGCTCCTGCTGGGTGCCCCTGGCGATGATCCGTCCGGCCTGGGCCACGGCCAGGGTGGCGCCCAGATCGGCCAGTTCGGGCAGGTAGTGGGTGGTGTAGAGGACGGCGGTGCCGGCTGCCGCCCGGGTGCGGACGGCGTCGAGCAGGGCCGTGCGGGTCTCGGGGTCGGCGCCTGCGGTGGGCTCGTCCAGGAGCAGCAGCGGCGGGTCGCCGATGAGGGCGGTGGCGGCCTGGACCCGGCGGCGCTGCCCTCCGGAGAGCACTCCGACGGGCCGGTCGAGCACCTCGGTGAGCTGGAGTTCCTCGGCCAGGGCGATGGACCTGGCGCGTGCGGTGCGGCGGGCGAGGCCGGCCAGGCCCGCGAACAGGTGCAGGTTGTCGCGGACGGTGGCGGTGCCGTAGAGCGCGGACTCCTGCGGGGCGACGCCCAGCAGTCGGCGGGCCCGGCGGGGCTCGCGCAGGGCGTCCTTGCCGCCGATGGTGATCTGCCCGGCCTCCGGGCGGGCCAGACCGGTGACCACCTCGACGAAGGTGGTCTTGCCGGCCCCGTTGTGACCGATCAGCCCGGTCACCTCGCCCGGCGCGACGGCGAGGTCGAAGCCGTCGAGAGCGGTGGTGGCGCCGTAGCGTTTGACGAGTCCCTGGGCGAAGAGCATGAGTGGATCCCCCTGTTCACCATACGATCTACACCGTATAGATCTACAGTGTAGAGCTATGAGCGCACGGCGCGAGGAGATCCTGGAAGCAGCGCTGGACATCGCCGATGAGCGCGGCCTCGCGGCGGTGTCCATGCGGGCGGTCGCGGACCGGGTCGGGGTGACCCCGATGGCGCTGTATCCGCACGTCGGCAGCAAGGCGGCGCTGCTCGACGGCATGGTCGGGCAGCTGCTGCTGCGGCTGGCGCCGGAGGGTGCGCACGAGGGCGGGGCCGAGCCGTTCGCCCGGCTGGCGGAGCTGGGGCGGCGGATGCGCGGGCTGGTGCGGGAGCACCCGTGGTCGGCGACGCTGTTCTTCTCGCGGCCCTCGATCACCCCGGACGGCGTCAGGTCGGTGGACCGGATGTATGTCGAGCTGCTGGCGGCCGGCGTCCCCGCCGTCCATGTGCCGCGCGTGGAGCGGCTGCTGAGCACCTTTGTGATCGGCTACGCGGCCTCGGAGGCGGGCGGTCGCTTCGGCTCCGCGGAGCTCGACCCGCGGGAGCGGCGGGGGCACCTCCCCGAGGGCGACCTGCCCGGGCACAGCGCGGTGTCGCGGTCGCTCGCGGTCGCGGTCGACTGGGACGCGGAGTTCGAGGCGGACCTGGACGACCTCCGCCGACTGGTCCTCCGGCTGGCTGGGGAGGACGAAGGGTGACCGCCGCCGTTCCCGTACGCTGCCCGGGTGAGCGCTGAGAGTACGTTTCCGCAGTTGGACGGTCCCGGGGCGACAGGCGTCGGGTCGATGCCGGGGAGCGATGCCCGGGAGGCCGCGAAGACCGTCATCGGGTCGCTGGGTGCGCTGCCGCACCTGGCCGAACTGCCCGCGCGCGGGCCCGGCGCCGACATGGTCGGGCGCAGCCTGGGCCTGCTGGTCGAGATGTACGCCCGGGTCGAGCCCTCGGGCTGGCGCTTCGGCGACCACCCGGGGCGGGACACCAGGCGGGCCCGCTCCTGGCTGGGCGAGGACCTGGACGCGCTGGAGGAGTTCACCCAGGGCTGGACCGGGCCGCTGAAGGTGCAGGCCGTCGGCCCGTGGACGCTGGCGGCCGGCGTGGAGCTGCAGCGCGGCGAGAAGGCACTCGCCGATCCGGGAGCCGTCCGCGACCTCGCCGCCTCGCTGGCGGAGGGGCTGGCCGGCCACCTCGCGGACGTCCGCCGGCGGGTGCCGGGCGCGCAGGTGGTGCTGCAGCTGGACGAGCCCTCGCTGCCGGCGGTGCTGGCCGGGAGCATTCCGACGGCGAGCGGCTGGCAGCGGCTGCGCGCGGTCGACCGCCAGGTCGCCGAGGAGACCCTGCGGAGGCTGATCCTCGGCGTCGGGGTGCCGGTGGCCGTCCACTGCTGCGCGCCGGAGGTGCCGCTGGCGCTGCTGCGCCGGGCGGGGGCGGCGGCGGTGTCGCTGGACATGGCTCTACTGACGGAGCGTGACGATGATGTGATCGGTGAGGCGGTGGAGGAGGGGGCGGTTCTGCTCGCCGGTGTCGTGCCTTCCGTTGGACCCGGGTTGTCGGACCCGGCCGGTAGTGTCAGTGGGGTCAGGACGTTGTGGCGCAGGCTGGGGCTCGACCCGGCTCTGCTGTCACGGCACGTCGTGGTGACCCCGAGCTGCGGTCTGGCGGGGGCGTCGCCCGCGTACGCTCGGCGAGCCCTGTCACACAGTGTGACGGCCGCGCAGAGCCTGGCAGACAATCCGGAGTAGTGGCAGTGGGGGAGGCGATCATGGAGGGCAGTGGCGTGGCGGACATGGCGGACGTGGACCGGGCACGGCATGCGCAGCTCGCGCAGGAGCTGGAGGAGCACCGCCGCCGGTACTACGGCGATGACGCCGCCAGCATCAGCGACGCCGAGTTCGACGCCCTGATGCGGGAGTTGGAGGCCATCGAGGAGCGGCACCCGGAGCTGGCCACCGCCGACTCGCCGAGCCAGAAGGTCGGCGGCGTCCTCGCCGACGGCCTGGCCAAGGTCACCCACCTGGAGCGGCTGCTCAGCCTCGACAACGCCTTCACGGACGAGGAGCTGGACGCCTGGGGCGAGCGGGTGGAGAAGGAGCTGGCCGGACAGCCGCACCACTTCCTCTGCGAGCTCAAGATCGACGGCCTGGCCATCAACCTGACCTATGAGCACGGGGTGCTGGTGCGGGCCGCGACCCGGGGAACGGGCCGGGTCGGCGAGGACATCACCGCCAACGCCCGCACCATCGCCGACATCCCCGAGCGCCTCACCGGTGACGACCTGCCGGAGCTGGTGGAGATCCGCGGCGAGGTCTACATGTCCACCGAGGACTTCGCCCGGTTCAACGCCGCCCTGGTGGCCGAGAACGAGCGGCGCAGGGCCGAGAACGTCCGCCTGCTGGCGGAGGGAAAGCGCCCGCTGGCGCTGGAGAAGCTCTACTCCAACCCCCGCAACACCGCCGCCGGCTCGCTGCGGATGAAGGACCCCGCCGCCACCGCGTCACGGCCGCTACGGATGCTGGTCCACGGCATCGGCGCCCGCAAGGGCTTCGACATCGACTGCCAGTCGCACGCCTACGAGCTGCTGCACGCCTGGGGGCTGCCGACCGCGAAGCACAACCGGGTGGTCGACTCGCTCGCCGGGGTGAAGGAGTTCATCGCCTACTACGGCAACCACAGCCACCCGGTGGAGCACGAGATCGACGGGGTGGTCGTCAAGGTCGACGAGATCGCCCTGCAGGGGCGGCTCGGGGCGACCTCCAAGTCGCCGCGCTGGGCCATCGCCTGGAAGTACCCGCCGGAGGAGGCCGTCGGCAAGCTGGAGCGCATCCAGGTCGGCATCGGCAGGACCGGCCGGGCCACGCCCTTCGCGGTGCTGGCGGAGCCGGTGCTGATCGCCGGGTCGATGGTGCAGTACGCCACCCTGCACAACCAGGAGGTGGTCAAGGCCAAGGGAGTGCTGATCGGCGACACCGTCGTGCTGCGCAAGGCCGGCGAGATCATCCCCGAGATCCTCGGCCCGGTGGAGGACCTCCGCGACGGCAGCGAGTACGAGTTCGTGATGCCCAAGGACTGCCACGAGTGCGGCGCCGAGCTGCGGCAGATGTCCGAGGGCGACAAGGACTGGCGCTGCCCCAACGCCCGCCACTGCCCCGCGCAGATCCGGGAGCGGGTGGCCTTCCTCGCCGGGCGCAGCTGCCTGGACATCGACGACTTCGGCTATGTGGCCGCCGCCGCGCTGACCCAGCCGCTGGAGCCCTCCACCCCGCCGGTGAAGGACGAGGGGGACATCTTCGGCCTGACGATGGAGCAGCTGCTGCCCATCAAGGTGCTGATCCGCGACGCCAAGACCGGTCTGCCCAGGATCGACGAGGAGACCGGCGAGCAGAAGGTCGTGTCCTTCTTCGCCAACCTCGACGGCGAGCCCAAGAAGACCGCGACCCAGATGCTCGACAACATCCAGGCCGCGAAGGAGCGCCCGCTGTGGCGCTTCATCAACGGGCTGTCCATCAGGAACGTCGGCCCGGTCGCCGCCCAGGACCTCGCCCGGCAGTTCCGCGACCTCGACCGGATCGCCTCCGCGAGCCTGGAGGAGCTGTCCGCCACCGACGGCATCGGCCCGACCACGGCCGCCTGCATCATCGCCTGGTTCGCCGAGGACTGGCACCGGGAGATCGTCGAGAAGTGGCGTGCGGCCGGCGTCCGCTTCGTGGAGGACGGCGGTGAGGAGGAGCAGGGCCCGCGCCCGCTGGAGGGGATGACCGTTGTGGTCACCGGTACGCTCGCCTCGCACACCCGGGACGGCGCCAAGGAGGCGCTGCAGGCGCTCGGGGCGAAGGTCACCGGATCGGTGTCGAAGAAGACCGACTTCGTGGTGGTGGGCGACAACCCCGGCTCCAAGTACGAGAAGGCCATGCAGCTGAAGCTCTCGGTTCTCGACGAGGAGGGCTTCGCGGTCCTGCTCACCGAGGGCCCGGAAGCAGCCCGTGCGGCAGCGGTCCCGGTCGAGGAATCCTGACGCCCCATGGGGCTGATGGCTCGTCAAGTTACTTAACGCAAAGGCAAATGGAGCAATAGGCGCATTTCGCAGCGCCAAGGTGTTAGTCAGGACACCACTGGGTTACGTACCGTCCAATTTCATGCTTCCTCCACAGACGGGCCTTTACGCTTGAACCTACGCCCGTCCGCAGCGGGTACGCGGGGAAGGCAAGAGGACCACTTCATGAAGCGCACGTCGAGGTCCGGTCGGGCCGGTCGGTCGTCCTGGGCTGGCCAGTCGGTGAGGATCGCAGTGTTCATCGGCGTGCTCGCGGCCGGGGCAGCGCCACTGCTGCCCCTGGCGCTGCTCGCCACCCGTCACGCCCCCCAACTCCTGCCGCTCTTCGCGGTGCCGCTGGCCGTGCTCTACGCGGCCTGGCGGATCGCCCACGAGCGGGTGCGGGACCAGGAGACCGACGCCCTCACCGGGCTCGCCAACCGCGACGCGCTGCTCAGGGCCGCGCGCGAGGCCATCGCCTCGGCCGACCCGCGGGAGCCCGCCCGAGGGCATCCGCAGCGCCGGGTCGCGCTGGTGCTGTTCGACCTGGACCGCTTCCGGTCCCTCAACGACACCCTCGGCCATGCCGCGGGCGACCGGCTGCTGGTCCAGGTCGGCACCCGGCTGCGCCGGGCGGTCAACCGGCCGGGATCGGTGGTCGCCCGGATCAGCGGCGACGAGTTCGGCGTGCTGCTGCCCGACGCCGGCACCAACGGGGAGCTGCTGCTGCTCACCACCCGGCTCGCCGCCGAGCTCTCCGCGCCGATCTTCCTCGACGGCATCCAGCTCGTCCTGGAGTCCAGTGCGGGCCTGGCCGTCACCCCCGACCACGCGGACGAGGCCGAGACGCTGCTGCGCCGCGCCGACATCGCCATGGCCCACGCCCAGCGCACCCGCAGCGGCATCGAGATGTACCAGCCCGAGCAGGACGCCGACACGCCGGAGCGGCTCGGGCTGCTCGGCGATCTGCGCCGCGCGCTGGACGCCGGCGATGTGGAGATCCACTACCAGCCCAAGGTGGCCTTCGACGGGCATGTCGTCGGCCTGGAGGCGCTGGTCCGCTGGGACCGGGTCGGACGCGGACCGGTCAGCCCGGAGGAGTTCGTCGGCCTGGCCGAGTCCACCGGGCTGATGCCGCAGCTCACCGACTACGTCCTGGACACCGCCGTGGCCCAGCTGGCGCAGTGGCGCGCCGAGGGCATGACTGTGCAGGTGGCGGTGAACGTGTCGCCGCGCGACGTGCTGCGCTCCGGCTTCGCCGCGTCCGTCGCCGACCGCCTCGCCCGGCTGGGGGTCCCGGCCGGTGCGCTGCAGCTGGAGATCACCGAGCGGCTGCTGCTGGAGGACGGCCAGCTCGCCGCCGACACCCTGGAGGAGCTGCGCGGACACGGTGTGGGGATGTCCCTGGACGACTTCGGCACCGGCTACTCCTCGCTGGTGCGGCTGCGCCGGCTCCCGGTCGGCGAGCTCAAGATCGACCGGTCCTTCGTCAGCCGCATGGTCGCCGACGACCATGACGCGGCGGTCGTCCGCTGCTCCGTGGAGCTGGCGCACTCGCTCGGGCTGACCGTCGTCGCCGAGGGCGTCGAGGACGACGAGACCTGGGAGCGGCTGCACGACCTGGGCTGCGACGCCGTCCAGGGCTGGCTGGTCTCCGCCGCGCTTCCCGCCGACCGGGCCACCGCCTGGCTGCGCATCCGCAACGCCGCACCCCCGCTGCTGGACGCCGTCTGGAGCGGCGCGGCTGAAACGCCGGTGCAGGCCCCCGCCCCGCCTCCGTAGGATGGGGGTCGCGCCGCTGTCAATACACTGGCGTCGACAACTCTGAACTCACCCCGATGGGATCGCTGCATGCCTGGCATTACGCGCGAGGAGGTCGCCCACCTCGCCCGGCTGTCGCGGCTGGAGCTGAAGGCCGAAGAGCTGGACCACTTCGCCGAGCAGCTCAACGCGATCGTGGACGCGGTCGCCCGCGTCAGCGAGATCGCCGCCGATGACGTACCGCCGACCTCGCACCCGCTGCCGCTGACGAACGTCATGCGCCCGGATGTGGTCCGCCCCTCGCTCAGCCCCGCCGACGCCCTCGCGGGCGCCCCGGCCGCGGAGGAGCAGCGTTTCCGCGTGCCGCAGATCCTCGGGGAGGACTAGTACCCATGACTGACCTGATCCGCTACACGGCCGCCGAGACCGCGGCCGCCGTCGCCTCCGGCGACGTCTCCGCCGTCGAGGTCGCGCAGGCGCACCTGGACCGCATCGACGCCGTCGACACCAAGGTCCACGCGTTCCTGCACGTCGACACCGAGGGCGCGCTGTCAGCCGCCCGCGCCGTGGACGAGAAGCGGGCGCGCGGCGAGGAGCTGGGCCCGCTGGCCGGCGTCCCGCTGGCGCTCAAGGACGTGTTCACCACCAGGGGCGTCCCCACCACCGCCGGATCGAAGATCCTCGAAGGCTGGGTCCCGCCCTACGACGCGACGGTGACCAGCCGGCTGAAGGCGGCCGGCGTCGTCATCCTCGGCAAGACCAACATGGACGAGTTCGCCATGGGGTCCTCCACCGAGAACAGCGCCTTCGGCCCGACCGGCAACCCCTGGGACCTCACGCGCATCCCCGGCGGCTCCGGCGGCGGCTCCGCCGCGGCGCTGGCGGCCTACGAGGCCCCGCTGGCGATCGGCACCGACACGGGCGGCTCGATCCGCCAGCCCGGTGCGGTCACCGGCACCGTCGGCGTCAAGCCGACCTACGGCACGGTCTCCCGCTACGGCCTGATCGCCTTCTCCTCCTCGCTGGACCAGGGCGGCCCCTGCGCCCGCACGGTGCTGGACGCCGCGCTGCTGCACGAGGCCATCGCCGGGCACGACCCGCTGGACTCGACCTCGATCGACACCCCCGTCCTGCCGCTGGTCGCCGCCGCGCGCCAGAAGGACATCAGGGGCATGCGGATCGGCGTCGTCAAGGAGTTCGGCGGCGAGGGCTACCAGGCGGGCGTGATGCAGCGCTTCCACGAGTCCGTGGCGCTGCTGCGCTCGCTGGGCGCCGAGATCGTCGAGGTCTCCTGCCCGTCCTTCACCTACGCCCTCCCGGCGTACTACCTGATCGCCCCGTCCGAGGCCAGCTCCAACCTGGCCCGCTTCGACGGCCTGCGCTACGGCCTGCGCACCGGCGACGACGGCACCCGTTCGGCGGAGGACGTCACCGCGCTGACCCGCGAGGCCGGGTTCGGCCCCGAGGTGAAGCGCCGCATCATCCTCGGCACCTACGCCCTGTCGTCCGGCTACTACGACGCCTACTACGGCTCGGCCCAGAAGGTCCGCACCCTGATCACCCAGGACTTCGCGCGGGCCTTCGCGGACGTGGACGTGCTGGTGTCGCCGACCACGCCGACCACCGCCTTCCCGATCGGCGAGCGTGCCGACGACCCGATGGCGATGTACCTTGCGGACCTGTGCACCATTCCGTCGAACCTGGCCGGAAACTCGGCCATGTCGGTGCCCTGCGGTCTCGCCCCGGAGGACGGTCTCCCGGTCGGCCTGCAGATCATCGCCCCCGCCCTGGCCGACGACCGGCTGTACCGGGTGGGCGGAGCAGTGGAAGCAGCGCTCAACGACAAGTGGGGACACCCCCTGCTGGAGGAGGCACCGGTCCTGTGACGTCCACCATCGAGAAGTTCGACTCGTCCGAGTCCGCGAAGGTCAGCAAGGCCGCTCAGCTCAAGGGCTTCAAGCACTCGAAGACCGGACTGATGTTCAGTCTCGCCGGCAGCGCCTACGGCGCCATCGGCGTCACCAAGGACATCCGCAAGGCCCGGGCCGAGGGCGACACCCTCAAGCTGCTCAACGCCGCCGTCGGTGCCCTCGCCCTGGTGACCGGCGCCGCGCTGCTGGTCCGCGAGCTGCGCAGGCTCGGCAGCGACGACGTCCTGGCCCCCTGAGGCCGATTCCGTGAACCTGAGTGAAGAGGGAACGCAGTGAGCGTCATTGACCTGGTGCCGTACGACGACGCTCTCGCGACGTACGACCCGGTGATGGGCCTTGAGGTCCATGTCGAGCTGGGCACCGCCACCAAGATGTTCTGCGGGTGTTCGACCGAGCTGGGCGAGGAGCCCAACTCGCAGACCTGCCCGACCTGCCTGGGTCTTCCCGGGGCGCTGCCGGTGGTCAACGAGATCGGCGTGGAGTCGGCCATCAAGATCGGCCTCGCGCTGAACTGCGAGATCGCCGAGTGGTGCCGGTTCGCCCGGAAGAACTACTTCTACCCGGACATGCCGAAGAACTTCCAGACCTCGCAGTACGACGAGCCGATCGCCTTCAACGGCTACCTGGACGTCACGCTGGAGGACGGCGAGGTCTTCCGGGTGCAGATCGAGCGCGCCCACATGGAGGAGGACACCGGCAAGTCCTCCCATATCGGCGGGGCGACCGGCCGGATCCACGGCGCGTCGCACTCGCTGCTGGACTACAACCGGGCCGGCATCCCGCTGATCGAGATCGTCACCAAGCCGATCGAGGGCGCGGGCAGCCGCGCACCCGAGGTCGCCAAGGCGTACGTGGCCGAGCTGCGCGAGGTCATCAGGGCGCTGGGCGTCTCCGAGGCCCGGATGGACAAGGGCCAGATGCGCTGCGACGTCAACCTGTCGCTGCGGCCGCACGGGCGCGAGCAGTTCGGCACACGCTCGGAGACCAAGAACGTCAACTCGCTGCGCAGCGTGGAGCGGGCGGCGCGGTTCGAGATCCAGCGGCACGCGGCCGTGCTCAACGGCGGCGGCACGATCCTGCAGGAGACCCGCCACTTCCACGAGGACGACGGCAGCACCAGCGCCGGGCGGATCAAGGACAACGCCGAGGACTACCGCTACTTCCCCGAGCCGGACCTGGTGCCGGTCGCCCCCTCCCGGGAGTGGGTCGAGCAGTTGCGCGCGGCGCTGCCGGAGATGCCGCGGGTGCGCCGGGAGCGGCTGCAGGGCGAGTGGGGCATCTCCGATCTGGAGATGCAGTCGGTGCTGAACGCCGGCGCGATCGAGCCGATCCTGGAGACGATCGCCGCGGGCGCCCCGGCCGACCAGGCCCGCAAGTGGTGGATGGGCGAGCTGGCACGTCGTGCCAATGAGTCCGGCACCGACCTCGCCTCGCAGCCGATCACCCCGGTCCAGGTGGCCCGGGTGTGCGCGCTGGTCGCCGCGGGCTCGCTCAACGACAAGCTGGCCCGCCAGGTCATCGAGGCCGTCCTCGACGGCGAGGGCGAGCCGGACGAGGTGGTCGCCACGCGCGGGCTCGCCGTCGTCAGCGACGACTCGGCGCTGGGCGCGGCCGTGGACGAGGCGATCGCCGGGAACCCGGACGTCGCCGCGAAGATCCGCGACGGCAAGCTCGCGGCGGTCGGCGCGCTGGTGGGAGCGGTGATGAAGTCCACCCGCGGCCAGGCCGACGCGGCCCGGGTCAAGGAGCTCATCCTGGCGCGTCTGAGCTGATGGGCCGGGCCGTAAGCGCCGATCCCCGGTCCTAAGTACCCCACCGGCCGTCCTGCCCCACCGGGTAGGACGGCCGCCGTGCTGTCTAAGGCCCTCCTGGGCCGGAAGATCGGGCACGCTCCCGATGCCGGGCACCCCCCTCGGCGAGGAGTCTTGACCTCAGCAGGAAAGAGAGTCAGAACCCCCTCAAGGAGCACAGGATGACCAGCGACACCCACTACCAGGCCTTCAAGTACCGCGACGCGGAGCTGCGCCGCGCGGCCGAGCAGCACCGGATGGTGCGCGAGGCGGTCCAGGGCACCCAGGCCCGGGACGCAGCCGATCCGGAGGCGGGCAACTCCGGAGAAGTGCGGGGAGGCCGGGCCGGTGCCCGTCTCAGAGGCGCCCGGCGCTCGCGCCGGGCGGCCAGCCCCAGCGGCTGCTGACAGCAGTGCGGAGGCGTGTGCGATGCTCGCCTACGTGGAGCGCATATCGGTAAGCCCTGTCTTCGTCGCCCGCTCCGCCGAACTGGCGGAGCTCACGGCGGCGTTGCGGCGGGCGGAGGCAGGGCAGCCGCAGGCGCTGCTGATCGCGGGGGACGCGGGCGTCGGCAAGACCCGGCTGCTGGAGGAGTTCCACTCGGTGGCCACCGGGCGCGGGGCGGTGTTCGCGCTCGGCGGCTGCGTCGAGATCGGCGCGGACGGGCTCCCCTACGCCCCGCTGGTCACGGTGCTGCGCGACCTGTACCGGGAGCTGCCGGCCGAGATCGAAACGGCCGCGGCCGCAAGCGAGAACGAACTGGCCCAGCTCCTCCCGGAGTTGGGCCGACTGTCGTTGTCGCCCCAGCGGCAGGCCAGCCACGACGAGTACGGCCGGGCCCGGCTGTTCGAGCACGCCTCGCGCTTCTTCGAATGCCTCGCTGCCGACCGCACCCTGGTGCTGGTCCTGGAGGACCTGCACTGGTCCGACCGGTCGACCCGGGAACTGCTGGTCTACCTGCTGCGCTCACTGCGCACCGCCCGGGTGGTGATCGTCGGCAGCTACCGCAGCGACGACCTGCACCGCCGCCACCCGCTGCGGCCCTTCCTCGCCGATCTGGAGCGGATGCGCACCGTCCAGCGGATCGAGCTGGACCGGCTGGCCAGGCCGGAGGTCGCCCAGCAGCTCACCGGCATCCTGGCCCAGGCACCCGAGGACGCCCTGCTCGACCGGATCTACCGGCGCTCCGAGGGCAACCCCTTCTTCGTCGAGGAGCTCGCCGCCAGCTACCAGCAGGGCTGCTCCACCGGACTCACCGACTCGCTGCGCGACCTGCTGATGGCCCGCGTCGAGACGCTGCCCGAACAGGTGCAGACCGTCCTGCGGGTACTCGCCCAGGGCGGATCCACCGTCGAGTACGGGCTGCTCGAAGCCGTCCTCGACCTGTCCGAGGACGAGCTGACCCCGGCGCTGCGGACCGCCGTCGACGCCAACATCCTGCGCCCGTCCCGCAACGGGGACGGCTTCTGCTTCCGGCACGCGCTGGTGCGCGAGGCCGTGGCCGACGACCTGCTGCCCGGCGAGGGCAGCCGGATCCAGCGCCGCTACGCCGCCGTGCTCAGCGAGCAGCCCCTGCTGGTCCCCGCCGACCAGCGGATCACCCGGCTGGCCAACTACTGGTACAACGCCGGTGACCCGGCCCGCGCCCTGCCCGCCGCGCTGGACGCCGGCCGCGAGGCCAGGCAGCGCAACGCCTTCGCGGAGCAGCTGCAGATGCTGGAGCGCGCCCTGGACCTGTGGGACCGCGCACCGGCCGAGGTCCTGGAGGGGCTGCGCCCCGCCGACTACCTGCAGTCCTATCCTCCGTGCAGCTGCGAGCCCGGCGGCTGCACCCCGGCCTGCAAGGCGCTGAGCCTGATCGACATCCTCGCCGAGGCCGCCGTGGCGGCGCGCTTCAGCGGGGACCGCGAGCGCTGCCTCAGCATGTGCCGGCAGGCACTGCGGATGGTCGACGAGACGGTGGACCCGGCCCGCGCCGCCTGGTTCCTGGTGCTGATGGCCAGGATCGGCTACAACACCAACCGCGACGGCGGCCGCCCCGAACTGCTGCACGCCCGCCGGCTGGTGGAGCACCGTCACCCCAGTGCCGTCCAGGCGGAGGTCTTCGGCCGGCTCGCGGCCCTGGCCATGGTCGACCGCGCCGACGAGGAGGAGCTGGAACTGGCGCAGCGCGCGGTGCGGATCGCCCGCGAGGTCGGCGCCGAGGCCGCCGGGCTGCACGCGCGCTGCACCCTCGGGGTGCTGCTGACCACCCGCGGCCAGGAGGACGAGGGCATCGCGGAGCTCAATCTGGTCCTGGACCGGGCCCTCGAGCTGCGGGACCCCGACCTGGTGTGCCGGGCCTACGTCAATCTGGTGGACGTCTACGAGGGCCTGGGCCGCTCCGCCGACGCGGCCCGGATCGGCAGGATCGGCTACGAGAAGGTCCGCAGCGGCGGGCTGCTGGGGGTGGCCGGGCCGCTGATCGTCGGAAACCTGGTCGAGGCGCTGCTGTCGCTGGGTGAACTCCCGCAGGCCGCCGAGCTCCTGGACTCACCGGTCGGTGCGGGATCGACCGGGGACCTGCGCTTCCTGGCCCGGCTGCGCGCGGTCCTGGCGCTGCTGCGCGACGACCTGCCCGCGGCGAACGAACGGCTGGCCGAGGCGCGGTCGTACCTGTTGCCGGGACGGTTCGAGAACCGGCTCCCCTTCGACGAGCTGTCGATCCGGCTGGCCACCGCCCAGGGGCGCTTCGCCGACGCCCGCGCGGAGCTGCTGGAGGCCGTCGGCGAGGGCTTCGACCACAGCTCGGCCCGTTTCGCCTGGCCGCTGCTGGTGCACGGGGTCGCCGCCGAGGCGGACTCGCGCGGGCTGCCCGCCGCCGACGCCGGACGGGCACAGGTGCTGACGCGGGTGCGCGCCGCAGCGGCCGGGCTGCCGGCCCGTTGGCCGCTGGTGCAGGGGTGGTCGCTGCTGCTCGACGCGGAACTCGCGCGCGCCGAGGGCGTCCCCGACCCCGCGCTCTACCTGCGGGCGGTCGAGGTGCTGGAGTCGACGGGGCTGCCCTGTCCGCTGGGCCTGGCGCTGCTGCGGGCCGCCGAGGCGGAGGCCGGACGCGGCGACCGGGCCGCGGCGGCGCAGCTGCTGCGCCGGGCCGAGGAGCAGGCCGAGCGCCACGGCGACCGGCGGCTGGCCCGCGAGGCCGGGCTGCTGGCGGACCGGGCCCGGCTGCGCGAGCCGGAGGCCGCGCCGGCGGCCGGGCAGGCGGAGGGCCCCGCCGCCTTCGGTCTGACGCCGCGTGAGCTGGCGGTGCTGCGGCTGGTGGCGCTGGGACGGACGAACCGTCAGATAGCCGATGAACTGTACATTTCGCCCAAGACTGCCAGTGTCCATGTCTCCAACATCCTCGCCAAGCTCGAGGTTTCGGGGCGCGGGGAGGCGGCCGCCCTGGCGCACCGGCTGCACCTGTTCGGCCCGGCTCCCGATCTTGCGGAGTGAAATTGCCTGCGGAGCTGTCGGACCCGTGTGACATCCTCGGCACCGTGGAGCGGATATCGGTAAGTCCCTTGTTCATCGGTCGCAGCGCCGAACTCTCCGCCCTCAACCTGGCACTCAAGCGGGCGGGGAACGGCCAGCCGCAGGCGGTGCTGATCGGGGGTGAGGCGGGCGTCGGCAAGACCCGGCTGCTGGAGGAGTTCCAGTACACCGTCGGCACCGGCGGCGCGGTCGTCGCCGTCGGCGGCTGCCTGGAGGTCGGCGCCGAGGGCCTGCCCTACGCCCCGTTCGCCACGATCCTGCGCCGACTGCAGCGGGAGCTCGGGGCAGCCGAGATGGAGCAGGCAGCCGAGGGCCATGAGAGCAGCCTCGCCCGGCTGCTGCCGGACTTCGGCGAGGCCGCGCCCGAGTCCCACGACGAGTTCGCCCGCGCCCGCCTCTTCGAGCACGCCGCCCGGCTGTTCGAGCGCCTCTCCACCAACCGGGTCCTGGTCCTCGCGGTCGAGGACCTGCACTGGTCCGACCGCTCCACCCGGGAGCTGCTCGCGTACCTGGTCCGGACGCTGCACCGGGCCCGGGTGGTGATCATCGGCACCTACCGCAGCGACGACCTGCACCGCCGGCACCCGGTGCGGCCGTATCTGGCCGAGCTGGAGCGGCTGCGGACGGTCCAGCGGCTGGAGCTGCCGCGGCTGGCGCAGCGCGAGGTGGCCCGGCAGCTCGCCGGGATCATGCGGCCCAGCGTCCCCGACCGGGAGCTGGTGGGCCGGATCTACGAGCGCTCCGAGGGCAACCCCTTCTTCGTCGAGGAGCTCGCCGTCTGCTACCAGCAGGGTGCGCGCGGCCTCACCGACTCGCTGCGCGACCTGCTGCTGGTCCGGGTCGAGGCACTGCCCGAGGAGACCCAGGCCGTGCTGCGGGTGCTCGCCGAGGGCGGCTCGACCGTCGAGCACGGACTGCTCTCGGTGGTGCTCGGGCTCAGCGAGGACGAGCTCATCGACAATCTGCGGATCGCGGTCGGGGCCAACATCATCCAGCCGAGCGGCGACTGCGACGGCTACCGCTTCCGGCACGCGCTGGTGCGCGAGGCCGTCTCCGACGACCTGATGCCGGGGGAGCGGAGCCGGATCAACCGCAGGTACGCCACCGCGCTGGCCGCCGACCACGGCCTGGTCTGCCGCGACCAGGCCACCGCCAGGCTCGCCGACTACTGGTTCCACGCCCATGACGCCGCCCGCGCCCTGCCGGCCGCGCTGGACGCCGGACAGGAGGCCCGGCGCAGGAACGCCTTCGCCGAGCAACTGGGCATGCTGGACCGCGCCATCGGCCTGTGGGACGACGTCCCCGAGGAGGTGCTGCGCTCCGTCCGGCCCTACGACTGGGCCGAGGAGACCTATCCGCCGTGCAGCTGCGACCCGGGCGCCTGCGACGAGGACTGTCGCCGCCTGCGGCTCAGCGACGTCCTGGCCGAGGCCACCGTCGCCGCCCGCCTCAGCGGGGAGCACGAGCGGGGGCTGCGCTTCGTCAAGAAGGCGCTGCGGATCGTGGACGAGACCAAGGACCCGGCCAGGGCCGCCTGGTTCCTGATGCAGCGCGGCCGGGCCGTCACGTCCGACGCCCACGGCGAACGCGACGAGACCATCAACCGGGCGCTGCGCCTGCTCGAAGGCCGCGGCCCCTCGGCGGTGCTGGCCGATGTGCTCACCCGCCAGGCGTCCGAGGGCATGCTGGGTGCGACCACCCGCGAGCACCTGGCCATCGCCCGCCGCGCCTGCGACATCGCGGCGGAGGTCGGCGCCCACTCCACCGGGGTGCACGCGCACCTCACCCTGGGCCTGCTGCACGCCAACTTCGGCGAGTTCGAGGAGGGCATGCGGGTCCTGCGCGGCCTGGTCGAGCAGGCCGCCGGGACCGGCGACGCCCATCTGCGGTGCATGGTGCACATCAACCTGTCGAGTTTCCACCGGCAGATGGGGCGCTCGCGGGAGGCGGAGGCGGTCGCGCGCGCAGGCCTGGAGCTGGTCCGGCACCACGGGATGACCGCGTACAGCGGCACGGTGATGCTCGGCAACCTCGCCGAACCGCTGATCCATCTCGGTGAGCTCGACGAGGCCGAGTCGCTGCTCGCGCAGGAGCCCCACGGCGGCGGGCGGGACGGCCACAGGGACTTCCTGAAGCGCCTGCGGGGAGACCTGGCCCTGCTGCGCGGCAACACCGCCGCCGCGAGCGAGCACCTGGTGGCCGCGCGGGACAGCCCCACCATCCGGCAGCCGCAGAAGTACCTGCCCTGTGCGGTGCTGGGGGTCAGGCTCGCCGCGGCGGACGGCCGGTTCTCGGAGGCGCGGGCCGAGCTGATGGCGGTCCTGGAGGGGGGTCTGACGCCGGGGCACGAACTGGACGTCTGGCAGCTGCTGGCCCACGGCGCCGCCGCCGAGGCGGATGCCTTCGGCCTGCCCGCGATGGAGCAGGACCGGCCGGAGGTACTGGCCGGCATCCGGGCCGCGGCCGGGACGCTGACCGGGGCGATCCCGCTGTTCGCGGCCTGGTCGCAGCTGGTCGACGCGGAGCTGGCGCGGGCCGAGGGCCGCGACGGCGCGGGTGAATGGCTGGCGGTGGCGGAGGCGCTGCGGGTGAGCGAGTACCTCTACCCGCGCGCCCTGGCGCTGCGCCGTGCGGCGGAGGTGCTGGCCGTGGCCGGGCAGCGGGAGGACGCCTCGACTGCGGCGGGGGAGGCGCTGGCGCTGGCCGAGCAGCAGGGCGACGCGCTGCTGGTGCGGTCGGTGGAGCAGCTGATCGAGCGCGCCCGGCTGCGCGGGACGCCCGACGCGGCGGAGCCGGACGAGCCGGACGAGGTGCTCTTCGGCCTGACGCCGAGGGAGCGGTCGGTGCTGCGGCTGGTGGCCCAGGGGTGGACCAACCGCCAGATAGCGGAGGAGCTGTACATCTCCCCCAAGACGGCGAGCGTCCATGTCTCCAACATCCTCGCCAAACTGGAGGTGGCCGGCCGTGGGGAGGCCGCCGCCCTGGCCCACCGCCTCCACCTCTTCCCGGACCGGCAGAGCACCGACCAGCAGAGCGTCTAGCCTCTGCGGTATGACGACGCCGCGCTATCTGCTGCCCTATTCGCCCGAGGAGATCGGGGGCCTGCCCGAGGGGTTCGGGGCCGTGCTCTGGGACGGCGTCGCGCCGCCCCCGGAGCAGGCCGTGCTGGACGGGGTCGAGTTCTTCGGGGTGCCCTATCTGCGCACCGCCGCCGCGGTCCCGCTGCTGCCGCGGATGCCCTCGCTCCGGGTGGTGCAGACGCTGACTGCGGGCGTGGACGACCTGCTGCCGCACCTGCCCGCGGGCGTGGCCGCCTGCAACGCCCGCGGGCTGCACGACGCCAGCACCGCGGAGCTGGCCGTCGCCCTGATGCTCGCGTCGCTGCGGGGGATCCCGGATTTCGTGCGGAGGCAGGAGACGGGGGAGTGGCGGTTCGGCTTCCACTCCGCGCTGGCCGACCGCACGGTGCTGATCGTGGGCTACGGCTCGATCGGGGAGGCGCTGGAGGCGCGGCTGCGTGCCTTTGAGTGCGAGGTCGTCCGGGTGGCGCGAAGTGCGCGTGAAGCGCCCCGTGGTCACGTGCACGCCCTCGATGAGCTTCCCGAGCTTCTGCCGGTCGCGGACGTGGTCGTGCTGCTCGTCCCGCTCACCGGACAGAGCCGGGGCCTGGCCGGTGCGGAGTTCCTGGCGCGGATGAAGGACGGCGCCCTGCTCGTCAATGTCGCCCGGGGGCCCGTTGTTGACACCAAGGCGCTGCTGGCCGAGCTGGAGTCGGGGCGGCTGTGTGCGGCGCTGGATGTCACCGACCCCGAGCCCCTGCCTGCTGACCACCCGCTCTGGCACGCGCCCGGCGTGCTGATCTCCCCTCATGTCGGCGGCGCCAGCTCGGCGTTCCTGCCGCGCGCGCTGCGGCTGCTGCGCTCGCAGCTGCTGCTCGATCTCGCGGGTTCACCTCTCGTCAATGTCGTTGCCACGGGCTGATTGCCGACCTCTCGTACCGGTCGAGCGGCAGGTGGCGGGCGGCGCATCGGCAACTGGGCCAGCCCCCGCTCCATTACTCTGAGTTGAGCAGGCGTGCCGCAGAGTGACGAGAGTGGTGTAAGGTCCAGATCGGAAGAGCCGGTACGGAGTTTCCCTTGGTTTCGCCTCGCTTGGAGCCCGCCCCGAGGCTCCGACCACACCCGGGGCCGGAGGGGGAGTTGCCGGTGTTGAGTCCCGAGAACGTGTTGCCCGGCCCGCCCTGGGCCGAGGAGCACTCATTGAGAAGTTCCACTCTGTCGGGTTCATCCTTCGAGTACGTCGCCGCGGATCTCGACGAGGCCGAGGCGGAGAGCCTCCCCCGCCGTTCGGCGCGGCTGCCCCGACTGCTTCTGCTGCTGGTCTGCCTCGGATACCTCCTCGGCGCCGCGGTCGGCTGGGGGTCGCAGACCCTCGCCGACTTCATGGGCGACTTCGGTCTGGCCGCCGCGGCGCTGACCGCCTCGCTGTCCTGTCTCGCCTACGGGTGCACCGCGGGAGGCGGCAACCGCCCGGCGTGGCTGTGCTTCGGGTTCTCCTCGCTGATGGTCGCCTTCGGCAACGGCGCCTGGGGCTGGTACGAGGTCGTGTGGCGGATCCCGGTGCCGGAGCCGTCGATCGCCGACTACGCCTTCCTGCTGTTCGCGCCACCGGCGATCCTCGGACTGCTGCTCCTCGCCAACCGCCCCCGGAACCTGGCCGGCTGGGTCTGCCTGGCGCTGGACGGCTGGCTCATCGCCGGCTCCCTGCTCACGCTCAGCTGGAGCCTGGCGCTCGCCAGGACCGCGCAGGGCGCCGAGGGCAGCGCGCTCCGGCTGGCGATGGCGCTGGCCTATCCGGTCCTGGACATCCTCCTGATCAGCATGGTGATGGGTCTGAGCTTCCGCAGCCGCGGCGGCAACCGGGCAGCCGTCCACACCGCCATAGTCGCGCTCGCGCTCACCGTGCTCTGCGACGCGCTGTTCACCAGCGCAGCGTTCAAGAACACCTACCACTCCGGCGAACTCCTGGACGCGGGCTGGTTCGCCGGGAGCATGCTGCTGGCCTGGGCCCCGTGGGCCCGAGGCGGCCGCAGGGAGGGCGCGGTGGCCTCACGCCCCCGGGTCGCCTCCACCTTCAGTGCGCTGACCCCGTACGTCGCGGCGGCGGTGTGCACGGTCGGACTGCTCTACAACGCCCTGAACGAGCACGAGCTCGACCGCTTCGTGCTGATCATCGGCTGCACCGTGGTCTTCGCGCTGATCCTGCGTCAGGGGATCATGCTGCTGGACAATCTGTCGCTGGCGCAGAAGCTGGCCCATCAGGAGCACCACTTCCGGTCCCTGGTCCAGGGGTCGAGCGATGTCATCATGATCGCCGATCCCCAGGGGACCCTCTGCTATGTCAGCCCCGCGGCGGCCGGCGTCTACGGGCGGGCCGCGGAGGAGATCGTGGGCACCCGGCTGCCCGACATGGTCCATCCGGACGACCTGGGCCATGTGCTGTGGGAGGTACAGCGCTATCTCGCGCGCAGCCCCGACGAGGAGCCCACGGCCCGGATCGAGTGCCGGGTCCGCTCGGGCGCCGGGGAGTGGCTGGACGTCGAGTCGACGGTCAACCGCTACCGGGACGGGCTGATCTTCAACTGCCGGGACGTCTCCGAACGGGTGAGACTGCAGGCGCAGTTGGAGCACAACGCGTTCCACGACACCCTGACCGACCTGCCGAACCGGGCCCTGTTCCTGGACCGGGGGCGGGCGGCGCTGAGCCGGCACGACACCGCCGACCATGTCGCCGTGCTCTTCCTCGACCTGGACGGCTTCAAGGCCGTCAACGACAGCGCCGGGCACCAGGTCGGGGACGAGCTGCTGATCCAGGCCGCCCGCCGGCTGCAGGAGGGCGTCCGCTCCGGGGACACCGTGGCCAGGCTCGGCGGCGACGAGTTCGCGGTCCTGCTCGTCGGCGGCCTGGACGACACCAAGGCCGGCGAGGTCGCCGAACGGCTGCGCTGCGCCCTGTCCTCGCCCTACTGGATCGGCGGCGAGGAGCTCTCCGTGGCCGCCAGCATTGGCGTCGCCTTCGCCGAGCCCGGGGTCACCCCGGCGAAGCTGCTGCGCAACGCCGACCTGGCGATGTACCAGGCCAAGAAGAACGGCAAGGACCGGGTGTCCGTGTACACACCGGAGCTGCGCAGCGATCTGCACCGGCGGACCGAGCTGGACGCGCGGCTGCGGGTCGCGGTGCGCGAGGGGCAGTTCGCCCTGGTGCACCAGCCGGTGGTGGACCTGGAGACGGGAGCCTTCGCCGGGCTCGCGGTGCAGGCGCGCTGGCGGGCGGCGCAGGGGCTGCTGCTGACACCGGCGGAGTTCATGCACGCCGCCGACGGCGGGGAGCGGGCCACCCGCTTCGCCCGCTGGATCGTCGAGCAGGCGCTGCTGCAGGCCGCCGAGCGCAGGGACCGGCTGCCGGCCGGCGTGGGGAGGCTGCCGGTGTCGGTACGGCTGTCCTCACGGCGGCTGACGGCGCCGGGGCTGTACGGCACGATCGAGTCGATGCTGGCCAGGACCGGGCTCCCGGCCTCCACCCTGGTCCTGGAGATCGCCGGCAGCGACGGCATCGAAGGCCAGTCGCAGCACTTCGAGGAGCTGGTGCGGCGGCTGAACGAGCTGCGGCGGCTCGGGGTGGGGCTCGCCCTGGACGGGCTGGGGGGCGCCTCCGCGCCGCTCAGCGAGCTGCGCCGGCTGCCGGTGGACATCATCAGGCTGGAGCGGGGGCTGGTCGACGGGGTCACCGAGTCGGCCTTCCTGCGGACGCTGGCCACCTCGGTCCTGCGGCTCGGGCGGGAGTTGGGGCTGGTGACGGTCGCGGAGGGCGTGGACCAGCCGGCCCAGGCGGCGCTGCTGCGCGATCTGGGCTGTCGGCACGGGCAGGGGCTGCTGTTCTCCGGACCGGTCGAGCAGCAGTACCTGGACGCCCTGCTGCTGGGCCCCGGCCATGCCCTCCATTCGGCCCCGTACCCGGCCCTGCATCCTTCGGGGGACACCCGGACGGAGCCGCGGCAGCTGTGTGCCGGCCGCCCGCACACCGGCCCGCACACCGGCTCTGACCAGCAGACACGTCCCCATGCGCCCTCGCGCGGAGGTCATCTCGGGATGGGTCCGCATGATGAGACTGCGGTTCCCCCGGCTTGACACCCCCCAGGGTGCCGGAGGAAGGTCGAGCCCATGACCACCCGAATTCTCGTACTTGGCGGGCGCGTCGGCTGATCCGGACGATACCGGAATCCCATAGCTGACGCGCCACCCCTCGCATGCCTCCGGCACGAGGGGTTTTTTGTTGCCATTGAAGCGGTACCCCTCCGAGAAGGAATTCAGCAGATGACTGAGCAGGCAACCGCCCCGCACCGTGGCGAGACCCCCGTCGCCGAGCCGATGACCGGGGCCCAGTCGCTCATCCGCTCGCTCGAAGCGGTCGGCGCCGATACGGTTTTCGGGATCCCCGGAGGCGCCATCCTCCCGGCCTACGACCCGCTGATGGACTCCACCAAGGTGCGCCACATCCTGGTCCGTCACGAGCAGGGCGCCGGGCATGCGGCGACGGGCTACGCGCAGGCCACCGGGAAGGTCGGGGTGTGCATGGCCACCTCGGGCCCCGGCGCGACCAACCTGGTGACGCCGATCGCCGACGCCTACATGGACTCGGTGCCGGTCGTCGCCATCACCGGCCAGGTCGCCAGCAAGGCGATCGGCACGGACGCCTTCCAGGAGGCGGACATCTGCGGCATCACCATGCCGATCACCAAGCACAACTACCTGGTCACCGATGCCGCCGAGATCCCCAGGGTGATCGCCGAGGCGTTCCACATCGCCGCGACCGGCCGTCCTGGCCCGGTGCTGGTCGACATCGCCAAGGACGCGCTGCAGGCGCGGACGGTGTTCCGCTGGCCGGTCGAGATGCAGCTGCCCGGCTACCGCCCGGTCACCAAGCCGCACGCCAAGCAGATCCGCGAGGCCGCCCGGCTGCTGACCTCCTCCAAGCGCCCGGTGCTCTATGTCGGCGGCGGCGTCATCAAGGCGGGGGCGACGGCCGAGCTGCGCATCCTGGCGGAGCTGACGGGCGCGCCGGTGGTCACCACGCTGATGGCGCTGGGAGCCTTCCCCGACACCCATGAGCAGCACCTGGGCATGCCCGGGATGCACGGCTCGGTCGCCGCGGTCACCGCGTTGCAGAAGGCGGACCTGCTGTTCGCGATCGGCACGCGCTTCGACGACCGGGTGACCGGTCGGCTGGACACCTTCGCGCCCTACGCGAAGATCGTCCACGCGGACATCGACCCGGCCGAGATCGGCAAGAACCGCACGGCGGACGTGCCGATCGTGGGCGACGCCCGGGAGATCCTGGCCGACCTGATCCAGGCGGTCCAGGCGGACCTGGACAAGGGGACGGCCGGCGGGTACCCGGAGTGGTGGGAGCAGCTCAACGGCTGGCGCAAGACCTACCCGCTGGGCTACGAGACCGCGCCGGAGGGGATGCTCTCGCCGCAGCAGGTGATCCAGCGGATCGGGCAGCTGGTCGGCCCGGACGCGATCTACGCGGCGGGCGTCGGCCAGCACCAGATGTGGGCCTCGCAGTTCCTGACCTTCGAGAAGCCGGCCACCTGGCTGAACTCGGGCGGCGCGGGGACGATGGGGTACGCGGTCCCGGCGGCGATGGGCGCGAAGGCCGGCATGCCGGACGTCCAGGTGTGGGCGATCGACGGCGACGGATGCTTCCAGATGACCAACCAGGAGCTGGTCACCTGTGCGCTGAACAACATCCCGATCAAGGTCGCGGTCATCAACAACGGCTCGCTGGGCATGGTCCGCCAGTGGCAGACGCTCTTCTACGACCAGCGCTACAGCAACACCGTGCTGCACAGCGGCCCCGAGCACGACGGCATCGCCGCACCGGCGCAGGGCACCCGGATCCCCGACTTCGTCAAGCTGTCGGAGGCGATGGGCTGCTACGGGCTGCGCTGCGAGCGCCCCGAGGACCTGGACGCGGTGATCCAGCAGGCGATGGCGCTGAACGACGCGCCCGTCGTCATCGACTTCATCGTCCACCAGGACGCCATGGTCTGGCCGATGGTCGCCGCGGGTACGAGCAACGACGAGATCCTGGCCGCGCGGGACGTCCGGCCGGACTTCGGCGACGAGAACGACTGAACCCCGTCCAGGCCCGGAATCACGGAACCAAGGGAAAAGGAACCATGTCCAAGCACACCCTCTCCGTCCTGGTCGAGAACAAGCCAGGCGTGCTCGCCCGCATCGCCGCGCTGTTCTCCCGCCGGGGGTTCAACATCGACTCGCTCGCGGTCGGACCGACCGAGCACGCCGACATCTCCCGGATGACCATCGTGGTCAATGTGGAGGACCTGCCGCTCGAACAGGTCACCAAGCAGCTCAACAAGCTGGTCAATGTCATAAAGATCGTCGAACTGGAGCCGGCCGCGGCGGTCCGCCGCGAGCTGGTCCTGGTCAAGGTGCGCGCGGACAGCGAGACCCGCTCCCAGATCACCGAGATCGTCCAGCTGTTCCGCGCGAAGACCGTGGACGTGTCTCCGGACGCGGTCACCATCGAGGCCACCGGCGGCTCGGACAAGCTGGAGGCGATGCTGAAGATGCTGGAGCCCTACGGCATCAAGGAGCTCGTCCAGTCGGGCATGGTGGCGGTCGGACGCGGAGCGAGGTCCATCACGGACCGTTCGCTCCGCGCCCTGGACCGCAGCGCCTGACTGGTCCCCCGTAGCTGGTTCTCGCGCAGTTCCCCGCGCCCCTGGCTGGATGCGACTGAGCCAGTCGCACAACCTCAGGGGCGCGGGGAACTGCGCGAGAACCCTGCACCCAGGTGCACTGCTGCTGAGACGCTGATCTCAGCATTCGAGAACAAAACCCGCGAAGCGCCTCGCGGCGTAACGTGATCCCTAACCGCTTAAACCCCCCGCAAGGAGAAGCCAGCGATGGCCGAGCTGTTCTACGACGAAGACGCCGATCTGTCGATCATCCAGGGCCGGAAGGTCGCGATCCTCGGCTACGGCAGCCAGGGCCACGCCCACGCGCTCTCGCTGCGTGACTCGGGCGTGGACGTCCGCGTCGGTCTGCTGCCCGAGTCCAAGTCCCGGGCCAAGGCCGAGGAGCAGGGCCTGCGCGTGGTGACTCCGGCCGAGGCCGCCGCCGAGGCCGACGTGATCATGATCCTGGTGCCGGACCCCATCCAGGGCGACGTCTACAAGGAGGTCGTCGAGCCCAACCTCAAGGCCGGCGACGCGCTGTTCTTCGGCCACGGCCTGAACATCCGCTTCGGCTTCATCAAGCCCCCGGCCGACGTCGACGTCTGCATGGTCGCCCCCAAGGGCCCCGGCCACCTGGTCCGCCGGCAGTACGAGGAGGGCCGCGGCGTTCCCTGCATCGTGGCCGTCGAGCAGGACGCCACCGGCAAGGGCCTGCAGCTGGCGCTCTCCTACGCCAAGGGCATCGGCGGCACCCGGGCCGGGGTCATCAAGACCACCTTCACCGAGGAGACCGAGACCGACCTCTTCGGCGAGCAGGCCGTCCTCTGCGGTGGCGCCTCGGCGCTGGTGAAGGCGGGCTTCGAGACCCTGGTCGAGGCCGGCTACCAGCCGGAGATCGCCTACTTCGAGTGCCTCCACGAGCTGAAGCTGATCGTCGACCTGATGTACGAGGGCGGCCTGGAGAAGATGCGCTGGTCGGTCTCCGAGACCGCCGAGTGGGGCGACTACATCACCGGCCCGCGCATCATCACCGCCGACACCAAGGCCGCGATGAAGCAGGTCCTCGCCGAGATCCAGGACGGCACCTTCGCCAACGCCTGGATCGCGGAGTACAAGAACGGCCTGCCGAAGTACAACGAGTACAAGAACGCCGACAGCGAGCACCTGCTGGAGACCACGGGCAAGAAGCTCCGCAAGCTCATGAGCTGGGTCGACGAGGAGGCGTAAGCCTTCAGGGGGCGCCCGTTCGAGCGGCCCCCGACTGCGGGGGTGTCCACTCAGGTGGGCGCTCCCGCAGCTTTGTACGGTTTGGAGGATCCCGTGCGGGTGATTCCGCCGTAAGGGCACGGGTCCCGCGCCCGACCCTCGATAGACTCCGATTGCGCGTCAGGCTCACAGCGTCGTGCGTCTCCAACGCGGCATGCCAACGTCCCCACCATGCCGTCCGTGAACCCGGGTGCCCACTCGCATCCGTACGGCCGGGGGGAGACCCGGACAGTAAGGACAACTGTCGTGAGCGCTGCTACCCCTCAGAAGAAGCCTGTCGTCCTCATCGCGGAAGAGCTGTCCCCGGCTACCGTCGACGCACTCGGCCCCGATTTCGAGATCCGCCACTGCGACGGCGCCGACCGCGCGGCACTGCTTCCCGCGATCGCCGACGTGGACGCGATCCTCATCCGCTCCGCCACCAAGGTCGACGCGGAGGCCATCGCCGCCGCCCGCAGACTCAAGGTCGTCGCCCGCGCCGGCGTCGGTCTCGACAATGTGGACGTACCCTCCGCCACCAAGGCCGGCGTGATGGTCGTCAACGCGCCGACCTCCAACATCGTCACCGCCGCCGAACTGGCCTGCGGCCTGATCCTCTCCACCGCCCGGCACATCCCCGCCGCCAACCTCGCCCTCAAGAACGGCGAGTGGAAGCGCAGCAAGTACACCGGTGTGGAGCTGGCCGAGAAGACCCTCGGCGTGGTCGGCCTCGGCCGGATCGGCGTCCTGGTCGCGCAGCGGATGTCGGCCTTCGGTATGAAGATCGTCGCCTACGACCCCTACATCCAGGCCGCCCGCGCCGCGCAGATGGGCGTCAAGCTGCTGCCGCTGGACGAGCTGCTGGAGGTCTCGGACTTCATCACGGTCCACCTCCCGAAGACGCCCGAGACCATCGGCCTGATCGGCGACGAGGCGCTGCACAAGGTCAAGCCGACCGTGCGCATCATCAACGCCGCCCGCGGCGGCATCGTGGACGAGGAGGCGCTGGCCTCCGCCCTCAAGGAGGGCCGCGTCGCCGGGGCCGGGCTCGACGTCTACGGCAAGGAGCCCTGCACCGACTCCCCGCTGTTCGCCTTCGACAACGTGGTCTGCACCCCGCACCTGGGCGCCTCGACGGACGAGGCCCAGGAGAAGGCCGGCATCTCGGTCGCCAAGTCGGTGCGCCTCGCGCTGGCCGGCGAGCTGGTCCCGGACGCGGTGAACGTCCAGGGCGGCGTCATCGCCGAGGAGGTCCGCCCTGGTCTGCCGCTGGCCGAGAAGCTCGGCCGCATCTTCACCGCGCTGGCCGGTGAGGTCGCGGTCCGCCTGGACGTCGAGGTGCGCGGCGAGATCACCCAGCACGACGTCAAGATCCTGGAGCTCTCCGCGCTCAAGGGCGTGTTCGAGGACGTCGTCGCCGAGACCGTGTCCTATGTCAACGCCCCGCTGTTCGCGCAGGAGCGCGGCCTCGAGGTGCGGCTGACCACGACCAGCGAGAGCCCGGAGTACCGCAACGTCATCACCGTGCGCGGCACCCTGACGGACGGCCGCGAGGTCGCCGTCTCCGGCACGCTGACCGGTCCCAAGCGCACCCAGAAGATCGTCGGCGTGGACACCTTCGACGTGGACGTGGTGCTCACCGACCACATGGCCTTCTTCCGCTACGACGACCGCCCCGGCGTCGTCGGCTCGCTGGGCCGGGTGCTCGGCGAGGCCGGGATCAACATCGCCGGCATGCAGGTCTCCCGCGACGACGAGGCCGGCGACGCCCTGGTCTCGCTCACCGTCGACAGCGAGATCCCGCAGCCGCTGCTGGCCGAGATCGCCGCCGAGATCGGCGCCAAGTTCGCCCGCTCGGTGGACCTCGCGGACTGACGGACCGTCGGCCCGCGCAGGCCGGACCTGTCCACGGAAACGGGACAGGTCCGGCCTGCGTTATCCTGAGGGCTGCTCACCGAGACCATGCAACATCTGCCTGATGCAGAGTCGGCACGACCGCCCACAAGGCGGCGACGCGCAAGAGGACGACCCTCGGCCCCCGGGAACAACCTTCCGCTCCGGGCGCTACCAGGCAGCAGGAAGTCAACGCCGTCATGGCCAGCACCACCCGGGCCACCCGCGTCGGATACGGCGCACTGCTGCGCACCCCCGGTGCGTGGACCTTTCTCCTGCCGGCCTTCGCCGCGCGCCTCCCCTACGCCATGCTCAGCCTCGGCATCGTGCTCCTGGTCGTCGGCACCGGCGGGTCCTACGGCATCGCCGGAGCGGTGGCGGCCGTGGCCGCAGCCGCCCAGGCCGTCATCGGCCCGAGGAGCGGACGCCTGTCCGACCGCCGCGGCCAGGCCGCCGTGCTGCTCCCCACCATCGCGGTCCACGGGCTGTCCGTCGCCGCCCTGGTCGCCCTGGCGCTCGGCCACGCCCCGGCGTGGACGCTCTTCGCCGCCGCCGTCCCCGCAGGCGCCACCGTGCCGCAGATCGGCGCGATGGTCCGGGCCCGCTGGGTGCACACCCTGCGCGACCAGCCGCCCGCCGCCCTGTCCACGGCCTTCGCACTGGAGTCCGTCACCGACGAGTTCACCTTCGTCATCGGCCCGGTCGTCGCCACCGCCCTGGCCACCACCGTCGCGCCCGCCGCCGGGCTGATCGCCGAGGCGGTGCTCACCCTCGGCGGCGGTCTGGCCTTCGCCGCGCAGCGCCGCACCGCGCCGCCGGTCCGCGCGGTCGGGGAAGTCCGCGGCCCCTCCGCCCTCGCGCACCCCGGCGTCCGGCTGCTGGCCGCCTCGCTGCTCGGCGTGGGCTCGGTCTTCGGCGGGCTGCAGGTGTCGGTCACCGCCGCCGCGGAGGCCGCCGGGCGGCCCGGCCTGAGCGGCGTGGTGTACGGGCTGTTCGCCTGCGGCAGCATGTGCGCGGGCGTCGCCTTCGGCATGGTGTCCTGGAAGCGCTCCGCGCAGCAGCGGATGCTGGCCTCGTACACCCTGCTGGTGCTGGGCTGCTCCACGCTGTGGGCGATGCCCTCGCTGGGCGCGCTCGCGGCGGCCGGGCTCTGCTGCGGTCTGGCCATCGCGCCGACGCTGATCTCTGCCTACACCCTGGTCGAGACCCTGGTGGAGGCCGGGGCGAAGACCGAGGCCTTCACCTGGCTGACCGGGGCGATCGGCCTCGGCCTCGCCCTCGGCTCCACCCTGGCCGGGCTGGTGATCGACGGCCGGGGACCGACGGCGGGGTTCCTGGTGCCGCTCGCCGGTTCCGCGCTGGGCCTGGCCGCGCTGGTGACCTGGCGGGGCCTGCTCACCCCGGGCACGGCGCCGGGCCGCACCGTCCGCACGGCGGAGCCGCTGCGCGGACTGCTCGCCCGCCGCTGACCGGTTGATCCAGGACATCAAGAGGGCGTTAAGACTTCCGGGATCATGCAGTGTGCGGCGGGTCCGGCACTGCCACGCTGAGCCCCGGCGGCGCAGAGGCGCCACCGCGGGTTCTGCAAGAGGCAGGCGATGGCAGTGGGTGGCTTTCTGAGGACGGTCACGGGGTATCCGACCGTGCTCTTCACCTTCGCGCTGGCGGTGGTGGTGGCGTACTGGGGGGTGGTGCTCGTCGGGGGCGTGCACCTCCACGGGGGGCACGGTGGACACGGGGGGCACGGGGGCCGGGCCGGCAAGGGGGGGAACGGGCGTGCCGGGCACGGGGGACGGCACTTCCGCGGGGGAGTGCAGAAGGTGTTCGGGCTCGGGGGGATTCCGGTCACCGTGGCCGGCTCGCTGCTGATCGCCTTCGGCTGGTTCTGCTCCCTGACCGGCCAGGTCGTCCTCGGCAGCGGGCACAGCGCGGTCCTGCTCCCGGCCGCCCTGGCGGGCGGGTGGGCCGGGGCCCGGCTGATGGCCTGGCCGCTGGGGCGGGTGATGCCGGTCCCGGCCCCGCCGCCCACCCGCCTCGACTTCGTCGGCCGCAACTGCGTCATCCGCACCGGACGCGTCGGCCCGGACTTCGGCCAGGCCGAGGTCCGCGCCGAGGACGGCTCCTCGGCGCTGGTGCAGGTCCGCCAGAGCAGCGACGAGGCGGCGAGCATCGGCAGCGAACTGCGGGTCGGCGCGTCCGCGCTCATCTACGACTACGACGTCGAGGGCGAGTTCTTCCGGGTCATGCCCGGTCCGGCCGCCGGCAACTGACGCCGCGTCAACGTCTTCTCCATTCACAGCAAGGTCCGTCAAGGGGCGTGTCATGTCTGTCGTCACCATCGGAATCGGCGTGCTCATCGTCGTCCTCCTGCTCATCGGCCTGGGCGCGCTGCTGCTCTTCGGCCGCCTGTTCCGCAAGGTGGTCCAGGGCGAGGCCCTGATCATCTCCAGACCCAAGAGCGTCGACGTCACCTTCACCGGCGCCCTGGTCGTCCCGATGCTGCACCGGGCCGAGGTCATGGACATCTCGGTGAAGACCATCGAGATCTCCCGCACCGGCCGGGAGGGCATGATCTGCCAGGACAACATCCGCGCCGACATCCAGATCACCTTCTTCGTCCGGGTCAACAAGACCGTCGAGGACGTCATCAAGGTCGCCCAGGCCATCGGCACCGACCGGGCCAGCCACCAGGAGACGATGCAGACCCTCTTCAGCGCCAAGTTCGCCGAGGCGCTGCGCACCGTCGGCAAGCAGCTCGACTTCGCCGACCTCTACACCAAGCGCGAGGAGTTCAGGGACCGCATCATCGCCGCGATCGGCACCGACCTCAACGGGTACCACCTCGAGGACGCCGCCATCGACCACCTCGAGCAGACCCCGATGGTGCAGCTGGACCCCGCCAACATCCTGGACGCCCAGGGCATCCGCAAGATCACCGAGCTGACCGCACTGGAGCACATCCGCACCAACGACTTCCAGCGCAACGAGCAGATGGAGATCACCCGCCAGGACGTCGACGCCCGCGAGGCCGTGCTCGAACTGGAGCGCCGCCGCTCGGAGGCCGAGATCCGGCAGCGCAAGGGCATCGAGACGCTGCGGGCCCAGGAGGAGGCGAACACCGCGCAGGTCCAGGAGGAGGAGCGGCTGAAGGCCCAGGGCGCGCTGCTGCGCACCGAGGAGCTGCTCGGCGTCCAGCGCGAGAACCAGCAGCGGGAGATAGCGGTCGCCGAGAAGAACCGCGAGCGCGTGATCGCCGTGGAGACCGAGCGGATCGAGAAGGACCGGCTGCTGGAGGTCGTCAACCGGGAGCGCGAGGTCGAGCTGTCCCGCGCCGAGATGCAGAAGCAGGTCGAGGTGGAGCGCCGGGGCGTCGCCGAGGTGGTGCGCGAGCGCATCGCCGTGGACCGCACCGTCGCCGAGCAGGAGGAGGAGATCAAGCGGGTCCGGGTGGTCCAGGAGGCCGAGCGCACCCGTCAGGCAATGATCATCACCGCCGAGGCCGAGGCGCAGGAGCAGCTGGTCAAGGACCTGAAGGCGGCCGAGACCGCCGAGCAGACCGCGCACTCCAAGGGCAGGGAGCAGGTCGTGCTGGCCGAGGCGGGGCAGCGCGCGGCCGAGCTCGACTCCGCTGCCGCTACCCTCATGGCCGAGGGAGAGCGGGCGAGGGCCGGTGCGGCCGGACTGGCGGCGGCCGAGGTCTCGGAGCGCCAGGCGATGGCGGACGCGGCCGGTATCAGGGCCCGCCTGGAGGCCGAGGCCGAGGGCCTGAAGCAGAAGGCCGCGGGCATCGAGAAGGTGGGCATGGCGGAGGCCGCCGTCGCCGAGAGCAAGGCGCTCGCGGACGCCACCGGCATCAGGGAGCGGCTGCTGGGCGAGGCCGCCGGACTCAAGGAGAAGGCCGCGGCGATGGCCGCGCTGGACGAGGTGTCCCGGGCGCACGAGGAGTTCCGGCTGCGGCTGGCCGCCGACAAGGAGATCCGGCTCGCGGCACTGGAGGTGCAGCAGAAGGTCGCCGAGGCCCAGGCCGCGGTCCTGGCCGCAGGGCTGGAGAGCGCGGACATCGACATCGTCGGCGGCGACAGCATGTTCCTGGACCGGCTGGTCGGCGCGGTGTCCTTCGGCAAGGGCATCGACGCGGCGGTGGGCAGCTCGCACACCGTGCAGACCCTGGGCGCGGACTGGCTCAGCGGCGAGAAGAGCTTCAGCACCGACGCCACCGAGGTGCTGGGCTCGCTGGCGGCCGGGGGGCCGTGGAACCTGGCGATGCTGACCAAGCTGTTGAGCGACGGCGGGGCCGCTGCGCCGGCCCCCGCGGTACCGGCCGTCAACGGCTCCACCAAGTAGCGGTTCGCACCGGGCAAGAGGAACAGGACACAGCGATGGGCGTCGAGGACGGCACCTACCAGGTGCTGCAGGCCAGGCTCGCCGACCGGGCGGCGGAGCTGGGGCGGCGGGCGGAGGAACTGAACACCCGCCGGAGGGAGGTCTTCGGCGAGCCGGTGCTGGAGCTCACCGGCTCGGCCAGGCCGCGCACCGCCGCCGCGTCCACCGTCTGCGGCATCGTCGCGGTCAGGACCGACGCGCTGCTGCTGGGCACGTCGGCGCCGGGCCCGGCCGAGGGCATGCTCTCGCTGCACGGCCCGGACGGCGCGCCGCTCGAACCGTCCGCCGTGCCGGGGCTGCTGGACGACGAGCGCTACCTGCGCGACCTCGCCGAGCTGCTCCGCTACTACCGGGACGCCCGGCTGACCGACCTGGTCCGCACCGCCTCCGCGCGACTGCTCGCGGTGTTCCGCACCGGCGAGAACGAGGGCGACATCCGGGTCCTGCAGTGGCAGCTGACGGACGGTCGGGCCGAGTACCTGGACAACCACGGCGAGCGCGAGCTGCCCAGCCCGCCCGCGTTCGAGCTGCCCTGGACCACGGTCGGCCGCGAGCACCACGACCAGGGCCGGTTCAGGATCGAGGGCGGTGAGGGCAGCGTCTCCGTCGCCACCACCGGCGGCAGCCTCACCGTCCGTGCCCTGCCCGGCGACCGGCCGCTGTTCGAGGAGCCGGTGGACGACCCGCTGCAGAGCCTGGCCGACGCCGGCGTCTCCTTCGCCGAGGCCGGACCGCTGCTGCTGCTCCGGATCCGCCCCTACAACGAGCAGGCCGACCGCTACCTCGTCGTCAACACCCGCACCGGCTCGGTCCGCCGCCAGGACTCGCTGGCGCGCGGGGCCCGGCTGCTCCCGGCCGAGCAGGGGCTGATCTTCCCCGGAGGCTACGAACTCGCCGACGGCAGCCACCGCGCCTTCCGGATCGACGGCACGACCGGCCCCGCGTCGGCGGCGGACGAGCTGCGCTTCGACGCGGTGATCGCCTCGCCCAACGGCGAGGACCTGCTCTATGTGCTGCGCCGCCCGGGCGGGTCCAGGACCCTGCTGCTGCCCTGGAACACGGTCCGCCGCGAGGCCGCGGCCTCGCTGCAGGGGGCGGGTTGCGCGCTGCTGCCCGACGGCACCCTGGTCCTGCTCAAGCCGGACCGCGAGCCGGTCCGCACCCATGAACTGCAGCTGTGGAACACCCCGTACCTCTCCGCGGAGTACGCCGCCGCCCAGCCGGTCGGCGACGGCCCGCTGGAACGCATCGGCAATGTCGACCTGGTGCGCGGCATCGCCGACTGCCTGGAGGTGGTCCGCTCGGCGACCGCCGCCGAACCCGACCCGGCGCTGATTCTGGACAGTTGCGCCAAGGCCGGCGACCGCCACTACTGGCTCGGCGACACCGGTCTGCTCGAACCCCTGGCCGAACTCTCCGACGCCGCGGAGCAGCTCGCCGCCGAGCGGACCAGGATCGGCGCCCTGGCCGCCCGCGCCGCCCGGGCACTGGAACAGGCCGGGGCGGAGGCCTCCGCCCTGGTCCGGCGCTCGCACGGGGAGCCCCCGACCGACGCCGAGGGATGGACCGCGCTGCTGGCCGACCTTCGCCGGGCCCAGGGCCGCACCCGCAGCCTGAGCGAGCTGCCGCAACTGGACCCCGGCGCGCTGGAGTCCGTGGAGACCGTGCTGGCGGACGAGTTGGCGGCGGCGACCGAGCGTGCCTTCGCCTACTTCGCCGGCCCCGACGCCTTCGCCGCCCCGCTCGCCGCCGCCAGGTCGGCGGCCGACACCGCCGCCGGGACCGCCACCGCGGCCGAGGCCGCGCAGCTGGCCGAACGGCTCGCCGAGCAGGCCGAGGCCCTGGCCACCGTCACCGACCTGGTGACCGGCTCCACCACCGCCGATCCCGGTGCAGGCACCGCGGTGCTGCTCGCCATCGGAGAGGTGCTGGCCGCCGTCAACCGGGCCCGTGCCGTCCTCGACGGCCGCCGCCGGGCACTGCTCGACAGCGAGCACCGGGCCGCGTACGCCGCCGAGTCGGCGCTGCTGGCCCAGGCCACGACCGCGGCCCTGGCCGCCGCCGACAGCCCGGCCGGCTGCGACGACCAGCTGGCCCGGCTGCTGCTGCGACTGGACGGTCTCGAGGCCCGCTTCGCCGGGGCCGAGGGCCCGGCGGCGGAACTGGCGGAACGCCGCCAGGAGATCCAGCAGGCCTTCGCCACCCGCAGGCAGGCCCTGCTGGACGAGGCCGCCGCCCGCGCCGACCGGCTCGCGGACTCCGCGCTGCGCGCCCTGGAGGCGCTGCGCCGCCGACTCGCCGGGCTGCACACCCCGGAGGACATCCGCTCGGCCCTGGCCGCCGACCCGATGGCGCTGCGGGTCGGGGCGGCCGCCGCCGAACTGCGGGAGCTGGACGACCAGGTCCGCGCCCAGGAGCTGGCGGACGCACTCACCGGTGCCGGGCAGACGGCCCTGCGCACCCTGCGCGACCGGGCCGACCTCTCCGCCGACGGCGGTGCGACGGTCCGCCTCGGCCGCCACCGCTTCGCGGTCCGCCGCGAACCGGTCGAGCTGACCCTGCTGCCGGAGGGCGAGGGCCTGGCCTTCGCGGTCACCGGCACCGGCTACCGCCGCCCCGCGCACGTCCCCGGGCTGCTGGCCGGACGCGAGTTCTGGACGCAGCCACTGGTGAGCGAGTCGCCCGAGCTGTACCGCGCGGAGTACCTCGCGGCCGGGCTGCTGGATACGGTGTCCGCGACCGGTGAGGAGCTGCTGCCGCAGGTGCGCGGCGCGGCGGAGCAGGCCTACGACGAGGGCTATGAGCGGGGTGTGCACGACCAGGACGCGGCGCTGATCCTCGGCGCGCTGCAGCGGCTGCGCGCCGGTGCGGGGCTGCTCGAACACCCCGCCGAGGTGCGCGCCGCCGCGCAGCTGTTCTGGGCGCACGGCACGACCGGGCCCCAGCGGCTGGCCTGGCAGCGCCGGGCCGCCTCGCTGGTCCTGGCCCGCAGCACCTTCGGACCGGCCGCCGCTCCGGCCGGGCTCGCCGGGCTCGCCGCCGAACTCACCGACGCGGTCTCCGCGTTCACCGCCGCCGCCGGTCTGCCCGCCGCCGCGTCCGCGGGCGGCTACCTGCTGGAGGAGCTCGCCGACCCGCGCGAGGGCTTCGCCACCAGCGCCGCCGCCCGCACCCTGCTCGACGCCTTCCGGCACACCGCCGCCGCCCCCCGCCTGGCCGAGGACCTCGCGGCGCTCGACCCCGACCTGCCCGCCCGCCACCAACTCGCCACCGCCTGGCTGCACTCCTACGCGGCGGCCGGGCCGGAGGCTGCCGGGGCCCAGGACGTCGGACTGCCCGAGGCCGTCGCCCAGCTCTGCGCCCCCGCCCTGCCCCGCTATGACGTCCTCGCCCCGCTCAGCGAGACCGTCGAGGGGCTGCTGGGCACCCACCCGCGGGTCAGGGACGGCCGACTGGTCGTCAGGATCGACCGGCTGCCGGCCTCCGCCCGGGAGTTCCGAACCCACAGGGCCCCGGCCTTCCGCGCCTTCCAGCGACAGCGCGCGGACGTCCTGGCCGCCGAACGCACCAGGCTGCGCCTGGACGACTACCGGCCGCGCCCACTGGCCGGATTCGTCCGTAACCAGCTCATCGACGAGGTCTACCTCCCGCTGGTCGGCGACAACCTCGCCAAGCAGCTCGGCTCGCTCGACGCCACCACCACCGACCGCAGCGGACTGCTCCTGCTGCTCTCCCCGCCCGGCTACGGCAAGACCACCCTGCTGGAGTACGTGGCCGACCGCCTGGGCCTGCTCATGGTCCGTGTGGACGGCCCCGCCCTCGGCAACGGCACCACCTCGCTCGACCCCGACCGGGCCCCGGACGCCGCCGCCCGCCGCGAGATCGAGAAGATCGTCTTCGCCCTGGAGGCGGGCAGCAACATCCTGCTGCACCTGGACGACATCCAGCACGTCTCGCCGGAGCTGCTGCAGAAGTTCATCCCGCTGTGCGACGCCCAGCGCCGGATCGAGGCCGTCAGCGACGGTCAGGCCCGCAGCTTCGACCTGCGCGGGCGCCGCTTCGCGGTCTGCCTCGCCGGAAACCCCTACACCGCGAACGGACAGCGGTTCCGGATCCCCGACATGCTCGCCAACCGGGCCGACGTCTGGAACCTCGGCGAGGTGCTGGCGAACCGTCAGGACCTGTTCGCGCTCTCCTTCCTGGAGAACGCCCTGGCCGCCAACCCGGTGCTCGCGCCGCTGGCCGGGGTCGAACCGGCCGAGCTGCGACTGCTGATCGCCCTCGCCGACGGCGACCCGGCCGCGCAGGCCGACCAGCTGGCCCGCCCGGTGCAGGACCTGGACCGGGTCCTGGCCACCCTGACGCGGCTGCGCAGCGTCCAGCGCACCGTACTGGCCGTCAACGGCGCCTACATCGCCTCGGCCGCCCAGGAGGAGGCCGACCGCACCGAGCCGCCCTTCCTGCTCCAGGGCTCCTACCGGACGATGGCCAGGCTCGCCGCCCGGGTCGACCCGGTGCTCAACGACGCCGAGCTCGAGGCGCTGCTGGACGAGCACTACCTCGCCGAGGCGCAGACGTTGGGCAGCGCGGCCGAGGCCAATCTGCTCAAGCTGGCCCGGCTGCGCGACCGGGCCACCCCGGCGCAGACCGCCCGCTGGCACGCGCTGTGCGACGCGGTGCGGCAGTCGAGGAAATGACTGTGGGGTCCGTCTCCGAAGAGACGGACCCCACAGTCGTGCAAGCTGTGCGCCGCCAGGGACTCGAACCCCGGACCCGCTGATTAAGAGTCAGCTGCTCTAACCAACTGAGCTAGCGGCGCTTGCTGACCTGGAAGAGATTACATGATCCGACGGGAAACGCCGAATCGGTATCCTGGGCGTGTCGGGCGATCGTCCCGAGCGACCTTCAGCCGCCCTACGGAGGAATGTATGACGGAGAACTGTGCCGCTGCCGACGAGCACGTCCGTGCGGAGTTGATGAGGCTGCGCGGCAGCATCGACAACATCGACGCGGCGATCGTCCACATGCTCGCCGAGCGCTTCAAGTGCACCCAGGAGGTGGGGCGGCTCAAGGCCGAGCACAAGCTGCCGCCGGCCGACCCGGGGCGCGAGCGGGACCAGATCCAGCGGCTGCGCGAGCTGGCCGAGAGCGCCCGGCTCGACCCGGCCTTCGCCGAGAAGTTCCTCAACTTCATCATCGCCGAGGTCATCCGCCACCACGAGCGGATCGCGAGCTCCTGAGGCACCGATGAGCCCCCGCGCGGGGGCTCGTCTCAGATACTAGGAAATCCAACTAGTTGTGCAGACAGTTCTGTCGGTCTGCCGTACGGTGAATGGTGTCAGGCGATCCGCTGCATCTCCAGCCAGTCCTGACCGGCCCCTTGTCGCAGGTGATCCCTGCCCGGCCACGCACCCCCACCCTCATCACTGTGCGTGACACGCTCCCCGCGTGTATTCCGTGCGATCGGAGTCCCCCCATGGACCAGCTGCACCCCCAGACGACCTCTTCCCGCCCCTCCCGCCGTACCGCCTCGGGCGGCGACCGGGCGAACGCCAGCAGCAATGCCGCCGCCGCGCTGCAGCGGGCGCTGGACCGCCGTGACAACGGCGGCGTCACCGGCCACATGAGCTGACCCTCCTGGTCCACATCCCGGACTCAGGATGCCCGACAGGTGGAACAAGGAGTAACGTCCCGGCCATGTCTCGCACCCTCCGCCTCGCAGTGATCCCCGGTGACGGAATCGGCCAGGAAGTCGTGGCCGAAGGACTCAAGGTCCTCTCCGCCGTCCTCCCCGCCGATACCAAGGTGGAGACCACCGAGTACGACCTCGGGGCCCGCCGCTACCACGCCACCGGCGAAACCCTGCCGGACAGCGTGCTGGAGGAGCTCAAGCACAACGACGCCATCCTCCTGGGCGCGATCGGCGATCCGTCGGTGCCCTCCGGCGTGCTGGAGCGGGGCCTGCTGCTCAAGCTGCGCTTCGCGTTCGACCACCATGTCAACCTGCGCCCGGGCAAGCTGTTCCCCGGTGTGAGCTCCCCGCTGGCGGGCGACCCCGCCATCGACTTCATCGTCGTCCGCGAGGGCACCGAGGGCCCGTACGCCGGAAACGGCGGCACCCTGCGGACCGGTACGCCGCAGGAGATCGCCACCGAGGTCAGCCTGAACACGGCGTTCGGCATCGAGCGCGTCGTCCGCGACGCGTTCGCCCGCGCCCAGGCCCGGCCGCGCAGGAAGCTGACCCTGGTCCACAAGAACAACGTCCTGGTCCACGCCGGGCACCTGTGGACCAGGATCTTCCACCAGGTCGCGGCCGAGTACCCCGAGGTCACCACCGACTACCTGCACGTCGACGCGGCGACGATCTTCTTCGTCACCCAGCCCGAGCGCTTCGACGTCATCGTCACCGACAACCTCTTCGGCGACATCATCACCGACCTGGCCGCTGCCGTCACCGGTGGCATCGGCCTCGCGGCCAGCGGCAACATCAACCCCGGCGGCGAGTTCCCCTCGATGTTCGAGCCGGTCCACGGCTCGGCCCCGGACATCGCCGGGCAGGGCAAGGCCGACCCGACCGCCACCGTGCTCTCGGTCGCGATGCTGCTGCAGCACCTCGGCCTGCGGGACGAGGCCGCCAGGGTCGAGGCCGCCGTCGCGGCGGACCTCGCCGAGCGGGCCGCGCTCACCGCCCCCCGCACCACCGCGCAGATCGGCGACGCGCTCGCCGCCCGAGTAGCCGGCTGATCAGCCGGCAGCACACTGCACCAGGACTGCGCACACGAAGCGGCCCGGAGGACAGCGAAGCCGAACCGGCTGGTCAGCAACTCCCTGTGACCCCGGTATCACCGGTACGCACCTTCCGGGCCGCTTTGTCGCGTCCGGGCCCCTGCGGCTGTTCGACGGACCCGGGAAGGTGCGACCATCGACCTTGGGCCCCCGCGTAGGTGAGGGAGGCCCGCCATGACGACACGGTGAAGGACGTATCCGCCATGACCTCCCCCATCGAGATCGAGCTCAAGCCCTCGGCTCACCCCCTTGCCTCCGCCGAGCGCGCGGCCCGACTGGCCAACCCCGGATTCGGGCGCTTCTTCACGGACAACATGGTGACCATCCGCTGGACCGAGGGCCGGGGCTGGCACGACGCCCAGCTGGTGCCCTACGGCCCGCTGGAGCTCGACCCGGCCTCGTCGATCCTGCACTACGGCCAGTCGATCTTCGAGGGGCTGAAGGCGTACCGCACCGCCGACGGCGGCATCAAGACCTTCCGCCCCTACGCCAACGCCGAGCGCTTCCAGGCGTCCGCGCGCCGCCTGGCCATGGCCGAGCTTCCGCAGGAGACCTTTGTCGCCGCGGTCGAGGCCCTGGTCCAGCAGGACGCCGCCTGGGTGCCCACCCAGGAGGAGGCCAGCCTCTACCTGCGCCCCTTCATGATCGCCAACGAGGTCGGCCTGGGCGTGCGCCCGGCCAACGAGTACCTGTTCATGCTGATCGCCTCCCCGGCCGGGGCCTACTTCCCCGGCGGCATCAAGCCCGTCTCGGTCTGGATCTCCGAGGAGTTCGTCCGGGCCGCGCCCGGCGGCACCGGCGCCGCCAAGTGCGGCGGCAACTACGCCGCCTCCCTGATCGCCCAGGCCCAGGCCGCCGAGAAGGGCTGCGACCAGGTCGTCTGGCTGGACGCCATCGAGCGCCGCTGGATCGAGGAGATGGGCGGCATGAACCTCTACTTCGTCTTCGGCGAGGGAGAGAACGCCCGCATCGTCACCCCCGAGCTCTCGGGCTCGCTGCTGCCGGGCATCACCCGCGACTCCCTGCTCACCATCGCCGCCGACCTCGGCTACGCGACCGAGGAGCGGAAGATCTCCACGGACGAGTGGCGCGACGGCAACGCCGACGGCACCCTCACCGAGGTCTTCGCCTGCGGCACCGCCGCCGTGATCACCCCCGTGGGCTCGGTCAAGTCCGCCCGCGGCGACTGGACGATCGGCGCCGGGGAGCCCGGCCCGGTCACCCTCAGGCTCCGCGAGACCCTGCTCGCCCTGCAGACCGGCAAGCGCGAGGACCCGCACGGCTGGATGCACACCATCGCCTGACCGGCGCCGACCGGGCGCGCGACACGAGCCGTCGTCCAGATGGCGATACAGAGTGTCCACGCCCGGTCCGCTGTGCAAGACTGCCGATGTGTCCTCGCTCGCGCTCATTATTGGCAGCAGGCGCGCCGGTCCGCAGTGACCGCTCCGCACGACAGACCCGTATGCGGAACGGACACCGTGTCACAAGACCCGCGCGCAGACCTCTCGCATCCGCGAGGGGTCTTTTTCGTTGCCCGGTGTGTTCCCACAAGGAGCAGGCCGCCGATGACATCCCGCGCGGCGATGGTTGACAGTGGAGTCGGCCCCCCGGCAGGCAGTACGCCTGCCGGGGGCCCACCAGCCCCCGGACAGGAGACCCAGGCATGACCCTCAACGACGACTTCCACGTCTTCGACACCACCCTGCGCGACGGTGCGCAGCGCGAGGGCATCAACCTCACCGTCGCCGACAAACTCGCCATCGCCCGCCACCTGGACGACTTCGGCGTCGGCTTCATCGAGGGCGGCTGGCCCGGCGCCAACCCCCGTGACACCGAGTTCTTCGCCCGCGCCGCGACCGAGCTCGACCTGAGCCACGCCCAGCTGGTGGCCTTCGGCGCGACCCGCAGGGCCGGCGGCGAGGCGGCCACCGACGCCCAGCTCGCCGCGCTGCTCGCCTCCGGCGCGCCGGTGGTCACCCTGGTCGCCAAGTCCCACGACCGCCATGTCGAACTCGCCCTGCGCACCACCCTGGACGAGAACCTGGCGATGGTCGCCGACAGCGTCCGCCACCTGCGCGAGCAGGGACGCCGGGTGTTCATCGACTGCGAGCACTTCTTCGACGGCTACAAGGCCAACCGCGACTACGCCCTCGCCGTCGTCCGCGCCGCCCACGGCGCCGGGGCCGACGTGGTCGTGCTCTGCGACACCAACGGCGGGATGCTGCCCTCCGGTGTCCACGCCATCGTCGCCGACGTCCTCCGGGAGACCGGCGCGCGCCTCGGGATCCACGCCCAGGACGACACCGGCTGCGCCGTCGCCAACACCCTGGCCGCGGTGGACGCCGGGGCCACCCACGTCCAGTGCACCGCCAACGGCTACGGCGAGCGCGTCGGCAACGCCAACCTGTTCCCGGTCGCCGCCGCCCTGGAGCTCAAGCACGACCGCCGGGTGCTGCCCCCCGGCACGCTGCAGGAGATGACCCGGATCTCGCACGCCATCGCCGAGATCGTCAACCTCACCCCCTCCACCCACCAGCCCTACGTCGGCGTCTCCGCCTTCGCCCACAAGGCCGGGCTGCACGCCTCCGCCATCAAGGTCGACCCCGACCTGTACCAGCACACCGACCCGGCCCTGGTCGGCAACAGCATGCGGATGCTGGTCTCGGACATGGCCGGGCGCGCCTCGGTCGAGCTGAAGGCCGCCGAGCTCGGCTACGACCTCTCCGGCCCCGCGGCCCGCGACACCGTCGCCCGGATCGTGGCCGAGGTCAAGGAGCGGGAGAACCTCGGCTACACCTACGAGGCCGCCGACGCCTCCTTCGAACTGCTGCTCCGCGACGAGATCAACGGCCACCGCAGGCGCTTCTTCACCCTGGAGTCCTGGCGGACCATCAGCGAGCAGCGGGCGGACGGCAGCCAGGCCAATGAGGCGACGGTGAAACTGCACGTCAGGGGCGAGCGCATCATCGCCGTCGGTGAGGGAAACGGGCCGGTGAACGCCCCGGACACCGCGCTGCGCACGGCCCTCGCGCGCTTCTACCCGCAGATCGCCGACATGGAGCTGGTGGACTACAAGGTCCGCATCCTGGAGGGCCAGCACGGGACGACGTCGCGGACCCGGGTGCTGGTCACCACCGGCAACGGCAAGGACGAGTGGTCGACGGTCGGTGTGGGCGAGAACGTCATCGCGGCGTCCTGGCAGGCGATCGACGACGCCTACACCTTCGGCCTGATCCGCTCGGGTCTCGAGCCCGACGAGGAGTAGGCAGGGGCAGGGGCGAACAGCGGCCGCGCACAAGGGCCCGGGACGTCGCGGCAGTCTCGC
>Ga0302314_10001001_pt1 | contig 52672 bp, 46 predicted proteins | sample III_Palsa_N2_3_FD_200533 | JGI IMG/M metagenome (GOLD analysis project Ga0302314, IMG submission 200533) | Peat permafrost microbial communities from Stordalen Mire near Abisko, Sweden - III_Palsa_N2_3 | ecosystem: Environmental > Terrestrial > Soil > Palsa > Peat permafrost | place: Sweden... | reverse complement strand
GGTCTTCCCAGCGGAACTCGAAGCGGGCGCGTGACAGGGCGTCGTCCCAGATGCGCGCCGAGGGGTGGCCCTTGGCGAGGTCGGCGGCGTGGGCGGCGATCTTGTAGGCGATCACGCCCTGCTTGACGTCCTCGCGGTCGGGCAGGCCGAGGTGCTCCTTGGGCGTGACGTAGCAGAGCATGGCGGTGCCGAACCAGCCGATCATCGCCGCGCCGATCGCCGAGGTGATGTGGTCGTAGCCCGGCGCCACGTCGGTGGTGAGCGGGCCGAGGGTATAGAACGGCGCCTCGTGGCAAGCCTTCAGCTGCTTGTCCATATTGGCCTTGATCTTGTGCATCGGCACGTGGCCGGGACCCTCGATCATCACCTGCACGCCATGCTTCCAGGCGACCTTGGTCAGCTCGCCCAAGGTCTCCAGCTCGGCGAACTGCGCGGCGTCGTTGGCGTCGGCGATGCAGCCGGGACGCAGGCCGTCGCCCAGCGAGAACGACACGTCATAGGCGCGCATGATCTCGCAGATGTCTTCGAAGTGATCGTACAGGAAACTCTCGCGGTGGTGGGCGAGGCACCACTTGGCCATGATCGAGCCACCGCGCGAGACGATGCCGGTCACCCGGCTGGCGGTCAGCGGAACATAGGCCAGGCGCACGCCGGCGTGGATGGTGAAATAGTCGACACCCTGCTGCGCCTGTTCGATCAGGGTGTCGCGGAACACCTCCCAGGTCAGGTCCTCGGCGACGCCGCCGACCTTTTCCAAGGCCTGGTAGATCGGCACCGTGCCCAACGGAGTCGGGCAGTTGCGCAGGATCCACTCGCGGATGTTGTGGATGTTGCGCCCCGTGGAAAGGTCCATGATGGTGTCCGCGCCCCAGCGGATCGCCCAGACCATCTTGTCGATCTCATCCTCGACGGCGGAGAGCACGGCGGAATTGCCGATGTTGGCGTTGACCTTGACCAGGAAGTTGCGGCCGATCGCCATCGGCTCGAGTTCGCCGTGGTTGATGTTCGCCGGGATGATCGCGCGGCCGCGGGCGATCTCGTCGCGCACGAACTCGGGGGTGACGAAATCGGGAATCGAGGCCCCGAAGTCTTCGCCGTCACGGATGAACGGCGCACGGGCGTCCCGCCGCAGGTTCTCGCGGATGGCTACGAACTCCATTTCGGGCGTGATGATCCCGGCGCGGGCGTATTCCAGCTGCGTCACCGCCGCGCCGCCCTTGGCGCGCAGGGGCTGACGATCGGAAACGAATTCCGGCGCGAGATGGCGGCCGCTGGCGTTGCCGTTGTCTTCGGGGCGCACGGGTCGCGCCGGGACCGGCTCTACGTCGCCGCGCGCCAGGACCCAGGCCTCCCGCGGGCGCTCCAGGCCGCGCTTGACGTCGATGCTCGCAGTGGGGTCGGTGTAAGGGCCGGACGGATCGTAGAGCGTCACCGGCGGTTCGCCGGCGGAGGGGTGAACGGCGACTTCGCGGAATGGGACGCGCAGACACGGGTGAAGGTCGCCGGCCTGGTAAACCTTCCGGGACCCCGGGCGTTCCCCGGTGGGGATCGCGGAAGCGATCGGCGATTGAATGTTCATGGCGCGGTCCTTGCCTCATTACGTTAGGGCATGACCTGCGCGAAAGTTGGAGGGGATACGCCTTCCGCGGCGCTCACGTTCCCTCCCTCCGCCGGCATGACCCGGATCAGGTTCGGCGGGTCGCCGCGTCAGCGGCCTCTCAGTCCCTCGAGCGGGACACCCCGGAGAATGAACGTGACCCTACGCCCTTGTGAACGCGCGTCAAGCGGGCGGTTGGAACTGTGCGACTCAACTCGGCGGCTGACGCCTGGACACCGTAAAGCGCAGCAACTCGTGCTCCGGCAACGCCCAGCCGGGTTTCAGCGTCAACGCCTGCTGGAAGTCGAGATAGGCCGATTTCTCATCGTCGAGGCCTTCATAAGCCAGGGCGCGGTTGAAATACGCCTTTTCCGGCTCCTTCACGCCCAGGCGCAATGCGTTGTTGATGTCATCGAGGCCGGCCTGAAAATGCTTCTCGCCGACGAAAACCGCCCCCCGATTGACATAAGCCTCGCCTACGCCGGGGGCCAAGGCGATCGCCGCATTGAAATCTGCGCGCGCCAGCTCGAACTCCTCGCGTCGCAGCCGCATGACGCCGCGATTGACGAACGTTCCCGCGCGGTCATGGGAGCTGAGGTCCACGTTCTGCAGAGCCGCGTCGCACTGTTGGATCGATTGCACGTCGGAGCGCTCGGCCAAGGCGGCTGTCGAACAGGCCTCGGCGAGACCGTTGCCAATGACGAGCGTCGAGGCGCGCGACGCGCCAGCGCTCGCAAGGAGCACCCCCAAAGCAAATCCTACCCACTGATATTTCATTCTTGGGCCCCGCCTCGGCCAGGAACCGATCTATAGCTGAATTTCACTCCCCTCGCCCACCGCTGTCAATCGTCGGGGTGTCACTCCCGGTCGAGAACATCGTCGGCGTCCGCCTCGTTCAGCAAAGGCCTCCCCGCAATGAACCGCTCGAGGTTGTTCAGGAACAGCGCTTGATTGCGAAGTTGCTGTCCGCCGGATTCACCCGAGGCGTGCGCCGTCAGACAGACCCGGGGGTGGGTCCAAAGCACGCTGGTTTGCGGCAGGGGCTCGGTTTCGAAGACGTCGAGCAAGGCGTGGGCCGGCGTCCCGCGGTCCAGGGCCGACGCGAGGGCCTGTTCGTCGACGAGCGATCCCCGGCCGACGTTGACCAGGACCGAATCGGTCTTCATCGCACCAAAGAAGTCGGCGTTGGCGAGATGGCGCGTCTCATGGCTGGCTGGCAGGCAGAGGACCACGACGTCAATGCTTGGCAGCACGGCCTGTATGTCGGCGAGGGAAATGATCTGGTCGGCGAGCGGATGCGCCGAAGAATCGCGGCGCACCCCGACGATCCTGGCTCCGAACCCGCGGGCGCGTTTGGCGACCTCCTGTCCGATCGATCCGAAGCCGATGACGAGCCAGTTCGTCCCGAGGATTTCCCGAAAAGGCAGACGGGTCCACGCCCGCCCTGACTGCGCGGCCCGGCGCTCTGGCCACCGTTGGAAATGGTCGAGCACTCCCGCCAGGACGTAGTCGGCCATGCCCACGGCCTGGCCATGACTGGTCGTGAGCTTCGCGCCCTTGCGAACTATGTCGGCGAACATCGGGTGGTCGTAGCCGGCCGCCGCGCTCTGAACCCAACGCAGATTCGGTGACTTCAGCATCGCGACGAGGAAATCGCGGGCCGCCGGACTCAGATAGAGTTCGCCACTGGCCCAGGCGATGTCAGGTCGGGCGTCCTCGGGCGACACCGGCTCACCCCCCAGCGAAATGGCGCCCGATTCTTCGACGACGAGCGGCGCCAGCGCCGAGCGATGTGCGGCGAGACCGGCTTCGACGCGTCTGAAGGACGGCTCGAAGATCAACAGGCGGGTGACGCTCAAACGACCATCCAATCCGATCCGCCCTTCACGCGCGGGCATTGTAGTCACGCGTTCGCGCGGGAGAAAGAAGCGTCGTTGGGGCGTCGGCCATTTTCTCGCGGAGGGCATTTGTTGGGGAATTTCAATGTTCCAGCCCCCTGCACCTTCCAACCGGCGCGAGTCTGGCTCCGGGACCATCCTGAGGTATACAGACGCGGGCCAACCATACTTAGGATCGATGATGGACAATGAGGCGGCGGCGTCTGGCAGGCGGCTATCGGTCCATGTCAAGGATCGAGACGGGCAAAGCCTTCGGCAATGGGTCCACAACGTTCTCGAGGAAGGTCAAACCGACGAGGGCGTCGGCAGGTTCGTTGAATTTGCCCTCATCATCCTCATCACGACCAACGTTCTCGCTGTAATTCTCGAGACGGTCCCGAGTATATATGGCCCGAATCGGGCTTTTTTTTCCGGTTTTGAGACCTTTACGGTCTATGCTTTCGCCATCGAGTATATGATCCGGCTCTGGGCGTCGGTGGAAGATCCCCGCATCGGTCTCGATAAACCGGTCACCGGTCGTCTGCGGTTCGCCATGCGGCCGATGTCGCTGATCGACCTGCTGTCGTTCCTGCCTTACTTCGTGACCCTGTTCACAGGCGGCGCCGTCGACCTTCGCGCCCTGCGTATCCTGCGGCTTCTGCGGTTGCTCAAGATCGCCCGCTATTCGCAAGCCATGCCCGCCATGCTCGGCGTCCTTTACGCCGAGCGCCGTGCCTTGCTGGGCTCGTTCATCCTGCTGCTCTGCACCGTGTGCATCGCCGGCGAGATCATGCATCTGGTCGAGGGGCCGGTGCAGCCGAAGCTGTTCGGCGACCTTCCAAGTTCGATGTACTGGGCCATCACCACGCTCTCGACGGTCGGCTACGGCGACGAAACGCCCGTGACGATGCTGGGCAAGCTGATCGCCGGCGTCACCATGGTGGTCGGCTTGGTGCTGTTCGCCATGCCGATCGGCATCATCTCGGTGGGCTTCGTGAACGGCCTTCATCGCCGGGAGTTCTCGATCAGCTGGAGCATGGTCAAGCGACAGCCGCTTTTCGAGGGTTTCGACGTGGAGGCGGTCTCGCGGATCGTCGACCTGATGGGCGCGACCGTGGTTCAGGACCACACCCGCATCGCCACCGCCGGGCAGCCGGCCGAAAAGTTCTTTCTGATCATCTCCGGCCGGGCGCGGGCGGAAGACGACACAGGTTCGTGGGATCTGGAAGCTGGCGACATGATCGGTGAAGAGGCCCTCGTCGATGGATCCGTCAACACCAGGAGCGTCACCGCCCGCACGGAGATGAGGCTGATGGTTCTGCCTAGCGAGGATCTGCGCCGATTGTGCCGCAAATATCCCCTGCTAGAGCAACGCATCAGGAACGAGGTCGCCTGGTAGCAGCGCGGCCGCCCTGCTGACGGGATGCCGTGAATTTGGCGTGGTGGCTCTAAGGGAGCAATGTTCGTGCGAACTCTGATCTGTATGGGAACCGCTCTGGCGGCGGCCTTTCTGGCCAACGCCGCAACCGCCGCGGAGGAGACCGCGCCGCTACGCCCCGATCAGGTCGCCTTCCGAGCGCTCTACAAGGAGCTGGTCGAGACCAACACGACCTATTCGTCGGGCGATTGCACGCTGGCGGCGCATCGGATGGGCGCGCGGCTGAAGGCGGCTGGCTACCGAGATGATGATATCAGATACATTACCCCGCCGGACCGCCCGCGCGAGGGCGGCATGGTCGCCGTCCTGCATGGGACCGACCCGAAGGCGAAGGCCCTGCTGCTTCTGGCGCACATCGACGTGGTCGAGGCCAACCGTTCTGACTGGACGCGCGATCCGTTCACCTTGATGGAGGAGAACGGCTATTTCTACGCCCGCGGCTCCAGCGACGACAAAGCCATGGCGTCGGTCAACATCGACACCCTGATCCGGCTCAAGCAGGAAGGATTCAGGCCGCGCCGCGACATCAAGGCCGCCATCACTTGCGGCGAGGAGACCGAGGGCGCGTTCAACGGCGCCTCCGACCTCGTCGCCAACCATCACGACTTGATCGACGCGGCTATCGCGCTGAATGAAGGCGGCGGCGGACGCCTGGACGAGCAGGGCCATCGCCTGGTGCTGAACATCCAGGCCGGCGAGAAGGTCTACCAGGACTTCACCTTGACCAGCACCAGCGCGGGCGGCCACAGTTCACGTCCGGTGCGCGGCGACAACGCCATCGCGCGGCTGGCCACCGCGGTGGCCAAGATCGACACCCATGAATTCCCGGTGCAGCTGAACGAGGTCACCCGCGCCTATTTCGCCGCCATGGGCAAGATCACCCCCGGTGATAAGGGCGCGGCGTTGTCCGCCGTCGCGGCCAATTCTCAGGACGCCGCCGCCCTGACCGTCGTCACCCGCGACTCGTCGTGGAACGGCATGCTGCGGACCACCTGCGTGCCGACCATGATCAAGGGCGGCCACGCCACCAACGCCCTGCCGCAGCACGCCGAGGCCAACATCAACTGCCGCATCGTCCCAACGGATACCATCGACTATGTCAAAGGCGCCCTCGTCGACGCGATCGGCGATCCGAAGGTCACCGTGACGCTGTCAGGCAGTGAGGGCGTTCGCGCCCCGGTGCCGCCGCTCTCGGAAGGGGTGATGGGGCCGGTGCGCCGGGCCGCCGGTCAGGTTTTCCCCGGCGTGCCTATCGTTCCGGCGATGAGCACCGGCGCCACTGACGGCCGCTTCCTGAACCTCGGCGGCATCCCGACCTATGGCCTGACCGGCATGTTCGGCGATCCGGACGGCAACGGCGTGCACGGCCTTAATGAACGCATTCGCGTCCGCTCGCTCTACGACGGTCGGGACTTCCTCTACGCGGTGATCAAGGACTACGCGATGCAGCCGTAGTGGCGCGCAGCCGCCGGTACGGGCGCGCGCCTTGAATCCATAGGCTCGCGCCTTTACCCTGCGTCGGGCCACCTGCCACGCCTCGAGGAAGATCTCACAATGAAACGCGAGGCCGGAGCGACGCGGCGCGTCCTGGTGTTGCAGGGCGGCGGGGCGCTGGGGTCGTATCAGGCCGGTGTGTTCGAGGCGCTGGCGACCGAGGGCGTCGAGCCGCAATGGGTCGCCGGGATCTCCATCGGCGCGATCAACGCCGCCCTGATCGCGGGCAATCCGCCGGAAAGGCGCGTCGAACGCCTGAGGGAATTCTGGGAGATGGCGTCGAACGGGTTCCAGGTCGGGGCCCTGTGCACGACGGGGGCGCAGCGCGCCCTGACCAGCCAGGTCAACGCCGTCTCGGCGGCGATGTTCGGTGTCGACGGGTTCTTCACGCCCCGGTTTCCGCCGCCCCCGCTGCAACCGCCCGGGACCCCGGCGGCGCTCAGCTTCTATGACACCGCGCCGCTGAAGGCGACGCTGGAGCGATTGGTGGACTTCGACCGCATCAACGCCGGCGAGATGCGCTTCAGCGTCGGGGCGGTGAACATCCGCACCGGCAACTTCGCCTATTTCGATAACCACCGCGAGATGATCCGGCCGGAGCACATCATGGCGTCGGGCGCCCTGCCGCCGGGCCTGCCGCCGATCGAGATCGACGGCCAGTCCTATTGGGACGGCGGCCTGGTCTCGAACACGCCCCTGGAATATGTGCTCGACGAAGATCCGCGCGACGACCTGATCATTTTCCAGGTGGATCTCTTCCCCGCCCGCGGCCCCATGCCGCGCACCCTTGTCGAGGCGGACGAGCGGGTGAAGGACATCCGCTTTTCGAGCCGCACACGCCTGGGCACCGACCAGGCCATGCGGGTCCACCGGGCCAAGCGGCTGGTGCGCGACCTGCTCGACAGCCTGCCGCCCGACATCGCCGCCGGCGAGGTGGCCAGGCAGGTCCACGAACTGGTGGAGGAGAAGGCCCTGACGGTCGTGCAGCTGATCTATCGCCGCAAGGCCTATGAGAGCACGTCCAAGGACTATGAATTCTCCCGATCCACGATGCTCGAGCATTGGGCTTCGGGCGTCGAGGCCGTTCGGTGCAGCCTGGACCGGCGGGAAGAGATCCTGAGCTCCCATCGGGCGGGCGAGACCCGCGTGTTCGATGTCCAGCGTCCGATCGAGGAGGAAACCGCTTCATGACCCGCGAAGACGTTCTGGGCGCCACTTCCATGCCCCTGTTCAGTCCCAGCTATCCCCGCGGACCGTACACGTTCATTCGGCGCGAATACCTGATCATCACCTACGAGACCGAGCCGGACGCCCTTCGCGAGGCATTGCCCGAGCCGCTGGTTCCAGCGCCGGGGAACCTGGCCTTCTATGAGTGGATGAAGATGCCCGACGCCACGGGCTTCGGCGACTACGAGGAGAGCGGCAGCGGCATCCTGGCGCTGTTCGAGGGAGAACCCTGCAATTTTTCGGTGCAGATGTATCTCGACGACGAGCCGCCGATCGCCGCGGGGCGGGAAATCTGGGGATTTCCCAAGAAATACGGCGTCCCCAGGCTCAGCGTCATCAAGGACACCCTCACCGGCACGCTGCACTATGACGACGAGCGGGTGGCGATGGGCACCATGGGCTTCAAGCCGGTCAGTCTCGCCGGGCGCCTGGACGAAGTGGCCGCCAGCGTCGCCAAGCTCAACGTCAATCTGAAGTTCATCCCCGACGTCGACGGTTCGCCGAAGATCGCCCAGCTGGTCGGCTACAAGCTCACGGACGTGCATGTGCACGGCGCCTGGGAAGGTCCGGCGCGCCTGCACCTTATCCCGCACGTCAACTGCCGCGTCGCCGATCTGCCGGTGCGCCGTATCATCGGCGGCCGTCACCAGATCGTCGATTTCGTGCTGCCCTACGGCCGGGTGCTGCACGACTACCTGGCCTAACCATGAAGGAGTCATCGTCGGGGGCAGGCCCGTTGCGCTTGGCAAGCAATCTCGGAGCGCGACCGACCGAATTCGAAGTGATTATAGTTTCTTTATAGTTGCAAAATCCGTCCACCCGCCCCATCGACATCAAGGATCAAGGAATTCTCATGGCCCTCAAATCCAGGACCGCGGTCGTCACCGGCTCGACGAGCGGCATCGGCCTCGCCATTGCTCGCGCCCTGGCCAAGGAAGGCGCCAATGTCGTCATCAACGGCTTCGGCAAGCCAGAGGATATCGAAAAGGAACGCGCGGCGATCGAGAACGAATTCGCGGTCGCGGCCCACTATTCGGCCGCCGATATGACCAAGCCCGCCGAGATCGCGGCTATGATCGCCGACGCCGAGAAAGCCTTCGGATCGGTAGACGTCCTGGTCAACAACGCCGGCATCCAGTTCGTCTCGCCGGTCGAGGACTTCCCCGTTGAGAAGTGGGACCAGATCATCGCCATCAACATGTCGGCCGCCTTCCACGCCATCCGGGCCGCCGTGCCTGGCATGAAGGCGCGCAAATGGGGCCGGATCGTCTCCACCGCGTCCGCCCACTCCAAGGTCGCCTCGCCGTTCAAGTCGGCCTATGTCACCGCCAAGCACGGCATTGCGGGTCTGACCAAGACCGTCGCCCTCGAGGTCGCCACCCATGGCGTGACGGTCAACTGCATCAGCCCCGGCTACGTCTGGACGCCGCTGGTGGAAGCCCAGATCCCCGATACCATGAAGGCGCGCGGCCTGACGCGCGAGCAGGTGATCAACGACGTGTTGCTGGAGGCGCAGCCGACCAAGGAGTTCGTGACGCCGGACGACGTCGCGGCTCTGGTGGTCTACCTGTGCTCCGACGCCGCGAGGCAGATTACCGGCGCCAACCTCTCCATCGACGGCGGCTGGACCGCGGAGTAGATATTGGCGCGAGACGGGAGGACGGTTGGATGCGAGTGTTTGGCGCGAGCGCTGTAACATCGATGGCCGTGTCGGCGACGCTTTTCTACGGCTGTTCGGATGGCCCTCCTGTCCCTAAAGGGCCGGTCTCGACCGCGAATGCGGGCAAGGCTGCGTTCAATGAGGCCAAGGCGATCGAGAAAATCTATCATGCCGGCTATACGAACATTACATTGGCGAAGCGCGAGCCGGACGGCGCCTGGCGCGCACAGGCGGTCCGGCGCAATTCGGCCGAGCCGGTCGTCGTTTCAGTGACCGAGGACGGACCCGTCATTACTCGCTGACACCAAATTGCTCCGCCGCCGACGCTCTTGACGCTCCAGCCTGTCGCTGAAGCGTCGATTGGTCTATCCGATGGCGCGCCATGACGGTGAATCTCCTCTATTGGGACGGTTTGATGCGCGGTGGGGCGACGGCGCTGCTGCTGCTCCTGGCGATCTTCTTCGTCCGCGACGTCCGCTCCTCGCTGACCGCGCGGCTGGGTTTGGCGCTGGCTCTCGCCGGCGTGTCGTTCCTGATCACCCTGGCCCTGCCCGCGAGCTTCTTCCGCAGCGGGTGGCGGGTGCCGATCCAGGTTGTAAACTTGGCGGCGCCGGGCCTTTTCTGGCTGTTCACGGAGAGCTGGTTCCGCGACGATTTCGAGTTGCGCTGGCCGCATTGGCTCGCCCTGCTGGGGCTCGTCCTGCCCGGCACGCTCCAGCAATCGGGCCTGCTCCTGCCCTACAGCGGCGATCTCGCCAGCCTGGCGGGACTCGCCGCTGTGGTGCTGGGCCTGCGCGCGGCCATCCTGGGACGCACCGGCGACCTCGTCGAAAGCCGCCGGCGGGCCCGCGTCATGTTGTCCCTGGTCATCGGCGTGTTCATCATGGCGGTGACCGTGCAGGAACTCCCTCTGCGCCATTGGCCGCCCTCGCCGCTGTGGCGGCTGGAGGACGCCACCCTGCTGTTCATGTTGTCCGCGACCGTCACCATCAGCCTGCTCGGTTGGCGTGACGCGTCGGCGATCGCACCACCCACCGCGCTGGCGGTCACGCCGACGCCGGCGGCCTTGCCCGAGGACGAGGCACTCCTGACGACGATGGACAGGCTGATGCGTGGCGAACGGCTGTATCGACAGGAGCGCCTCACGGTCTCGGCCGTCGCCGCCCGGCTAGGCGTGGCCGACTATCGGCTGCGGCGCGCGATCAACCAGCGATCCGGCGCTCGCAACTTCAACGCCTTCCTCAATCAATACCGACTGGACGAGGCCAAGGCCGCCCTGACCGATCCGGCGCAACGCGAAGTGCCGATCCTAACCATCGCCCTCGATGCCGGCTTCGGCTCGCCGGCTCCCTTCAACCGCGCGTTCAAGGAAGCCACCGGTCTGACACCCAGTGAATTTCGCGCACGCGGCGGTCGCGGATAGCCATGGGCGTCGATCCGCTGCGCGAATTTTAAAATCCGACCGATCGAATGCGAAAGCCAGGGGGCGGGGGGCCGGGACGAAGCTCAAGTGACGCTTCTTGCCTTGCCTGGATGAGACCATGTTGTCGAACGCCCCGCTCAACTGCCTGGCGATTTCCCTTGCGCTGGGCGCAGCCTGCGAGCTTTTTTCCAGCCGTCTGCGTTTGTGGACGTATTCGAGCCGTACGACGCTCGTCGCAAATGTGATTATCATGTTCGGCGTCGTGCAGGGCGGCCTGATCGCCGGCCTGGTTGGCGGCGCCTGGCCGCTCACCGACATCGCGCCTCTGCTGTTCATGCTCGGCGCGGTCGTCGGATTGATCTACGAGGGGCTCAACGAGTTCGTCGTCCATGGCTGGACGTGGTCGGAGGCGCCGCTGCTCGGCCTGACCCGATCCAGTGACAAGGCCGCCGTCGTCGGCGTCCTCTGGGGCCTAGCGCCGGTCACCGTCGCGATCCTCTCGCGTTTATTTTCGCTGTCCTGAGACCGGAGCTTCCCATGTCGCAGACCACCACCCGCGGCGACCGCGTGCACGGCGCCGCCATGCTGATCGGCGTGCTGCTGATGTGCGCCTACTGGATTGCCTTCTATCTGTCGGACATCACCAAGCCCAATGTCGCGATCATCGATCCCAGCGATCCAGGGGCCTTCCTGCGTGTGTACATGGGCTTCGAGAGCGCCTTTCCACTGGCCGACGGCTTCATCGCCGTGACATCGGCGCTGGCGATCTTCTATCTCGCCGCCAAGGACCCCAAGGCGGTCCTGTTCGGCCTGGTCGGCAGCGGGGCGTTGATGTTCCTCGCCCTGATCGACATCTATTTCAACGTGCTCAACGGCCTCTACCGTCCCTCCCGGCTGTGGGCGGACGCCGGCCTGCAGATGGAGATGGTGATCAACGTCATCTGCGTGTCGCTGGCGGTCGTCTCCGTCATCCGCTTCTGGGGGCATCCGCTGCGGAGGGCTTGAGCAGGCGTCGTCTTTTCCCGCTAGGCTTTTTGCTTATTGCCTAGGCCCCATACCGCAACCCATCCACGAGCAGGGCGACCATGCGCCGAGCGTGGTCGGGCCTGTCGTCCCGGGTGGACATGCACAGGCTCGCGACCGCACTGAGAAGATCGTCCGGCTCGATATCGGCTCGGACCTCGCCGGCGGCGGCCGCGGACTCGAAAAGCGTCCTAAGGGCAGGGCGCAGCCTCTGATCGAAATGGGCCGGAAGGGCGTCATAGGCCGGATCTCCCGAATGCAGGGCATTGGCCAATCCGCGCTTGGTGGCGACGAAGGCGGCATAGCGCTGCATCCAGCGGGCCAGGGCGTCGAAGGGAGCATGCTCGGCCGCCAGGATCGGGGCGGCATCGGCGCAGGCGTCGATCTCCCGGCGGAAGACGGCGGCGATCAGGTCGGCGCGCTGGGGGAAGTGGCGATAGACCGTGCCGACGCCCACGCCGGCCTGGTCGGCGATCTGTCGCACAGGGGCGTCCACCCCTGAGGTCGCAAAGACCGAGGCGGCCGATTGGAGCAGTGTGTCGATATTGCGCAGAGCGTCGGCGCGCCTGCGCCGATCAGGGCCACGACGAGGCTCGAGGCGGTCTTCCTGCGTTTCCGGCCTGTCGCCCACACGATCCCACTTGATAAACGGAACAACGTTCCGTATATATACGGAATGCAGTTCCGCTTAAAGCCAAGATAGCGCGGCAAGGCTGACCCGGCAACCAATCGCTGCAACAAAAGGAGATCGCCATGCAGGACAAACCCGTCGCCCTGATCACCGGGGCCAATCAGGGGATCGGCCTCCAGATCGCCAAGGATCTGGCCGCTGAGAACTTCACCGTCCTCGTCGGCTCGCGCGACCAGGCGCGGGGCGAAGCGGCGGCCGTCACGATCGAGGGAGACGCCCATGCGCTCCAGCTCGACGTGACCGATCAGGCTTCGATCGCCGCCGCGGCGGAGCGCGTGCGCACCGAATTCGGCCGGCTGGATGTGCTGGTCAACAACGCGGCCATCTCGAACACGGGGATGGCGCGGGGGATGTCCGTCGAGGACTATTCGAAGTCCACCCGTCCAAGCGTCGTGTCCCTCGATGAGATGCGAACAGTGTGGGAAACCAACGTGTTCGGCGTCCTCGCCGTCACCCAGGCGATGCTGCCGCTCCTGCGTGAGGCGCCGGCGGCCCGCGTCGTCAATGTGTCGAGCGGCGTCGGCTCGCTGACGCGCAACTCCGATCCGGCCTTCCCCTACCGCTCGATCTTCGGTCCGGTCTACCCCGCTTCCAAGACCGCCATCAACGCGATCACGGTGGCCATGGCGATCGAACTGGAGCCGGCCGGAATCAAGGTCAACGCCGCCTGCCCCGGCTACACCAAGACAAACCTCAACAACTATTCAGGCACTCAGACCGTCGAGGAGGGGGCCCGCGAACCGGTGCGCCTCGCCCTGCTCGGCTCGGACGGCCCGACCGGCACGTTCTCGAATGCCGACGGTCCGCTTCCCTGGTGACCATGGACTGACAGACAAAGGAGAAAAACCATGCGTTATCGTACGCTGGGACGAACCGGCATCAAGGTCAGCCCCTATTGCCTGGGCGCGATGATGTTCGGCGCCATCGGCAATCGCGACCACGAGGAGTCTGTCCGGATCATCCACAAAGCCCTGGATGCCGGGATCAACTTCGTCGACACCGCCGACATGTATGGCCGCGGTGAATCGGAGGAAATCGTCGGCAAGGCGCTCGAAGGCCGGCGCGACAACATTGTGCTCGCCACCAAGGCGCATCATCCGATGGGCGACGACCCCAACCAGCAGGGCAATTCGCGGCGCTGGCTGACCCGAGCGGTGGAGGACTCGCTGCGCCGGCTGCGGGCCGACTACATCGACCTCTACCAGATCCACCGGCCGGCCCCCGATACCGACATCGAGGAAACGCTTTCGGTCCTCACCGACCTCATGCGGGCCGGCAAGGTTCGCGCGATCGGTTCCTCGACCTTCCCCGCGTCGCAGATCGTGGAAGCGCAATGGGTCGCGGAGCGGCGCGGACTGGCCCGCTTCCGCACCGAGCAGCCACCCTATTCGATCCTCAACCGGGGCGTCGAACGCGAGGTGCTGCCCGTTTGCGAGCGGTACGGAATGGGGGTGCTGGTCTGGAGTCCGCTGGCGATGGGTATGCTCACCGGCCGTTACCGCAAGGACCAGGCGCCGCCCGACAGCGCGCGCGCCAGGGTCTTTCCGAAGCAGATGTCCGACCCGCGCAATCTGGACGCGGTGGAGCGACTGATTCCGTTAGCGGAGGAGGCAGGGATATCGCTGACCCATATGGCGATGGCCTTCGTGGCGGCGCACCCGGGCGTGACCTCGGCGATCATCGGTCCGCGGACGATGCGGCACCTGGACGACCTGCTCGCCGGCGTCGAGGTCGTTCTGGGTGACGACCTGATGGACCGCATCGACGTGATCGTCCCGCCCGGAACCGAGGCGGGACCGTTGGAGGCGGCCTACGCCCCGCCGGCGATCAAGCAGGCAAGCCTGCGCCGTCGCCCCGTCGCGGAACGCGCGGCCGCCTGATCGCGGATCGAACGACCGATCTTTGCGGTCCGCCTTCGCGCCGGGCATGGCGCTCGCCGCGGGGCGGCGGTAGACTGCGGCGATGTCATCAGATCATGCAACGCCGCTTCGCCAGGAACTGGAGGAGGCTATCGCCAAGGTGCGCCACCGGATCGAGACGGAGAGCTTGGCCACCGGCGCCACGGGGCTGGGGCCGACCCAGCAGCGATCACTGCTTGATGAACTCGCCTCGGAACTTGCTCGGCTGGAGGAGGCGCTGGCCGGGCTGGGAGACAACGAAACCTGAGGGGCCTCAGGACCACCGCGGCGATTCACTTCTCGCGCGAGGGCAGAAGGAAGCGGTTCAAAACCCGTGGAACGTGGCGAACGATTCCAGGGGTTCACGTTCGGAGACCAGGGTGTTGACCGGGTCGGTCTCGTCGGCCCAGCCGAGCGACAGGCCGCAGATGATGTATTCGTCGTCCGGGACCTGGAGAACGCGGCGGGTGACGGTCCAGTAGTTGTTCCAGGCGCCCTGGGCGCAGGTGTCGAGGCCGCGCGCCTTGGCCGCCAGCATGATGGCCATGACGAAAGTGCCCGTGTCGAGATAGCTCATGGCGTCCAGATCCTTGTCGATCGTCAGGATCAGGCCGACCGGCGCCCCGAAGAACTGGAAGTTGCGACCCCATTGGCGCCAATTGGCCGCCTGGTCGCCCTTGGGAATGCCGATCAGGCCATACATCTCCTTGCCCAGCTTGCGCATGCGCGAGGTATAGGGCTCCTTGCGCTTGCTCATCCGCGGGAACTCGGCGCGGACGTCGGGCGGATCGGTCTCCCGATGGGCCATCACTTCGCGCTCGAGGGTCTGGCGGACCTCGCCGGCGGCGACGTGGATCTTCCATGGCTGGATGTTGGTGCCGGAGGGCGCGCGGGCGGCGGCGCGCAGGATGTCCTCGACCATCTCGCGCGGCACCGGGTCGGGGCGGAAGGCGCGCACGGAACGGCGGCGCGCGAGGACTTCATCCAGGGTCATGGAAGGTTCTGTCATCGGCCGGCGGATCGATCGCGTTCAGGCTGCCGTGATTTCGGCCAGAGGCGCGGGGGCCATCGGCGCGCGCGCCACGGCCGTGGGCCTGGAGAAGCGCAGCACCCCGTCGTCCACCGTGCCGCCGCGCAGGTACAGCAGATCCTTCACGTAGTTCTGATGCGCGACCCACGGCGGCGTCGGCCCCATCTTGGGAAAGCGCTCCATGGCCCGCCGGATGTAGCCGGAGCTGAAGTCGAACCATGGCGCCGTCGCCATGTCCGGATCATCGTTCACCGGGCGGCACTGCGTGAAACCCTTGCGGTCCATGTGGTTGAGGATGCGGCACACCTGCTTGGCGATCAGGTCCGCCTTGAGGGTCCATGAGGCGTTGATGTAGCCGAACACCGAGGCGAGGTTCGGAACGCCGCTGTACATCATGCCCTTGTAGTTGAAGGTCCGACCGAAATCGATGCGCTGGCCGTCGACGGTGAATTCAGCCCCGCTGAGCACCTGCATGTCCAGGCCGGTCGCCGAGACAATGATGTCTGCCTGCAAGGTCTCGCCGGACTTCAGGACGATGCCCTCCGGCGTGAAGCGTTCGATATGATCGGTGACGACCTCGGCCCGGCCGGCCTTGATGGCGTCGAACAGGTCGGCATCCGGCACGAGGCACAGGCGCTGCGTCCATGGATCGTAGGTGGGCGTGAAGTGGGTGTCGACGTCGTAGTCGGGTCCCAGCGCGGCGCGCGCCATGTCGATGATGGCGCGCTTGACCTTGGCCGGTTTCTTGCGGGCCATGTCGTAGATGAACATCTGGCCGAGCACGTTTCGCCATCGCACGATGTCATAGGCCCACTTCGCCGGCAGCCACCTGCGCAACACATTGGCGAAGGCGTCTTCGCCCGGCCTCGACACCACATAGGTCGGCGAGCGCTGCAGCATGGTCACATGGCTCGCGCTGTCGGCCATGGCCGGGACCAGGGTCACCGCCGTGGCTCCGCTGCCGATCACCACCACCCGCTTGCCGGCATAGTCCAGATCCTTGGGCCAGAACTGCGGCTCGATGATTGGACCGGCGAAGGCCTCCTCGCCGGGAAAATGCGGACGATAGCCCTTGGCGTAGTTGTAGTAGCCGCTGCACATATAGAGGAAGTTGCATGACACCTGCGTCCGGCGGTGCTCGGGCCCCTGCTCGACATCCACCGTCCAGTGCGAGCCGCCGGAGTCCCAGGCGGCCCCGACGACCTTGTGCTGGTAGCGGATGTGGCGCTCGATGCCGTATTCCCGCACAGCCTCCTTCAGGTACTCCAGGATTGATGGACCATCGGCGATCGCCTTGGCCCGCGTCCACGGCTTGAAGCAGAAGCCGAGGGTGAACATGTCGGAGTCCGAGCGGATGCCCGGATACCGGAACAGATCCCAGGTGCCGCCGATCGCCTCGCGGCCCTCGAAGATGGCGTAGGTGCGGCCCGGGCACATCGTCTGCAGATGATAGCCCGCGCCTATGCCCGAAATGCCGGCCCCGACGACCAGGACGTCGAAATGTTCCATGGGCGAGTCCCCTGTCAGAGCGATATCGCGTCCCTGATCTGATAGGCCCGCGTGCATTTACAAGCCAGCAGCCCGGTCCCTCACACCCTGCCGGTGACGGGCAGCAGGGCCCCGGTGACCGCCGACGCGGCATCGGAAGCGAGAAACAGGATCACCGCGGCCGCTTCGGCCGGCGAGACCCAGTCCGACGGATCTGCCTTGGGCATGTCGGCGCGGTTGGCGGGGGTGTCGAGGATCGAGGGCAGGATGGCGTTGACCCGCACCTTGCCCTTCCATTCCTCGGCGAGGCTCTCCGTCAGGCGGTGCACGCCGGCCTTTGAGGCGGCGTAGGGCCCCATGCCGGCGGCGGCCTTGACCGCGCCGTTGGCCCCGACGTTGACGATCGCGCCTCCGCCTGAGGCCAGGTGAGGGAGCGCCGCTTTCGAGGCGGCGGCGGCGGTTAGGACATTCATGCGGTAGAGATCGCCCCATCCCGCGAACGGACCATCCTCCAGCGTCTGCCAGCGAAAGCCGCCGGCCACGTTGACCAACGCGTCGAGGCGGCCGAACCGGGCGACGACGCCGGCCATGGCGCGCTCGGCGGCGTCGGGGTCGGCGAGATCGACATCGCCGATCCGTAGCACGCCGCCGCCGTCCGCCGCCGGCGCGGCCACGAAGTCGATGGCCGCGACCTCGCAGCCCGCCGCGCGCGCCGCCTCTACGACCGCGCGCCCGAGCGCCCCGAACCCGCCGGTGACCGCGATGACCTTGCCTTGCATCAACCTGTCTCCCGTTTGACCCCGCCACCTAACGCGTCGGTGCGCCGCTGACCAGTATGCCGGGCCGAACGAAGACGCGCGCGCTCCAAGGCTTGTTGTTCCCGCCCGCCGCCCCAGATAGGGCGGAGTTGCGGCGCCCATGCTCTGACGGAATAGGTCGATGGACAGGTTCCAGGTGATGACGGCCTTCGTCCGGGTGGTCGAGACCGGCTCGTTTTCCGCCGCCGCGCGCGACCTGCGGATGGGACAACCCGCGGTCTCCAAGGCTATTGCCGGGCTTGAGGACCATCTGAGCACGCGGCTGCTGATGCGCTCGACGCGCAACCTCGCGCCCACCGAAGCGGGGGCGGCTTTCTACGAGCGCGCCAAGAGGGCGCTGGAGGAGGCCGACGAGGCCGAGACGGCGGCAAGGGCGTTCGGCGTGGGACTGGAGGGCCGCTTGCGCATCTCCGCACCGGTCACCTTCGCGCGGCTGCGCGTCATCCCGCACCTGTCGCGGTTTCTCGACGCGCATCCCGGCGTGCGGCTCGAACTGGTGCTCGACGACCGGGGCATCAACCTTCTGGAGGAGAACATCGACGTCGCCTACCGGGCCGGTCCGCTCGGTGATTCCACGATGACGGCTCACAAGATCGCTCAGAGCCCGCGGTTTGTCGTCGCCAGCCCGGCCTATCTCGCCCGATCGGGGACGCCGGAGCGGCCCTTGGACCTGCTGCGGCACGACGCCATCGTGTTCAGCCAGTCGTCCGGCGGCGAGGAATGGCGATTCAGCCAGGGCGAGAGCGAGACCACGGTCCGGCCGCACAGCCGCCTGGCGGTCAGCGCCGCGGAGGGGGTGCGCGAAGCCGTGATCGCCGGCCTCGGCCTGGCTATCGCCACCGCCTGGATCTTCGCGCCTGAACTGGCCGACGGCACGGTCGTGCCGGTGATGTGCGACTGGGCCCTCCCGCCCGTCGACCTTTGGGCGGTCTACCCGGCAGGGCGCCTGCCGAACGCCAAGGCTCGCGCGTTCACGAGCTGGGTCGAAGGTGTGCTGAAGGCCGCGCCCACGCCCTGGCCCTGTTTGACCTAGCGGATATTCAGTGACAGCAAGCCTGCGCTGGTCAGCAGGCAAGCGACCGGAATGGCGAGCTTGAACAGATGCTCGGGCGCCAGCGACCAACTGCTCACCCAGCGCAGCAGACCCCGGCCGAAGCGCAGGCCGAGGATCAGGAACAGCGTTCCGCCGGCGCCGAACTCGACGATCAGCGAGGCAAGGTAGGTGGCGTAGGCGCCCGGGTTTCCCGCGGCCGCGGGCGCGAGGCCGAGCTTGGCGGCGAATTCAACGATGGTCGACATGTAGATCCCCTTGACGGGCTGAGCGAGGCCCCGCCGGGGCGGCTCCGCGAACAGACAGATAGGAATGGGTCTCCACCCCGCCCAGTGCTGCACTGCGGCATATTATTTATTCCGGCAAGGAATACGCTTTGTGGCGAAAGCTCGCTACGCGAAGCGTCTCACCAGAGGCGGATCACGCCGAATGCATCGAAGATCACCTTGTTCGAAACCAGGACCAATGCCTCGGTCTGGGCCTGGGCGATCAGCAGGCGATCGAACGGATCCTTATGAGGAATCGGCAGCAGGCCGGCGACCTGGGCGTGGCGCAGCGTGATCGGCAGGGGTGCATAACTGTACTCGATCATCAGCGATTCAAAATTGACGGCGAGTTCAGCCGCCTGGGGCAATTTGCCGGAACGGAATTTCAGTGCGATCTCAATGGCGGAGACCGCACTGACATAGACCGCCGATTCATCATCCGCGATCGCCTCGCGAGCGGGCGCAGACAGGCGGGGGTTGCCTTCAAAGAGCCAGATGACAACGTGTGTATCGAGGAGGAGTCTCAATCACCCTCGCCGTTCCACGGCGCCAACTCATCATCCGGCAGAGGGTCGAAGAACGAGTCCGAGAACTCGATCTTGCCCTTGAGGGCGCCGAAACTGCGGGATCGCTTTTTAGCTCCAACGGGTATGAGCTTGACCACCGGCTCGGAACCGCGGGCGATCACCACCTCATCGCCTTCGAGCGCTGAGGCGATGAGCTTGGAGAGTTGGGTCTTGGCTTGGTGGACAGTGTAGATCACGTCTGGTTAGCTAGGCATTTAGCTAGTCAAGGTCAATCGCCGACGAATCGAATGCGGCCTCGCCAAAATTCCACACGCCGCTCCTGATCGGGTGTAGAGAGCGCCCATGACCTTCGATGCGATCATGCTGTCGCGTTTGCAGTTCGCCTTCACGATAGCGTTCCACATCATCTTCCCGAGTTTCACCATCGGGCTGGCCAGTTATCTGGCCGTGCTGGAGGGCCTTTGGCTGGCCACCAAGCGCGAGGTGTTCAAGACCCTGTACCTGTTCTGGGTTAAGATCTTCGCGATCTCCTTCGGTATGGGCGTCGTGACCGGCGTGGTGATGAGCTATGAGTTCGGCACCAATTGGAGCGTATTCGCGCGGGCCGCCGCGCCGGTGATCGGCCCGGCGCTGGCCTTCGAGGTGCTCACGGCGTTCTTCCTGGAATCGAGCTTCCTGGGCGTCATGCTGCTCGGCTGGAAGCGGGTCGGTCCGGGGCTGCATTTCACGGCCACCTGCCTGGTGGCGTTCGGCACCCTGCTGTCGGCGTTCTGGATCATATCGGCCAACAGCTGGATGCAGACGCCCTCGGGTTTCGTCACGGGGCCCGACGGCAAGCTGCTCGCCGCCGACTGGTGGCGGGTGATCTTCTCGCCGAGCTTCCCCGACCGCTTCGCGCACATGGTGCTGGCGGCCTATCTGGTCACTGCCCTGGTGGTCGGCGCGGCGAGCGCGTTCACACTGCTGCGTGACAGGGATCAGCCGGAGTCGAAGATGGCGCTGCGCATGGCGATCGGCATGTTCGCTCTGGTCGCGCCGCTGCAGCTGATCGTCGGCGACGCCGCCGGCAAGCAGATCCTGCACACCCAGCCGAGCAAGCTGGCGGCGGTCGAGGCCTTCTGGGACACCAGGGCCGGCCAGGCCTTCCACATCGTCGCCTGGCCTGATCGAAGCATCGCCGGCAACCGCTGGGAGGTGTCGATCCCCAGGCTCGGCAGCCTGATCACCGCCGGCGACGCCAATGCGCGGATCATTGGCCTGAAGGACTTCGCGCCCGGGGACCGGCCGCCCGTGGCCGTGGTCTTCTGGGCGTTCCGGGTGATGGTGGGCCTGGGCCTGGCGATGATCGGCCTGGGCTTATGGGGCCTCTTGCTGTGGTGGCGCGGCGGGCCGGAGCGCTCGCGGCTGTTTCTGCGCGCGGCGACGCTGATGGGTCCGGCTGGCTTCATTGCGGTGATCTCCGGCTGGACGGTGGCGGAGGTCGGGCGCCAGCCCTGGGTGATCTGGGGGGTGATGCGCACGGCGAACGCCGTCTCGCCGATCGGTGCGCATCAGGTGTCGGTCTCGCTGCTGGCGTTCATGGCGGTCTACGCCACCATCTTCACCGGTGGGGTGCTCTACATCCTGCGCCTGATGGCCGCCGGTCCGGTCGTCGTCGAGCGCCTGGAGATGGCGCCCGACCGCGCGCCGGGCACGCCGTTCGCCGCCGCGCCGGAGGAGCCGTGACGCTCATGGCGCTCGATCTGCCATTCATCTGGGCCGGCGTGATCGCCACCGCGGTCCTGCTCTATGTGCTGCTGGACGGCTTCGATCTGGGCGTCGGCATATTGTTCCCGTTCGCCGCGACGCCAGGCGAGCGCGACGTGATGATGAACACCATCGCTCCCTATTGGGACGGCAACGAGACCTGGCTGGTGCTGGGCGGCGGCGGCCTGTTGGCGGCCTTCCCGCTGGCCTACGCGATCCTGATGCCGGCGCTCTATCTGCCGGTGATGCTGATGCTGCTGTCGCTGATCCTGCGCGGCGTGGCGTTCGAGTTCCGCCTGCACGGCCGCGCGCGCGGCAAGCAGCTATGGACGGTCGCGTTCGCCGGCGGCTCGCTGATGGCGACGATCGCCCAGGGCTTCGTGCTCGGCGGCTTCATCCAGGGCGTGGCGGTGAAGAACGAAGCCTTCGCCGGCGGCCCGCTCGACTGGCTGAGCCCCTACAGCCTGCTGACCGCCGCCGGACTGGTGTTCGGCTATGCCCTCCTCGGCGCCGGCTGGCTGATGGTGAAGACCACCGGCGACCTGCACGAGCGGGCGCGGCGGTGGGCGTGGATCGCGGCCTTCGCGGTCGCCGGCCTGCTCGCCGCCGTCAGCCTGGCGACCCTGCTGGTGCATCCCGCGATCGGCGAGCGTTGGGGATATTTCGGCGGCAAGCTGGAAATCCAGGTCATGGCGCCCTTTCTGCCGATACCTTTGCTGGGCGGGATCGGGCTGGGGCTGGTGTTCCTGGGCCTGTCGCGACAGTCGCACGTGCTGCCGTTCGTCGGCGCCCTGGCGGTTTTCCTGTCCGGCTATCTGGGACTGGGCGTAAGCTTCTTCCCCGAGATCGTACCCTACGATGTCACGTTCCGCGAGGCGGCCAATTCTCCCGGCGCGCTCGCCCTGATCTTGGGCGGCGTGGCGATCCTGCTGCCGTTCATCCTGGGCTACACGGCGTTCGTCTACTGGCTGTTCCGCGGCAAGGTCACCGCCGATGCCGGCTATCATTGACGGCCCGCCCGAGCCTGGCGACCCGCCGCGCCCGCTATGGCGGCGTCTGGCCTGGTTCGCCGGCCTGGCGCTGGCCAGCGCCCTGACAACGGCGCTGGCGGCCTACGGACTGAAGGCGTTGCTGCCGACCTGATGGCCCGATCGGCGAAAACGCGGCAATAGGCGCGCATGTCCCAACCCTGCCGACTCTATCTGATCACGCCGCCGGCCATCGAGGACCCCGCGGCCTTCGCCGAAGCTTTCGAGGCGGCGTGCGGGGGCGGCGACGTGGCTGCGCTGCAGGTACGGTTGAAAGACGTCCCCGACGCGTTGATCGAGGCGGCGGTGGCCGCGCTGCGGCCGATCGCCCGTGCGCATGACGTGGTCCTGATCCTCAACGACCGCCCGGACCTGGCGGCTCGGCTAGGATGCGACGGCGTGCACATCGGCCAGAGCGACGGAACCTACGCCGAGGCGCGCCGCGCCATGGGCAAGGACCGCATCGTCGGCGTGACCTGCCACGACAGCCGGCATCTGGCGATGGAGGCGGCCGAGGCCGGCGCGGACTATGTGGCGTTCGGCGCCTTCTTCCCGACCACCACCAAGCAAGCGCCCACGCACGCCGACCCGGAGATCCTGTCGATCTGGCAGGAGAACATGCTGATCCCCTGCGTGGCGATCGGCGGGATCACCGTGGACAACTGCCGCCCTTTGGTCGCGGCCGGCGCTGACTTCCTGGCCGTGTCGGCGGGCGTGTGGGGATATCCGGCAGGTCCGGCGGCGGCGGTGCGCGCGTTCAACAGTGAGATCGCGACGGGCATGGATGAGAGGAGCCACAGCGCCGGGTGACAGGGGAGCGGCGCCAGCAAACAAGTCAACAATCATAAATTAAATCGATAGCTCGAAATACAACCACAGTGATCCTTCTCCCCCTAGACAGAAACTAGGTTGGGGATTGGCCGCCCGCCCCCCAGAAGTTTCATTCACGGGGGTCGGCCAAAGGCCGGTGTGGAACTCGCGGGAGAAGGTGGCTGCGAAGCAGACGGATGAGGGGCCTTGGGGACAGAGCGGTTGCGTGGCGAGACTACGCGGATGGACCGGGGGGCCCCCTCATCCGGCCCGTCGGGCCACCTTCTCCCGCGAGAGGAGAAGGGACAACCCCGGCCGGCGCCTGCGATTCGGTCTGGCCTCTCGGGGCCCCCTCCACTAGGGTCTGCCGCCCGCGCCCCAAGAGACCTTCATGAAAATCACCGGCATCGCCATCAAGCCCGGCACCGTGCTGCAGCACGACGGTGGGCTGTGGGCGGCGGTGAAGACGACGGTGGTGAAGCCCGGCAAGGGTGGGGCGTTCGCGCAGGTCGAGCTGAAGAACCTGATCGATGGGCGCAAGCTGAACGAGCGGTTCCGCACCACCGACACGGTCGAGGCGGTGACGCTGGACCGCAAGGACTTCCAGTATCTCTACGAGCAGGGCGAAGCGCTGGTGTTCATGGACCAGGTCACCTACGAGCAGATCGAGCTGCAGAAGGACTTCGTCGGCGAGGATCAGGTGCGGTTCCTGCACGACGGCATGATCGTCAAGCTGCAGCTGCACGAGGACCGGCCGATCGGCATCGCCCTGCCCGACAGTGTCGTGCTGGAGATCGTCGAGGCGGAAGCCACCATCAAGGGGCAGACGGCCTCAGGCTCCTACAAGCCGGCGGTGGCCTCGAACGGCATGCGGATCATGATCCCGGCCTATATGGAAGCCGGCGAGCGCGTCCTGGTCTCCACCGAGACCGGCGAATACATGCGCCGGGCGGACTGACGTCTTGAGCACCCAGAGCGCCCTGATCAAGGTGATGACCGACGCCGCCCGCAAGGCCGGACGGGCATTGGCGCGCGACTTCGGCGAGGTGGCCGAACTGCAGGTCTCCAAGAAGGGCGCCGCGGACTATGTGTCGGCCGCCGACCTGAAGGCCGAGCAGACGCTTTTTGAGGAACTGCTCAGGGCCCGGCCCGGCTATGGCTTCCTCGGTGAAGAGCGGGGGATGATCGAGGGCACCGACAAGACCCACACCTGGGTCGTCGACCCGCTCGACGGCACCACCAACTTCCTGCACGCGATGCCGCACTTCGCGATCAACATCGCCCTGCGGCGCGAGGGGGTGGTCGTCGCCGGCGTGACCTACAACCCCGCCACCTCGGACCTGTTCTGGGCCGAGCGCGGACGCGGGGCCTTCCTCAACGATCGGCGGCTGCGGGTAGCGGCGCGCACGCGGTTCGAGGAGGCGGTGTTCGCCACCGGCATCCCGTTCATGGGCCACGGCCAGCACGCGCGGTTCCTGAAGGAACTGCACCAGATCACCCAGCGTGTCTCGGGTGTACGGCGCTTCGGCGCCGCCGCTCTCGATCTGGCCTGGGTGGCGGCCGGCCGGTTCGACGGCTTCTGGGAGCGCGATCTCAACGCCTGGGATCTGGCGGCGGGCATATTGCTGGTGACGGAAGCCGGCGGGCGGGTCACCGACGCCGACGGCGGCGAGGACCCGCTAGCCACCGGCTCGATCTGCGCGGCGAACACGGATCTGCACGGGTTGTTGTTAGCCAGGCTGAAGGCGGTGGGGTGACGGGAGCGCGGGCGTCCTCTCTCCCCTTTATGGGGAGAGACAGGATGCGAAGCATCCAGAGTGGGGCTCGCCGCAGCTTAGAAAGCGTGGGGTTTGCCTGCCGCGCCCCACCCTGACGGCTTCGCCGTCTGTCCCTCCCCACACGCCGACGGAGTGAGGATTCTACGGCAGCACCGCCTCCGCCGCGGCGACCGGTTCGGGGTTCAGCGCGGCGCGCAGCAGGACGACCGCGGCGTAGAGCACCACCACGACCACCCCCCAGCGGATCGCCTCCAACGGCAATGATTTGACCACGAAGGCGGCGATCAGCACCGCGGGGATGCCGCCGATGGCGAGGCCGAGCACGACGCGCAGGTCGATGCGCCGGGTCTTCAGGAAGCCCAGGCCGCTGACCGGCATCAGGAAGGCGCAGGCGCCCATCATGATCGGGAAGGAGGCGGTGGGATTCATCCCCATCAGGCTCAGCATGATCAGCGACGGCGCATAGAGGCCGATGCCGGCGGTCATCAGGGCGCCGAGCACGAAATAGGCGGCCACGGCGATCGCCATCATTTCACCGTCGAGGGCGAACGCCTTGCCGCCGCCGGGCATCAGGTGGAGATTGGACATGGCGTAGAGACCGGCGGCGATCACCAGCGCGACACCCACGACGCCCTGCACGACCCGCACCGGCAGGCGCACCACGATCGGCGCGCCGACGATCGCGCCCAGCACCGCGGAGGCGATGCAGAACACCAGCAGGATCGGATCGACCTGCACAAGCTTGATGAAGATCAGCGCCTCGACGACCGTCGGCAGGCCGTGGCCGGCGTTCAGGATGACCGGAATGAAGCTGTCTGGAACCATGCGGCGCAGCTTCAGCCAGGCGGTGGTCGGGGCGTAGGAGCCGATGCCGAGGGTGTCGAAGAAATTGGTCACCGCGCCCAGCGCGATCGCCTCCAGTCCGGGGCGCAGCTGTCCGCGCGCCCGCGCCACCCGGAACAGGGCGATCGCATAGGCGCCGCCCAGCAGCACGAGGCCGCCCAACAGCAGCATGACGGCCATGGCGGGGCGCTCCTTTCAACGTTCGGTCTCGCAATCGGCTCGCCGTTGTAGGCGTGCGATATCAAGTCCGCTAGGTTCCCGCCATGGCTCTCACGCGTCGAGATTTCGCGGCCCTGTCCAGCGCCGCCGCATTGATCCCCGCGGCCGTGCGCGGGCAGGCGCGTGTGGCCCTGATCATCGCGCGCGGCGGGGCCAGCGCCGAGAGGCCGGCCGGAACGGCGGCGGCCTTCGACCTGGCGGTCACCGAGGGCGCCGACTACCTGGAGACCGGCCTCGCGCCGACCCAGGACGGCGTGCTGATCGCGCGCGACGATCACGAGCTTTCATCCTCCACCGACATCGCCGAACATCCCGAGTTCGCCGCCCGCCACACGACCAAGACCATCGACGGCGCGGAGGTCAGCGGCTGGTTCACTGAGGATTTCTCCCTGAATGAGATGAAGACCCTGACCTGCCGCGACCCGGCGGCCCGATCGCGGTCCGGCGGCGGACGGGCGCTTGCGCCCGGGATCATGAGCTTCCAGGACGTGATGGACTTCGCACGGGCGGCGAGCGTGCGGGAAGGGCGGGTGATCGGCGTCTGCGCCACCCTGCGGCAGTCAGCCTATTTCGCCTCGATCGATCTGGCGGTGGAGTCGCGCACCGCCGAGCTGATCCGGCTCAACGGCTATAACTGGCCCTCGGCGGCCATGATCGTGCGCAGCGCCGAATCCGATGCCCTCAAGGCCCTTGGCGCCCTGACGCGCGCCAGACGATCCTGGATCATCGCGGCGGACGACGGCCCTTCGGCGGATTTCGCCACGGCGCGAGGCTATGCGGAGATCGTCAGCCCTCCGGCCGTCGCAATCTTCGACCTGAGCGCCGCCACTCCTACGCCCACACCGATGCTGGCGTCCGCGCACGCCGCGGGTCTGGCGGTCCACGCGCGGGTCGAGGCGACAATCGACCCATACCCGCCCAGGCCGTTCCGGCCGGGCGATCTGCGCGGCCTGTTCACGGCCCTGAACGCGGCCGGCGTCGAGGGCGTCGTCACTGATCGGCCGGCCGTCGCGGCCAAGGCGCGCGTGGTGAGGACGGAGTCGAACTGGTGATCGGCGCCTGACCTCTCCGACGTCCATGTCCGAAAACCGCGAGACGACGGAGGCTGCAACGCTCATTGTCGACGGCATGGATATGAGCCCAGACGCCTGCTACCGCGCCATCTGCACCCGCGACGCCCGTTTCGACGGCCGGCTGTTCGTGGGCGTGCGGACGACCGGAATCTATTGCCGGCCAATCTGCCCGGCCCGCACGCCGAAACCGCAGAACGTGACGTTCCACCTGTCGGCGGCGAGCGCGCAGGAAGCCGGTTACCGTCCGTGCCTGCGCTGTCGCCCCGAGACGTCCCCCGACCTGGCGGCATGGCGGGGCACGTCGAACACCGTTTCGCGGGCTCTGGCCCTGATCGAGATCGGGGCGCTGGACGGCGACGACGTCGACGCGCTGGCCGGCCGGCTGGGCGTTGGCGAGCGGCACCTGCGGCGGCTGTTCCGCCAGCACCTCGGCGCCTCGCCGGTCGCCGTCGCCCAGACCCGGCGGGTGCTGCTGGCCAAGCAGCTGATCCACCAGACCCGGCTGCCGATGACCGAGGTGGCGCTGGCGTCGGGCTTCGGCAGCCTGCGCCGGTTCAACGAGACGTTCCAGCAGCTCTATGACCGGCCGCCGTCGGCCTTGCGTCGCGGGAGCGCGACCGATCAGAGCGCCTGCGGCGCCGGCGCGGTGTCGCTGATGCTGCCCTACCGCCCGCCCTATGACTGGGACTCGTTGATCGGGTTCCTGGCCATGCGGGCGATCCCCGGGATCGAGGCGGTGTCGCCACGCCGCTATGCTCGCACGATCGGGCTCGCCGGCGCGGTCGGAACGCTGATCGTCGAACCGGCGAGTGGCGAGCGGCTGGCGGTCACCATACGCTTCCCCCGGCTCGACGCCTTGCCGACGATCATCTCGCGGATTCGGGCGGTGTTCGACCTGGCCGCGGATCCGGAGGCGATCGCCGGGCATCTGGCCGCCGATCCGGTCCTAGCCCCGATGGTCGCCGCCCGGCCGGGCCTGCGAGTGCCAGGCGCCTGGGACGGCTTCGAGCTGGCGGTGCGGGCGATCCTGGGCCAGCAGATCACCGTGGTCGCGGCCACGAAACTGGCCGGGCGGATCGTCGAAGCCTGGGGCGAGCCGTTGCCGCCGATGGCCGGCGACATCGCGGGCCTGACCCGGGTGTTTCCGACTCCCGAACGCCTGGCCACCGCGGACATCGCCGCGCTCGGCATGCCGCGCGCACGCGGCGCCGCGCTGAACGGATTGGCAAGCGCCGTGCGCGACGATCCGAAGATCTTCGGGCCCCAGCGCGGCCTGGATGAAGCGATCGCGCAACTCAAGGGCCTGGCCGGCGTCGGCGAATGGACCGCACAGTACATCGCCATGCGCCAGCTGCGCGAGCCGGACGCGTTCCCGGCCGCAGACGTCGGCCTGATGCGGGCGCTGACCGGCTCGGACGGCGTGCGTCCGACATCCACCCAACTGCTCGAACGCGCCGAGCGCTGGCGACCCTGGCGAGCCTACGCCGCCCTGCACCTTTGGACTTCCCTGTCACATTCCACCGGAGACCCCGCATGACCCAGGCCCCGATCCGATTCTTCTTCGACACCCTGGCTTCGCCGATCGGCGAGCTGCTCCTGGCGACCGACGACCAAGGCGTGCTGCGCGCCCTCGATTTCGAGGACCATGAAGAGCGCATGCGCCGCCTCCTGCGCCGCCAATACAGAAGCGAGGTCATACTGGAAGCCGGCCCCGCGCCGGAGACGGTCACCGGGCCGATCCGCCGCTATTTCGCCGGCGACTTCGACGCCTTGCGCGAGGTTCCCTGGAAGACCGGCGGCACGGCGTTCCAGCAGTCGGTATGGGAAGGCCTGACGAAGATCCCGTCCGGCCAGACGCTGAGCTATGGCGCGCTGGCCGGCAAGCTCGGCGCGCCCAAGGCGATGCGCGCGGTGGGCCTGGCGAACGGCGCCAACCCCATCGCGCTCGTGGCGCCCTGCCACCGGGTGATCGGCGCCAACGGCTCTCTGACCGGCTTCGGCGGCGGCTTGCCCCGCAAGCGCTGGCTGTTGGAGCACGAGGGCGCGGCGTTCGCGGAGAAGGCGGCCGCGTAAGCGGTCGCGCTCAGCGAGGCGCAGCACGGCCCGATACCGAGAAATGGGGTCAGAGTGACTAAATGAGGGCGCTGAGCCGTTGGCTTGCTAAGGCGCACCTTCCTTTCGCTCCGCCAGCATATCGGCGTGCGCATTTGTCAGAGCATGGGCCGGCACAGCGCGTCGAGGGCCCCCTGCGATCCGGGGCGAAAGCGGTAGTGTTCGGCCTTCACCCAGAGGGCGGCCGCCTGGTCGAACAGGGGATGGACCATCGCTCCGCTTCGCATGAATGGCGAGATGTTGGCGTCGACCTTCTGCTCCACCGCCTCCAGCGGAAACGGGGGAACACGTACTACTTCCCGGAGAATCTCTTTACGTAGGCCCCGAAGCGGTGCTTGGCCCCCGCATTATGTCAGGAAAGCCCGCTGGTTTCGATGAGCCCTCCGATCGCGGCCGCGATGCCTTTTGGATCAAGCCCCTGATGACCCATCTGCTGCCATAGGCCGCCGCTGCCCTCGGTATGCGTGCCTATGTGGTCGTAGCGGCCCTTGAAGCCATGGCGCAACAGAAGGCTGCCGAAACGGCTGCCGAGGCCGGTCTTGACGTTCCAGCCCTCGACCACCAGCACCCACGGCGCCTTGGCCAGCCGGTCCATCATCTCCGCATCGACCGTATTGACCGTCGCCTTGTTGACGAGGCCGGCGTCCAGCCCGTTTTCCCGACAGCCGATCACGGCGTCGAGCGCCCGGTAGAGAGCTTCGCCGAACGCCACCACATAGCCGCCGCCCGCCCCGGCCTCGCGCACGAGGTCGTCGACACCCGGCTCGAACGGTCTGCCCTGGTAGAAGGGCCTGCCGTCCTCGCCCAGGATGTCCGGAACCGTCGCGCGCGTGGTGAACAGGAACCGCAGGCCGGGATCGGGGAAGATACGCTTCACGCACGCGGCGAACTGGTGCTGGTCGGCGGGGAAGTACAGGCGCGTCGTGTCCTTGCCCTCGCGTGGATCGAGGCCACCGTCGGCGAACATCGAGTTGATGCCGAAGTGGCAGGTGTTGTCCGCCATCTCGTCCACACCGCTGTGCGAAAAGTGGGCGAGCACGTTCGAGAAGTTCAGGCGCGCCATCGTCACTTCGCTGATCACCATCTCGAGAAAGGCGCTGAACGTGGCATAGATGCCTTGCCTGCCCTTGCTCGAGCCGAAGCCTGCCGCGGCCGAATAGTTGCCGCGCTCCATGATCCCGCCCCTGACGAATACCTCGGGGTGCGCTTTGCGGATGTGCTGCAGGCCACATGACCCTTCGAGGTCGTTGTCGAACACCCGCACGCTCGCCAGGCGGGTCGCCTCGTCCATGCCGTCGAGCATCTCGTTGATGATCTTGCCGAAATCGTCGCGGTTCTTGCCTTCGCCCGACGAGCCCCGATAGGTCAGCGGACTCTTTTCGGGTTTGGCGGTTTTCAGCAGCTCGATGGCGGCGTCGTAGCCGCCGCGTTTTTCGAGGTAGGCGACGGCAATGTCCTTCTTCAGGGCGTCGTGCGAGTGGATATCGCCCTCGCCCCCCTCGATGCCGGGCGCCATGCGCCGCTTGATGACCAGGGCATGTGGCGCGGGGCTGCTGAAGGCGCGGCGGAGATCGACATAGAGCGCGTCGAGATCCTCACCCATCGTCGTCTCGGTGGTCACGCCATAACCCGCGAGGGTGCGGGTCAGGTCGTACCCGGGCATGTATTCCTGGGGATGGCCGGTGATGGTGACATTGTTGTCGTCGATCAGCACCTTGATGTTGAGGCCGTGGGCCACGGCGAAGCGCGCCGCCTCCGCATCGTCGCCTTCCATCTGCGCGCCGTCCGAACCCAGCACGACGATCGCTGCGCCCGGATTGGCCATCGCCACCCCGTTGCAGAAAGCCCACAGATGCCCCAGGCGCCCCGAGCTGAACTGCACGCCGGGGGTCAGTCGCTTTTCCGGGTGGCCGGGCAGGCCGCTCTCGAATTCACGATAGTGGAGCAGCCGCTCGGCCGGCATGTGGCCGTCCAACACACTCAATAGATACTGCGTGGCCACGCGATGCCCGGCTTCGTCATAGAACACCGGCACGATGGCCGCGCCGCCGGCGATGAGAGCGCGCACGATCATCACCTCCGGCACGGTGTCGTAGGCTCCGCCCGTGTGACCGGCGAGACCCTTTGCGCCGCCCAGCGCCGTGAAGAAGACGATGGCGTCACGGCACAGCTGGATGTTGTGCAGCAAGGCCGCCTTGGCGTCGTCGGGAAGGGTCGGCGCCGAGAGGTCGAGCTGGACCGGCTTGAGCTGTTTGAGATCGATCGGGAAGACGTTTTGGGTCACCACTATGCTCGCGCTGATTGGGGTTCGGGGGACTAAACGGTTGCAGGCTCACAACGGTCGCAGTCACAAGACCTTTTTTCCTGCCCGCTGGCGACGACCGATGCGCCGAGCCGATCAAGGCGAGTTTCCCTCCTAGCGAAAAACGGGGAACACCTACTACTTCCCCGAGGATCGCGAGCGCTGCCTCTAAAGCGGTGGGCATCCCCAGTTTCACCTTGGCCCACGTCAGGCTGCTGTCGATATAATAGAGCGCCCGGAGGCGGAACCGTTACTGGAAGACATCGGGCCGGCTTGGGCGGGCCCAAACCTCGAAGTCGCCGCCGGCGCAGGACATCCGACTTCCGGGAGTTTCTAGAAAACGCCGTCACGGCACGTCCCGCCACGACCGGCGCCGAAACCGCGGAGCAGCCGATCGCGCCCGTGCCGCCGGCCCCGAGGATTTTCATGTCACGCTCGACATCGAATCCTGGAGGTCAGCCAATGTCCCCTGCCGGCGCATGTCTTTAGCCGACAGGCGAACGTTCATTTGGAAACCATCGCTTGCAGACTGAGGGCGTTGGCGGTGGCCGCTCCGGACGCTGTGTTGTCGAACACGCACCAGATCTCTCCCGCCGCCGCAAATACGTCAGCCGCCAAGGCCCGCAGCGCCGTTGGCCCATAGTTGGAATAATACATTCGCGGAGAACCATGCAGGCGCCAGTAGGTGACGCCCTGCCACCCTCCGGGCGTGGCGGCCGCCGGATGGGGCGCCGGATCGGCCGCGACGCGTCCGACACGATGGGCGGCCATGAGGGCGTCGGCCTCGCCCCCGAACCAACTGGGGTGTCGTGGCTCGCAGACCACGGCCGTTGGCCACAGGTCTCGCAGTTCCTGGAAGAATGGCTCGGCCACCGCGGCATCGTAGGCCAGGCTGGGAGGAAGCTGGACGAGCAGCGGCCCGAGCTTCTCGCCCAGATGCAGGGCGTCGTCACGAAACGCCGTGACCAGCGATCTCGTGTTCACGAGACGAGCCTCGTGGGTGATGGTCCGTGGCAGCTTCACCGCGAAGCGAAAGTGCGGCGCCGCCGCCATGGCCCATCGCAGGTAGGTGCCGGGTCTGTGGCTGCGATAGAAGGTGCTGTTGATCTCGACCGCGTCGAACAGCGCGGCGTAGCGCTCCAGTACCGAACCGTGGGCGGGAAAGTCATCGGCCGCGGCTCGCGGAAGGGCCCAGCCCGCCGTGCCCACCTTGCATATCGTTCCAACCGAAGGTTCGAGCGGAGAGCTTATCGGGTTGGAGAGGCGGCGTTGCATGTGGACTCTAACGCATTGCTTGGACCGCCGGTTCGCCGGAGCGCTCGGTTCTCCCGCAGCCCTCGGTCGGCGCGGCCGGTGGGTCAGGCTATTCGCGCCCCTCACACGCATCTCCCCGGCGGCAATGACGCCTGCCTGGTGAGCTGACGCGAAGGCCCGCAGCTACAGGGAGACAAGTGACGCCAACACCTATTGCGCAAACCGCTCTTGCGGCTTTTTTTTTTCGCGCTCGATTTGCTACAATAGGTATGGTGCCGACATATTGCTGACGCCTCTCAGGCGGCGCGGGATAGGGCAAAAGCACGGCAATGCTCCAGGTAGGCGCGCTCGTGAATGCCGAGCAACTCGACGATACTGGATCAGAGCCAACCGGGAGCGTCGAGGGACAGGTTATCCGCGCCCCCCGCACACACCTCCCGGGCCACAATGACGCTTGCTTGGCGTGGACTACGCGAAGGCGCGCATTCAGGCAGGCGAGAGACAGGATAACCTGTCGCGGATTCTCACCGGATTCTCACCGGCCCCAATGCCAGGCCATCAGGCCGCCTGCACCCTCGGTCCCAGGAGCGTTGGTCGCCAGGCCTCGACATGCGCCGTTGCCTCCGCCGCCGCCGCCGGCGCTCCAAGAGACGCCATTGCCGCGACCAGGGCGGCCGGCGGCGCTCGCGCCGTTAAGGTCGCCGGCGCGGCGTCGGTGACGACACTGCCGCCATGGCCGTCGGAGGTGAGGGTGAACGTCGCGCCGGCGTAGGTTCCGGAGAGTTGCAGGGTGGCCACGACGCTGGCGCCGTTGACGATAACCAGTTGATCGGCGCGGTTGACGCTTGCGAAGGTGGCGGAGGTGTCGATCAGGTCGATGGTGTCCCCGGCGGCGTAGCCGGCGATGGCGCCGGTCAAGACGCTCGCCTTGCCGAGGATCAGGGTGTCCCCCCCGCCCATCGTCACCGTGCCCTGGATGTCGCCCGCATTGGCCAGGATGTCGCCGGCGCCCAGCGTGACGGCGCCCGAGATAAGCCCGACATTGTCGAGCGTATTCGACGCGCCGCGGAACGTGAAGTTCCCGTCGATCGAGCCCGAGTTGGTGAACGTCTCGCCGCCGGCGGCGAGCAGGACCGCGCCGTCGATCCGGCCGCTGTTGGCCACGGACGCGATCGAGCCGACGCTGTAGATCGCATAGGCGTCCGCGCCGCCCGTGCCGTTCTTGATCGTCCCGGTGTTGATCAGGGTTCCGATCGTTCCGGAATTGTCGAGCCCCAGGCCGCCCGGACCACCTGGCGCGCCGGCGCCGCCGTTTCCGCCGCTGATCACCCCGCTGTTGGTCAGCAGCGTGATCGTGCTGGTGTTCGACACGCCCGCGCCGCCAGCGCCGCCGCCGCCGGATCGGCCACCGGTTCCACCGTTTCCGCCGCTGATCTCTCCGTTGTTGGTCAGTGTCGTGATCGTATCGGAATTCCGCACCCCCGCGCCGCCCGCTCCGCCGACGACGCCCTCAATGTAATCACCGTCGCCGCCATCGCCGCCGCTGATCGTGCCGCTGTTGGTCAGGGTCTTGATCGTGCCGGAACTCCCGACCCCCGAGCCGCCCGAGCCGCCGAAGAAGCCACCGCCCGCGCTCCCGCCGCCGATCGTCGCGCCGATCGCGTTGTCGAGAGATGATATCTTTGCGCCTTCGCCGTTCAGCACGCCGGCGCCGCCGGCGCCGCCGTCATTGGCGGAGGCAATGGTGCCGCCGCCGGCGCCGCCGCTCATCCTTCCGCCGTTGGTCAGCGTCCCGATCGTCCCGGAGTTCGCCAGCCCCGCGCCCCCGGCGCCGCCGGAAAGGCTGGAGCCGCCCTTTCCGCCACTGATCGTCCCGCTGTTCGTCAGTGTCCGGATGGCGCCGGAATTGACGATCCCCAAGCCGCCGGCGCCGACCGCCCCGGACGTATAGCCCACGCCGCCAACGCCGCCTCTGACTTTGCCGCTGTTGGTGAGCGTCCCGATCGTGCCGGAATTCGACACGCCCGCGCCGCCCGTCCCGCCGGCAAACAGGCCGCTGCCGCCATTTCCGCCAATGATCGCGCCGGCGTTGCTCAGCGTCGTCACCGTCCCCGCGTTCGACACGCCCGCCCCGCCCGACCCTCCGGAGGAGCTGCCGTTGCCGCCGTTTCCGCCGCGGATCTTCCCCGTGTTGGTCAGCGTCCCGATCGTTTGATCGTTCAGAACCGCGGCGCCGCCCGGCGCGGCCGTGCCGACGCCGGCTCCGCCGAGTATCGATCCGCGGTTCGACAGCCTCGTGATCGAGAAGGAGACAGCGGCCACGCCCGTCGGGCCGCCGTCGATTGTTCCCTGGCGGGTGACAACGATCGAGGCCCCGTTGCTATAGATTGGGCCCGAAACTGTCGTTGATATGATCTGCTTCTTGCCCATGACACGGAACCTCCAGATCTTTCGGATTTTTATTATCGGGTTCGAACCGACATGATCAACGCCGGTATTACTGAGTTGAGTGTAGTCGGATCGACGTCTGCGTCGTATTTGCACATCTCAGCCATCTCGGACTCGCCTGGCGCCGCCGCACCGTTCTGCAAACGGTCGCTCGCCGCGAAAACTCCTGCTTGCCAGCGACCACAAAATCTTGTTTTTGTCAATCCGAATCTTTTGCAGCTTGTCGGGATCGAACCCAGCACAGATGATCGACATTGCAAATACTGTCGAACGCGCTCGCGCCGCATGGCGGGCGGGGCAGGCGGACGAGGCCGAGATGGCCTGCGCCCAGGTGTTGGCAATCTGGCCGGGGCATCCCGACGCGAGCCATCTCATGGGACTCATGGCCTACGACTTCGGCAATCTCGATCTGGCGATCGGCTACGTGCGCGAGGCCTGCCGCTCGCCACGCGCGCCGGCCATCTATTTCAGCGACTTCTGCGAGATGTGCCGGCAGGGCGGACTGTTGGCCGAGGGCGAGCAGGCGGCCCGCCGCGCCGTCGCGCTGGCGCCGGACCTGGCGGCGGCCTGGAACAACCTGGGCATCATTCTGCAGGAAGCGCTGAAACTCGACGAAAGCCGCTCAAGCCTCGAACGCGCGTTGGCGCTGGAACCGGATGACGCCCAGACGATCAACAACCTCGCCAACACCCTCAAGCGGCTGGGGCTGGCGAGCGAGGCCGAGACACGCTGGCTGGCGGCACTCGAACTTAGGCCCGACTATGCGGAGGCATTCAGCAACCTGGCCAATCTGTACAATGATCAAGGCCAGTTCGATCGCGCCGAAAGCATGGCGCGACACGCGATCGGGCTCAGTCCGCAGCTCACCGACGCCTACGTCAATCTTGCCGGCGTCGAGGCCGCGCGCCATCGCCCCGCCGAAGCCTTGCACGCGCTCGACGAGCTCCTCGCTTTCGCGCCGACGCATGCGCGCGCGCTCGCCGCGAAGGCCCTGACGCTCAAGGACCTCGAGCGGCTCGACGAAGCCTTGGAGTGGGCCAGGCGCGCGATGGCCGTCGCGCCGGAGGCTCCGGAGTCGCATAACGCGATCGGCCAGGTTTTTCAGGCCATGGGCGAGTTCGAACCGGCGCTCGCCGCCTATGAACGCGCGGCCAGCCTTCCCGGCCCGGCTCAGATGGACGCGGTCGCCAACCGCGCGTCGCTTTTCAGCGAGTTCGGACGGCAGGAGCAAGCCCGTCAATCGATGGCGGAGGCGGCCCTGGCGTTCCCCAATTCGCCGGGCATCCTGCTCGGCCAGAGCGAGCTGCGGCGGTTCGAGCCCGGTGATCCGCTGATCGCCGGGATGCAGACGCTGCTGGCGCGCGAAGGGGGCTCGCTCGTCGACCGCGCCACATTGCACTTCGCTCTGGGCAAGGCCATGCTCGATATCGGCGATTCAGCGCAGGCGTTCAGTCACTACGATGAGGGCGCCCGGCTCAAGCGCTCGACGTTCGACTACGACCCGGACGGGAACGAACGGTGGATGGCGCGCGTCGCGGAGGTTTTCACCCCCCGGTTGCTGGAGGAGAAGGCGGAACGAGGCGCTCGTTCGGATCTGCCCGTCTTCGTGGTCGGCATGCCGCGTTCCGGCACGACGCTCATCGAGCAGATCATCGCCTCGCACCCGATGGCGCACGGCGCCGGAGAGCTCAAGACGCTTCATTCGCTCACCGGTCGGATCGAGGACTTTCCGGGGTCGGTCGCGGAGTTGACCGGTGTCCAGCTTCAATCGCTCGGCCAGAGCTATCTCGACTACATCGCGCCGCCGGCGGCGGGACGGGCGCGCTGTGTGGACAAGATGCCGTCCAACTTCCTGTATTGCGGCTTCATTCGCCTGATCTTGCCGCAATCGCGGATCATCCATTGCCGGCGCGATCCGGTGGACACCTGCCTGTCCTGCTACACCAAGCTGTTCACCGGCGAACAATCCTTCACCTACGATCAGAGGGAACTGGGGCGATACTATCGGTCCTACCAGGCGATCATGGCGCATTGGCGCGCCACCCTGCCGACGTCGCATTTTCTCGAAGTCGACTACGAGGCCGTGGTCGAGGACGTCGAGGGCCAGACCCGGCGCATTCTCGATTTCCTCGGGCTGCCGTGGGACGAGGCGTGCCTGCGTTTCCATGAGACGCGGCGGCCGGTGCGAACCGCGAGCGTCAACCAGGTCCGCCAGCCGATCTATGCGACCTCCGTCGGCCGATGGCGCAAGCATGCCGCGCAACTGCGGCCATTGCTGGAAGCGCTGGGCGTTCCGGCCGCACCAGCCCCCTAGGCCCAGGGGCGCCTCGGAACCGGCTCGTTCGGGTGTCAGGCATCGAGCCCGGTGTCATTGGGCGCCAATGGTTGACAAAATGATAAATAGTTGCAATATGCATTTGATGGCGATGTTCGCCGGTAAGGCCCCGGCCGCGCGAAATCGAAGAGGTCGTCGAAATTATGAAAATATCCAATAAAAACAACGATCATAGTGACGACGCTGTTGCCCGTTCGCTGCCAATTGTTGCCACGATGTTGCCCTCCGGCTGCCAACCTGCTGCCGGCGAGTTGCCAAGCTGTTACCTGCAAGTTGCCGAGACGTTGCCCTGAGGTTGCCTAGAGCTGCCCGCCGGTTGCCGCAATGTTGCCAACCCCCGATCCGGCGCGCCTCCGGCCGCCACGCGGATGTTCCGAAGGGCGTCCGCCTAGGCCGCTTCCTGGCCGAACTGCAGGCGCGCGAGGCGGGCGTAGAGGCCGCCGCGAGCGGTGAGTTCGGCGTGGGTTCCGGCTTCGACGACTTTGCCGGCCTCCATGACGACGATGCGGTCTGCCTTGAGCACGGTCGCCAGGCGGTGGGCGATGACCAGGGTGGTGCGGCCGCGCATGGCGTCGTCGAGGGCGCGTTGGACCAGTTGTTCGTTCTCGGCGTCGAGGGCGCTGGTGGCTTCGTCGAGCAGCAGGATCGGTGCGTCGCGGACCAGGGCCCGGGCAATGGCCAGGCGCTGGCGCTGGCCGCCCGACAGGGTTTTGGCTCGCTCGCCGAGCGGGGTGTTGAAGCCGTGCGGCAGGGCGGCGAGGAAGGTGTCGGCTTCGGCGGAGCGGGCTGCTGCGATCAGCTGTTCGGGGCTGGCTTCCTCGCGGCCGAACCGCAGGTTGTCCATCGCCGAGCCGGAGAACAGCGGCGCGTCCTGGGCGACCAGGGCGATGCGCGCGCGCGCATCGACCGGGTCGGCGTCGCGCAGGTCGACGCCGTCGATGCGCACCAGGCCTGCCTGCGGGTCATAGAAGCGCAGCAGCAGGCGGAACACGGTGCTCTTGCCCGCGCCCGAGGGACCGACCAGGGCGACACGCTCGCCTGGGCGCACGGAAAGATCGAAGCCATCGAGGGCCGGCAGGTCGGGACGGCCGGGATAGGCGAACACCACCTTCTCGAACGCGATCTGGCCGCGTGGCGGCTGTGGCAGCGGCGTCGGCCTGGCGGGGGCGGCTATGGCGGCGCGCGCGTCGAGGATTTCGCCGGCCCGGTCCATGGCGCCGGCGGCCTTCTGGACATCCCCCCAGGCTTCACTCAGCGAGCCCACGGCGCCGGCGGCCAGGACCGCCAGAAAGACGAACTGCACCAGCGTTCCGCTGCTCATCTGATGCGTCACGACGGCGTGCGCGCCCAGCCAGAACACCGCCACCACGCCGATGGAGACCAGGCCCATGACCAGCGCGGTCATCAGCGCCCGCGCCCGGATGCGCGACAGCGAGGCGCGAAAGGCCGTCTCCACGGCGCCCGTGAACCGATCGCCCGCGCTGCGTTCACGGCCGAAGGCCTGCAAGGTGTCGAGAGCGTCGAGGGTTTCGCCGGCGTAACCGACCGCGTCGGCGAAGCGCGCCTGGGCGTCGACCGACAGCTTGCGTACGCGGCGGCCGAACAGGAACAAGGGTGCGATCACCACCGGCGCCAGCAGGAATACGCAGAGGGTGAGCGACGGACTGACGAAGATCAGCACCACCAGCGCTCCGATCAGAGTGAGCAGGTTGCGAAGCGCCACGGAGACCGTGGACCCGACCATGCTTTCCACCAGCGTCATGTCGATGGTCAGGCGCGACAGCACCTCGCCGGTGCGCACGGTCAGGAAATAGCCCGGATCGAGGGTCAGGACGTGCCGGTAGAGCGCGGCGCGCAGATCCGCGACCACGCGCTCGCCGAGCTTGGCGATGAAATAAAAACGTAGAGCCGTGGCGATCGCGAGGACGGCGGCGACGCCGACGAGGACGAGGAAGGTGTTGTTGAGGCGCGCGGCGGACGCCGAGGAGAAGCCGTTGTCGACCACCTGCCGGATCGCCGCGGGCAGGCTCAGCGTCGCGCTGGTCGAACACAGTAGGAAGATCAGCGACCAGGTGGCGTCGCCCCAATGGGCGCGCAGGAACGGCGCCAGCCGGCCGAGCGGGCGGATGTCGCGGCGCCCTTGCCTTTGTGCACCGCCTTCCTGTATAGGCGCGGGTTCAACAGCGCCCGCCTCTCGGCGGGTCTTTTCGTTCAAGGTCACGCCGGTCCCAACTCGCCATGAAACAGAATACGCATCCGGACTATCATTTCATCACCGTGACCATGACCGACGGCACGACCTATCAGACCCGCTCGACCTACGGCAAGGAAGGCGCGAAGCTTGCCCTGGATATCGACCCCAAGACGCATCCGGCGTGGACGGGCGGCAACCAGCACCTCGTCGACCGCGGCGGCCGCGTGTCGCGCTTCGCCGCCAAGTTCGGCGGGTTCATGAAGAAGTAGACCGTTGCACGTTCTTCCTTCTCCCCTTGCGGGAGAAGGTGGCTGCGATGCAGACGGATGAGGGGTTTTCCACGCTTCATCCGTTTAGCTGGGACTCGCCGCTGTTAGGCCGGCGCGGCCCCCGCATCCGGCCCAGCGGGCCACCTTCTCCCACAAGGGGAGAAGGAAAGGTCTAGATGACCGCTCCACTCAAAACCTCATCCATCATCGCCCGGGTGGCGCGGATCTATCTGGCGCCGCGCTGGAAGGGGCTGGCGGTCTCGATTCTGTGCGCGGTGGCGTTCGCGGGATTTCAAGGCCTGTTGCTCAGCATGCTGCAACCGGCGGTCAACGACCTGATCGTGCATCCCAAGCCGGGCGCGCTGGCGCGCCTGCCGCTCATCCTGATCGCCCTGGCGTTCGGGCGGGGCGTGGCCCAGGCGGTGCAGGCGATCCTGATCAACCGCATCGGCAACGGCATCGTCGGTGACGTTCAGCTGGAACTATTCGGCCGCCTGGTGCGAGCAGACCTGGCGCGGTTGCGCGCCTCGCACACCGGCGCGTTCGTATCCTCGGTGCTGTACGACGCCGGCCTGATCCGCGACGCGGCCACCAACGGCGTCGTCACCTTCATCCAGCAGGGCCTGGCCTTGATCGCCGCCGGCGTGGTCATGGCCATGACCGACTGGAAGCTCGGCCTGTTCGTCCTCATCGCCGCGCCGATCATCGCCGCCGTGCTGGGACGATTCCTCAAGAGCGCGGTAAAGGCCGCGACCGGGGCGATGGAGGCGACCTCGATCCTGTCGACCGCGATCATGGAAGGCCTCGACGGCGTCCGCGTCGTCAAGATGGAAAACCGCGAAGCCTATGAGGAACGCCGGGTCGCCGCGGTCATCGCCGACCGGCAACGCCACATCATCCGCGGCGACAACGCCCGGGCCGTCGCCGCCCCGGTGTCCGAGACCCTGACCATGGTCGTGGTCGCCGCGGTGCTGGCCTACGAAGGCTGGCGCGCCGCCGCCGGCCATCCCGACGTCGGGGCCTTCACCGCCTTCTTCGCCGCCCTGCTGACCGCCGGCCAGGCGTTGCGGCAGGTGTCCAACCTGCTCACGGTGATGAGCCAGGGCCTGACGGCCGGGCGGCGCCTGTTCACGGCGCTCGACGTCGAACCGGAAGTCCGCAATCGCGCCGGCGCGGCGCCGCTGGTGACGGGCGACGCGACCATTCGCCTGGACGCCGTGTCGTTCGCCTATGGCGAGAGCGAAGTGCTGGGCGGCGTGTCGCTCGAGGCGCGTCGCGGCGAAATCGTCGCCCTGGTCGGCCCTTCGGGGGCCGGCAAGACGACGGTGCTCAACCTGATCCCGAGATTCTACGATGTCACCGGCGGGATCCTGACCGTCGACGGTCAGGATGTGCGCGACGTGACCCTCGCCTCGTTGCGCCGGGGGATCGCCCTGGTCACCCAGGAGCCGTTCCTGTTCGACGACACCATCGCGGCCAATATCGCCTACGCCCGGGCCGGCGCCACCATCGCCGAGATCGAGGACGCCGCGCGCGCCGCGGCGGCGCACGAGTTCATTCTGGAGCTTCCGAACGGCTATCGGACGGTGGTCGGCGAAGCGGGGACGCGGTTGTCCGGCGGGCAGCGCCAGCGCGTCGCCATCGCCCGCGCTTTCCTGAAGGATGCGCCCATCCTGCTGCTGGACGAAGCCACCAGCGCGCTCGACACCGAGAGCGAAGCGCAGGTCCAGGCCGCCCTGACGCGATTGATGGCGGGACGCACGACTCTGATCATCGCCCATCGCCTGTCGACGGTGCGCGGCGCCGACCGCATCTATGTGCTGGACAAGGGCGCGGTGGTGGAGAGCGGGACCCACGCCTCGCTGATGGAGGCCGGCGGCCTCTACGCCCGGCTGGCCGGGGCGCAGGACCTGGAGCACGTGCCCGAGGCCGAGCCGGAGGGCGGGGCGTGAAAGATCTGCTGCGCTCGCCCTTCGTGCAGGGTCTGCTGGCGTGGCTGATCGCCGTCTATATCGAGATGCTGATTGTGACCATGCGCTGGCGGTTCGAAAACCGCGGCCCCGTGGACGCCGTGATGGCCTCTCCACAAGGCCTGATCGCCCTCTTCTGGCACGGCCGGATCGCCCAGGGGATCGCCTGCCGCCCGCTTTTGAAGAGCAAGCCGCGCAAGGTGATGATCTCGCTGTCGCGCGACGGCGAGTTCATCGCCCTGGCGGCCGCGAAACTGCATATTCCACCGATCCGCGGCTCGGCGACGCGGAGCGGCGGATCGGACAAGGGCGGCGCCAAGGCCTTTCGCGAGGCGATCGGCTTCATCCGCCGGGGTGGTGTGATGATCCTGACTCCCGATGGCCCGCAGGGTCCGCGCGAGGTGTTGCCGATCGGGCCGGCGCAGATGGCGCGCATGGCGGACTGCCCTGTCTTCATCATGAGCCTGGCGGCCAGCCCGGCGATCAAATTGAAGAGTTGGGACGAGGCGCGCATTCCCCTGCCGTTCTCCCGCGGCTGCGTGGTCCTCGAAGGTCCGCTGCTGCTGCCGCACCGGGCGGACGAGACGACCCTGGAGGCGGCGCGAGCGGATTGGCAGGCCCGCATGCGCACCGGTCAGGCGAGGGCGGAGGCGATGTTGGGTGAACGTGGCGGATGAGCGGGCCGATGTCGCTGCGGCTATATCGGGCGGCCACCTTTGTCGCGTCGCCACTGGCGCCTCTGTGGCTGTCCGTTCGCGCCCAACGCGCCAAGGAGGATGCCGACCGGTGGCGCGAGAAGCTGGGCGAAGCTAGCCACGTGCGCCCCGCGGGGCGTCTGGCGTGGCTCCACGGCGTCAGCGTCGGCGAGAGTCTGTCGCTGCTGCCGCTGATCGATCAGCTCGCCCGCGAACGCCCGGATGTCGCGGTGCTGGTCACCAGCGGAACGCGCGCCGCCGGCGAACTGCTCGCTCGACGCCTGCCGGGCGGCGTGATCCATCAATATGCCCCTTTGGATATTCCCGGCGCCGTGACGAAATTCCTCCGGTACTGGCGGCCGAGCCTCGGTGTGGTCGTGGAAAGCGAGCTTTGGCCCAATCTGGTCTTCGACGCGGCGGCGCTCGGCGTGAAGCTGGCGCTGGTTTCGGCGCGGCTGTCGGATCGCAGTTTCCGGACCTGGTCCCGGGTGCCGGGCGCGGCGCGCGCCCTGCTGACCGCGTTCGATCTGATCCTCGCCCGTGACGCCGAGGCGGCGGAGCGGCTAGCCGGGCTTGGCGCGCGCGTCGACGGACTCGCCGACCTGAAACTCGGCGCCGCGTCGCTGGGGGCAGACGCCACCGAACTCGCCCGTCTTCGCGATCTCCTGAAGGACCGTCCGGTGATCCTGGCGGCGAGCACGCACCCGGGAGAGGAGGCGGCCGTTCTCGAACGCTTCCACCGGGTGCGCGGCGCGCGGCGCGACCCGCTGCTGATCATCGCGCCCCGGCATATCGAGCGTGGGCCCTCGGTCGTGGGCCTCGCACAGGATCTCGGGTTGACGGCGGCGGCGCGCTCGGACGGGTGCGATCCGACCGATTCCGACGTCTATGTCGCGGACACGATGGGCGAGATCGGGCTCTGGTATCGGCTCGCGCGCCTGACGTTCCTGGGCGGGAGCCTCGTGTCCGGCCCTGGCGGACACAACCCGCTCGAGCCCGCGCGGCTCGGCTGCCCCGTGGTCAGCGGCGATATGGTCGACAACTGGCCGATTTTCCACGACCTGGACCGCGCCGGCGGCGTGATGCTGATCGATAGGGCCGAGAGTCTGGACGCGGTGTTCGCCGCCGCTATCGACGATCCGACAGCGCTGGCGCCGATGGCGGCGACAGCCCGCGCCTATGTCGCCGAGCGCGATGCGCACGCCGCCCGGTCGATCGCGCGCGTGCTGGCGTTGCTCGACACGTGAAGCTCACCACACCCCGCTGGTGGTATCGCCGCGAGACGCGCTCGATGCCGATGACGCGCGCGGCGCTGACGCCGGTCTCATGGATCTGGGCCTGGGCGACCGCGCGACGGATATCGCGGGGCCGGCCTTACGATCCCGGGATTCCGGTGATCTGCGTCGGCAATCTGACGGTCGGCGGCGCGGGCAAGACCCCGGTAGTGCGCGAGATCGTACGGTTGCTCGTGGCGGAGCACCGCGCCCCACACGTTCTCACACGCGGCCATGGCGGTCGGCTGATCGGCCCGGTCCGGGTCGATCCCGAGCATCATGACGCTGCCGACGTCGGCGACGAAGCGCTGATGATGGCGAGCGACGCGCCGGTCTGGGTCTCGCGCGATCGTGCCGCCGGCGCGCGCGCCGCGGCCAAAGCGGGAGCCGACGTCATCGTCATGGACGACGGCCACCAGAATCCGAGCGTGCGCAAGACCCTGTCGCTCATCGTCGTCGACGGCGAGACCCGCGACGACGAATGGCCGTTCGGCGATGGCGCGGTGTTTCCTGCCGGTCCCATGCGCGAGCCCCTCGCCGCCGGCCTCGCCCGCGCCGACGCGGTGGTCGTGCTGCTGCCGGCCGACCTCGAAGCCCCCGAGCCGGATCTGCTCGCCCTGTTCGGCGACAAGCCGACCCTCGTCGCCCACCTGCGGCCGAGCGCCCCGCCGCCGCCCGGCCCGCAACTGGCGTTCGCCGGCATCGGCAAGCCCTGGAAGATGGAGCGCGCCCTGCTGGCCGCCGGCTGCGACCTCGCCGACTTCGCACCTCTACCGGATCACGCGCCGATCACCGAAACGACGCTGGCGTTCCTGGCGAAACGAGCCGCCGCTCTCGGGGCGGGCTTGCTGACCAGCGAGAAGGATTGGGTGCGGCTCGATGCGACATGGCGAGAACGAATAGTGACTTGGCCGGTAAGGGCGCGGTTTGACGACGAATCGGTGATATCCCGGCTCGTCGGCCACGAGGGATGAAATCGACAATGTCTGTCTCGGCCAAGTCTGTTTCGGCCAACGGCGCCGCCGAACTTGCTGATTTTCAATGAGCTGGCGTGTATGAGACGAGAACGGAGGTTTCGCGTTTCGTTCGAACGTTCTCACCATTATACTGCTCGGTAACCATCTTCACCCAAGATTTTATGGATGGAACGTAGTATACGGCTCGATAATTTATGCCCGTCACCGTTTCGGAACGCGCTTGTTGAGCGTGCGAGATGCTGGTTCCTTCCGACGGCGAGGCGGCGGATGCGCTCACCGCCGTCGCGGGGATTGAAAGTTGAGCGGTCAGTTGGCCGTTCGATTCGATTTTGAGTGCGTGAAAGGTTCCTGCTGGGACAACCACGTCTTCCCAACCGACGACCTTACAGGTCCGGGTGATGTGCGCCGAAGTCTGTGTGCCCTGATGGCGGGGGTCTACGAAATCCTCCTGCCAAGTCTCCCCGACTTTCAGCGGAAATGCGAGTGGACGACTGGTGGCCACGGATTGACCATCGAGCATTCGCCGATCGCTGAGGTCGAGGCCCATCAGGTGATCCTCGAAATCTCCAGGCGCCCCGTCGAGCTTGACGCCCATGACAAGGCTGTCGGAACCGACACGCTCGATCCTCCCAACGATTCGCACATGCGAAAAGCCGTCTTTGCCCGTTTCTATGCTCCGGTCGAGGACCCAGGTGTCACCAGGCACGAACGTAGGCGCTGGCAAGATATCAGGGTCGGCCGCCCAGGCGGCGTCGGAAAGCGAACAGAGCTGCGCGCCTACGAGAAAAATCGCGGCGCACGCTACTGAAAACCTCATTGGTGCACCCCAACCACGCTGTGCAGATCACCTAGTCGCGCACCGAACGCAAATCAATCTCCAGGCGCTCTTCCGCCACCGACTGCGCCGCATCGGGAGCTCGGGATCGGCCACGGCTTACGATGCGAATTTGAGACCTCACGCCCCGGCTAGCTTCGCATACTTCCACGCCGTTTCGACCAGGCCCGGCACCCGCGCCGCCTGCTCGGCGGCCTGGGGGCTGTTGGCGGTGCCGTCGCGGACGCGGCCGACGATGCCTTGCAGGATGCCGGCCAGGCGGAAGGCGTTGTAGGAGAAGTACCAGTTGAGATTGGGAAGCCCCGGGCGTCCGGTCAGGCGGCAGTATTCGTCGACATATTCCTCCATGGTCGGCAGGCCCTGTTCCTTCAGGTCGGGGATGGCCGACATCGGACCGTTGACCCACTGCATCAGCACATAGGTGAAGTCGGCGAGTGGGTTGCCCAGGGTGCAGAGCTCCCAGTCCAGCACCGCGACGACGCGGGACTCGGTAGGATGCATGATCATGTTGTCGAGACGATAGTCGGCGTGGACGATGGTGGTCTGGTCGTCGTCGGGCGCCGACCGCGGCAGCCACTCGATCAGGCGCTCCATGTCCGGTATGAGCTCGGTTTCCGAGGCCTTGTACTGCTTGGTCCAGCGCGAGATCTGGCGCAGCATGTAGTTGCCGGGACGGCCGTAGTCGTCGAGGCCGACGGCGTGGTAGTCGGTGTTGTGCAGATCGGCGAGGGTCTTCAGCGCCGCCATGTGGATGGCGTGACGCTCGGCTGGCGCATACGCGGGCAGCGACTGGTCCCACAGCACCCGGCCCTCGACCTTCTCCATCACGTAGAACATCGTGCCCAGGACGTCGTCGTCAGTGCACAGACCATAGGGTCGGGCCACCGGGAAACCCGTGGGATGCAGGGCGGAGATCACCCGGTACTCGCGGTCGACGGCGTGGGCGGAGGGCAGCAGCTTGCCCGGCGGCTTGCGACGCAGCACATACCTTTGGCCGGGCGTGGTCAGTTCATAGGTCGGGTTGGACTGGCCGCCCTTGAACTGGTTGACGGTGAGCGGGCCGGCATAGTCCTCGACGTTGGCGATCATCCATTCGGCCAGGCGCCCTTCGTCGAACCGCGTACGCTCATCGACGGGCTTCACGCCGGTGTTCTGGGCTTCGCGGATCTGTTCGGCGGTGAGGGCGTCGTCGGCCATGGTTTCCTCCATCGGTCTCGTGACTTCACTCTAGCGAGCGCAAGCGGGCAGCCAAACAAGAAAAGGTTCACCACCAAGGCACGAAGGACACGAAGAAAAAGAAAAAGGACGGCGGAGCCGTCGACATGCGTGGATCGGCGGATGAATGCGCCTTCGGCGCGGGCGCGAAATCTGCCTTTGTGCTCCTTCGTGTCCTTCGTGCCTTTGTGGTGAACCTTTCTTTCATCACCCCAGCGCCCGCCAGGCGATGTCGCGTCGGTGGAAGCCGCCGGGGAAGTCGATGCGGTCAATGGCGGCGTAGGCGCGCTCGCGCGCCTGGCGTACGGTGGGCGCGCGGGCGCAGACGTTGAGTACGCGACCGCCGCTTGACAGCAGAGCCCCATCCGCGCCGCGCGTCACACCGGCGTGGAAGATCACGACATCATCGCCGAAATCCGCCTCGGCCCCCGTAATGACCGAGCCGGTCCGCGGTGCGTCGGGGTAGCCGTCCGCAGCCAGGACCACGCAGACTGCCGCTTCGTCGCGCCACGTCGGTTGCGGCAGATCGGCCAGCCCGCCGCATGCACATGCGAGGAGGTAGGGGACAATATCGCTTTCCAGCCGCAGCATCAGAACCTGGCACTCGGGGTCGCCAAAACGGACGTTGAATTCCACGAGCTCGGGACCCTCGGCGGTGACCATGATCTCGCAGAACAGGGCGCCGCGGTATGGGGCGCCTTCCGCGGCGATGGCCCTGAACGCCGGTTCGATCAGACGCAGGCGCGCGGCCTCCATCGTGGCCGCCGACAGGATCGGCGCGGGGGCGTAAGCTCCCATGCCGCCGGTGTTGGGGCCTTCGTCGCCGTCGAACGCCCGCTTGTGATCCTGCGCCCCGCCGAACAGGACACTAGCCTCGCCATCGCACAGGGCGAACAGCGACGCGATCTCCCCTTTCAGGAATTCCTCGATGACCACGCGCGCGCCGGCTTCGCCGAAACGCCCGCCGAGGGCATCGTCGACGGCGGCCTCGGCCTCGGCTCGGGTCGGCGCGATGACGACGCCCTTGCCCGCCGCCAGGCCGTCCGCCTTGATCACGTAGGGGGCGGTGAATCCGTCGAGAAACGCCTTGGCTGGCGCGGCCTCGTCAAACACGCCGAAGCGGCCGGTCGGCAGGCCGTGCCGTTCGGCGAAGGCCTTGGTGAAAGCCTTTGAAGACTCCAGCCGGCCGGCGGCCCGGGCCGGCCCGAAACAGGGGATGCCGGCTTCGGCGAGGGTGTCGGCCAATCCCGCCGCGATCGATGTCTCCGGCCCTATGACCACGAGGTCGGCGCGGATCTCCAGCGCGAGCGCGGTCTGGCCGGCGACGTCGTCGGCTTTTACCGCACGCACCTCTCCGAGCGTCGCCATGCCCGGATTGCCTGGGGCCGAGACGATGAGGTCTACAAGAGGAGACTGGGAGATCTTCCAGGCCAAGGCGTGCTCGCGCCCGCCAGAGCCGACAATTAGAACGTTCATGCACCCGGCAATGGCGTCATGGGAGCGGGATCGTCAAGGCACGGCGGCGTCAAGCCAGGGCTTTGGCCGGCATGGGCACGTATACGGTAAACCCGGTTCCCGAACCTTCGTCGCTCTCCACCACAAGACCGCCTCGATGGCGATTGGTGATGTGCTTGACGATGGCCAGGCCAAGGCCCGTCCCGGACATCTCGCCCGTCTTCTGGCCCTCGACGCGATAGAAGCGCTCGGTCAGTCTCGGCAGATTGGCGCGCCGAATTCCCGGTCCCGCATCGCGGACACGCAGGACCGCGTAGCGCATGTCGGCCGAATGGTCTGGTGTCAGCAGAGACAGGCGCCCCGAAAACTCGGTGGCCGGCGCGGTGGATGCGGCAAGATCGAGGCGAACGTCCACCGTGACCGCCACTACACCGCCTCTCGGGCTGTATTTCAGCGCATTCTCGACGAGGTTCTGGACCACTTGCAGGATCTGATCGCGGTCGCCGACGACAATGGCCTGGCCGATCTTGGGCAGGCGGGTGTCGAAGGTGACGCTACGCTCGTCGGCCAGCGGCCCGAGGGAGTCGAGAACATCGATGACCGCCAGCCCCAGATCGACCTCGCCGGCCGGCGGAATGTGTTCGCCGAGTTCAATGCGCGACAGGCTCATCAGATCGTCGATCAGGCGGCGCATTCGTTCGGCCTGAATATGCATGATGGCCAGGAATCGCTCCCGGGCCTGTTCGTCATCGCGCGCATGCCCCCGCAACGTCTCGATGAAACCCGACAATGACGCCAGCGGCGTGCGCAATTCGTGGCTGGCGTTGGCCAGAAAATCGGCTCGGGTGCGCTCGCTGCGCCGAAACTCCGTCTCGTCACGGAGAATGAGGACCGCCAGTCGCTCCTCACGGCGCTCCCCCGCGAGCGGCGCGGCGCGCGCCCGCCAGACCCGATCCTGAACGCCGCCCGACTCATACATCACATCGCCGGCCTTGGCGTCGAACAGCGCGTCGTCGACGATGCCCAGGACCTCGGGTGCGCGGATCGCCGTGGTCAGGGGTCCGGCCGGCCGGTGAATACGCAACAGCTCACGAGCGGCGGCGTTCGCGAAAACGTAGCGGCGGGCGTTCAGGTCGTCCTTGTCGCCGCCATCGACGAGCAGCACCGGATCGGCGAGCCGATCCAGTATCTCGCGAAACGGAGTCATGAGTTCCGCCGGCGGACGTGGCCGAACCGGCGGCGACGGTTGATGCGCCGGCGCACTCCGAACGTTCGTCAAGATATACCAGACCAAATGCAGACCGGCGATCAGCAATGCCGCCACCGCCGCGGCGAGCCAATGCGCCCCCGCGAACCACGCCAGCAGCAGAGGCGCGGCGACGCCCGCCAACGGCGCCACGATGGCGATTACCCGCCGACGGCCGGTGCGAGGGACGGTTGCTGGATCTGTCATGGACCTGGGCGAACTCGGCGAAGCAGCATGATCCTATCCCATTCGCGAGGTGTGTCCGGCGTGTGACAAATGACATCTTCAGTGGGTTCGCCTTGAAAGGCGCCCAATTGAGGACGTAATAGGCTGGCGGAATCGAATTTTGAAATCCGCCGCGAGTTGAGAGTCCTATTTTATGAAACGCACGATTCTCGCGGCGGCCGTGGCGACAGCGCCCCTTCTTCTGGCGTTGGCGAACGGCGCCCATGCCACCACCGACATCAGCACCACGACGTCCACCCCGGTGGCGACGGCGACCGCGAATGCTGGCGCGCCCGACAATATCGACATCGTTTCGGGCGGTTCGATCGCGCCGACGGTCGCGGGAGTCGCGGCGGCGACATTGAACAGCAACAACACGCTGACCTCCCAAGGGTCGATCAGCTTCAACGATCTGGACAACGTCATCGGCATCAAGGTCGAAGGCGGATACAGCGGCCTTCTCGACAACTCCGGGTCGATCACGATCTCCGAATCCTATGTGGCCCCGACAAACCCGTACACGGGGACCGCCTATGGCAATTGGGCTTCGGGCGGCAACCGTATCGGTATTCTGGTCACGGGACCAGGAAGCTTCGCGGGCAGTTTCTTCAACACCGGCGCGATCAGCGTCGTCGGAAACGGCTCTTACGGCATCCTCATGGACGCGCCGATCCTGGGGGATTTCCACAGCCTGGTGGTGACGCCGGCTGCGGGTTCGACGGCGGCGACGGTCGCCACCGGCTCAATCACCGTTACCGGCAACAACGTCGTCGGCCTCGACGTCACGCCCAACAGCGGCATCGGTGGAAATGCCTACATCACCACGATCACCGCCCGCGGGATCGGCGCCCAGGGCGCGGTCATCGACGGCAATGTCGGCGGTACGGTGAACATCTCCTCCTCCATCAACGCCTCCGGCTATCGCACCGTCACCCGGCCGACGACACCCTTTTACTCGACCCAGTACACGGCCGATCAGCTCGAGCAGGGCGGCGTGGCGGTCAGCGTCGGCGCCAGCATCGGCCATGGCCTGATCATCAGCGCGCCGCCACTTCCGCTGAGCACGACCAACCTCGACCAGGACAACAACGGCGTCCCGGACTTGATACAAGGCACCGGTGACATCGAGTCCGACGGCGCCGCGCCGGCGTTGCAGATCGGCTCGACGACCAAGAGCATCGATCTCGGCGAAGTCGGGACCGGGGCAAACGGCTATGGCCTGGTCATCCAGGGCGACGTCGTGGCGAACGGCGTCTACGACCCCCTGATCGCGCCGCTCCTGCCCAACGTGGTGCCGGCGACGGCGATTACGATCGGCGGCTTGGGCGGTGCGTCGACGATCCTCGACGGTGGTCTCCACAGCACCGGCTCGATCAGCGCGGTCGCCTACCAGGCGAGCGCAACGGCGATCCATCTGGGCGCGGGCGCGTTGGTGCCCGCGATCGTCAACGACGGCACGATCCTCGCCAACTCCACACAGGACAACTCGGCCACCACCCCGATAGCGGTGACGATCGGCAACGGACCGGGGCAGAGCGGCAACCTTCCGTCGACCATCACCATTCCCGCGCCCAAGCCCGTCACCGTCACCGGCATCCTGATCGACACCGGGGCCGATGTCACCAGCATCAGCAACAGCCGTTCGATCACCGCCAGTCTCAGCGGGACCGGCGGCGTGGGCGGCAACGCGACCGCCATCGAGGACTATTCGGGCACGCTCGCCAACGTCAGCAACACCGGCAACATCACCGCCGAGCTGAACCAGACCTTCATCACCACGCCGATGCCCGGGACGGTGACCGCGATCGACATGAGGTATGGGACGGGTCCCCAGACCATCACCCAGAGCATAGCGCCCAGCCTCGCCACCGCCGCGGCGTTCAACCTGACCACCGCCTATGCGGTCGGCGCCATCGTTTCGGAAGTCACCACCACGACAACGTCGGAGGGGGTGACCACCAACGCCAACAATGTCTATGTCGCGCTCGACGCGACGGTCGCCGGGGAGGATCCGGTCGGCAACCCCAGCCTGTGGAAGCTGCTCGGCACGAACACCCCGACCATCCTGGGGTCGGTCTATTTCGGCAACGGCGGCAGCACGCTCACCGTCAACGGCGGCACTCTGATCGGCACGGTCATCGATCTTGGCGCCGGGGTCAATACGGTGACGGTGAACGGCCCGCTGGCGACGACCCTGAACGGAGTCGTCGTCTCCGGCGCGAGCGCGACGGGGCCGATCACCGAGGACGGAGTCCCGATCGCAGGCACCAGCGTCATCGGTTACATCGAATCGGGGGGTACCCATAACCTGACGATGAACGTGATCAGCGGTCTGCTGAGCGACACCAACCCGTATACGATCGCGGCCAACAGCATCAACGTCGGCGCCAATGGCACGCTGCTCGTCGCCGCCGATCCCGCCAAGAATACCAACACCCTGTTCGTCACCACCGGCGCGTCGACCTTCGCGACCGGCGCCCAGGTCGGCCTCAATCTGTTGAGCGTTCAATACCAGCAGGTTGCGAAGTACGACATCGTCGAGACTACCGGGCAGGGAACGATCACCGCGGGCACGTTCGGCTCGGGCACGCTCAACAACGCTCCGTGGCTCTATACGGCGACGCCGTCGTTCGTGGCGTCGGATCCGAACAACGGCGGCGCCAGCGAGGTTCAGCTGACAGTCACCCGGCGCACGCCGCAACAGCTCGGCTTCAACGCCGCCGAAGGCGCGGCGCTCGACGCTGTCCTCGCCGCGATTCCCGCGAACAACAGCATCCAGCAGGCCGTGCTCGCCCAGACCACCGAAGCCGGCCTGAAGAGCGTCTATGATCAGCTCCTGCCCGATCAGGGCCAAGGCATCT
>Ga0302314_10000997_pt1 | contig 52742 bp, 50 predicted proteins | sample III_Palsa_N2_3_FD_200533 | JGI IMG/M metagenome (GOLD analysis project Ga0302314, IMG submission 200533) | Peat permafrost microbial communities from Stordalen Mire near Abisko, Sweden - III_Palsa_N2_3 | ecosystem: Environmental > Terrestrial > Soil > Palsa > Peat permafrost | place: Sweden... | reverse complement strand
AGAAGCGCTCGCCCACCGGGAAGAACAGCGACAGGGTGTTCATGAACAGGCCGATGTGCGGGCCGCCGGCTTCATGCCAGTCGACGATGCGGTCGGCCGGCAGCCTGAATTTGAGGTTGCGGCGCACCGGCAGCACGGCGGGGGCGGCGCTGCTCTTTTTGCTGTTGTGGGGCGTGCTCATGGTTCTGTTCTCCTTCCTGTTGCGACGCTTCGTGTGTACAACTGTCCACTTACGGAATGTAGACGAGTGTCCACATTAGTGTCAACATGGATTCACGCAGGACTTTCGCAAAGACGGTTCAACACTTTGAAATGAAAGACGATTCTGACAAGATTCCAGGCAAGGTGAGCGGCATGGGGCGTGGCGTAGGCGGCCGGCAGAAGCTGATCGAAGCGGCGCTGCATCTGGCTTCGTCCACGCACAGCCTGGCTTCACTGGGCCTGCGCGAGGTGACACGCTACGCGGGGCTGGCGCCGAATGCGTTCTATCGCCACTTCAGGAATTTCGACGAGCTGGGCCTGGCGGCGGTGGAGCTGCTCGGCGGGGAGTTACGGCGCGGCTTGCGCGAGCGGCGGCTGCGGCGGCGCGAGGGGCGCGGCGGCCCGGCGCAGATCACCGGCCGCGACGAGGTGATGCGGCTGGGCCGCGAGATCGTCAGCCAGTCGGTGGCCCTGGTGCTGGAGTTCGTGCGCGAGCATCGCGTGGCTTATATCGTCGGCATCCGCGAGCTGCACGGCAGCTCGCCGGTGATGCGCCAGGCGCTGCAACGTTTGATGGAGGAGTTCGCCGTCGACATGGCCGAGGACATGCAGACGGTGCTGCGCCTGCCGGGCCTGGATGCGGCGACGCTGCTGGAGATTTCGCGCCAGGTGATCCGGCAGATGAGCTTCTTCTCGATGGATTACCTGGAGCATCCCGAACAGCGCGAGGCGATCCGCGAGCAGGCGGAGCGTTTCATCATGCGGATGTTTGCGGGGGAGTTGGCGATGCAGGCGTCAGCACAGATGGCGGGGACTGCGAGCAAGGGTCGGCGCGGTGCGGGTGCGGGCGGTTGATGGGAAGCTAGTGGCGATCTAGGGCAGGCTGATTCCGCCAAGCTATGGCGGCCCATCTCCAGCTACGGGGAGCGCCTTTGGGTTACCGGGAGTGGGCCGAGAGCGGGCTTGCGGCGCTGGCGCAAGCGGATGCCGCGACGGCATCGCCGCGGCAATTCGCCCGGCGCGATCAGTGCAGGGTGTCGAGGCGTGCGCGCATCGCCCTGATCGCTGCGTGGCGCTGCCGCGCGCCATCGCGCTGTCGTTCGAGCATGGCGTGAATCTCCGGCGGCGTGTCCCAGTGGCTCACCGCATCGTCGAAGCGCAGGTCGGCCTCGCGCTCATCGCTCTCGACGCGGTCGAGGATCATGGCTTCGTTGCGCCCTTCGACCAGGGCGTTGAGATGCATGAAGGCGCGGTGGACGGTGCCGTCGAAGGTGCCCAGGCCCTTTGGATGGCCGCCCAGCTTGTGCACGGCGTCCTGCATTTCGTGCACCGCCTCGGTGAAGAAATGCGAATACTCCAGCAGCGATTGCTTCAGCTCGGCGTGATGCGCTTCCGAGGCAGCGGCGCGCAGGGCGCTTTCGCCGTTCCTGGATGTGACGATCAAGCGATTGAGCAGGGTGATGGTGTCCAAATCGTTCATGACATGCCCTCCTGACCAGACAGGTTACCCGTCCGGCGCATGCCAGAACTCCGCCACCTGAGGTTGCAACATGCGCAGCGGAGTGGCATGGCAGGGCGGCTCTCCCAGACTAGCGCAATGCGGCGGCGAGGGCCAGCGTTGCGCGCTCAAGCTCAGGTGGCGCCGGCGGCCATCCGCCGAAAGTCCAGAATTTGCAGGCTTTCCATGGCCTTCTGCTGCCCGCGCGCTGCGCGTGCGCGTCGAAGGCCGGCTGCTGTTCAGTGGCAGCCCGCAGAACCTTGCGGGTCAATTCGGTGGCATTATTGATGGAGTTTTGGCGGAACAATATATTGACGAGTCAGGCGAATGGTGAGCCGCGCAGGTGCAGCAGAGTTCTGTTGCAATTGATCCGTTCAACAGGCGTCAGGCCGCAGAAGCAACATCCCTTTTGCCATGACTGCACATCGGAGGTCAGATGAAACGAGTCACTGGCATCGGCGGCATCTTCTTCAAGGCCAAGGATGCTCCATCGCTGCGAGCCTGGTACAAGCGGCACCTGGGAATCGATGTCCAGGTCTGGGGCGGAGCCGCGTTCAGCTGGACCGACGCCGAGGGCAAACCGTTTGCGGGCACCACTGCGTGGTCCATCGGTTCGCAGGAAGGCGATCAGTTTGCGCCGAGCTCCGCTTCCTTCATGGTCAATTACCGGGTGGACGACCTCCATGCCCTGGTCAAGGCTTTAAAGGACGAAGGCTGCAATGTGCTCGAGAAGATCGACGAATCCGAGTATGGGAAGTTTGGCTGGGTCATCGATCCGGAGGGAAACAAGGTCGAGCTGTGGGAGCCGCCTCAAGGCCAATGAGCAGGCTCGTCACTCATGGCGGTGAACTGGTGGAAGATCGTCCCGCATGAACGGACATAGCGAAGACCGGGTGATGATCGGCGCGGAGGAAACCGCCCGGCGCAACCCGATGCGGCCGCCGGACACCTTGCCGCGCAACTTCGGGGCCGCGCTGGCGGTGTTCTGGAGGCATCCCAGCCCGCAGCTGATCAGTGCCTTCATCCTGGCTTTCGGTATCTGGCGCGCGGCCATGGCGCCATTCGGGTGGAAGGATGCGGTGGTGGCGCTGGCGGTCATCGCCTACTTTCCGTTCAACGAGTGGCTGATTCACGTCCACATGCTGCATTACAGGCCGCGCCGGGTGTTCGGCCGCACGATCGACTTCTACCTGCCGGTGACGCACCGCCGTCATCACGCCGATCCCTGGAACCTGCGCTGGGTGTTCATCCCGCGGCATGTGCATGCGCTGACGCTACCCGCCGTGGCCTTGCTGTTGTGGGCGCTGTGGCCCTGGAAGGCGCTGGTCCTCAGCGGCGAAGCGACCTATCTGCTGCTGGGCCTGCATTACGAGTGGGTGCACTACCTGGCGCATATTCCCTGGTGTCCGGACATCGGCCACTATCAGAGGCGGGTGCGCGAGCACCGGTATCATCACTTCCGCAACGAGAACTACTGGTGGGGCGTATCGATGGGTAGCGGCGATCGCTTCTTCCATACGGCGCCGGCGGTGGAAGACATTGGCCGCTCCGGCACCACCAGCACGCTGGGGCTGGGCGAGCAGCGCGGCGCGGGCACTACGCGCGGGGCGGCTGAAAAGTGAACGCTTAGCGCCGCGGGTGCTGAGCGGATTACGCTGCTGCTTGTCTGGCGGCCCAGCGGCGATACTGGCGCGTGCGGAGCTTGACCCTGATCTGCTGACGAATCAGCGTCCAGATGGGTGAAATCTCCGGCTTCGGCCGGCGGCCCTGGCTGAGCCGGATCAACTGGGCCTTCACCATGGCCATGACCGCCGCGGCGCCCACGACCTTGTTCTTGAAATTGACGGGGCGCAGCACCGGCGAGAGCTCGGCGCCGCTTTGCCATTGCCGCGGAAGCCCCGGCTCGATCGCCAGGGCCGTCGCAATTCCGGCCATGGCGATGCCGCTGCCGACGACCAGTTCAGCGACCGCACGCCGGCGAATGCCGCCGGTCACCATCAAGGGCACGCGCGCCACCTGCGCGATGTCCTTGGCGAATTCCAGGAAGTAAGCTTCCCTGGCCAGGGTGCGGCCGTCCCGCGCTTCTCCCTGCATGGCCGGCGCCTCGTAACTGCCGCCGGATAGCTCGATCAGGTCCAGGCCGAGACCATTGAGCATCTGCACCACACTGGAGGCATCCTCGGCACTGAAGCCGCCTCTCTGAAAATCCGCCGAATTCAGTTTGACGGCCACGGCGAAGCCGGGCGAAACGGCCGCCCGCACGGCCTTCACGATCTCGATCAGCAGGCGCGCGCGGTTTTCGATGGAGCCGCCCCATTGATCCTGGCGCTTGTTCGAGATGGGAGAGAGGAACTGACTCAGCAGATAGCCGTGGGCGGCATGGATCTCCACGCCGGTGAAGTTGCTTTGTTCCGCCAGTTGGGCCGTCCTCACGAAGCGGCGCTGCACTTCGGCAATATCGCTCTCGGTCATTTCCTTGGGGACCGAAAAATTCTTGGAGAACCCGCCCAGGTCCAGCGCCACTGCCGACGGCGCCAAGGTCTGCTGCCCGAGTGCGGCGAGCATTTGCCTGCCGGGGTGATTGATCTGCATCCACACCTGCGCGCCATGGGAGCGCGCGGCCTGTGCCCAGCGTTTGAATTTTTCGAGATGGCTGTCGTTTTCCAGAACGACCCCGCCGGGACCGGTCATGGCCCGGCCGTCCACCATGACGTTGCCGGTCAGGATCAGTCCGGCCTGGCCCTCGGCCCAGCTCCGATACAGGCGGATCAGCGCTGCGGACGGCGCCTGGTCCGCATCCGCCATGTTTTCTTCCATCGAGGCCTTGGCCAGGCGATTGGCGATGATGGCGCCGTTGGGTAGGGTGAGAGGGGCGAACAGCGTCATCTGGGGCTCCACGGCTGGAATCTTCAAATGCTATCCTTAAAGTTAACTTTAATGTCAAGCACGCGGAAGGCCGAACCATGAAGATCGGCGAGTTGGCGGAACGTACCGGGCTTGCGCCCTCGAAAATCCGTTTCTACGAGGCGCAGGGGCTGATCTCCCAGGTGAAGCGCCAGGCCAATGGCTACCGCGAATATCCGCAGCAAGCCGCTAAGGTGCTCGAGATCATCATCACGGCACAGGCCGGCGGCTTTTCCCTGGACCAGATACGCCATCTGCTGCCGCTATCCGGCATGGAGAAGTGGAACAAGGAGGAGTTGCTCGCCACCCTGAAGCACAAGGTTGCCGAGATTGAACTGCTGCAAAAGCGCTTGCGGCAGAACAAGGCCAGGCTGCTCGAAGTGATCAGGCAGACGGAAAAATCGGGCCTGCCTTGTGCGGAAAACGCGGAGCAGGTGATGAAGAAGCTGACGCCGCTGGTGCGTCAGCGCGCCGCCTCACGCCGCTGACGGGGCGTTGAAGCCGGCAGCTACTTCGCCCGCTTTGGCTTTGCCTTGCGGCCGGATGTATTGAGGGCGATCGCGGCGCGGATCAGCGTCTTGAACGCGGCCGCGTCGACCTGCTCTCCCTCATGGATGTCGATGGCGCGCCGGGTATTGCCGTCGAGGCTGGAGTTGAAGAGTTTGGCTGGGTCTTTCAGCGAGGCGCCCTTGGCGAAGGTCAGCTTCACGATGGCCTTGTAGGATTCGCCGGTGCAGATGATGCCGTCGTGCGACCACACCGGAGTGCCCATCCACTTCCACTCCTCCAGGACGTCCGGATCCGCTTCCTTGATGAGCCGGCGCATCCGGCTCAGGGTCTCTCCGCGCCAGTCGCCGAGATCGGCAATTCTGTTGTCGATCAGCGCGAATGCTGGCTGGCCCCCGGCCGAACCTGACTTTTTCATGTTCTCCTCCTGAAGCTTCCAGACTGTTGCGGATTTTGGGGCAGACCTTTCCCTACGCTCCGGGGTTTAGAGGCCAAAGCGCTTCGTATATTCGGCGTACAGGCGCGGCCAACCGAATTTCATCGCTTCGCCGCCGACGATGCGCCCAATGGGATCATCGGCAACGAGCCGATCGAGCACGTCGAGGCAGATATGCCAGCCGGCCGCACCCATCGCGATGAAGCCGCGATCGATGTTGTGCCACAGGGTGAGGCGCGTGCCGCCGCCGTACGATTCCAGTTGCCAGCGCAGATCGTTGTCGCCCCAGCGGTATTCGAGCAGGTGCGGCGCCTCGGCGCGCGTCACCCGCGTCTCCGAGATCTGCGGTGTCGGCATTCCGACCGTGGAAAGCGTGACGGGGCCGACGGCGGCGAGGTTGCGATCGGCATCGAACGGCGCCCATTCGCGCAGGTTGGCGGGATCGGTCAGGGCTTTCCAGACTTTCTCCGGGGAATGGCGTAGTTCGCGGACGACAATGAGCGTCCACTTTTCGCCTTCCTTGTGGATTTCGGCGGCGGCGGCGGAGCCCGGCAGGTATGCGTCGCGCTTGCTCATCGCTTCTTATCCTTGCGGCGTGGGGGAGGATCCATCTGGTCGAGATGGCGTTCGAGTGCATCGACGCGGGCCGACCAGTAGCGGCGGAACGGAGTCAGCCAGGCGTCGATCTCCATCAGCGGCTCCGGCTTGATCCGGTACAGGCGCCGCTGCGCGTCAATGCGCGCTTCCACGAAGCCGGCTTCCCGCAGCACCCGCAGGTGCTTTGAAACCGAGGGTTGCGACAGGTTCAGCTGTTCCTCGATATCGCCTACGGACCGCTCCGAGGATGCGAGCAGGCTGAGGATAGCGCGACGGCTTGGCTCGGCGATGATGGCAAAGTTTGATTCCATGATGAGTATATAACTAGTAAAGTATATTAGTGTCAAGGCATGTACATGCTCCTGGCGAGAATTCTGCGGTGGAGCAGCAGGTAGGCGACGGGCAGGACGATCATCGACAGCAGCGGCGCGGTGATCATGCCGCCGACCATCGGCGCGGCGATGCGCCGCATGACCTCGGAGCCGGTGCCGCCGCCGAACATGATCGGCAGCAGGCCGGCGACGATCACCGCCACGGTCATCGCCTTGGGCCGCACCCGCAGCACCGCGCCTTCCGCGATTGCTGCGATCAGGTCGCTTTCCGAGTTGAAACGACCTTGCTCCTGGCGCTTGCGGATGGCGTTGTCGAGGTAGATCAGCATCACTACTCCGAATTCCGCCGCCACGCCGGCCAGGGCGATGAATCCGACCGCCGTGGCGATGGAGAAGTTGTACTCCAGCAGATACAGCAGCCACAGGCCGCCGACCAGGGCAAACGGAAGCGTGCCCATGATCAGCGCCGCCGTGCCGAAGCTGCGGAAGGTGAGGTACAGCAGTACGAAGATGATGGCCAGGGTGAACGGAATCACCAGCTCCAGTTTTTTGGCTGCACGCTCCAGGTATTCGAACTGCCCGGACCAGGCGATGGAATAACCCGGCGGCAGTTCCACCCGGTCGTGCACTGCCTTCTGCGCATCGCGGACGTAGGAGCCCAGATCACGGCCGGAGATATCGACGTAGACCCAGCCGTTGAGTCGCGCGTTTTCGCTGCGCAGCTGCGGCGGCCCGTCGGTGACGACGAGGTCCGATACGGCACCCAGGGTGGTGGTGGCGCCGCCCGCGGTGACGATGGGCAGGGTGCGCAGCTTGTCCACCGAATCGCGCAGTTCGCGCGGATAGCGGACGTTGATCGGAAAGCGCTGCAAGCCTTCCACCGTCTCGCCGATGTCCTCGCCGCCGATGGCCAGGGCCACCGCCTGCTGCACGTCGGCCAGGCTCAGGCCGAAGCGGGCTGCCCGCAGCCGGTCGATATGCACTTCGATGTAGCGGCCGCCCTCCACCCGCTCGGCGTAGGCGGAGCGGGTGCCCGGCACGGTCTTCAGCACGGCTTCGACCTGTTCGCCGATGTGCTCGATGACTTTCAGGTCCGGCCCGGCGATCTTCACGCCGACCGGGCTCTTGATGCCGGTGGAGAGCATGTCGATGCGGTTGCGGATGGGCTGGACCCAGAGATTGGACAAGCCGGGAATGTTGAGGGCGGCGTTCATCTTGTCGATCAGTTCTTCCTGGCTTAAATGGCTGGGCCATTCGGACTGCGGCTTGAACTGGATGGTGGTCTCGAACATCTCCTGGCCGGCCGGGTCGGTGGCGCTTTCGGCGCGTCCGGCCTTGCCGAATACCCGCTTCACTTCCGGAAACTGCATCAGGATCTTGTCGGTCTGCTGCAGCAGCTGGGTCGCCTTGTCCGCGGACAGGCCGGGCAGCGCCGAGGGCATGTACAGCAGGTCGCCCTCGACCAGGGGCGGCATGAATTCGCTGCCGAGCCTGGCGATGGGGATCGCGGTGAGGAGGAGCAGCAGTCCCGCCGCGGCCAGCGTGACCCAGGGATGGCGCAGTACCGTGTCGAGCAGTGGCCGATAGAGGGCGATCAGCATGCGGTTGACCGGATTGCTGCGCTCGTCCGGGATGTGGCCGCGAATGAAGTAGAACATCAGCACCGGGATCAGCGTCACCGACAGGCCGGCCGCCGCCGCCATCGAGTAGGTCTTGGTGAAGGCCAGCGGCCCGAACAGCTTGCCTTCCTGCGCTTCCAGGGTGAATACCGGCAGGAAGCTCAGGGTAATGATGAGCAGGCTGAAGAACAGGGCGGGGCCGACTTCGGCCGCCGCCGCGCCGATGATGCTCAGCTGCTCGCCGGAGCTTGGCTTGCGCCCCGGGTTGGCGTGGTTCCAGGCTTCGACGTGCTTGTGCGCGTTCTCGATCATCACCACGGCGGCGTCGACCATGGCGCCGATGGCGATGGCGATGCCGCCCAGCGACATGATGTTGGCGTTGACGCCTTGCCAGTTCATCACGGAGAAAGCCGCCAGCACGCCCAGCGGCAGGCTGACGATGGCGACGAAGGCGGAGCGCAGGTGGAACAGGAACAGGGCGCAGACCAGGGTGACGACGATGAACTCCTCGATCAGCCGGTCGCGCAGGGTTTTCACCGACTGGTGGATCAGCTCGGAGCGGTCGTAGGTGGGGACGATCTCGACGCCCTTGGGCAGCCCCTGTTGCAGGGCGGCGAGCTTGGCCTTGACCGCGGTGATGGTTTCGAGCGCATTCTTGCCGGCGCGCATGACGATGACGCCACCGACCGTTTCGCCCTTGCCGTCCAGCTCGGCAATACCGCGGCGGATCTCCGGGCCGATCTGGATGCGCGCCACGTCGCCCAGCAGCACCGGCGTGCCGCCGGCGCCCAGGCCCACCGGCACGGCGCGGAAGTCGTCCAGGCCCTTGAGGTAGCCGGTGGCCCGCACTGCGTATTCGGCTTCGCCCAGTTCCAGCACGGAGCCGCCGGTTTCGTTGTTGGAATCCTTCAGTGCCTGTACGACACGGTTGATGGGGATGCCCAGCGCCCGCATCCGGTCCGGATCGAGCACCACCTGGTATTGCTTGACCAGGCCGCCGACGCTGGCAACCTCTGCCACGTCGGGGACGCTTTTCAGTTCGTACTTGAGGAACCAGTCCTGCAGGGCGCGCAGCTGCGAGATGTCGTAGTGGCCGCTGTGGTCGACCAGGGCGTATTCGTAGATCCAGCCGACGCCGGTGCCGTCCGGTCCCAGCGTCGGTTTCGCGGTGGCCGGCAGGCGGGCGGTGACCTGGTTGAGGTATTCGAGGACGCGCGAGCGCGCCCAGTACAGGTCGGTCTTGTCGTCGAAGATGATGTAGACGTAGGAGTCGCCGAAGAAGGAATAGCCGCGGACCACGCGCGCGCCCGGCACCGACAGCATGGTGGTGGTGAGCGGGTAGGTCACCTGGTCCTCGACCACCTGCGGCGCCTGGCCGGGGAACTCGGTGCGGATGATGACCTGCGTATCCGACAGGTCGGGAATGGCGTCGAGTGGGGTGCTGAGGGTGGCATGCACGCCCCAGACGCTGAGCAGCGCGGTGGCCATCAGTACCAGGAAGCGGTTGTGGATGGACCAATGGATCAGGCGGGCGATCATGTCAGTGGCTCTCCGCCGATGGCGCCGGCATCAGCATGGGATCGGTGACCTGGCTCTGATCCTGGCCTTGGCCTGGGCCGGGACCGGTGAGATTGTCGAAGGCACCGCGCAGGCTGGCTTCGGAGTCGATCAGGAACTGGCCGGATGCGACGACCTGCTGGCCCGGCATCAGGCCCTCGACGATTTCGGACTTGCCGGCGTACTCGGCGCCGACCCGCACCAGGGCCGGATGGAAGTGGCTGGCGTCGTCGGCGACGATCACCACGCTGCGCTGGCCGGTTTTGATGACGGCCTCGGTCGGTATCATCAGGGCCTGTTCTTTCGCCGCGCCCTGCAGATGCACCGAGGCAAACATGCCGGGGCGCAGGCGTCTGTCGTGGTTCTGCACCACCACGCGCAGCTTGAGGGTGCGCGTGGCCGTGCTCAGCTCGGGGTAGACATAGTCGACCTGGCCGTCGAAGCGCTCGCCCGGCAGCGCCGGCACCTCGGCCTGAACGTGGTCGCCGGCCTTGATCCAGGCGGCTTGCGTTTCGGGCACCTCGGCGTTGATCCAAACACTGCCGAGGTCGGCAAGCTGGAACAGCATCATGCCCGGTTGCACTTCCGCACCCTGCCGCACGCCCAGATCCATGACGTAGCCATCGGCCGGAGCGTAGTAGTCGACCCGGCGCTCGGTCTGCCGGGTCTTCTCGACGTGGGCGATCTGCCCCTCCGACAGGCCGAACAATGCCAGCCGCTCCCGTGCTGCACGAACCAGGTTGTGATCACCCGAGCCCAGCGCGATCAGGAATTCCTGCTGCGCCGCCAGAAGGTCGGGCGAATAGACGGCGGCGAGCAGTTGTCCGCGCTGCACCGGGTCGCCTACTGCACGCACCGCGAGCTGCTCGACCCAGCCCGACGCACGTACCTCAACCGCCTGGATGCGGCGCTCGTCCACCGCGACCAGGCCGACCGTGTCGACCACGCGGGCGAATTGCCCTTGTTCCACCGGAGCCAGCCGCACCCCCAGGTTTTGCACGACGCGAGGGTCGATATCCACGGCTCCGGCGGCGGACGCAGTGCCGCCCGTTTCTTCACCGGCGGTCCTGGCCACCAGTTGCATGTCCATGAACGGTGATTTGCCGGGATGGTCGAAGTGCTGGTTCGGGAACATCGGGTCGTACCAGTACAGCGCCTTTGGTTCGGAACTCGAAGGTCCGGACTGTGCCGGCGCCGATGCTGCTTGCCCGGAGCCGCCATGTTTGCTGTGGGCGATCCACAGGCCGACCAGTGCTATTCCAACCAGGAGCAGAAAGTAGGACGCGAATTTGAAGATCGGGCGGTTCACTGGGTATCCCCTGGTGCGGCGAAGTATTGGAGGCGGACCTGGGCGCGGGCGGCATCGACCGCCAAGGCCAGGCGTTGCAGCTGTGTGTCGAGCAGGCTGCGCCGGGCCATGAGAACAGCGTCGAAGGTGCCGCGACCAGCGGCATAGGCGGCCTGGGCGGCGGCGACACGCCGCTGGGCGTCGGGGATGATGTCGCTGTCGAAGGTGGCGGTGCGTTCGAGGTCGTGATGCCAGTCGATGTAGTCCTCGGCGGCCTGGGCGTGCAGTTCACGCAGGGCGTCTGCTTTGCGATCTTCGGCGGCATCGGACTGGCGCAGCGCGGCGGCGAGATCGCGGTCCTGGCGGTTGGCGGTGAAGAACGGCAGGTCCAGGGATACCTGGACGCCGGCGAAATCGGCGTAGTCGGGCCGGTAGCCGAAGTAGCCTTCGACCGAGAAGTCCGACTTGTAGGCCTGGCGCGCCAGCTTCACGTCCGTATTGGATGCTTCGATCTGCTTCTGCAGGCCGGCGACGAACGGGTGATGCTCCACTTGCTCGGCGAGCCGGGAATAATCGGCGGGCGGCGGCAGCGACGTCAGGTCGGCGAGCAGCGGGCGCCGGGCTTCGTCACCGATCCAGCGCGACAGGCTGGCGCGCATGCGTTCGACGTGGTGCCGCCAGTCCTGCTCCTTGTCGTCGATCAGGCCGGCTTCGACTTTGGCGGCGAACCAGTCGGCCTGTGCGGCGCGGCCGTTGCGATAGTTGCTTTCCAGGGCCTGCACCTGCAAGGCCGATTCGCCGGACAGTTGATGGGTGAGCGCCAGGGCCTGCTCGCTTTCGTAGACGTCGAGCCAGGCCAGGGAAGTGTCGCGGCTGATGGCGCGGCGATCGGTGTCCAGGCCCAGACGATCCATCGCCGCTTCCAGGCGTTTGCGCTCGCCCTTGAGCCGGCGCTTGTCGCCGCGCGGGAAGTCCTGGCTGATGCCGACGGTGAACATGGTGAAGTTGTCGTCGCGGACGCTGAAGGCTTCACCGCGATCGACCGGGAGATCCTTGAGGCCGGCGCTGAGCTTCGGGTCGGGCAGCTGCGCGGCGGATACGGCCTGCTGTTCCTCGGCGTCGATCGACGCCTGGCGTCCGCTCAGGATCGGCTGGTCGGTCAGCGCGAGTTTTACCGCGTCGTCAATGGCTAGTGGAGCGCCGGAGGCGGTCGCGCCGATGTCGAAGGGATGCTCATGCGCGGAGGGTGAGGCAGCAGAGCTCGATTGCTCGGCAAGGGCAAGGGATGTGGCGCACAACAGTGCGGTTGCGACCGTAAGGCGCGCAATTCTAAATTCAAGCATGAAAATTTCCCCAATCAGGCAGGCGGCGGAGGCTGGTACAGCCGGCCCGAACGCATCGGGCCGGCTGCATCAAGGGCGAGCCTCAGCAGGGCTTGTCGCAGCTACGGAGATCCGAACGCCCGTTGCCGGCGGCGGCCAGCAGGTGCGGTCCGAAGTTCGCCGGGTCTTTCACCGCCAGGATGGCGGTGCTCGAACCGAGGCCCGGTGCCATATAGCGGGACGGAACATCGGCGGCGGCCAGGTGGGGACCGAAATGGGACGGGTCTTTGATCGCGGCGATGGATGGGCCTGAGCCGGGTACCGGCGCCTGATAGGTGGATGGCAGATTGGCCGCGGGCAGGTGCGGCCCGAACTGCGCGGGGTCCTTGACCGCCATGATTGCGGCGAAGCTGCCCGGCTGGGGTTGATTGCTATTGGCATGGACGGCGACGGCAACAAGGGAGCTGATGCTGACGACAGCGGCGAACAGGGTGTGCCGCACGGAATGATGCTGGGACATGATAAGTACCTCTGAAGATTCGATGGTCTGGATTGGCCCTGAGGGGCCGAGTGCAGATGCAGCAGTGCAGGCAGCTCCGCTCGGGAGCCGCATGACCATCGACTTACAGGCGCAGGCGCGCCGTCTGGAGGTACAGCGGACGAACCCGGTGCCGGCTGGCGCCCAGGTGTGGTGAGAGGAATCGCTTGCCGCCGGCATCGAAGGACACCGGCAGCAGATGCGATTCCACCGCGGCGATAGGCGGGAGATCGATCGGGTAGATGGGGGCGTGGTGATTGCCGTAGGCCGTCGCCGCTGCGTGAGCCAGCGGGGCGTCGGCGGATGCAAGCTGGTCGCAGCAGGGATGGCCGTGGGACGCTGCGGGCGGGCAATGGTCGGGGCCTTCGCCGGGACAGCAGCAGGCGGCGAGCGCGGCGCCCGGCATCATCTCGCAGGCGAACGCGGTCCTGGCCTGAGCCGAAAGGCTCAGCAGGATCATGATCGCCGCGATGAATTGCCGGATGCGCATGGAATCTAGAATACTCGTCTCGTTGTCACGTCAACAAAATACGGTGGGCTCAGCCACGGGGAAGTATCTTGAACCTTTCCGGTTGAAATATCCGTGTCCGGTCATTCACCCGATATGTCCGATCGTCCCGCGGGATTGGCCTGCTTTGGCCAATCCGGAGTGCAGTTTAATCCCTGGAGCAGGGTCCAGAGTCAAGCTGTCATTGGTTGAGGCGGACGCAACGGCTGGCGCCGGCCTTCCTGTTGGGGGCGGCGGCTGGATGGAGTACAGTCTTTACGGGTCAATAACAAAAAACATCCGCGGCAGGGCGGGGCGCATCCGGCGCTCCGGCGCGGGTGATACGCAGGGGGAGAGTTTCATGTCGAATTCCTATCGTTTTGCCGCGCTGGCCGGTCTGGTTCTGTCCGGGCTGGCGGGGTGCGGCGGCAGCACGGTTCCGGCGGCCAGTCTGTCTGCCAATGCTGCAGCAGTGGCGACTGCCCAGTGCGGCGCGGGCTCGTCGCCGGAGACGGGATTGCAAGGCGAGGTGCCGCTGGCCGACCGGCAGAGCGGACGCAACCTGAAGGGCTACAGTTGCAACCTGACGATGGTGGGCCAGTATCAGGGCACAGGGGCGAGCGTGGTGAGCCCGTCCACCGATACCTGCGCTTATATGTCGACCAGCGGCACGCTGCTGGATCCGCTGCAGATCCTGGAGCCTTCGCCTGGGGCGCTGGTGGTGGATGTTTCCAACCCGGCCAAGCCGGTGCAATCGGCGAATCTCACCGGGCCTTCGATGCTGATCGGCACCTGGGAGTCGCTCAAGGTGAGCGAGCCGCGCAAGCTGCTGGGCGGCGTTGCGGTGGGGGCGCTGGTGGGGGCGGCGTTCTTCGATGTCTACGATATTTCCAACTGCGCGCACCCGGTGCAGACCAATGCGATTGGCGGCACCAGCCTGGAACTACCGGACAATGTGCTGGGCCACGAAGGCAACTGGTCGCCTGATGGCATGACGTACTGGGCGACCGGCACGGCCGCCGGCTCGATCACGGCGATCGACGTGAGCAATCCGAAGTCGCCGCAGATCGTGTACACCGGGCTGGAGGGCTTTCCCGCCAATCACGGGGTGGAATTCAGCGCTGATGGCAACACGCTTTATCTGGCTACTTGCCTGCCCGGCGGCGTACAGATTCTGGATATCAGCGACATCCAGAGCCGCAAGGCCTCGCCTTCGATTCGCCAGATCGGCTCGGTGACGTGGAACTCGCTCAGCTGCGGCCAGCATGCGCTGCCGGTGAGCTGGGGCGGCAAGCCTTACCTGATCGCGCCGGACGAGTTCGACTCCGAGGGTATCCATATCATCGACATCTCGGACCCGACGCAGCCGAAGATCGTCAAGCAGATCCAGTTGCAGATCCAGCTGTTGCAAAACGCCGACCTGCGCACGGCGGACACGGTGGGCGATGGCGCTTTCGGCTACGAGTCGCACTACTGCACGGTGGATACGCCGACCAATCCGACGGCGCTGGCTTGCGGGTATTTCCAGTCCGGCATCCGCGTGTTTAACGTGACTAATCCGCTGCAGCCGAGCGAGATCGCCTATTTCAATCCGCCGGCGCAGACCGGCAAGGGGCTGAGCCTGCAGCATTCGCTGCATGCCTGGATCGGCGGGCTGCTGCCGCCGATCTCGGACCTGTACACCTCCACCTCCGGCGTGAGCGTGGGCACCGGCACCATTGATCTGCGCTATGTCGGTGGCTTCGTCGCCGATCTGCCCGCCCTCCTCGCCAACGCAGGCAGCGGACCGGTATCGGGCAATCTGAGCGCGGACTGGTGCAGTTCGCCGCCGCGCTTTGTCGGCAATCAGCTGTGGGTCACGTGCATGGATAACGGTTTCATGGTGCTGCAGTTCACCAACGGCGCCTACCCGGTCCAGTGAGCGGCCGCCGTATTGCAGCGCTGGTCCTGGTGCTGTTGACTGGCGCGGGGCTGGGCGGGGGCTGTCAGCGGGTTGCGGCCGTGGCGCAGCCGGCTGCTGTCATCGCTGCGCCGGGGGCGGTGGATGTGGGCTTTGCGCAGTTCATGCGCGGGCATCACGATCAGGCGGTGGTGATGACGCAGATCCTGCTGGATCACGGCTCGACCAAACTGGCCGGGCTGGCGCGCTCGATCCAAGCGGCGCAGCTGATCGAGATCGGTGAAATGAAGGGCTGGCTGCTGCTGTGGGGCAAGCCGCTGCTGCCGGCCACTACGAGCATGGACTGGATGCTGCTTGGGCGCACGCCGCCGGATGCGACGCTGAACCGTTATCTGCTCGATTGCCGCTCGGCGGGCGGCATGCCGGGGTTGGCGACCAGCGATGAACTCAACACCTTACGCAAGCTCGATGGCGACGAGCGCGATCACCTGTTCCTGCAACTGATGATGCGTCATCACCAGGGGGCGCTGCCGATGGCGCACTTCGCTGCGGTCAATGCGGAGACGCCGGTGGTGCGCACGCTGGCGGCGCAGATCGAGGTGCAGCAGATGGAGGAGCTGGGGGCGATGGCGATGCTGGGGCGCGGGCACTGACGGGGCCAGGCTGATCGGTTTGTTTGGGTTGATGGGGGGGACTTCGGGGTTTCACAGCCCCTCTCCCGGCCCTTCGGGCCACCCTCTCCCGCGAGCGGGCGAGGGGACGGCTGGAGGCTGAATCAAAAATGCTCCGGAGTTTCGCGCAAGGCATGGCGGAATGCGCCGCGCTTATTCCGCCCTACTATGCTGATGCGGTGTTCATGAGCGTTTGCCTCGGGACGGCGAGGTTGAGGGCTTGCGGCGCACGCGGGCGGCGGGGCTCTTTGATGGGGGCGCAGTTGGGGTGGGCGCTTCTTCCGCCGTCTCGGCTCTTTGCCTGCTCTTCATTTCGTCGGCGAGTTTGCGCAGCAGTTTGGGGAGGCTCTCGCGCTCCTCCCCGGTCCAGTCGCTGAGCAGCTGATCGAGCAGGCGCCGCCGTGCTGCCGTGATCGATTGGATGGTGCGGGCGCCGGCGCTGGTGATCCGGGCTTCGCGGATGCGCAGGTCTTTTTTTCCCGGCTGACGGCCGACCAGGCCGAGTTCTTCGAGCCTGGCGATCTGGCGGCTCACGGTGGATGGATCGCGCCCTGCCTGCTCGGCCAGTTCGGCTACGCCGATGGAGGTGCTGGTGCTGATGCGGACCAGCAAGGGGAACAGGGCACGGTCCAGCGACACGCCGGCTTCGCGCAGCAGGACGTCGTCCTGGCGCGGGCTGTTCATGCAGCCGACGAGATCGATGAGGGCGGAGGCCAGTGCGTCCAGATTGCGTGTATTATACATGCTTTACTTGTACGGTATGCTTGTGTAGGATTGCATGTATCTTACATGCAATCAGGGGGCTTATGGATAACAGATCGACGGTTCTTCTGATCATGGGCAGCACCCGGGCCAGCCGGATCTGCCCGAAGATCGCGGAGTGGGTCGCGGAGATCGGCCGCTCCTGCAACGGGCATGTTTACGAGGTGGTCGATCTAGCGGATTGGCCTTTGCCGATGAACGACGAGCCGGGCATTCCCGCCATGGGGGAATATGCGCAGCCGCATACGCGGGCGTGGAGCGCGAAGGTGGCGGGTTCGGCCGCGGTGGTTTTCGTGACGCCGCAATACAACTGGGGCTACCCGGCGGCGCTGAAGAATGCGCTGGATCACCTGTATCGGGAGTGGCGCGACAAGCCGGCGGCGATCGTCGGCTATGGCGGGCACGGCGGCGGTAAATGCGCGGAGCAGCTGCGGCAGGTGGCGGGTGCGCTGAAGATGCGGATGGTGGCGACGGCGCCGGGAATCGTGCTGCCGGAGGCGGTGATCCGGCAGGGGGCGGCGTTCGATCCGGAGGTGGATTTCGCGGCTTATGCCGAATCCATCAGGCAGGCGTTTGCCGAGTTGGGTGCTGAGATGGAGTTAGTGGTGAAGGGCTGATTGATGCTTTTTGCGTGGAGCTGGGTTGGGGCGTAGATGCAGGGGTGAGTGCGGGTTGTTGGGTGGGATGCCGGGATTCGCTGCGCTCATCCCGGCCTACGGGGTTCAATGGTGGGTGCATACGGCTTGATTGGGGCACAGGCAGCCGGCGGGTCATCGGGGCGAGCCAAACAGTGGAGCGGCCGGCATTCGTGACGGCGGGCACAGTACGCGGCGGAGGCAGGCCTATGATGAGGGCTGGTGTTTCCGGTCCTGGGGAGGCTTCGATGATTTACGATCCGATCGCTGCGCAGATGGCTCTGTTGGTGATGTATGCGGAAGATACGTTCGACGAGTTGGGCGCGGCAGGCAAGGGGAATCTGCGGCCGCCGCTGGATGGGCGGGTGATGCAGGGGTGGAAGCCGGTGGGGTATTTCTGCGGGCGGGATGCGCTGCTGGATACGCAGCACATCGGGCTGGGCGATCTGGTGTTTTATGGCTTTCTGGCGCAGTCGCTCGGCGACGCGACGCAGTTCATTGCGGTGGTGCGGGGCACGGACGGCCTTTTGGAGTGGCTGGAGGATGGGGAGTTCGTGCCGATGAAGCATCCGTTGGCCGGGACGGTGGAGTCGGGGTTTTATTCGATCTATTCGAGCTTGCAGTACATCGGGGCGGACGGGGTGGCGGGGAGTCTGCTGGATGGGATTGCGGCGGCGGTGGGCGGCAACGATCTGACAGTGATCGGGCACAGCCTGGGCAGCACGTTGGCGACGTATCTGACGCTGGATCTGGCGGTGGGAAAGAAGCTGGGCAGTGCACTGTCGGCCTGCCTGTTCGCTTCGCCGCGGCCGGGGGATTCGGCGTTCGCGGAGTATTTCGATCAGCACGTGGGCGCTTACAAGGTGTTCAACTACAGCCTGGATCTGGTGCCGCAGGTGCCGAAGTTTTTCGGCTATGGGGCGCTGCCGCGGGCGCGGGAGTTCGAGCCGCAGGAGGCGCAGGCGAATATCCGCAGCTCGCTGGACGGCAACCATCATGCGGTGTGTTATTCGGCGATGCTGAATTACGCGGCGGCGGACTGGACGGCGATGCCGGCGGTGGATCAAGCCTGTGCGGCGTGCATCCTGGGGCCGAATCCGCAGGTGGCGGGGGTTGGGATTGCCGCGCCTGCGCCAGTACCGGCGCCTGTGGCTGCTGTTGCGGCATAGGGAGTTGATGAGGGGGGAGTGGGCTTTCCTGGCTGGAATGCAGGGATTTGCCGCGCTCATCCAGGCCTGCGGGGCCGACGGGAAACGATGGGACGAACGGTGCGCCGGGCGCCATGGCCGGGTGTAGACTGGTCCGGTATCCCAATAAGCGGCCGGGGAAGCCGCGGGAGGAGCCGAGATGAAAACTGGTCTGGTTCATCGGGATGTGCGGTATTTGCCCTTGCGTCTGACGCTGGTATTAGGGCTGCCGCTGGTGTTGCTCGCCGGCTGTACCGGCTTACCGGAGCAACCGCAAATTTCGGATCAGGAAGTAGCCTGGGCGGCGGGCGGGGCCGGGGGCTTGCCGGTGCAGGCGGGGACCAAGCTGGAGGATGTGTCCTCGCTGCTGCATGTCACCGACGAGATGCGCCGTTTCGCCCGCAGTGCGACCAGCGGCCGCATGGGGCTGAACGAGAAGACGGATGCGCTGGTGCAGGCGCTGGCTTCGCCGGAGGGCCTGCACATGCAGTACGACGCGCAGGCTTCGCTGACGGCGCAGCAGGCATTCGAGCAGCATCGCGCGAACTGCCTGGCGTATACCTTCCTGTTCGTGGCGCTGGCGCGGGATGTGGGAATCCAGGTGAAGTTCAACGACGTGGATATTCCACCGCTGTGGGACATGGGGGATGAGAAGACCTCGCTGCTGTATCGGCACATCGATGCGCGGGTGGAGCTGCCAAGCAAGTTCTACACGATAGTCGATGTGGCCGGCGATGAATTCGACACGGTCTATGCGCAATTCCAGATTTCCGACGAGGAGGCGGAGGCGCAGTTCTACAACAACCGCGCGGTTGAGATGCGGCTGCAGAAGCGGCTGGACGATGCGCTGTGCTACGAGGTGCGCGCGCTGGAACTGGCGCCGAATGCGGACTACCTGTGGGTGAACCTGTCGAGCCTGTACCTGCTGGACGGCAATCCGCGCGCGGCGCGCATTGCGGTGACGCAGGCGCTGAAGCTGAACAGTTCGAGCAGGCTGGCTTACGACACGGCGTCGCAGGTGTACGAGAAGCTGGGGGATCATCGGCTGGCGCAATATTTCGCGGAACGCGCGCGTTATTTCATCGAGCAGAATCCCTACTATCACTACCAGCTGGCGCTGGCGGCGCTGAACCAGAAAGACGATGAGACGGCTTTCCAGGAGGTACGCCGCGCGATCATGCTGTATCCGAAGGATTCGCGCTTTTTCTTCCTGATAGCGGTGGTGCTGAATGATCAGGGGAACGACAAGCTGGCGGGGGCGAGCATGAAGGCGGCACTGGAGCTGGCGCCCAACGTGGCGCAGCAGGAGCGGTACAAGAGCAAGTTTGCGCGGCTGGTGGCGATGCGGGGGTGAGGCGGGGCCGGTGTGATGCAGCGTGATGACGGCGCCTGGCGCGAGCGCTTGCGGCTGGTGGTAGAAGGGAATATAAACGTGCTGTGCTTGTCGTACTGAGTCCGCAGCACCGCGAAGCCCCGCCGGAGAGCGGGGCTTTTTCGTTTTCGTTCCCCATCTCTCTTTCCCTTCCCTTATCTCGACCCTGGCGGGCGGGAGGCAAAAAAATCCCCCGCCACCGGAGGTGACGGGGGATGACGGAGGCTTTGCCTGGTGCTTACTTGGCGGTGCGCTGTTTGTGGATGCGGCCGCTGTTCTTGTTCAGCGATTTGTTGAGGTGGTGCTGCTCGGTCTTGGTCAGATGGCCGCCGTTCTTGGCTTCGTCGGCGCTTTCGCGCTGGGCGATGTTGGCGTCATGTTTTTCGTCACGGGCTTCCTGCTTGGCGTTGATCTGGCCGTCGGCGACGCCGTTCTGGATGCGGTTCTGCTGGTTGTCCAGGCGCTGGTTGACTTCGTTGACGCGCGGATGGTCGGGGACCGGGGTCGGCGCCGCGGTCTGCGCCAGGGCGGTGCCGGAGACAGCGGCGGCCGACAGGAGCAGGGTCATCAGGGTGGTACGGGCACAGAGATGGGTCTTCATGAGTGTTTCCTCCACTTGAATTTGGTAATTCCCAGGTGCTGCGGTGATGGTGTATGGCCTTGGCTTGCGGACTCTTGGTCCGGAAGCTGGAGAGAGATTAGAACGGGGTAGCTTGCTGGATGCTGAATGGAATCGGGGGATTTCGGGGTGAGGTGCGAAGAGGTGCGGACGGGGTTGAGGGCGGTTGGCGGGTTACGCGCCCGCGGCGCTGACCCGCCCTACTTTTTCGGGGAGGGGTCTTGGCTACAACAGTGAAAGGTGTAGGGAAGCGGGGCGGGGTGGGCAAGGGGAAGGCGCGAGCGGTGAAGGATGAAGGCGGGGCGCCGCTTGCCGCGGTTGAAGGGCCAAAGGTGAAGAGGGCGGCGCGGCCGCGGTCGAAGGTGCGGGCGCAGGCATTGCCGTCTGAGGCGGATGCGGCGGCGCGGGCGGTGGCGGTAGGGGATGCTGGGCTGGCGCGGCTGGCCATGGTTGAGACGGGCGGTTTAATTGCTGCATTGGTGATTTTGGGGGCATTTTTCGGGGAAGGGTTCGCCCTCACGCACGTCATTCCCGCCGGAAGCGAGGTGCTGGCAGGCCGTGTTCTCGGCACGCTCGATTCCGCGCTGTTGGCGGTACTGTACTACTACTTCGGCGGCTCCGCGGGCAGTGACCGCAAGACCGAGTTGCTTGCCAGTGGCCAACCCGTCAAGGAAGGCTCATGAAGGACTCACCGTCCACCTGGCTGACCATGGGAGTCGTAACGCTGCTCGGGGGCGCCGCTGCGTACATGCGCGATCTGCTCGCTGGCGAGAAATTCGCCTGGTGGCGCCTGTGCGCCAAGCTCACCATCTCGGCCTTCGCCGGGGTGGTGGTGTTCACGTTGTTGCGGGAGTGCGGGCTGAATCCGGAACTGGCCAGCGCCGGTGCCGGCATCGCCGGGCATGCGGGGACCAGCATGATTGCGGTGCTGGAGCGGATGCTGCTGGCGGCGCTGGATGTGGTAGCGAAGCGGGCATCGTGACGCAGGTGACGATTGCATTGCGCGGCTACGCATTCTCGTCAACGTGCTGCAGGACGTCGCCGATATTTTTATCGCCATCAGTTGCGAAAGCACGGACCCGTTGCCGCGGAGCATCGACAAGGCATCGGCGCCGGCCGGCGCGGAGGTGGCAGGAATACGGCAAGCGGCCCTATGGCGAGGCGTTTCCCCATTTTCCGTTTCCCAGCCCGGCTGTATGCCATGGCGGTGTCTCCGTCGTTGTAACCCGTGCATTGTTTGGCGTCCCGGGATGCGCCACGACGACACTTGGTTTGAGTCGGCCCTCCGAAAAATGCACGGGAGCGGACTGCGCTGCCACCAGCGTTGCTTTTTTGATAGCCTCGGGGTACTACGAGGGAGCGCCGCGTGGAACAACAAAACCTGAATGACGCCGGATGGATCGGGATCGGCTTCAAATTCGGAGTGGGCTTCGGTCTGGCCGGGCTGATCTTTGCCGCTATTGGCGCCCTGCTGGCTTACGGCTACTCGCATCACCGTGCCGCATCGGTCCCCGCGGCCCCCGGGCCAGCGGCCGCGCAGTTTTCCCCGCCCGTCGGCCCGGGGTTGCCAGCGCAGCAACCTGCTTCGTCCAAGCCGGCCGGCGAACGGCGTCACATCCTGGTTCCGCCCAAGGATGGCAAGACCTGTCTGCAGGAAGCTCACGGTCTGATCGACGACAACTACGAGAAATGCCTCAAGGGCAGCGACTACTGGACCGGCGGCGCTTCATCGGGCCAACCCGAGGCGCAGCAGGCCGCGGAACCGGTGCAGGAGGTGCAGACCGACTGGGCGGTGTTGATAGTCGCCGCGGTCAACCAGCACTGGACCGTGCCCTCGGGAACCAGTCCCGCGCTGAAGGCCACCGTGAGCATGGCCTTGTCGCCGGCTGGGGACGTGCAGTCAGTCGAAATCACCGCCAGCAGCGGCGTGGCGGCGTTCGACGATTCACTGCTCAAGGCCATCAGCAAGGCCAGCCCCCTGCCGCTGCCCGGCAACGCGGAGGCGTTCGTGCCCAACGTCGACATCTGCTTCTCACCGGACCCGAGGAATTGCCAGTGAGGCATCGCACGCGGCGACTCCATTCCTTTCCGATTTGCCGCCCAATACCAGGAGGCTGACATGAGCGAACGACCGGACTTCATCAGGCGCTGGAGCGAGCTGGAGGGCGCGGATGAGAACCACTACGAGGACAGCACGGAGCTACAATCGATCCGCGCGCCGCTGGCCCGGTTGCTGGGGTTGACCCGCATTGGCATCAATCACGAGCGGCTGCTACCGGGGCGGCGCTCCTCCTATCCGCATGCGGAAAGCGCGGAGGAAGAGTTTGTCTTCGTGCTGGAAGGGAATCCGGATGTGTGGATCGACGGCACGCTGCACCGGCTGGCACCGGGCGATGCCGTCGGCTTTCCGGCCGGCACCGGCATCTGTCACAGCTTCCTCAACAACACCGCGACGGAAGTGCGCCTGCTGGTGGTCGGCGAGCGGCCTAAGCCGGAGAACCGGGTGCATTACCCGATGAACCAAGCCTACGAGCGCACCCGCAAGGATGCCTGGACCGATGTGCCGCCGCGAGTGCTGGGCGGACATGACGGCAAGGCTGTGGATCCGCGCGTGCGCACGGACGCAGACTGATATCTCAATTTCCCCGCGGTGCCGAACGATCCGCCGTGGCCAGGCGCGGCCCGTTGCGCAAGGCCGCGCCGCTGACGGAAATTTCCACCTGGTCGCCGGCCAGCCAGAAGCCGTGCGGCAGGCCGAAGTCCGAGCGCCGGATATTGGCATGAGCCCTGAAGCCGCAGGCCTGATTCGGGGCGGTTTGCTCGGCGGCGCAATCCAGCCGCTCCACCTGCAGCATCACCGGCCGGGTGACGCCGTGCAGCGTGAGCAGGCCGCCGGCCACCGCACCGCCGTGGCCGTCGAATTCGACATGGTGGGAGCGGAAGCTCATTTCCGGGAAGTGCTGCGTGTCGAGCCAGTCGCTGGAACGGATGCGCGTGCTCCAGCCCGCATTCAGCCCGTCAATGGAATCGGTGCGCACGGTGACGTCGACGTGGCTGCCTGGGCCATGCCGATCCACCACGAAGTCGCCGCTGAACTGGCGGAAATGGGCGGCCACCCATGGAATGCCGAAATTGCGGATATCGAACGACACGCTGGAATGGTCAGCGTCGAGGCGATAGGTGTCCGCCGCATGCGCATTCGGCGCCAATAAGAACAGCAATAGCCAGCCTAGTCCTTTCATCAGTCCGCATCCCGCATTCGACTGGATGCAGTAAATACCCTGCCGTTATTGATGAGTAGGGGGAGCGCGCCAAAAGGTTGCAAGCAGCGGACGGCCGCGTCAGGTTACGCCGCTGATCGGGAAAAGCAGCGCGCAAGGCGGAATCCGCGGCGCCCTTTCTCTCTCGATAAGTGTTCCTGCGCAACAGGTCCTCGGACATCTGGAACAGCACACTCGCTGCGCTGGCACTCGGAGCGAACCGGCATCCAGGCGATGGCTTGCGCTTACACCCCGTCCGCTTGGAAATCCACCACCGCATGCGTGCCGTCGCAGAACGGCTTGTTGGCGGATTGCCCGCAGCGGCAAAAGCGGGCGGTCACCAGCCGGTCCACGGTGCGGCCGGTGCCAGCGCACAGCTCCAGGTTGCCCGTGACTTCCAGCGGACCATTGCGCAGCGGATCGACGCGCAGGCGGCCGTTGCGCTCGGGCAGGGGCTGCGAGTCGCGCGTATCCGGTTCGCCACTGGCGCTGAACTTCGCTGCGACGTGGGAGCTGTCGCAGTAGGGTTTGTTGCGCGACTGGCCGCAGCGGCACAGCGTGGCGCGGAACGGCGAGGCGTCATGCGGCGGATAACCGGTGATGTCCAGGTCGGCATGGATGGCCAGCGGGCCGTTTTCGCGGATTCTCATCACATTGACCGGAGGTGCTGTTTCTTCGACGCCGTCCTTGCGCCGCACCGACACCGCGCCGGAAGGGCAGTTCAGCGCGACCTGAGTCAGCCGCTCGGGCGTGGCGGCATCGGGATAGAGCCAGTCGCCGGGCTTGTTGGCGATAAACACGCCCGGCTCACCTAGCACGCAGTGGCGCGAATGGATGCAGCGCTTCGAATCGAACACCAGCACCGCGTCGCGGCCCTCGGCGACCTCCGCCGGCTTGTCGGCAATGCTCGTAGTCGGTGCTGCGGCAACAGAGATGATGGCGGGAGCGGGGCCTGGCGCCGGTTGCGCACCGGCTGGTGCGTCGCCGCCCAGCGCGACATGCCGCTGCGTCCAGAACTGTTCGTAGCGGCGCATCTGCGGCACGTGCCGCGCCAATTCCGGCGTGGTCGGAACCAGTTGCTGCAAGCGCTCGCCGAGCGCGCGGTAGCGTTCCCCCAGCGCATAGCTGTCGGTGCTGGGGGTGAGGAAGGTCAGCTCGCCGCGCGAGACGGTGAAGGTGAGGCCGGCGCAGATGCCGGGATGGTCGCGGTTGGCGGGCAGGCGGCTGAGCAGGTTGCCGATGTCGTTGACCGCATGCATCAGGCACAGCGTCTGCTCGCCGATGCCGCGGCGCAGCGCAGCATCCTCGTGGCAGGCGCCCAGATCGGCCAGGCTGGCGAGCACATGCAGCATCAGCTCGTAGCAGACATTGCCGGCGTCGAGCAGCGAGATGGCCGGCTCCTCCACGATCTGGATGCGCCCGGCCAGGATCGGCGAGCGCATCACCGGGTTGCGCGCCACTGCGCGGTGCGGCGTGAAGGCCGGGCGTGCGGCGAGCAGCGTCTGCCATTCCTGGCGGATCTTGCAGAAGCGCGAGAAATGCGAGCCGGCCTTGTTCTGCGGCGAGCCCTCGCCTTGATGGACGATGAAGTCCACCGCCGTGATGGCTTCGTCCAGGTTGCGCACCGTGCGCAGGCCCGGCAGGTTGAAATCTTGCGGCGACAGCTGTGCGTCGCGGGTGCCCACGAACACCGCGTCTTCGCCCAGCGTCGCCACCAGCAGGCGCAGGCTCTCGGCGATGGAAACATACAGCTCGCCCACCGTGGCGTAATCGTCGGCGAACGGCATCAGCCGGTCGCTCGGCGCCCGGCGCTTGTAAGTGGCCTTCTCGAAGCGGCTGTCGTCCTGCGCCTCCGCATCGCGCGGGCGCTCCAGGTAGATGAAATGATCCAGCGTGCCCTGGTCGAACGGCGCCAGTTCCACCACCACATCGGCCGGGAACAGGCCGGGCGAGATGGGGAAGTTGAAGCGGCGCAGGTGCGGGCGCCCGCCCAGGGCGATGGACAGGTTATTGGCCAGCGCCAGATGCAGCATCTCGTCGGTGGCAATGCGTACGGTCTCCAGGCGCCAGCGCCGCACTGCTTCCAGCTCGGCGGCCGTCAGATCCTCCGTTTCGGACTGCTTCAACGAGAACGCCGCGTACAGATAACAGCACATCAGGCAGTGCTCGATCTCGGCGGCTTCGCTGAGCATCATCAGGAGCTGACTGCGGTGGCGGGCGGGAGTCATCGAGTGTCCTCCGGAGACAGGTATTTGCCCATAGTCTCGCTTAGGCGTTGCGATTAAGCGATTTTGTCATCCCCCGACTGCAACCTCTAGGGCAGGCTCTTGGCGCCGTATAAGAGCCGGTTGCAATCCAATGGCGGGTGTTGGCCATGCCGGTAATGACGGCTTCAGGGCATCTTCAGGTCGTTAGCCACCTTTTGGCCCGAACGGCAGCAGCATCGGCACCCTGCGGCGATACGCCTCGTAATCGCCCGGCCCCAGTTCCTGGCCGAGCCAGCGCTCCTCGATGCGCGCCTTCATCCACAGGCCGACGGTGATCAGCACGGCGCCGGCGATGCCCGGCACCGTGCCCTTGGCCGCCATCGTCGCCAGCACGGCGAGCAGGATCCCGGTGTAGATCGGGTGGCGCACCAGCGCATAAGGCCCGGTGTCGATGACCCGGTGATCGGTCTTGCGCGTCACCATGCCGGACCACAACCGCCCCAGGTGGATGCGCGCCCACCAACAGAAGCCCAGCCCGAGTGCGATCAGGGCTGCGCAGATCCATGCGCCGGTCCAGCCGATATGCCACAGCCGCAACACCCCCTCGTAGCCATGTGCCGGCACCAGAAGCAGCAGCACGCCGCTCAGCTGGATCACCCGGTAGCCCATCTCGGCGCTCAGCCCGACTCTCTTTTCCGTGTTGTTGCTCCACCACGCCGCCCCCAGCCAGGACAGCCCCCACAGGGCCCACAGTCCCACGATCGCAATTCCGGGATGCATGTTTTCCCCCTCAAGCCCAATGCCCACATCTTGGCAGGAAGCGGCCCGCGCCGGAAGCGGGGCGAGCAAGCCTGCCGCGGTGCGGTTGCCTCCCTTGCTTGATGCCGAAGCCGCTGATGATCGTCACATCGGGCACAGCTACATCGCCGTCGCCGCGTGTTTCGCGCCAGGCGCTACACCGAGCGTGCCCCGCGCATATACCAGCGCAGCAGCGCCAGCACCGACGTGTAGAGCATGGTGAAAAGCATCACGGTAGCCGTGGTTTCATGCAGGGCCAGGGCGTTCCAGTGCTGGCCGGCGCCGTCCACGGCGTCGCCGCCGCGGCGCAGCAGCCAAGGCACCGCTTGGCTCAGGGCCACGCCCAGGTAGAGCAGGATCGGCACCAGCCAGAAGGCGCGCCCGCGCGCCCGGGTCTGCTCCGCGCCGGGTTTACGCCGCCGGTACAGGTACACGGCGAAGGCCTGGAAGAACAGCCACACCGTGAGGTACCAGCCGAGGAAGTTGGACAGCGGTACGCCGAAGTAACCGCCGCCGTCATGCCAGATCCAGGCCTTGCCCAGGGTGGAGAAGGGCGGATCCATCACCACGTCCCACTGCACCATGACGAACGCGGCGACGATCGGCAGCGCCAGCACCAGGAACGGCCGGTCGAGCCTGCGGTGCGCGTCGTCGAGCAGGGTGCCTGCGACGACCCAGGCCATGTACCCCATGCCGAAGTACAGCGGGCCGACGATGATTGGCACGGTGCCGATGTGCGGCAGCATCGGCAGCACTTCGAAATGGTAGTGGCCGAAGGGGAAGCCGCTGGCGATGCCGATATTTTCCACGGTGAAAGTGATCACCAGGCAGATCAGCAGATAGGCCAGGGTATCGCGCCAGCCATAGGCCAGCAGCATATGCGCGGCGGCAATGGCGATGCCGCAGGCCGCCACCACTTCCCCGGCGGGCGAGGGCGATCCGGCCAGCGCGATGACCGCCATTTCGAACAGGGCCAGGGCCAACCATGGCAGGCCCCGGATCATTATCGCTTGACGGGACGTGTCCGCCGCGACTTCGGCTCGACGCCGTTGAAAGCCTGCAGCAGCAGCGACTGCGCATCCGCCGGCGACATCAGCAGCACATGCGGCGCGATGGCGAAGGCGGCGGCGATGCGGTCGATGGCGTCGACGCCGACGCTGAGCTCCTCGCGCTCCAGCGCGCTGATGTGGGAGCGGTGCAGCTCGCAGCGGCTGCCCAGCTCTTCCTGCGACCAGCTGAAGATGGTGCGGCCCATCTGGATATTGCGCGCCAGCGCCTGCCGCGGCCCGACCGCTGCCGCTTCGGAGCGGGTGGTGGCGGATGCCGGGGCGGGCGGACTGGGCACATGGATGCCGGCTTCGGCCGGCAGGGCTGACGCGAAGGGCTCGGGTGGTGCCTTGCTCAGGGCGATATTGATGGCGTCCAGCAGGTCCTGCTCGCGAAAGGGCTTTTGCAGGAATTCGAGCGCCCCGGCCTTCATCGCGCGCACGCTCATCGGCACATCGCCGTGGCCGGTGATGAAAATGATAGGAATGCGGTCACCCAGGGCGATCAGCTCGGCTTGCAGATCGAGGCCGCTGATGCTGGGCAGGCGCACGTCGAGCACCAGGCAGGATGGTCCGGACGGGCGCCGCTGGCGCCGGAATTCAGTGGCGGAGGCGAACAACTCCACTTTCAGGCCGACCGAGCGCATCAGGTTGCCCAGCGACTCGCGCACCGAGATGTCGTCGTCGACGACATAGATGGTCGGCTCCATTGCGGGCGTATCGCCGGTTTTGCTCTTGCTGCTCAACACGTTGCCTCTCGGCCGCCCGCGGCGGCTGGAATGATCGGGATGGGTTGATGGTTTTCTTATACCATCCGCCGCATTTATTTCACAGCCGCTCGTTTGCCTGGTATTCAAACCGCAAAGTCCTCGCCGGCAATGGACTGGGTATCGCTGACCGAAGCCGGTTCGCAGGGCAGCAGCAGGCGGAAGCTCATGCCGTGCTGTGCATTGCGCAGCGCCTGCAACTTGCCCGAGTGGCTCTCCACGATCGACTGGCTGATCCACAGGCCCAGGCCGGTGCCTTCCGCCTTGGTGGTGAAGAAGGCGTTGAACAGCTTGTCGATGTCGGCTTCCGCCACCCCCGTGCCGGAGTCGCTGATCTCCACCACGATGCCGGACTCGTCGCCCTCCTGCCGGGCCGAGCGGATCAGCAGTTGCCGCGGCCGGGTGGTCACCGCCGCCATGGCCTCGATGGCATTGAGCGTCAGGTTGAGGAATACCTGCTGCAGCTGGATGCGCTCGCCGTGGATGGCTGGCAATTGCGGATCGAGCTGGACCGAGACCTCCACTTTGCGGCGGGACAGCTCGCTTTGCATCATTTCCAGGCTCTCGCGCACGATGCCGTTGAAGTCCAGCGCGGCCCAGCGCGGGTCGCCCTTGCGCATCAGGGTGCGGATGCGGGCGATCACATCGCTGGCGCGGCGGGCGTCGCGCATGATCCAGTTGAGCGTGTTGCCGGCCTCGCCCAGGTTGGGCGTATCCGCTCCCAGCCAGCGCAGGCAGGCGTTGCCGTTGGTGACGATCGCCGACAGCGGCTGGTTCAACTCGTGCGCGATGGAGGCGGTAAGCTCGCCCACGGTGGTGAGCCGCGAGGCGTGGGCCAGGTTCGAGCGCGCGGCGAGCAGGGCTTCCTCGGTGCGCCGGCGCTCCGAGGCGTCCTCGCAGAAGGCGAGGAGGAAGCGCGGAAACTCGGGCGTGCCGGCGACCAGGGCAACGTGGATGCGCAGCCAAACCGCGGCGGCGCCCGGTGAATGCCGCTGCACTTCCATCTCGATGCGCTGGCGCCGCCCGTCGAGCAGTGCCGTCAGTTGCTCCTTGAAGTCGGCGCGATGCGAGGCGGGCAGGTATTCATCGAACGCCAGGCCGGTCCCGGGTTCGCGCGGCCCGGCCCGCTCCGCGTCGATCAGCCTGAGATAGCGCTCGTTGCTGGCGATGAGGCGGCCGCCCTCGTCGGCCAGGGCCATGCCCACCACCGAGTTGTCGAACACCGCGCGCCAGCGCAGCTCGGCGATGCGCCGCTCGTGTTCCGCCTGCTCGCGGCTGCTCACTTCCGCGCGCAGCGCCTCGCTGACCTTTTCCAGTTCCACCCCGCCTACCTGCACCTGCGAGGCCAACGCGTCGCGGGCCTGCTGCATGGCCAAGTCGCTGCGCTTGCGCCAGGCGCCGAACCAGTTGCCGGCCAGCATCGAGACGGTGAAGGCAATGAAATACGGCAGGTCGTCCGATTCGACGGCGAGGCTGTAGTAAGGGCGGTTGAAGAAGTAGTCGTAGGCCAGGGTACTGAGGATCACCGCGGTCCAGCCGGCGACGCGACCGCCGATCCAGGCGCTGGCGATGCCCGCCACCAGGAACGGGAACCAGTACGGCATGTCGAACCACTGCCGCAGCAGCAGGCTCAGTCCCAGCGCGGCGCCGACCCAGAAAAAAGCCACCTCCAGCTTGCGGCCGACCGCTGTCTGATGCTGCCAGAGCTTAAATGCCACCGGCGGCTCCGCGGGGATCCAGCCTGCCCAAACTACCCGCCCTGCAAGGATGGTGATGGTTCCGCGAGTCAGGCTTGCGTCGCCGGTCCTGCATCATGGTGCGCGCCATCCGGGATCTCTCCGCTCCGTTATATCGCGGAATGGCCAGAAAAAGATCCAACATGGTGCGAAACCCCCTGTATTCGAGTTAAGCAGGATATGTAATGCCCTATGTTGGTGCGATACCGCGCTTGCCGCCCGCCGCTCAACCGGCCTGCTCCGCACTGGATACGAAAGCTTCATAGAGCAGGGTCTGCGCTTCCGCCCGTGGCATCAGCAGCACGTAGGCGGGGACGGTGAAGGCCCTGGCCAGCCGCTCCACCGTATCCACCCCCACATTCAGTTCCTGCCGCTCGATGGCGCTGATGTGCGTGCGATGCAGCTGGCACAGCGCGCCGAGGTCTTCCTGCGAAAAGTTGAAGATGGTCCGCGCCAGTTGCAGGTTACCGGCGATGGCCACGCGTGAAACGGGGACTGGGGTTTTTGCCACGACGGTGGGTGCTCAGGGATGGCCGCTGACAGTCACCCGGAGCGGCGGCATCGTTTGCCGTCGGGCGATCGCTGCGGCGCGGCGCGGCGATTGGACGTGATCGTGACTGAACATGCGGAAAGCTTATGTCATCACGCCGCTTTATCCAATGCGTATTCCAAGCCTCAACGCCGCCCCGATGTCCCGGGTGATTGGCATGAAATATGGATAGTGCGTTTTGAATAATATAATTCTCATTATGTCGATTTGTGACTAACAAAATAGACAGAATGCCGGGCCTCCGTGCCGCCGCGGCGATCTCCCTGGGCGGGCTGCCGGCCATGATCTCGCGCCGCCGCCGCGCCGCCATCGGGGATCGCCGGTGACGGCGCAGTTGGCGGCGACCGAATTCGCCGTGTACCTGGCGCCGGGAACCGCCCCGCTCTCCGAGCATGAGCTGAGCATGATCACGCTGCAGACGGCCGACCTGCTCGGCTGCGATGCCGCCGAAATCCGGCCGGTGCTGATCGAGTTGAAGCTCGTCGACGAGATCGCCGACGAGTTCGCGCGCATTCCCGAGGCCGAGCAAAGCCGCGAGCCCTACCTGGCCCTGCTGACCCTGCTGCGCAACGGCGCCCGCGCCGTGGGCAGCCTGTGCTGCATGCTGATTTACGACCTGCGTGCGCCGTTTCCGGCGCTCGACTACCTCAAGGGCCTGGCAGAAATCACTCACCTGCCGGTGTTCCTCGGCGTGTGCCGTGCGCCGCTGTCGGGGCAGGCCTCGCGCCAGATCCTGGTGCGCCGCCTGCGCTGATTTTTACCGTGGCGCTGCCGCCTGACGCGGCTCTTTATGCCGCCTTAATGCAAATCCCCGCCTTTATTAACGCCCGAACAATATCGACGGCAGCATTCCCCTGTCGATAAAAAATGCCCGACAAGACCATACTATTGACGTTTTAAACAGTCGTAACGAGCAATATTTTCCAACGGTTGGCACAGATGATGCTGGACGATACGACAGATGGCATTTATATCAGTCGCATCGTCGAGAATGGCAGTCAAAATAAGAGGGCATTAAGATGGTGAAGATTTTAGGCGGCAAAATGGTTCCGGTCGCGGTTGTCCTGGCCGGCGGGTTGTGGATCTCCTCCTGCGCGGCCAGTCAGTCCGCTGAAGCCGACACGGCAAGGCCGGGTTCCTTCCAGGCCATCATGGCGGTGAAGGCGCCCCAGGTGTACGGGCCGCATCTGGCCCAGGCCGATGCGCCGCTGGCCGATCAGGGCGCGCAGCCGAAGCCGGGTTCCTTCCAGGCGATCATGTCGGCGAAAGCACCCCAGGCATACGGGCCGCATCTCGCGGCCGCCGATGCCACTCCGGCCAAAGTCACCGCCAGCACCTGCCGGGCCGGATCCTTCGCCGCAATCATGTCCGTGAAACTGCCGCCCAGCGCCCGCCCGGGCAACGCCGAGCTGTATCGGGACTGCCGCTGACCTAACTGTGAGGTTCGGCCGGTCCCTGGTAGAGGGGTACCGGCCGTCTTTTCGCAGACTCGCCCGGAAAAAAGCGTGACCGGGTTTTGCCATCGCCGCGAATCGTTTCGCGGAATTTTCAAACGGGAGATTTAAACAAATGAGACGTCTGCCAGTGTATTTGGCGATCAGCCTCGGGACCTCGCTTGCCGCATCGCATAGTGCCTGGGCGCAAACCGCCCCGGCGCCTGCGGCTGCGCCGAGCGTGAAGTGTGATCCTTACCAGAATTACTCCTGCCTCGATACGTACCTCAACGCCGATGGCGATGATGTCTACGATCGCATGGTCAACTACTACAAGCTGGAGTGGGGCCAGGCCGGTCCGCCGACCGATCCGAACGCGCCCGCGAGCCGCCGCGAGGGCTGGCCGCTCACGCCGATGACTGCGCCCCCCATGCCGTTCACCGAGTGGCCCTACGGCGGTACCCAGAACCTGGGCACAACCCGCCCGGCCTCCGTCGACAGCCCCTTCATGGTCGGCATCGCCAATACCTGGCTCGGCAAGTGGATGGCCAGCGGCAACATGCAGCTCTACGGCTGGATCGACCCGGGTGGCAACCTGAGCACCAGCACCCAGGCGCAGGGCGGCAACTCGCCGGCGGCCTATGACTACCGCCCGAACGCCCTGAACTTCGATCAGGCCGTGCTCTATTTCGAGCGCGTGCCGGATACCGTTCAGAGCGATCACATCGATTGGGGCTTCCGCACCTCGGTGATCTACGGCGAGAACTACCGCTATACCACCGCCTACGGCATCCAGAGTTCGCAGCTGCTGACGCACAACAACGTCAACGGCATCGACTACCCGATGGAATGGCTGGAAGCGTTCATCCCGTGGATCGGCAAGGGCGGAACGGACGTGCGTCTCGGCCGCTACATCTCGCTGCCGGACATCGAGGCCCAGCTGGCGCCCAACAACTACATGTATACGCACTCGATCACGTATACGCTCGACAACTACACCAACGAAGGCCTGCAGTTCACCACCGGCATCACCAAGAACTTCTTCCTGCAGTACGGCATCAGCGTCGGTACCGAGGCCGCGTTCTGGCACCTCGGGCAGGGTATCAACAACCCGACGCAGTATGTTTCCTATACCGACCCGGTCACCGGCATTGCGTATAACCACGTGCAGAATCCGCTGTATCCGGGGGCGCGCTTCAGGAAGGATCCGGGTTCCACCCCGTCCTTCACCGGTTGCTTCCGCTACCAGACCGATGATGGCAAGAACAACATCAACGGTTGCGCGGACGCCATCAATCGCGGCGTATGGGGTTACAACAACCTGCAGTGGTACGGCTTGACCGCGTATCACAAGTGGAACGACAAATGGCATGTGTCGTTCGAGTTCTACACCGAGCACCAGAACAACGTGCCCAATCTGGAGAACTCCACCGTGGCGGGCCTCAACAGCGCCTACGGTGCCGACGGCGGCACGCCGTTCTCATCGCTGCAGGGCATTTTCTTCAACAATCCCGGTGAAGCCTATTGCTCCGGTGTGCATAACACCAATTCCCCGGGTGCGTCGTCTTACCTGAAGACCAATGCGCCGTTGACCTGTACGGCTTCCTCGGTCGGCACGGTGGCCTACTTCAACTACTCGCCGAACGCGTTGAACAACTTCTCGATCCGTCCCGAGATGTACTACGACAAGAACGGCCAGCGCACCGGCACGCCGACGCATTACGTGGACTTCGGCCTCGGCTGGCAGCACTGGCTGTCGCCGCAGATCGAGATGCGCCCGGAAGTGACCTACTACCGCTCGCTCAACGGTCCGGCTTTCAACGGCGACAGCAATGCCGCCATCGCGCCGAACAAGGCGGCCGAAACGGTGCTGTCGGGCGACATCATCATTCACTTCTGATGCGCTTGATCCGATGCAGTTGAGTTGAGGCTTCAAGAGTTTCCGGTGGTGACCGGCCTCCCGGTCCCGTCGCGAGCAGTTGGACTTTTGCTCGCGGCGGGGCCGGGGGAGCCGGGTTGCCGGGGGTGACTGGGCGGATAACGGATCGCGATCGTGATCCGGCTTCGGGATGCGGGCCAGCCCGTCCCCCAGTGTCCGCTTGAGCGTGTTGCACACATATATGCAAGGGCGATGAAACGATATTCGAAACAAGCGGCAGGGGATGCGCAGCGTAGCCGTGGCGGTTTGCCGGCCCTGCTGCTCCTGTTGAGTTGCATGCTGCCGCCGGTCATTGCCGGCGCGGCACGGGCCGAGGATGTGCCCGCCGCGAGCCAGGGCAATGCCCAGGCCAACAACCAGACCAATACAGATGCCGATGCAATCGGCAAAAGCTGGACCCTCGAGCGGATGATCGAGGAACTGAAACGCAGCAATCCACAGTTGCAGCAGGCACAGCAAGCCTATATCGCGGCCAGGTTCCAGGCGCCGCAGGTGGATGTGCTGCCGGCGCCGCAGTTCAGCCTGCTGGAGCAGGCCAATACCGGCGGCCCCTTCGATTTCAACCGCAACTCGGGCTTTTTCGCTTACCCGACATTCACCCAGCCCTTCCTGTGGCCGGGCAAGCAGCACCTCGCCGGCGAAATCGCCAAGGCCCAGGCCGAAGTGGTGGGACGGCAGTACGACAGTCTGCTGATCCAGCTGGTGTCGCAGCTGAAGCTGTCCTTCTATCAATTGAAGGCCCTGCAGGACCAGCTGCGTTTCATGGAGCAGGACCTGCAGCGCTTGGAGCAGATCAAGGATGTCAGCAAGGTCCGCTACGCCAACAATGCCGCGGCCTATGTCGACTTCCTCAATGCCCAGGTTGCCGCCAGCAGCTTGGAGAACGATCGCTTCGCCCTGAACAAGCAGATCCAGCAGCAGGTCGAGCAGATCAACAACCTTTTGGGCCGTGCCTCGCAGACTCCGCTCGACATCGCCGAGGCCGACAGCAGCAGTCCGTCGCTGCCGGCCGTGCCGCTGAAGGATCTGATCGAGCTGGCGCAGAAGACCAATCCGCTGATCGCCGGCGGCGAGTCGCAGATCCAGGCCGCCGACAAGAGCGTGCAACTGGCGCACAAGGCTTTCTGGCCGGACTTCTCGGTCAGCGTCGGCGCCTATACCGATCCCTCGCTGGTGCGCCTGGACCGGAGCCGCATGTATTCGGTCGGGGTCGGCTTCAGCCTGCCGACCTGGGGCTTCCACAAGGAAAAGGCCGGTCTGGGCCAGGCGCAGGCCCTGCTGGAAGAAGCCAAGGCCGGCCAGACCGCCAACCTGCAGCAGGTGGACATGATCGTGGCCAATGCCTATCACGGGCTGGAGACTTCACTGCAGCAGGTCAAGTTCACCCGCGAGCGCCTGCTGCCGGAAGCGCAGATGGCTTACCGCCTGGCGCTGACCGGCTACGGCAACAACGGCGGCACGGCGTTTTCCGACCTGCTCACCGCACAAAGCAGCCTGTACGACACCGAGCTGGACCTGATCCAGGCCGAGAACGCCGCCGTGCAGGCCTATATCAGCCTCGCCGCCGCGATCGGCAAAGATCCGGCGGCGGCGCAATGAACCGGAGCAAGCATCATGGCTAAACCTATCGTGATCGAAATCGGCGTGATCCTGGTCGCGGCGGTCAGCTACCTGGTCAAGCACGACCCCCTGGCGGTCTCCCCGGCGCAGGCGCAGGCACCGACCACCGTATCGGCTCCTGCGTCCGCCGCACCGCAAGCCGTGGCCAGCGCCGGCGAGCCGGCGAAAGCCGATCAGGCCTTCAACCCGGATTTCGTCAAAACCGCCGTACCGACGCAGCAGATGGTGGCCGACACCATCCCCATCACCGGCAAGCTGTCGCTGGACAAGCAGCAGCTGCGCATCGCCTCCTCGCGCGTGGCCGGCCGCCTGGGCCGCATCTTCGTGTTCGAGGGGCAGTCGGTGAAGGCGGGCGAGGCCCTGGCCGAGATCTACAGCCCGGACTACATCTCTGCCGAGCATGAGTTCATCCTCGCCAAGGGCTTCCGCGACACCCTGTCCAAGGACGGCGGCGACGCCGAACTGCGCGGCGACGCCGAAGCCACTTACCAGTCCGCCGCCAACAAGCTCAAGGTGCTGGGCGCTTCCACCGAAGATGTCGCCAACCTGGCCAAAACCGGCCAGGTCGACGAATACCTCAAGGTCCGCGCCCCCATCTCCGGCGTGGTGACCCAGCGCAACGTCGATCCGGGCGGCTATCTCAATGTCGGCGATGCCCTGATGTCCCTGGCCAACCTCGACACGCTATGGCTATTCGCCAACACCTATGACAGCGACTATCCCGCGCTCAAGCTGGGGCAGACGCTGAGCTTCCAGTCCAGCTCCCTGCCCGGGCAGAGCTTCACCGGGCAGGTGGCCTTCATCGCCCCGAGCATCGACCCGGCCACGCACACCCTGCCGATCCGCTGCAACGTGCCGAATCCGCAATTCCTGCTGCGGCCGGAGATGTTCGTCAGGGGCTTCCTCCAGGTAGGGGAGCGCAGCGCCTGGGTGGTGCCGAAGACGGCCATCATCCATATCCGCGATACCGATTACGTCATCGTCAAGGGCGACGACGGCCACTACAAGCGCATGGCCGTACAAGGTCATCCGCTGGAAACGGACCAGTACGCCATCACCGGCGGCCTGGTCCAGGCCGTGCCCATCGTGACCAACGGTGGCCTGCTGGTCAACGAGCTGGTCAAAGAGGGCTGATGCCAAATATGGCTGGCTTTAGTTTTACCGAAAGGTTCATCGACAGCTCCATCAACAGCCGCATCATGGTGTTCCTGGTGTGCGCGCTGCTGCTCGCGCTGGGCGGGTACTCTTTCAAGCAGTTGCCGATCGAGGCCTATCCCAATATCGCCCCGCTGAATGTGCAGGTCATCACCCAGTGGGCCGGCCGCAGCACCCTGGAGGTGGAGCGTCAGCTCACCGTGCCGATCGAGACCGCCGTGGCCGGTATTCCGGACGTGGCCTCGGTGCGCTCGGTTTCCCTGTTCGGCCTGTCGGTCGTCACCATCCAGTTCCGCGATGGCGCCGACGACTTCAAGTCGCGCCAGAACACCCAGTTGTTCCTCGGCCAGGCCAACCTGCCGACCGGGGTGCAGCCGGGCCTGAGCCCGGATGCCGATGCTACCGGCGAGATCATGCGTTATCGCTTCGAGAGCAATAACCCGGCGATCGACGTCATCGACCTGAAAAGCATGCAGGACTGGGAAGTCTTCAAGGATATCAAGGGCGTCCCTGGCGTAGCCGACGTCAACGGCTTCGGCGGCATGGTCAAGCAATACCAGGTACTGCCCGATCCGAAGAAGCTCCAGCTCTACAACGTCACGCTGAGCCAGGTGGCGCAGGCGCTCAGCAACGGCAACGCCAATGTCGGCGGCGGCATCATGCCCAGCGGCGAGCAACAATATGTAGTGCGCGGCGTCGGTCTGGTGCATACGCTGGATGACATCCGCAACATCGTCGTCGCCAACGGCGTCGGCACCGGTGCCACCGGCAGCACCGCGGGGTTGAATGCACCGGTGCGTATTCGTGACATCGCCACGGTGCAATTCGGCAACGCCGAGCGCCTTGGCCAAGTACAGTTCAATAAAACCGACGAGACGGTGGAAGGCATCGTGGTCATGCGGCGCGGCCAGAACGCCACCGAGGTGCTGGCGCGGGTGCGCGACAAGGTCAACGACATCAATACCAGCGGCCGCCTGCCCGCCGGCGTCAGGATCGCTCCGTTCTACGATCGCCAGGAACTGCTCAATCTTACGGTCCACACCGTCACCCATACCCTGCTGGTGGGCATCGTGCTGGTGGTGGCAGTGCTGTTCATCTTCCTCGGCAACTTCTGGGTGGCGCTGATCGTCGCGGCGATCATCCCGCTGGGGCTGTGCGTGTCCTTCACCGGCATGAGCTGGTTCGGCGTGCCCGCCAACCTGATCTCGCTGGGCGCCATCGACTTCGGCCTGATCGTCAATGCCGCGGTGATCGTTACCGAAAACATCATGCAGTACCTCGAGCGCAAGGACATGCAGGTGCGCGTGGTATTCCGCGCCGCCACGGCGGAAGTCGCCAGAGCCATGATTTTCTCCACCGCCATCATCATCGTCGCCTACGCGCCGCTGTTCATGATGGGCGGGGTGGAAGGCAAGATCTTCGAGCCGATGGCTTTCACCATGGGCCTGGCCCTGCTGGCCTCGATCATCCTCAGCATCACCTTCGTGCCTGGCGCCGCCACCACCCTGTTCGGCCGCAAGCGCGAAGTCAATGTGCATTCGCCCAGATTCATCGACTGGATGCAGGGGCGTTACCGCGCCCTGCTGACGGTCCTGATCCGTTACCCCCTCAGCCTGGGCCTGGGCTCCCTGGTGGTGCTGGCACTGTCGTTCTGGCTGGCCTCCGGCCTGGGCACCAGCTTCCTGCCGACGCTGGAAGAGAACAACCTGTGGATCCGCGTCACCCTGCCCAACACCGTGGGCCTGGCCTATTCCGGCGAGCTGGCCAGCCAGATTCGTGAGGAGCTGCTGAAGCAGCCGGAAATCCGCGACGTGGCGGTGCAGATCGGCCGTCCCGATGACGGCACGGATTCCACCGGCGTGTTCAATCAGGAGTTTGGCGGCTACTTCAAGACGCCGCAGGAGTTGGGTCACGCCGTGGATCGCCAGGAAGTGATCAAGCGGCTGCAGAAATACTTCGACACCATTCCCGGCATCGACGTCAATTTCTCCCAGTACATCCAGGACAACGTCGATGAAGCCCTGTCCGGCGTCAAGGGCGAGAATTCGGTCAAGCTGTTCGGCAACGATCTGACCGTGCTCGAGGCCAAGGCAAACGACATCCAGCACTCGCTGGAGCAGGTACCCGGCATCGCCGACGTCGGCATCTTCAAGGAACTCGGCCAGCCCACCCTCAACGTCAGCGTCGACCGCGTCGCCGCGCAGCGCTTCGGCCTCAACGTCTCCGACGTGGAGAACGTGGTGCTCAACGCCATCGGCGGCAACGCCCAGACCCAGGTGCTGGAAGGCGAGCGGGTGTTCGACCTGTTCATGCGCATCCCGCAGGCCACCCGCGACAATCTCGATGACATTCGCCGCCTGCTGGTGGATCTGCCCGATGGCAGCCGCATCCCCATCAGCGAGGTGGCCGACATCAAGCTGGCCAATGGTCCGTTCTTCGTCTACCGCGAATCGAGCCGTCGCTACATCGCCGTGAAGTTCGGCGTGCGCGGCCGCGACCTCGGCAGCGCGGTGGCCGAGGCCAAGCAGCGCATCGCCCAGGACCTCAAGCTGGACCGCGGCTACACCATCCACTGGGACGGCCAGTTCAACGAGATGAAGGTTGCGCAGCAGAAGCTGGCGCTGATCATCCCCATGGCCCTGGTCGCGATCTTCGTCCTGCTGTGCCTGGCTTTCAACGGCGTCAAGGATGCCGGCCTGGTGCTGATCAACGTGCCCTATGCGGCTATCGGCGGCATCGTCGCCCTATACCTGGCTCACGAAGATTTGAGCATCTCCGCCGGCATCGGCTTCCTGTCGTTGTTCGGCATCGCCATCCAGAACCTGGTGATTCTCATCACCAGCATCCGCGAGCTGGCTTCCGAGGAAGGAACCAGCTTGCACGATGCGGTGATCGAAGGCGCGACCCGGCGCTTCCGCTCGGTGCTGATGACCGCGCTGCTGGCGGCCCTGGGCCTGGCGCCCGCCGCGTTCTCCCACGCCATCGGCTCGCAGGCGCAGCGCCCGCTGGCCCTGGTGATCTTCGGCGGCATGCTCTCGACCACATTGCTGACCTTGTTGCTGCTGCCGGTGGCCTTCGCCAAGGTCAATGCGCGCAAGAGTGGGAGGGCCCATGCCGCCTGATGCCGCTGTCCCGCTTTACCCGCCCGCGATTTCCGTTTGCTTCATGGAAGCCGTTGTCTTCATGGAATCCGCCTGTTTCATGGAAGGAGGTGCTCTGATCCAGCCACGCCCCGCAGAAATCTCATTCGCGCTTCCCTTGCAGGACGCGGAGAGACGTCGTGACATCTGAACGATCCTGCCTGCGCAGGCCCCACGGGCGCGCGTAGTCTTGCAGATGCACGACCCTCAGCCGGTTCACGCGAAGTCGACATCGCGTGAACCGGTTTTTTTTATGGAGTTTCCGGCCCGCACCGGCCGGACCCGGATTGCCCTGAGATCAGTCTCAGCCCACCAGATCCCCCCTAAACGCCGAATGCCATGCGCCTGCTGCTGATTGATTCCGCGGCCTCATCCGCCGGCAGCCTGTCCGGCGCCTTGCGCCGGTCCGGGCATATCGTCGACGTTTTCCAGAATTCCGGCGAAGCCGCGCTGGCTGTGCGCGCGGCGGAATATGACCTGCTGCTGTTCGAGCTTTCCTCCCCCACCGCCAAGGTGCTGTCCCTGCTGCGCAGCCTGCGCGCGCGAGAGGACCATACGCCGGCGCTGGTCGTCGTCGCCGGCGCCAGCCTGGCCGAGCGCGTGCGGATTCTCGATATGGGCGCCGACGACTGCATGGCCGGCCCCTGCGCGGTGGTCGAGCTGGAGGCGCGCATGCGCGCCGTCATGCGCCGCGCCCTCGGCCGCAGCGGCGACAACCTCATCGGCCTGGGCAGGCTGCGCTTCGACCTGGCCGGGCGCAGCGCCAGGGTCGGCGAGGCCCGGCTGCATCTGTCGCCGCGCGAGATCGACCTGCTCGAAACGCTGATTCTCAAGCGCGGCCGGGTGGTCAGCAAGGCGCAGATCCGCGGCCGCCTATGCGGCTGGAGCGGGGACCTGAGCGATGGCGCCATCGAGCTCTACGTGCACCGCCTGCGGCGCAGACTGGCCGGTACCGGAATCAACCTGCGCACCGTGCGCGGCTTCGGCTATATGATGCAGCAGGGCGCTCCCGGCTAAGCCACAGACGCTGATCCCCGGCGGCCTTTTTCCCGCCGTCCCCCCACCGCCGGCCGCCTGGTTGCACGCGCCATCCCAGCGGCACTCGGCGTTTTCACCAAACTCCTCGGCAAATCAACGATGGTGGAGCCGGGCCGCATCCTCCTAATATGCAGCACCGAAGCGGGGCGGTATCGAAGCCCGCCGTATTGAAGAGGAGCAACCTGTGTCGAATCGGATGAGCAGCGGGCGGTCGCGTGCGCGCAATACCCTGGGCGCGGTCCTGTTTTCCGGCCTGGCCCTGGCCGGTCTGGCCTCACTGGCGGGCTGCGGCAGCGGTTCCTCGGCGGGGCCAGCGCCCAGTCCCTCTGCGCCGTCCAGGCCGGCTGGCCGCAGGGCGCCCTGGCGGCGGCCGACGCCGCCACGGTGGACCCGACGCAATTCATTTCCGCGGCGCAGCTCAACAGTTGGGGCACGGACCTGGACAGCCGCGGCCTGCGCGCCACCGGCACCGTCGCCCATGAGAACTTCATCGACACCCTGGCGCAGCGCCTGGCCTGCGCCGGCGTCACCCAGATCAGCTTCGAGCCGGTGCCGCTGGTGCGCTGGTCGGTGGACAGCTGGTCCCTGGCCGTCGCCAGCGGGCCTTCCGCCGGCCCGGTGACGACCGCCGCCTACATCCCCTATTCGGGCGTCACGCCGCCGCAGGGCGTCACCGCGCCGATGATCTACCTGGACTCGTCCACCGCGCCCACCGTTGCCAACGCCGCCGGCAAGATCGTCCTGTTCGACGTGCCGCAGGCGAGCGAGCCGCTGGCCGCCTTCGAGCTGCTGGCGATGGACATCTACGATCCCAACCATACGGTGAATCCGGCCGCGCCCTATGCCCGTCCCTATCTGGCGATGCCGGGCACGCTGCTCGACGAGCTGAGCGCGGCCGGCGCGGCCGGCGCCATCGGCATCATTCCGGCGCCGTACCAGACCGCCTATGGCACCTACTTCCCCTACGACCGCAAGCTGCGCGACGCGCCGGGCCTGTTCGTGGACGAGAACGTCGGCGCCCAGCTCAAGCAGCTCGCCGCCAGCAACACCCCGATGACCCTGACCCTGCCGGCCACCATCGAGACCGTCACCACGCGCAACATCGTCGCCATCATCCCCGGCGCCAGCACCGATCTGACGGTGATCAACAGCCATACCGACGGCACCAACGGCGTCGAGGACAACGGCCCCAACGCCATCATCGGCATGGCCCAGTACCTGACGCGGCTGCCGCAGTCGGCGCTGCCGCGCACCATCATGATCCTGCTCACCAGCGGCCACTTCGCCGGCGGCATCGGCGCCGAGACTTTCCTCGACGCCCACCAGAGCGACGGCGTGCTCGCCCGCATCGCCTCCATCGTCACCGTCGAGCATCTCGGCGCCCAGGAATGGCTGCCGGACAGCAACGGCCTGCTCGCGCCCACCGGCAATCCCGAGCTGGGCGCCATCTTTGCCCCGAAGATCCAGGCCCTGGCGGACGCCTCCTACAACATGCTGAAGAACGCCAACGCCGCGCCGGGCTTCGTGCTGCAGCCGGAGAATCCCGGCGGCAACGGCACCGCCGACGACCCGGTCTGGCCGGGCGAGGGGCAATACTTCTGGGGCGAGGGCGGCATTCCCACCGCCAACTACATCACCGGCCCGTATTACCTGCTCAACTGGGGCGTGACCACCGCCGACAAGATCGACTTCACCCGCATGCGCAACGAGATGGTCGCCTTTACCCAGATGCAGCTCGACTTGTCGCGCGTGTCCAAGACCGATCTGAGCACCGTCAGCACGGTGATCACGCCGGCCAGTAATTAGGGCATCTTGATTCGGGTCCATCCCACGCTTCCCCTATCCCGCACGCGGGAGAGAGTGGCCCGAAGGGCCGGGAGAGGGGCTGTAGAGCCAGGAAAAGCGCCCTCTCCCCCAACCCCTCTCCCGCGAGCGGGAGAGGGGAGCCGGAACGGTGCGAATCGCCTCGCGCCGTCCGCGTACCCACAAGGACGGGGCAGGGACCGCCTGCGGCGAATCGGCTAACATCAAAGCCTCGCCATGGCCACTCGCCTTCAGACCAAGCCCGCTCCCGCCGGCGTCGACAGCGCGCCGCTCAGCCCGCGCCTGCGTGCCCTGCTGAACGGGATCATCGCCGACAGCGAGGCCAACGCCGAGCAGACCCTGCGCCTGATCCAGGGGCAGATTCCCGAGTATGAAAAGATGCGCGATCCCGCCCTCAAGCGGGAAGTGCTCGACATGATCGTCTTCACCCACCAGGTCTGCCTTGCCGACCTGCTGGAGCTGAAGCTGCCCACCGCGCGCGAGCTCACCCCCACCACCACCCTGGTGCGGCGCCGCGTCCATCAGGGCGTGCCGCTGCCGGCGGTGTTGCAGGCGTTTCGCGTCGGCTTCCGCGTGGTGTGGGACCTGATGCTGGCGCGCGCACAGATCGATCCGCAGATGCGCGAGGAGCTGCTGTTCAAGGTGTCGCCGCTGTTCATGGACCTGGGCGAGCTGCTGGCGCAGACGCTGACCACCACCTACGCCGAGGAAATGCAGCAGCGCGGTCGCTGGCGCGACCGGGTGCGCCACGAGCTGTGCGGCATCCTCTATACCGATCCCGACAATCTCGACGGCTTTCGCGAGCGCGCCCACAGTCTCGGCCTCGATCCTTCGGCGCCGCACATCGCCCTGGCGCTGGGCATGCCCGAGCTGAAGGCCGCCGCCGACGAGCAGCAGCTCGAGCTGGATCACACCCTGTCCTGTGCCGCGCGCATCCTCGGCGCCGTCGCCGAAAGCCTGCTGCGCACCCTGCGACCCGGCTACCTGCTGCTGTGGCTGCCGGCGCCGCCGGTGGCGGCCGGGCCGCCGGCGGAGCGCGTCATCGCCGGGCAGGTGGCGGCCTTGATCGATGCCGGCTGCGGCGTCGATGCCGTCGGTATCGGCCTGCCCGAGGCCGGCGCCGCCGGCTGGCGCCGCAGCGCCGACCAGGCCCTGGCGGCCATCGAGATCGGCAGCCACTTCCAGCAGGGCGGGCCGGTGTTCCGCTATTCCGATGTGGCGCTGGAACACACGGTGATGGAATCCCCGGTGCTGACGCGCCTGCTGCAAAGCCAGCTCGAGCAGATCGACGCTAGGCCGATGCTGCTGGAAACCCTGCGCGCCTGGTTCGAGCACGGCCCGCACCGCAAGGCCGTCGCCGCCGCCCTCAAGATCCATCCCAATTCGCTGGCCTACCGCATCGAGTGCATCGAAGCCATCCTCGAACAGCGTCTCGACGACCTGCGCCAGCTGCCGCGCCTGCACCTGGCCCTGCGCCTGCGCCAGCTGTCGCTGCCGCGCGGCAGCCGCAGCCCCATCGCCAGCCGCAAGGCGAATCCGCGGCACTAGTGACGGGCGCTTTGGCTGATGGCGTTCTGACTAAGTTCCCTCTCCCCACGAACGTGGGGAGAGGGCTAGGGTGAGGGGCATCTCAAGTTGCTGCGATGCTTGAAGCTATAGCGGAGTTTTTATATGTCATCCTGAGCGCAGCGAAGGATCTGGCCTTGCGCGCAATCCGATCTGCCAGGCCAGATCCTTCGCTGCGCTCAGGATGACAGTTGTTTCTTGCCTGGAATCCCTGTCCGAACCGGAATCAGTCCCGCCATGCCTACCACCCAAAATACTTCCACCATTCCCCTGCGCACCCAGCGCATCCCGACCCTGCTCGGCCACCTCAACGTCCACATCGGCGGCAGCGGTCCCGCCATGGTGTGCTGGCCCAGCCTGCTGATGACCGGAGAGATGTGGCTGGCGCAGGCGGAGTATTTCGGCGCCACTCACCAGATGATCCTGATCGATTCCCCAGGCCACGGCGGCAGCGATCCGTTGACGCGGCATTTCACCCTGGAGGAATGCGCCGAATGCCTGGCGCAGATCCTCGATCACCTGGGAATCGGGGACTGCATCCTGGTCGGCAACTCCTGGGGCGGCATGATGGGCGGCATCTTCGCCGCACTGTATCCGCAGCGCACGCGCGCCGCGGTGCTGATGAACTGCACCGCCTCGGCGCCGGGCCTGCGGCAGAAGCTGGAGTTCCTGCTGATGACCTTCGTCATGCGCCGCCTGCGCACCATCCCGAAGATGTTCATCGACCGCGCCGTCACCGCCTTTGCCGGCGAGACCACCGAGCGCACCAAGCCGCAGGTGGTGGACTACATCCGCACCACCGTCACCGCCGTCAACCCGCGGTCGGTGTGCTGGGCCATCGACAGCGTGGTGCCGCGCCGCGTCGATCATCGCGCCCTGATGGGCGGCATCACCAGTCCGGTGCTGGTCATGACCGGCGAGGAAGACCGCACCTTCCCGGTGCCCGAAACCCGGGCGATGGCGGACGCCATACCCGGCAGCATGTTCAAGGTATTGCCCGGCGTAGGGCACCTGGCCGCGCTGGAAGCGCCGGTGGCGGTCAACGCTGCGGTTGCCGAATTCCTGAAAAGATTGCCGCAATAAAAACGGCGCGGCGGCGAATGCTCTCCGCCGCCGCGCCGGGATCAGGCTCAGGCCGCGGCGCTCGCGGTCTTGTAACGCGGGGCTGCCTGCTTGCGCGACAGGTTGGGCTTCAGCGCCTCGCGCGCGTCCAGCAGGCGCTGCCAGTCCGCAGCCTGCGGCAGCGCCGGAATGGTGACGCTCTCGCCCTGATCGAAGCCGGCCAGCGCCGCGTCCACCATCTCGTCCACTTCCATCACGATCTCGGGCGGCAGCTGATGCAGCTCCACGCCCGAACCGTTCCAGAGTTCGGTGCGCGTCGCGCCCGGCAGCACCGCCTGCACGCGCACGCCGGCAGCTGATAGTTCCTGCTCCAGCACCTGGCTGAAGTGCAGCAGGTAGGCCTTGGTGCCGCCATAGACCGAATTGCCCGGTTGCACCATCTGCGACATCACCGAGGCGATGTTGATGATGGCGCCGCGGCCGCGCGCCGCGAGGCCAGCCGCCACCGCGTGCGCCAGGCGCGTCGGGGCGAGGATGTTGAGGCGGATCTCGCCGTCGAGCCGCGCGATGTCGGCGCTGGCCAGCGGGCCGAGCGTCGCGCTGCCGGCATTGTTCACCAGCAGGGTGATGCTGTGATCTTCGCGCAGCACTTTTTCCACCCTGGCCACCTCGCTGTCCACCGTCAGGTCGGCCGGCAGCACCCGCACCTCGGCGCCGGTCGCGGCGGTCAGCGTCGCGGCCAGCTGTTCCAGCTTGTCCTTGTTGCGCGCCACCAGGATCAGGTCGTAGCCGCGCCGCGCCAGGCGGTCCGCGTAAGTGGCGCCGATGCCGGTGGAAGCGCCGGTGACCAGCGCCGTGCCTTTCTTGCTTGTCTTGCTCATCTTGATAACCCCGCCTTGGCTGAATCTGGATGTCGGATGAAATCCTTGATCCAGATTACGCCTCATCCAAACAGGATGTCAAATAACATCCAGAAAATGACCGACGGACGGTCTCGTACCCGGACGGCGCAACTTCTGTATGATGTGCAACATCCAGATTCGGAGGGTCGCAGATGGGCCATTCGCAAGCCGACAAGGCACAGACTCACCAGCGCCTGCTGCGCACCGCCGCCGGGCAATTCCGCGACAACGGTCTCGACGGCATCAGCCTGGCCGAGCTGATGAAGCTGCTGGGCCTGACCCACGGCGGCTTCTACAAGCACTTCGCTTCCCGTGAGGAGCTGGTCGGCGAGGCGGTGGAATACGCCCTGGCCGAGGGCGACCAGACCATGCGCGAGCTGTTGTTCAAGGACGGCAAGCCCGATCTGGCCAACTTCGTCGGCACCTACCTGAGCGAAGCCCATCGCGACAGCCGCTCCCTCGGCTGCACCATCTGCGCCCTCTCCGCCGACGTGGCGCGCCGGGGCGATGAACTGCACGCGCCGTTCCGCGACCAGATCGAGCGCAACATCGGCATGCTGGTCGAAGCCCTCGAAGGCGTGCCCGCCGGCCAGCGCCGCAGCCAGGCCCTGCTGCTGCTCAGCGCTCTCTACGGCGCCCTGAACATGGCGCGCGCGACGGGCGATTCGCGCTTGTCACAGGAAATCCTGCGCACCGTCGGCGGCAAGGTGCTGGAGCTGGGCGGCGCGGCGCGGAAGAAGGCGCGGCGCGGAGCGAAAGCGGCGTAGCTCTCCCTCCTATCATCCTGAGTTCCTCGGCTAAGCTGGGGTAAACGCAGCGAAGGATCTGGGCTGTCAGGTCAGATTGCGCGCTGGGCCAGATCCTTCGCTACGCTCAGGATGACGAATGGAAAGCGATCGACGAATTAGCCGGTGGCGCGCACGCCCTGGTGCCGCTAGCCCACTACTTTCATCTTAAAATCCATCGCCGGTCCCGGTCCCGGTACCGGCATCGGTACGGTCCTGGTCTTGAGCTGGCAATCCAAGGGCGGGAGCTATCCGGCTAGTCGCGGAAGGTGGGATACGCGGCGCTTCTCCATCTACGCGAGTTTGTCCTGAAAGATCAGCCGGCGGGCGTGTTGCGCGGCACGCCGCGGAGCGGATATTGCGTTGGGGCAATTTACGGGCGCATCATTCTCACCCGAAGTGCACGGAGCGCCTGACAATGGCCTTGCGACGAATCCGGACTATGTGTGGCCGCTTATGTCGAGTTGTCTCGATGACTGCGGTCTTTCTGTCGCTGCTGACGGCCGCTGCAGCCGCCCAATCCCAGGGCGAGTCCGCGGAACCGCCTGCCGTTGATTCTTCCCCGCAGCAGCTTCCGAACCTGCCGCCGGTTACCGTTCGTACGCCGGCGGAGTTGGAGCATCGGGTGGGCCGTTTCATCTGGAAGGCCACCAGCGACACCTGGCAGGGCGATGAGTCGGTGCCGCTCTGGCATGGGCCGATCTGTCCGCTGGTTGCCGGGCGGCCGCGCAAGGAAGGCCAGTTTGTCTTCGATCATCTGAGCGATATCCTGACATCGGTCGGCGCCGGCATGGGCCAGACAGGGTGTCGGCCCAATTTTTTTGTCATCTTCACCGCGCAGCCCGAGGCTCTGCTGAACACGGCCTGGGAGCGTAACGACCGGCTGTTTGGCGATCAGGGCGGCGCTCATGAGTTCATCGACACGCCGCGGCCGGTGCGTATCTGGTACAACGCCGAGCTGGTAGGCACCGACGGCAGGGCCTCGGGTTCCGCGGCGGCGGCGGCGATGTTCGGCAATGGCGGCTCGTCCGTGCCCGTAATCAAAATCGCTCCTGTCGGGCGCTCGGAATTCGGCGTCGTCCAGCAGATCACATCGATTATCGCCGTCGTCGATATCCGCCGCGTGGTCGGCCTGGATTTGCGACAGCTGACCGACTACGTGGCGATGGCTGGACTGACGAAAGTTTCCCTGGACGCGGATTATCGGGACGCTCCGACAATCCTGGGCCTGTTTACCGCTTCCGGCGCGGACAAGCCTATGAGCCTGAGTCCCTGGGACGAGGCCTTTCTCAAGGAGCTCTATCGCACGGATCAAAAATCAAAAAACCAGCGTCAGGACGTGGCCAGAAACATGATTCGCGACCTCTTGCCCTGAACGCCGGCAGCCAACGGCAAGCGTAAGAAAAGTAACGCTGATCGGCTGTGCACCGCGGGCAGCCAACTCGCGTTTTCTAAATGAGCGCGGCTCAGCTCCCGCGGCGCTGCTCGAGGTACTGCACGGCCAGGGCCTGAAGCTCGCGCAGCGCGCCGCCGCGTCCGGCCAGGCCATCCTCGTCGCTGAGCGCACTTGCGGCCTTCATCAGCTGCACCATCACGATCGCCATGTCGCGTGCCGCCTCGGCGGGAAGGCCGGGGGCGCGTGCACTAAGGATGGCGGCGATGTTCTTGCGCAGCATGTGGCGAAAGGTGGTGCGCCGCGCCCGCTCGTCCATCCGCGCCTCGGCCAGCGGCAGCGCCGCGGCGCGCTCGCGCGGATGGCCTCGCAGCAGGCCGAACAAGCCCTCGACCAGCGCCTGCGGGCTCAGCTCGCCGGCGCGCGCCTGCAGCGCCTGCAGGTCGCCGAGCAGCAGCGCCGCGTAGTTCTGCACCAGGGTATCGGCCAGCGCGCCCTTGGTGGGAAAGAACTGGTAGAGCGAGCCGATCGGCGCATCGGCGCGCGCGGCGATCTCGGTCATCGTCGCCGCCTCGTAGCCTTTCTCCGCGAACACCGCCGTGGCCGCCTGCAGCAACTCCGCCACCCTTTGCTTGCCGCGCTCGCGCTTGGGCGCGCGGGCGCGGCCGTCTTCAATCTGGCTTGACATTTATGAGTGCATCCTCATAATACAGTTACATGAGGATACCCTCATGAAGTGGTGTAACGCCACATCCATACCTGATCCTGTCCGGCCGGCGCGAGGCGCCCCCGGCTTTGAGCGGAGAACATCATGCAGCTTAATCCGAAAACCACCGCCCTGGTCCTGATCGACCTGCAGAAAGGCATCCTCGCCATGCCGGTGGCGCCGCACCGCGGCAGCGAAGTGTACGAGCGCTCGATGCTGCTGGCGCAGCGCTTCCGCGCCGCCGGCGCGCCGGTGGCGCGGGTGCGCGTGTCGTTCGGCAAGGACCATGCGCTGGCACCGCGCCAGCCGGTGGACCAGCCGTCGAACCTGGCCGGCCTGCCCGCGGGCTGGGATGATTTCCCCGACCAGCCGGAACAGGACGGCGACATCGTCGTCACCAAGCGCCAGTGGGGCGCCTTCCACGGCACCGACCTGGACCTGCAGCTGCGCCGCCGCGGCATCAGCGGCATCGTGCTCGGCGGCATCTCCACCAACATCGGCGTCGAGTCCACCGCACGCAACGCCTGGGAGCTGGGCTACGAGCTGGTGATCGCGGAAGACCTGTGCAGCAGCAGCAGCGCCGAAATGCACGCCTTCAGCCTGCAGCACATCCTGCCGCGCATCGCCCGCGTCACCAGCGCGGCGGCGATCACCCTGGGGTGAACACCGGGACCGCTGCCGTGAGCAGGCCGCTGCTGGCGCGCTGGCCGCTGCCCTTGCAATGGACGGCCCTGCTGCTGCTGTCCGCGCTGCTGTCCTGGGCCTGGGGCGCCGCCGGCATGCCGGCGGCCCTGCTGCTCGGGCCGATGATCGGCGGCATCGTGTTCGGTGTGAACGGCGCCGGGCTGAAGGTGCCGCGCCTGCCTTACATCGGCGCGCAGGCGGTGATCGGCGCCATGATCGGCTCGGTCATCACCCCGGCGATCTTCAGTGCCTTCGCCCATGACTGGGCACTGTTCTGTGCGGTGATGGCGGCCACCATGATCGGCGCCACCGCGCTGGGCTGGCTGATCAGCCGCAGCGGTGTCATTCCCGGCGCCACCGCCGTCTACGGCACCTCGCCCGGCGCCGCCAGCAGCATGGTGCTGCTGGGCGAGGCCCAGGGCGCCGACGTGCAGCTGATCGCCTTCATGCAGTACTCGCGGGTCCTGCTGGTGGCGCTGGCCGCGGCCCTGGTGGCGCGCTTCGGCGTCGGCCACGCTGCCGCGCCTGCATCGGCCGCGGCGTCCTGGTTCGGTCCGGTGCACTGGGCCATGCTGGCCGCGGTGCTGCTGATCGCCGTGCTGAGCCAGCTTGCGGGCCGCCTGCTGCGCCTGTCGGCCTGGGCGCTGCTCGGGCCGATGCTGGTGCTGTCGGGACTGCATGCTTCGGGCTTGCTGCGGATCGAGCTGCCGCGCTGGCTGCTGGCGGCCAGCTACGCCATGCTCGGCTGGAACATCGGCCTGGGGTTTCGGCGCGATACCCTGGTCCACGTGGCGCATGCTTTATTGCCGGTGATCGCCTCCGCGCTCGCGCTGATCGCGTTCTGTGCCGGGCTGTCGTGGTGCCTGACCCTGCTGCTGCATATCGATCCACTGACCGCTTATCTCGCCACCAGCCCGGGCGGCATGGATTCGGTGGCGATCATCGCGGCTTCGTCGCCGCAGGTGGATATGCCGTTCGTGATGGCCTTGCAGGGGGTGAGGCTGATATTTGTCATTGCGCTTGCGCCGGCGTTGACGAAGCTGGTGGTGCGGAGTTCGGCGCATCTGCGGGCGCCGTCGATTCCGACCGGCGATTAATCCCGCGTACCGTCCGATAAACGGAAAAGCCCGGCGGACTTGCGTCCGCCGGGCTGGTGCTTGCCGCGTTGCTTCGTTGCCGGCTGCGGCGTTCCGCGCTTACCGCAGCCGGGCCTGTCTCATCTGCCCAAGTCTCCCAGGAAGCGGTTGGTGTACTGCAGCGCCGTGCTGCCGGTCACCGAGCTGCAGGTCGCCAAAGCCGTGCTGCTGGGGCTGGGGCAGGGCGTGTCGCGGTCCAGCGACCAGAAGTGCAAGCCGACCAGGCCCTGCGCCACGGCATAGCTGGTGATGGTGTCGACATCGCTCAGCGACACGATCTCGCTGCTGCTGTCGTTCACCCCGATCATCGGCGTCAGCTCGATCTGGCTGGCGGGGATACCGTAGCTGTGCTCCAGATTCTGCACCGCCTGGATCGCCGACTGGCCCATTTCGCAGGCGCCGTTGACCACCACGCAGTTGGCCGCCGAGGTGGTGCCGTAGTCCATCACCATCAGGTTGATGGTGTAGCGCGGCAGGTGCGCCGCCTGGATCGCCTTCACCACCGAGTCGCCCAGCGTATTGAGGCCGCCGTAGCTGCCGTCGGAAGCGGCCAGCGTGGCCAGGGTGAAGGAGAAGCGCAGGTTGGGGTACTGCGTCTCGGCCCAGGCGGTCTGCGCCACCAGATTGGTGATGTCGGCCGCGGTCTGGCCGCCTTCGATGTCGTAGTCCACGCCCACCATCTGCGACGACAGATAGGTGCTGATGAAGCTCTGCATGCCGGCCTGGGTGGAGCAGGTGAATACGCCGGCCTGGCCGCCGGTGGAGACAACATAGTTCAGCCCTGCGCTCGACAGCGCCTGGATGTTGGCGGAGGCGAAGCCGGTGCGCGACACGCCGCCCCAGTTCTCGCTGCCGCATTCGCCGGTGGCGAAGGCCAGGGTGATGCCGCCGAGGTTCGGCTCCTGCGTCGAGACCAGGCTGCCGCTGCCCACCAGCGGAATTGTGGTGCCGGTGACGGCGGTCTGCATCACGTTGGTGTTCCAGTTGAAATTGATGGTGATGTCCTTGTACGGACTGAACAGCAGCGCACCGCCGCCGCTGCCACCACCACCGCTGCTGCTGCTACTGCTGCTGCTGGAACCGCCGCCGCTGCTGGAGCTGCTCGAACTGCTGGAGCTGCCGCCGCCACTGCTGCTGCCGCAGGCGCCCTGCGAGGTCCAGGGCTGGCCGCTGCCGGCGCCGCCGTTGTTGCTGGCCGGGTTCTGTCCCTGGGTCCACCAGTTGGCCAGGTAGTTGACGCTGTCGTAACTGGCGGTATCGCCGCCGACATAGACCGCGCTGGCGCTCCACGCCGCGGCGCAGCTGGGCGTCGCCGCCGCGGTGGCGGCATGGGCGGTTCCGCTCGGTACGCTGACCAGCAGGCTGGCGCACAAGGCCGTGCCGACAGCGCCGATCAGCCCGATTCCCGGGGCAAGTTTTGCAGCAAGGTTTGGCCGTTCGGCCGGTTGTTTCGCAGACATAGGATCCCTCCAGAGGTTTGAATCGCCGGGCGGCTTCCACCGCGGCGATGCCCCTGGCCGAGACGCGACCGGAGGCAAGGCCCAGGCAGGCGCCGCCACCCAA
>Ga0302314_10000995_pt1 | contig 52817 bp, 42 predicted proteins | sample III_Palsa_N2_3_FD_200533 | JGI IMG/M metagenome (GOLD analysis project Ga0302314, IMG submission 200533) | Peat permafrost microbial communities from Stordalen Mire near Abisko, Sweden - III_Palsa_N2_3 | ecosystem: Environmental > Terrestrial > Soil > Palsa > Peat permafrost | place: Sweden... | reverse complement strand
GATCGGGCGCGGTTGCGGTTATTGAAGCGCCGGCGCCGATCGTGGCCGGAAATTTGGGACGACATTCCCTGGCCAGTAACCGCGCAATGACGCGGAGCCGGCAACGTATTAGTTAGACGGATGAGGTGAACATGAGCACTACAGGGGGCGTCAGCAGGGAACGGGGTTACACCGCACTCATTGTCCTGCTGTTGATCGCGATTGGTCTTGCAGCGTTTGACTTCTGGCGGCTGAACATCAAGAACGATGAGGATCGCCAGGCCATCGCGCTGACCACGCAGATCCAGGTGCTGTCGCAGCAGACGGCCAAGTTCGCGCTGGAATCGGCAGGCGGCAATACCGACTCCTTCAAGGAGCTCGAGGGCACCCGCAACTCCATCGATTCGGCCGTGCAGCGGCTTGACAAGGGTGATCCGACCAGCGGCATGCAGGCGTACGCAGACAACAATGCCACGCCGGCCGGCCGCGCCGTGAGCGCACTTGACGCCTCGTGGAAGCAACTTGACGCCGACATCGGCAAGATCCTCTCCAACAAGGCGGTCGTGCTCGATTCCGGACAGCGCGCCGACACGCTGTCGCAGCAGATGCCGTTGCTCAACTCGAGCATGGACCAGGTGGTCAACATCCTGCAGCAGCGCAACGGCAGTCCCGAGCAGATGCTGGGTACTTCCCGCCAGATGCTGTCGGCTGACCGTATCATCCGCCGCGTGCAGGAGGTGCTGCAGGGTGGCGACAATGCCCAGTCGGCGGCCGATGGCCTGTCTCGCGATGCGCAGTTGTACGGCAGCGTGTTGAAAGGCCTGCTGGTAGGTAATGCCGACAGTGGCGTGAAGCCGATTGGCGATGCCAACGCGCACAAAATTCTCACTGACATGGATGCCAGCTGGACCACGCTGGCTGATCCGGTCGCCAAGCTGGTTGCCGCAGCGGGCAACCTCGCCGACGTGAAGCATGCAGGCAACCAGGCCTCACTGGATTCGCAGACGGTGCTGTTGCGCGCCAACGACCTGTCCGAGCAGATCGGCAAGCTGCCGCTGCGCCGGCTGTTCCCGAACGTGTGGTGGGGCCTGTTCGGCGCGATCGCCGCGGTGGCGTTCGCCCTGTTGCTGGTTATCACCCTGGTGAGCGATCAGCGTCGCCGATTTGCCAGCAGTACCGAGCTGAACCAGCGCAACCAGGAGGCGATCATGCGCCTGCTGGACGAAATGGGTTCGCTCGCCGAAGGTGATCTCACCGTCAAGACCACGGTGTCGGAGGACATCACCGGCGCGATCGCCGACTCGGTGAACTACGCCATCGATGAGCTGCGTTCACTGGTAACCACCATCAACGAGACCTCTGAGCAGGTGTCGTCGTCGGCGCAGGAAACCCAGACCACCGCGCGCCATCTGGCCGACGCGGCCGAACAACAGGCGCAGCAGATCAGCTCGGCGACCTCGGCGATCAACCAGATCGTGAGCTCGATGGACATCGTGTCGAAGGACTCCGCCGAGTCGGCCGACGTGGCCGAGCGCTCGGTGAAGATCGCCTCGCACGGCGCCGAAGTGGTGCGCGAGACGATCTCCGGGATGGACTCGATTCGCGACCAGATCCAGGAAACCTCCAAGCGCATCAAACGTCTGGGTGAATCCTCGCAGGAGATCGGCTCGATCGTGGAACTGATCAACGACATTGCCGAGCAGACCAACATCCTGGCGCTCAACGCGGCGATCCAGGCGGCTTCGGCCGGCGAGGCGGGTCGCGGTTTCGCGGTGGTGGCGGACGAAGTGCAGCGACTGGCCGAACGTTCGACCAGCGCGACCAAGCGTATCGAAACGCTGGTACAGACAATTCAGTCCGATACCAACGAAGCAGTGAATTCGATGGAGCAGACCACCGCCGAGGTGGTCGCCGGTGCACGCAAGGCGGAGGACGCCGGCAGTGCACTGGGTGACATCGAGCGCGTGTCGCACGATCTGTCGGCGCTGATTCAGAACATCTCCAGCGCGGCGCGTCAGCAGTCCGCGGCGGCGACCGACATTTCGCATTCGATGAACGCGATTCAGGAAATTACTTCGCAGACCTCGCAGGGCGCGAGCCAGACCGCCGACTCGATCGGTACCCTGGCACAGCTGGCGAGTGATCTGCGGCGCTCAGTGGCGCATTTCAAGCTGCCGGGTTGACATCGGTCTGGCTGGTATTGGCATTTTTCGGGGGGCAGTCTCGTTGGTTGCGTGATGCGTGTGTGATGCGACATTGGGCAACCGTTGAGAGAGGCGCATGAGACTTCAAGACCACATCGATTTCACCACACTGCAGTGGGTCAAGCCGGAGCTCGACGATACTTTGTCGATCGCCCGCGAGGCGCTGGAGTCCTACGTCGACAATCCGGGCAAGCGCGACTTCATGCGCACATGTTCGGATCACCTGCATCAGGTGCTTGGCACCTTGCGGATGGTCGAACTGTATGGGGCGGCGATGGTGACTGCGGAGATGGAGACGCTCTCCATCGCGCTGCTCGAGGAGCATGTCACTCATCGTGAGGAAGCCTATGCCGCGCTGATGCGCGGTTTGATGCAATTGCCGGACTACCTTGAACGCCTGTCCAGTGGCCATCGCGACGTACCGGTGGTACTGCTGCCGCTGCTCAATGATCTGCGCGCCAGCCGCGAACAGCCGCCGCTGACCGAATCGGCGATGTTCCACCCCAATCTCGACGCGTTCCTGCCGGAACAGGCACCGGCTGCCATGAGCGAGGCATATGCCGAAGCTCATCGTGGCGAGCTGGTGGATCTGCGTCTGCGCTTCCAGCAGCAGTTGCTGGGCTGGTTCCGCGGACAGAACGCGGCGCAGCAACTGATCGGCATGCGCAAGACCCTGCTGGCGATCACGGCGCGCTGCCATCACGTGCATGGCCGGCGCCTGTGGTGGATTGCTGCCGGTGTACTGGAGGGGCTGGAACAGGGTGCCCTCAAGAGCCACGCGGGTGAAGTGCGCCAGCTGATCGGCAAGGTCGACCGCAATATCCGCCTGCTGATCGAACAGGGTGAAGACAGCCTGCGCGGTGGCGAAGCCGATGAGGTGGCCTGCAAGCTGCTCTACATCGTGGCTCAGGCCAAGCAGCGCAGTCCGCAGATGGAGCTGCTGCGCACGACCTACGCGCTGGACAGCCTGCTTCCTGATGCCGGGGAGCTGGAACACGCCCGTGGCTCGATGGCCGGGCACAACCGAGCGTTGCTCGATTCCGTATCTCGCGCCCTGAAGGACGATCTGTTGCGCGTCAAGGAAGCGCTGGACCTGTTCCTGCGCCAGCAGGACGGCGACCCGGCGCAACTGGCCGCGCAGGGTGAAGTGCTCGAACGCGTTGGCGATACGCTGGGCATGCTGGCGTTGGCGGTACCGCGCCGGGTAATCAGCGAACAGCGGCGAGTGCTCGACGAGATCGCCAATCGCCTGCGTGCGGCCGATGAGGATACGTTGCTTGATGTGGCCGGGGCTCTGCTATACGTCGAGGCCTCGCTGGACGATCACATCGAGAGTCTGGGTTCCGCTGAGGGCGAACCGGGTGCCGGCGACACCATGCAGGGCCTGCCGCGCAGCGAAGCGCTGGGTGTCGTCACGACCCTGATGCAGGAAGCGATCAGCAATACCGGCAAGATGAAGGACGCGATTGTTGCCTTTGTCGAATCTGGCTGGGAGCACGACCGCCTGACCGGAACGCCGGCCTTGATGGACGAGGTTGCTGGCGCCATGCGCATGCTATCGGCAACGCGCCCAGCCGAACTGGCAGAAGGTGTAGGCCGCTTCGTCGGCTACGAACTGCTGGGTGACCGGCGTGTGCCCAGTGGGGCGCAGATGGATCATCTGGCCGATGCGCTCGCCGCGCTGGAGTACTACCTCGAGGCTGCGCGTGAACATCGCGGCGGCTTGGAGCATATCCTCGACGTGGCCGAACACAGTCTTGGCCTGCTCGGTTACTGGCCGTTGCCAGCCGCGCGCGCGGTGTCCACGGCTGCGGCAGCCGTAACCGAAGTGCGGGCGGATCCATACGCCGGTCACGGTATCGAGCATGAGGAACACCCGGAACTTTCCGAGTCTGTCACCTTGCTTCCCGGTGACGACCTGGGGCATCTGTTTATTGGCGGCACTGAACCGCATGCAGCACCCGTCCACAATCTGGATGGGTTGCGGCTGGCGCAGACCGAGGCGACGACGCCATCTGTATCGGTGGAGAGTGCGACGGATCATCAGGACGGCGACTGGACCGAAATCGAGGAAGAGGTTTTCGAGCAGGTGCCGGTTCGCGATGCATTGGCGTCCAACACCCACTTCAATGCCAGCGCGGAAGGTATCGATGACGATATCCGCGAGATCTTCCTGGAGGAAATGCAGGAAGAAATCGACAGTCTGCGCAGTGCCGAGAAAGTCTGGCTGACTGATCCGACCCAGCATTCGTCAATGATCAGCATCCGCCGGTCGTTCCACACGCTCAAGGGCTCCGGCCGACTGGTCGGTGCTGGCGTGCTCGGCGAATTCGCGTGGAAAGTGGAAGACATGCTCAACCGGGTGCTGGACAACAGCATCCAGCCGCACGAGGGTGTGCAGGCGGTGGTGCGGCACGCGATCGATGTGCTGCCCCAGTTGCTGGCGGCACTCAAGGGCGACGGTGCACCGGCTGCGCCGCTCAGCGCCATCATGCAAGCCGCCGAACAAGTCGCGGCGGGCAATCAGGCAGCGCGTGTCGAGGACTACACGTCAGCTGCGACCGAAACAGTACGGCGCGTGGTGCGCCGGCGCGTGCCACGTCTCGACCTGGCAGCGCAGGCTGTTCCGGAAGCAGGCGTGACTGATGCCCGCAGTGCCGCCGCCGACCACGAGATCGTCGAACCGACGCCGGTGGTAGCGGTATCAGTGATGCCACCGGTTGATCCGGTGTTGCTGGAGATCCTGCGCAGTGAGGTCGCGCAATACCTTCAGACCATTCGTGCCGCCATCCAGCGCAGCCGGAACGAGTTGCCGGTCGGCGAAGAGCTGCTGCGTGCCGTGCACACACTGCATGGCGCCATCGCCATGGTCGATATCCCGCTGTTGACGCAACTGCTGTCGCCACTGGAAGGGCTGCTCAAGCGCCTGCGCGCATCCAATCTGCCGTTGCCGGCGGACGGCGTGCATCTGCTCGGCCAGTCGGTCGATGTGGTCGATCATGTCATGCACCAGTTCGATGTCGCTGAGCCGCGACTGCCCAGCACAGATGTGCTCGCCGCGCAGCTCATCGAGATGCGTGATCACTATCCCGAGTCGCAGGTGGCGCATGTGGTATTTGAGCCCCGCCCCGACGAAGTGGCTCCGGCAGAGGAAGTCGACGCTCCGGAACATGTCGGCACCGACGAAAAGGCCATGGCCGCTTCGCTGGATGCCAGCATGGACAAGATCAGCGCGGCGCAACCTGACGAGGATGGTACCGAGGTGCCGTCGGTGCCGGAAATCCATCCGGACGATGCACACCATGCCGAGCTTGCCGCCGAACTGGTAGCCGCACTGGGTGCGTTCGAACCTGGGGTTGCCGCTGCCGAGCGAGCCGCTGCCGAAAAGGCTGCGGCGGAACAACAGGCTGCCGAGCAGGCTGCTGCCGAGAAGCTGGCGGCGGAGCAGGTCGCTGCGGAGAAACTTGCGGCCGAACAGGCTGCCGCCGAGAAGCTGGCCACAGAACAAGCTGCGGCTGAGAAAGCTGCGGCCGAACAGGTCGCTGCCGAGAAGCTGGCCGCAGAGCAAGCTGCGGCCGAACAGGCTGCTTCTGAGAAAGCCGCTGCGGAGCAAGCTGCCGCCGAACGGGTCGCCGCCGAGAAAGCTGCAGCGGACCAGGCTGCCGCTGCCGAGAAACTTGCCGCCGAACGGGTGGCTGTCGAAAAGCTGGTTGCCGAACATGGGGCGGTCAAGGCCGACGCCGAACCGGCACAAGAGCATGCTTATGCATTGGCGGGGTCCGGCTTCATTGACGCCGATCTGCTTGAAGTGTTCATCGACGAGGCACGCGAAATCCTCGATCACGCCGATGGCGTATTGGCCCAATGGCACGACGCTCCGACCGAGCTGGTGCATGTGCCCGAACTGCAGCGCGACCTGCATACGCTCAAGGGCGGTGCACGCATTGCCGGGTTGATACCGGTAGGCGATCTCACCCATGCGATTGAAACGCTGCTCGAAAAGCCGATACGCGATCAGGCAAAGGTCGGTCCGCTGATTGCGGCGCTGGAGGCGAGCTTCGACCAGCTGCACTCGCTGGTGCAGCAGGTTTCGCAGGGCCAGACGCCCGAGTATCCGCAGGCCACGATCGATCACTTGCTTGGTCTGGCCGGTGAGCATGCGCTGGCCGACGACGCGGTGCTGGCCGCTGCGGCCATGCCGACGCCGGTGCCGAAGCCGGTGCGGACCACTCCGCTACTGTCGCTGCCGGCTGGACTGGATAGGCTGGAATTACCCGAACTGCTGCCGGAAGAGGAAGAGGAAGTACGCTCCTCGCAGGAACAGATCCGCGTCCGCGCCGATCTGCTCGACAATCTGGTCAACCATGCCGGTGAGGTGGCGATCTACCGCTCGCGTCTCGAGCAGCAGGTGGCGGGCTACCGCTTCAACCTGGTCGAGCTGGAACAGACTGTGGCACGTCTGCGCAGCCAGCTCCGCATGCTGGAAATCGAGACCGAGGCGCAGATCATCGCGCGCTTCCAGCGCGAGCATCGCGAAGCGGGCTTGGCGGCGTTCGATCCGCTCGAGCTCGATCGTTACTCGCAGCTGCAGCAGTATTCGCGCGCACTGGCCGAGTCGGTATCCGATCTGGTATCGATTCAGAGCATGCTGGACGAGCTGACCCGGCAGGCCGAGACGTTGCTGATCCAGCAGTCGCGCGTCAGTACCGAGCTGCAGGATGGTCTGCTGCGCACGCGCATGCTGCCGTTCGACACGATGGTGCCGAACCTGCGGCGCACACTGCGGCAGGCGGCCCAGGAGCAGGGCAAGAGCGCTCAGCTGTACGTCGACGGTGCGCACGGCGAAATGGATCGCAACCTGCTCGACCGCATCAAGGCGCCATTCGAGCACATGCTGCGCAACGCGATTGCGCACGGCATCGAAACCCCCGCCGAACGCCGCAAGGCGGGCAAGCCGGCAGAGGGTTCGGTGCATATCCAGGTCGCGCGCGAAGCCACCGAGGTGGTGATCCGGGTCAGCGATGACGGTCGTGGACTGGACCGCGCAGCGATCCGCAAGCGTGGCATCGAACGCGGGTTGCTGCGTGCCGATACCAAGCCCACCGACAACCAGCTGCTCTCGCTGATCACCCAGCCGGGCTTCTCCACCGCCAGCAAGGTCACCCAGCTGGCCGGCCGCGGCGTCGGCATGGACGTGGTGGCGAACGAGATCAAGCAGCTCGGCGGTTCGCTGTCGATCGAGTCGGATGAGGGCAAGGGCAGCACCTTCGTGTTGCGCCTGCCGTTCACCCTTGCGGTGACCCAGGCCATCCTCGTGCGCATCGGTGAGGCGACGTTCGCGATTCCGATGACATCCGTGCAGGGTGTGGCACGGGTCAATCCGGACGATCTGGCCACGCTGTTGGTCGAGGACGAACCGTCATTCCAGTATGGCAACGAGGCATACGGCATCCACGATCTGGCCGAATTGCTGGGCTTGCCGCCGGGCCTGCCAGCCGAAGGCGAGCAGCAGCCTTTGCTGTTGACCCGCGCGGGCGATCTGCGTGCGGCGATCCGCATCGATGCGGTGCTTGGTTCGCGCGAGATCGTGGTCAAGTCGGTGGGTCCGCAGATCAGCTCAGTACCGGGCCTGCTCGGTGCAACCATCATGGGTGATGGTTCGGTGCTGATCATTCTGGATCTGGCGCCGCTGGTTCGCCATGGCATTACACGTCGCATACAGCGTCTGTCCGATGGCCTCAGCGCGGTACAGGCGCCGGTCATCGAGGAAGTGCGGATACGCCCGCTGGTAATGGTGGTGGACGATTCGATCACCATGCGCAAGGTCACCAGCCGCGTGCTGGAACGTCACGAATACGAAGTCAGCACGGCCAAGGACGGTATCGATGCGGTGGAGAAGCTGCACGAGCGTGTGCCGGATCTGATGCTGCTCGACATCGAGATGCCGCGCATGGATGGCTATGAACTGGCGACCCACATGAAGGCCGATCCGCGTCTGCGCAACGTGCCGATCATCATGATCACCTCGCGCAGCGGCGACAAGCATCGCCAGCGTGCGTTCGACATTGGCGTGGATCGTTACCTCGGCAAGCCGTATCAGGAGGCCGAGCTGCTGGTGCAGATCAACGAAGTGCTGGAGCAGCGGGCGGCGGAGCCGGTTCATGAGTGACACGTCCCCGGCAGTTGCCCTGCTGTTCGATGACACCGAGTTGGGCGGCCAGTTGCGCGAGGCGCTGCATGAGCGCGGCGCGCGGATTGTCCATGAGGGTGGGGTTTCCAGCCTCAACCGGGAGCTGCTGCAGCAGGTGGGTGCCGATGTGCTGGTGGTCAATCTCGACGACAGCGCCGACGACGCACTCGATCACCTGTATGAGTTGATCGATGGTGACCGCCCGCGGGTGGTTTTCAATGATGCGCAGGCCAGTCGCAAGTTGATCGGCTGGGATCGCGCACGCTGGGCGCGGCATCTGGCAGTCAAGGTATTGGCGGTGGGCGATATCGATCCTCCACGCCCGGAAGATGCACGTGTCATTGATGCGCCGCCGCAGGTCGAGCCAGCAGAAACAACTTTGGTCGAGGCGGCTTCTGCCCAAGCTCCGGCGACACTTTCTGCAGAAAATATTGAGGAACATGCGCCCTCGGTGGAGCCGGAGTTCATGCTGCAGGAGCCAGACTTTCTGGCGCACGATGACCATGAAGGTCAGCACGAGATGATCGCTAGTGCCGAATCGGAAAATCTGGCGGCGGAACTGGAGGCGTTGCTGGCTTCCGGTGAATTGCCGACCGACGATGAGGGCGAATTCGGCTCCGGGCCGAACTTCAACAGTGACGAGGAATTCCCGCCGCTGCATGACGGCAACTTCGGCGCGCCGGTGGATGTGTCTCCAGCGGATCACGATGTATCACATGCTGCCGTCGCGACGGGTAGCGTACATTCGGATGTGACGGCGATACAGTTCGATCAGTTGCAGCTGGTATCATCGGACGATCCCTTGATCGTGACGATACCGACCTCGGCGACCGATCCCGTTCCCGCCAAGACGGTGGCTGAAACTGTCAGCGCACCGGTCAACTGGGCTTTGCTGGATGACGAAGCACTGACAGCCGAACCTGCCAAAAACGATGCCAGGGCATTCGGCATCGAAAAGTTGAGTGCCGCCGATTTTCTCGCGCCGGATGTCGAACAGACTGCACCTGGGATCGAGCCGGTGATGAGTCTCGAGCTGGTGTCGATGGAAGAGGCGATCGCTCCGAAGCCCTACGTGCACACGCACGATCACGAGATGATGCTTGACGAGCTGGGCAGCGCCTTGAGCCGGATCGTTCTACTGGGAGCGGCAGTCAGTGGCGTGGATTCCGTTTGCACCTTTCTTGCCGCTTTGCCCGCGAGTTCGCGACTGACCTTCCTGCATACACAACATCTGGGCGAGCAGCAATCGGATGTGGCGCTGGTGGAGCGATTGGCCGCACATTGCCAGCTGCCGGTTCGGCTGGCCATGCAGGGTGGCCGCGCCGCGTCTGGTGAGGTGCTGGTGGTGCCGGCAGGAAAGCAGGTGGTGCTGCGCCGGGACGGCAAAATCGAACTTCAGGCCATCGCTTCGGACCAGACACAAGACTCGTCGATCGACGCCAGCCTCACCATGGCGGCGAATGCCTTCGGTCGCGACGCGGTGGCGATCGTGTTCGCCGGGCGGGCCAATGATGCTGTTGCAGGTTCGCAGGCGATCCATGATCGCGGTGGCCAGGTTTGGGTAGAGTCGTCGTCCGGCGAGCATTTTGCCGATATGGTCAGCGGCATCTTTGCCGAACGACTGGTCAGTTTTTCCGGTACTCCGCTTGAATTGGCGGCGCACCTGATCGAGGTGTTTTCATGAGTGATCCGCTGCCACGTGAAATTCGCTGCGTACTGGTGCCGGTGGGCAACCAGCGTTTGCTGTTGCCCAATGCCACCATCGCCGAAGTGGTTACCCAGAGCAAACCCGAGCCCGTAGCTGATGCTCCGGAGTGGCTGCTCGGGCGTATCGCCTGGCGTGGCTGGCGCGTACCGCTGGTGTCGTTCACGCAACTGGCCGGTACCGAAGAGGGTGATGCCGAGTTGAGTGTGCGCGTGGCCGTGCTGAAAGCGCTCGGTGGCAATCCAAAGCTGCCGTTCATCGCCGTGCTGACGCAGGGTTTTCCGCGCCTGACCACATTGAACGCCGAGCTGATCATTCCTACCCATGACGGCAGCCCGCTGCCGGCGGGTGTACGCGCGCAGGTGCTGGTTCGCGACGACGTCGCGATGATCCCCGACCTGGAATGGATCGAGGCGGAGTTGCTCGGTCTCCTCGATCATGAGGATTCACCAGCGCCGGTGGAGCCTGGCGAATTGTCCGAGTGATCTGAGTCGTCCGATACGCAAGACTGAATCCGGTTTGAGCAGGCGATGGCCTAGCCGTCGCCGTGCAATGCCTGCAGTGCCGCCAGAGCGGCCAGTCCGGCCGTCTCCGTACGCAGAATGCGCGGTCCCAGCCGCAGCCCGGCGAAACCGGTGGCCGTCAACGCGTTGATATCGCGCTCACCCAGCCCACCTTCCGGTCCTACCACCAGCAAGCCGCCAGCTGAGGTAAAGCGGAGTTCGCGGGACGAGCGTGTGGCATCCGGCAGCAACGCCAGGCGCAACGCACCATCCTCGGTCAAGCCATCCAGCCACACCGACAGCGGCAGTGCCGGGGTAATCTCGGGCAATCGCGCGCGGCCGCTCTGTTCGCAAGCGCTGGCGGCCACCGCGCGCCAATGCGCCAGCCGCTTTTCCGCGCGGGCAGGATCCAGCTTCACTTCCGATCGCTCGGTCAGCAGCGGCACGATGCGTACCACGCCAAGCTCGGTGGCTTTCTGCACGATCAGATCCATCTTTTCGCCGCGCGCCACTCCCTGCGCCAGGGTCAGTGGTAACGGCGATTCGTTGACGAGGGCATGTCGTGCGTCCACCCGCACGATGACTTCGCGCTTGCTAACTGTCTGGATGGTGGCCGGATAGTCGCTGCCGTCACCGTTGAACAGGGTCAATGGATCGCCTGCGGCGAGGCGCAGTACGCGCGATACGTGCTCGCCGGCCTGTGCTGGCAACGCGAGTTCGGTATCGACGGCAAGCGGCAGGATGACATGGATACGGATGGTGCGCATGCGGACGTCGATCATGCAAAACACAAGCATAGCGGAGGCGACGGGGTGCAGTTGCTCGAAACGCAACGGCCAGCCGGGCTAGCTGAATGCCGGCGAGATGCCCGCATGGCATGTCTTGCTTGTCGGCCGCGTTGGGGGCAGGATTCAGAAGCAACTCATGCAGGCATCAACGAGGTCTACGCCATGCTCAAGACAACTGTCATTTCGCTCGCACTGGCTGTCAGCCTCGGCGTCAGCGCACTGGCTGTCGCCCAGAGTGCGTCCGCCCAAGTGGCCAGCCCGAGTGACAACACGCCCTCCAGCCAAGCCAATGCCGGCCAGGATCATCAGGTGATCAAGCCGGGTGATCGTCAGTGCATTCGAAATACCGGTAGCCTGATTCCAGCGAAGAAAGGGCAATGTCTGCAGGCGGTAACCGGCCGCAGCTATACCCGGCAGGAGCTGCAGAACACCGGTGCGATCAACAATGCGCAGGCCCTGCGCATGCTCGATCCGTCCATTCACTGAGGTCATGCTTCAGCGAGGCTGTCGTGCGAGAGGCTGCAGTTCAGCCAGCTGTTGCGTGTTCGATGCCGGCAACCGCCACGTCCACCAGCAGGTCGATCTCGGCCTCGCTGACCACGTAGGGCGGCATGAAATACACCACATCACCGAGTGGGCGCAGCAGCACACCATGCTGAAGTCCGTGCAGATACACGCGCAGGCCACGTCGCTCCACTGGCGGAAATGGGCGACGGCAGCTTTTGTCAGCGACCAGTTCGACCGCTGCGATCATGCCGGTCTGGCGCACGTCGGCGACATGTGGATGGTCGCGCAACGGTTCCAGGCGACGCGCCAGATGCGCGGCGAGCTGACGATTGCGTTCGAGCACCGGCTCGTCGCGGAAGATTGCCAGTGTTTCCAGTGCCACCCGGCAGGCCAGCGGGTTGCCGGTATAGCTGTGCGAATGCAGGAAGGCCTTGCCGGCGTTGTATTCCGCGTAGAACGCCTCATAGATCTGAGTGGTAGTAAGCACCGCCGATAGCGGCAGGAAGCCACCGGTGAGTCCCTTCGACAGGCACATGAAATCCGGTGATACGCCAGCCTGCTCGCAGGCGAACAGCGTGCCGGTACGGCCAAAGCCGACCGCGATCTCATCCGCGATGAAATGCACCGCAAACTCGTCGCACAACGCACGCAGCCCGGTCAGGTAACTGGGGTGATACATGCGCATGCCGCCGGCGCATTGCACCAGCGGCTCGATGATCACTGCACAGGTCTCATGGGCGTGATGCTCCAGTAGCGCGCGCATCTCGCCCAGGCGATGCATGGCCGTCTGTTCGGGTGACTCGCCCGGCTCACCCTCGTACGCATCCGGCGATGGCGCGAGAAAAGGCGTCAGCAGCAGCGGTGCATAAGTCTTGCGGTACAGGGCTACGTCGCTAACCGACAGCGCACCTAGAGTTTCACCGTGATAACTGCCGCTGAGCGCGATGAAGCGGGTCTTCTCACCATGACCCTGATTGAGCCAGTAATGGAAGCTCATCTTCAGCGCCACTTCGATCGCCGCCGAACCGTTGTCGGCGTAGAACACGCGGTTCAGCCCGGGCGGCGTGATGCGCACCAGCTCCTCGGCCAGTTCGATCGCGGGCTCGTGGGTGAAGCCGGCGAAGATCACATGCTCCAGCGTGGTCGCCTGTGCGGCCAGCGCCGCGGCGATGCGTGGATTGGCGTGGCCGAACAGGTTGGTCCACCACGAGCTGATGCCGTCCAGGTAACGGCGGCCGTCGGCATCGATCAGCCACGCGCCTTCGCCGCGCACGATCGGCACCATCGGTACGCTGCCTTGACCTGTGAGGTCGTGATCGTGCATCTGCGTGCAGGGATGCCAGAGGTGCTTCAGGTCGCGTGTGGCGAGCGCGGCATTGGTGCGTGCGGGAAGAGTCATCCGGCTATCATCGGCGCTCCACGGGGGGCACTCAAGCCTGCAGGTGGATCATTCCGGGAATCGACGTTTGAAGTATTTGCGAAAATGCCTGATTGGCCTCGGTGTGCTGGCGTTGGCCGCGGCGCTTTTGCTGTGGTTTCTGCCGGCTCGTTGGGTGCTGCCGTGGATCGAGCCACAGTTGCACGGGGTGCACCTGCAGCAGCTGCAGGGTTCGCTGTGGGACGGTCGGGCTGGTCAGGTGCTGGCTGCCGATGGACGCGTGCTAGGTCACGTGCAATGGACATTGTCGCGACAGGCACTGTTTGGGCAGGAGCAGGCACACGTGGACTTTCACGGACCACAGCTCGATTTTTCCGGCGGGATGCGGCGGCTGCCCGACCATCGGGTTGAATGGCGTGGGGCGAACGGGCGCGCCGAACTCGCGGCACTGCTGCCTCCGGCGAACCTGCCGCTGGGTCAGCCGCGCGGCGAACTGCTACTGACGGTCGACCATGCCTTGCTGCAAGGTGGCTGGCCGTTGCAGCTGCAGGCGCAGGCAACATGGAAGGACGCCACCATGCATACGCGAAATGGCGACGTGGCCCTGGGCAATCTGCACGGGCAGGCACAGGCGCAGGAAGGAGTGATCCAGGCGCAATGGCACGATGACGGGTACGGCCCGCTGCAGATCGATGGCCAGCTGCAACTGAGCCCGCTCGGCTGGCGGCTGGACGCGACCCTGCATGCCCGACACACTGACCCGGCGTTACATCACTGGCTGGCCGGGCTGGGGCAGCCGGATGCCAAGGGCGATGTACATATCCAACGCAGCGGCGGACTGGCGGGCGCTTTGCCTGATGCGGCTGCCACCAATCAGGGTACGAAACCACCATGAATCCCGAGATGGCCGTGCCGGCGCTGACTGCCGCACGTGAAGCGGCCGCTGCGGCTGCCGACGTGATCCGGCACTACTGGCACCGCGGCGTTGAAATAGAGCTGAAACCTGATGCCACGCCGGTGACGGTCGCCGATCGCGAGGCTGAGCGCGCGATCCGGCAGATCCTGCAGGCGGCGTTGCCGCAGGCGGCGATCTATGGCGAGGAGTTTGGACTCGAAGGCGAGCAAGGTGGCCTGCTGTGGCTGGTCGACCCGCTCGACGGTACCAAGAGCTTCGTGCGGCGCACACCGTTCTTTTCCACCCAGATTGCCTTGATGGATGGCAACGAGTTGGTACTCGGCGTGTCCAGTGCGCCGATTTATGGCGAGACGATGTGGGCCAGCGTCGGCGGTGGGGCATGGCTCGATGGCGAGCGCGTGCGGGTAGCGGATACCCGCGCGATCAGCGAGGCATCGATTTCCACTGGCAATATCAAGACGCTGACTGCCGATGCACGTTGGGATGCGCTCGGAGCATTGATTCGTGACAGCAACCGTATTCGCGGCTACGGCGATTTCTGCCATTACCACCTGCTGGCGCGGGGTTCGCTGGATCTGGTGATCGAATCGGACGTGAACGTTCTCGATATCGCCGCGCTGGCCGTGATCGTGCGCGAGGCCGGTGGTGTGTTCACCGATCTGGACGGCGCACCCTTGACGCTCGATACGCGCAGCGTGCTGGCCGGCACACCGGCGATCCACCGGCAGGCACTGCAGCGCCTGCGCCTGGATGCCGGCACGGCGCCATGACCGCCTGCGTCGAGGCGATCGCCGCGCTAGAATGGCCGGATGCGCAAGCCACCGATCATTCATGCCACGCGTGACGTCGACAACAGCCACTTCCTGCATGTCGAGCAGCTCGACCTGGAATTTTCCAACGGCGAACGCCGCACCTACGAGCGTCTGAAGGGCGGTGGTCTCGGTGCGGTGATCATCGTGCCGATGCTCGACGACGACACCGTGCTGCTGGTGCGCGAATACGGTGCCGGCGTCGGTCGTTATGAACTCGGCCTGCCGAAGGGCCGGCTGGATCAGGACGAGACTGCCGAGCAGGGCGCCGAGCGCGAGCTGAAGGAAGAGATCGGCTACGGCGCGCGCCGGCTGAAGATCCTGCACAACCTGTCGCTGTCGCCCTCGTACATGACCCATATGGCGCATGTGGTGCTGGCGCAGGATCTATATCCCGAACGGCTGGTTGGCGATGAACCCGAGGAACTCGACGTGGTGCCATGGAAGATGTCCGAACTGCATACCTTGCTCGGTCGCGATGACGTGACCGAAGGGCGCTCGATCGCCGCGTTGTTCATGGCCCGCGAATACCTCGCCGGACGCTTTCAGCGCACATGAGTACGCCCCCCGCATTTGCCCGGCAGATTGGTGAGATCGCCCGCGCCGCCGGCGAGGCGATCCTGACGATTTACCAGAGCGATTTCGCGGTACAGACCAAGGCGGACGAATCGCCGCTGACGGCTGCGGATCTGGCGGCGCAGCAGGTCATCATGGCTGGCCTGGCCATGCTTGAACCTGCGCTGCCGGTATTGTCGGAAGAGGCCAAGGCGCTGGCTTGGTCCGAACGCCAGCACTGGTCGCGCTACTGGCTGGTCGATCCACTCGATGGCACCCGCGAATTCGTGAAGCGCAACGGCGAGTTCACCGTCAATATCGCGCTGATCGACAATCACGAGTCTGTGCTGGGTGTGGTGCTGGCGCCGGTCACTGGCGAGTTGTATATCGCCGAGCAAGGCCATGGCGCGTGGTTGCAGAAACAGGCCGGTGGCGAGTGGCAGCGCCTTCAGGCGCGGGCACTGGCCCAGCCGCCGGTAATGGCAGGCAGCCGCTCGCACGGCAGCCTGCAGGATTCCATGTTGCAGGCTTTGCTCGGCGCCGAGCATGAGCTGGTGCCACTGGGTTCCTCGTTGAAGTTCTGTCTGATCGCACGTGGTGGCGCAGACGTCTATCTGCGCCTTGGCCCGACCAGCGAATGGGATACCGCTGCTGCGCAATGCGTACTGCAGGAAGCCGGCGGTACGGTGATGGACTTGCAAGGGCGCACGTTCCATTACAACCGCGGCGAGTCGTTGCTCAATCCCGAGTTCATCGCCGTCGGCGACCCCTCGGTCGACTGGGCGGCGCGGCTGCGCGCGGCCGGTTGTGAATGATCCGGTGAGCGACGATCGTCGTTACAGCCTCGATGACCTGCTCGCCATCATGGCGCGCCTGCGTGATCCCGAGCGCGGTTGTCCGTGGGACGTGCAGCAGGATTTCGCTTCGATAGCGCCGTACACGATCGAGGAGGCCTACGAGGTCGCCGATGCGATCGATCGCGGTGATTTCGATGACCTGCGCGACGAGCTGGGCGATCTGCTGCTGCAGGTGGTGTTCCATGCGCAGATGGCGAAGGAGGCCGGGTTGTTCGACTTTGCCGATGTCGCCGATGCGATCAGCAGCAAGATGCGCCGACGCCACCCGCATGTTTTCGGTGACGCGCACTATGCCGACGCCGAGGCACAGAAACAGGCATGGGAAGACATCAAGACGGCTGAGCGCGCCAGCAAGGGTGAGCCGGCCGATGTCAGCGCGCTGGCCGGCATTTCATCGGGATTGCCGGAGTGGAAGCGCGCGCTGAAATTGCAGCAGCGGGCGGCCAGCACGGGTTTCGACTGGACCGATCCGCAGCCGGTGCTGGCCAAGCTGGCCGAGGAAGTGGACGAGGTCCGCGCCGAGTTCGCGGACGGTGCCGATCCGGCGCGGCTGGAAGATGAAATCGGCGACGTGCTGTTCGTGATGGTGAATCTGGCGCGCCATGCCAAGGTCGATTTCTCGCGTGCGCTGCGGCATGCCAATGCCAAGTTCGAGCGGCGTTTCCGGCAGATGGAGCAACTTGCCGCTGCCGATGGTGGGAAGTTCGGGGAATGTACGCTGGCCGAACAGGAACAGCTGTGGCTGCGCGCCAAGGCGCTTGAACCCAAATCGTGAATCCATGCGAATTTGCCCGCATCGTCTGACTGGGAAACCGGTCCGGGCATTCAGCGGCGGCTTGCCCATGCAACCCTTTTGGCGCCAGCTGCATCCTAAGGTTGTCGACTACCCAAGGAATTCTTCATGCGCTGCCTTTTTATCGCTGCCCTGTCGCTGGCACCCGTTGCCGCGTTCGCCGCTACTTCCTGCCAGTACGAGGCGCCGCGCAACCTGCAGCTCGACCTGGCGGGGGTTCATGCAGTGCAGATCGAAGTACATAACCAGACTCTGCACCTGACCGGTAGCCCCAACGAGAAGGGCCTGACCCTCAACGGCCGTGCCTGTGCCTCGGACAAGTCGGCGCTGGAGAATTTGCAGGTCACCCAGCGACGCGAGGGCGATCAGTTGCTGCTCGACATCGGTGGCGATAACCACTTCAGCTTCAGCCTGTTCGGCAGCTCCTACGCGAATCTCGAGGTCACCGTGCAGTTGCCGGCCAGCCTGCCGGTGACGGTCAGCGTGGGTTCGGGGGATGCCGATGTCAGTGGCGTGCAGCAGTTGCAAAGCAACGTCGGCTCGGGTGACCTGCATGTGCGGCAGGTATCCGGCAAATTCGCCACCAGCGTGGGCTCGGGTGATGTCGATGCGAACGGCATCGGCAGTCTGGATCTGGGTTCAGTCGGTTCCGGCGATTTCAAGGCCGATGGCATTACGGGCGATGCGAGGGTCGGCAGCGTCGGTTCCGGCGATGTCGTGCTGCGCAAGGTTGGTGGCAACGTGCATGCCGACACGCTGGGTTCCGGCGACTTCACCGTGAGCGATGTGACTGGTGATTTCAGCCTCGGAGCCAAGGGCAGCGGCGACGTCAATCATTCCGGCGTGAGAGGCAAGGTCAGCGTGCCGCACGACAGCGATGACGATTGATGCTGCTGATCTGTCTCCCATGCTGCGCTTGGGAGAAAGCGTCGGGATCTAGCCGAGCCAGCGCCAAGCCAGATACACCAGCGGTGCGCATACCAGCAGGAATGGAATCGACACCAAGTGCAGCAATCGCAGGCCGTCTGGTTGTTTCGCCAGACGCAACGCGATCAGGTTGGCCAGCGAGCCGATCGCCACGCCGAAGCCGCCCACGTTCACCGCAACCGCCAGCGCGATCGCATCGGGCGTGCGGTCGAGCAGCAGCACCGTCGCGGGCACATTGCTGATCAATTGCGAGGCAGCGATACCGCTGGCATACAGGATCAGCGGCTGGCGGAAATCGAGCTGATCCAGCCCATGCCGTACCAAGGGCAGCTCGGCGAAGTGTCCCAATCCCAGAAAGATCGCCGCGAAGGTGAGCAGAAACAGCCAGTCAATCCGCGCCAGACTCGAACGTGCCAGCAGGGCGAACAGCACCAGCAGCAGCGCGGCACCCAGCGGAGCCTGGTGGTATTCCATCAGCAACACCATGCCGGCCAAGGCGGCCGTCGACCATGCGCCGAGCCGGCCGGAGGTCACCTGACCATCGATCTTCTCAGGCGCCAGCTCGATCCGGTCACGCGGCAACCATAGCCAGGTGAACGCTGCCACCAGCACGTACATCACGGCCGCCGCTGGCAGCATCGCCAGGGTGAAATGCAGGAACGGCATCGACGAGTGCTGCCACAGCAGCAGGTTCTGCGGGTTGCCGATCGGGCTCAGGGTGGAACCAGCATTCACCGCCAGCGCCTCCAGCACCACCATGCGCAGCACCGGCAGGTTCGACATGCCGCCAATCGCTAGCGTCAGCGGCACGATCAGGAACAGGCTGACGTCGTTGGTCAGCACCATCGACAGCAACGCCGTCGCCGTCACCAGCAGCAAGCCGAGGCTGCGCAGCGAATGTGCGTGTGCCACCACGGCGACTGCCGTGTGCTGCACCAGGCCGCTGTCGCGGATGCCCTGGATCGCAATCAACAACCCCATCAGGCCGGCCAGCGTCGGCAACTGCAGCCAGCGCTGGTAATTCGCCAGCGGTTGCGGGTCGAGCAGGGCCAGCGCGATCGTCAATGCGGCGAACAGCAGCAACAGCCATTCGGCCTGCAGCTTTCGCATCCACGGCGATGAGGTTGCGGGTGATGCGTCCGCGTCACGCATGCGTCAGCAACCGGCTGGCATGCATGTCACCACTCGCTGAGTCCCTCGATCTCATAGAGCTTCTGCCAGCTTGGGCGTGCGCGTACCAGGTCGGCGAGGCGTTTCAGCGCGGGCCACTCAATCACTGGACGCGGCATGTTGCGCGACCAGCGCATCAACATGGTCAGCAGCAGGTCGGTGCCGGAGAATTCCCTGCCCAGCAGATACGGTCCATGCGCAGCGAGCTGTGCATCGAGCAGGTCCCAGACGCCCTCGATCTTGCGTTGCAGGGCGGTGCGCACTTCCGGTGTGTGTTCCGCGGCACCCAGCTCCGGCGGGTAGAACCAGAAGCGGTACGTAGACATCAACGTATTGCTGAGATAGACGATCCACTGCTGCCACGCCTCGTGCTCCGGTGTGCCCGGCGGTGGTGCCAGCCCCGATTCTGGATGACGCTCGGCCAGCACCATCAGCAATGCCGCCGACTCTGACAACGGCCGGCCGTCGATCACCAGCGTCGGCACCACGCCGCGCGGATTGAGCTTCAGGTAGTCCGGATCGCGCTGCGCCTTCGTATCGAAATCGACCAGCCGCAACTCATGCGGCGCACCGATCTCCAGCAGCGCCAGATGTACCACCATGCTGGCGGTGCCGGGGGAGTAGTAGAGTGTGTACATGAAACCTCCGTCAGTGTGCGCGATGGCGTGATCTTGGCGGTGGCTCATCCTTCCCGCAATAACCGCATCGGCGAGGTGTGGGTTACCTTCCGTGTCCCGGCCAGCCCCAGCAGCATAACCACGAACGCGGCACCGAGCGCGGCCAGCGCGAGTGGCCACAGCGGTGGCACGAAGCCATCAATATGGAACACCGTGTGGCTCAGCCACAGTCCCGCGCCAGCGGCGCCGAGCGCCGCGGTGATGCCGGCGATTAGGCCGAGCAGTGCGAATTCGCAGGCGGCGGCGACGCGCAGTTGATTTCGGCGTGCGCCGAGCGTGCGTAGCAGTGCGGCCTCATGGCGTCGTTCGGCCGCACTGGCGGCCAGCGCGGCTGCGAGCACCAACGCGCCGGCGAGCAGGCTGAAGCCGAGGATCCAGCGCACGGCGTTGCCGACACGGTCGACGATCTCGCGCACACGGTCGAGCAGCGAGTCGACATCGATCAGGCTGAGGTTGCTGTAGTCGCGAGACAACTGCGCCAGCTGGTTGGCATGGCCACGCGGCAGATAGAAGCTGGCCAGCCAGGTATGCGGCAGGTTGCCGGCATGATCCGGGTCGAGCAGCAGGAAGAAGTTGACTCGGAACGAGCTCCAGTCGACCTTTCGGATGCTGCTGACTCTGGCGTCGATGCTGCCTTCGCCGACGTTGAAGCTCAGCGTGTCACCGATCTTCAACGCGAACATGTCGCGCCACATGGTGTCGATGGAGACCTCGGCCTGGGGTGGATGCGCTTCCTGCCACTGGCCGGCGATCACCTCATTGCTGGGCGGTAATGCGTTGGCCCATGACAAGCGCAGCTGGCGATCGGCCGAATCCTTGGCGCGCTCATCGGCGAAGACAATCCTGTCCACCGGCTTGCCATTGATGGCGGTGAGCTTGCCCACGGCCAGCGGCAGCATGTTGAGTTTTCCGCCACCAATGCCGGCCAGTGTTTTCTCGAAGTCAACGCGCTGGTCGTCCTGCAGATTCAGGGCGAACCAGTTCGGCGTATCCGCCGGCAGCTCCTGTCGCCAACCCTGCAATAGTGCCGGCGCCACGACGGCGAGCAGCAACAGCGCGCACAGGCCCAGGCTGAGCGCGGTCGCCTGGATCAGGCTCAGCGTACGTCGCCGCGCCAGCGCAGCGAGACCGAGCCGCAAGGCTGGATGCGCACCGGGCGCCACGCGACGGGCCACCCACAGCAACAGCGCAGCCAGCAACGCCGCGACCACCGCGACACCGGACAGGCTGATGGCGAGAATGCCGGCCAGCTTCAGCGAGTGGCTCTGACTCCAGATCAAGGCCAGCGCGACCAGCACAGGAATCAGATACAAGGCATCGAAACGCCGTGGCCGCCGCGTCACGCTCTGGCGGAACACCGCTACCGGCGGAACCTCGGCCAGTCGTACCAGTGGCGGCAGGGCGAAGCCGACCAGCACGGCGATGCCCATCGCCGCGGCGGCAAACGAGGGAGCTAGCGGCAGCACGGTCGGCACGCTGCTGAACAACTGGCTGGCGAGCAACCACGCCAACTGCGACAGCCCCAGCGCCAGCAACAGGCCAAGCGCCGTCGCGGGCAGGGCGAGTGCGCCGAGCGTGCCAAGCAGCAAGCCCAGCACGCGTCGTCGCGATGTACCCAGCGCACGCAGCAGGGCCACTTCAGATGTCTTGCGTCGTGCGTAACGTTGCGCGGACAGCGCGATGGCCACGCCAGCCAGCAGCGCCGACAGCAGCGCTGTCAGCCGCAGGAAGGCACCGGCCCGATCGAACGCGGTGCGCATGCGCTCCTGGGTCTGCTCTGGAGTGATCAGTTCGGCGCCCTGCGGCAACGTGGTCGATTGCGCCCAGTCGCGCCAGCCCTGGACCGCCGCCGGTTCGCCGGCCAGCAGCAGTCGATGGTGCGCGCGGCTGCCGACGCCAAGCAGGCCGGCCTGTTCGGCATCAGCCAGATTCATCAGCGCGCGCGGTGCCAGCGCGAGCAGCTCGCCGCCGTCCGGCTGGCGCAGCAGTTCGGCGGCGATGGTCAGTTCGCGGCCGCCCAGCTGCAACTGCTGGCCGACCTTGAGATTCAACGCGACTAGTGCGCGATGATCGAGATAGATCTCGCCCATCGCCGGGGCGTGGCCGTTGCGTGAGTGGCCGGAGGCATCGCCCAGCTCCAGTGTGCCGCGCAAGGGATAGTGCTGGTCACTGGCCTGTACGTCGAGCAACTGGGTCTGCTGATGCGCAAACGCCACGCTGGGAAAGCTGGCGGTGTTGGTCATACTCAGACCAAGCCGGCTGGCCTCGGCGGCAAAAGTGTCCGGCAACGTCTGCGGCGACTCGATGCCGATGTCGCCGCCGATCAGCTCGGCCGCGCTGGCCAGCATGCCGCGTTCGATCCGCACCGCCAGGGTTGCGACTACACCAAGCGCGACGACGGCCAGCACCAGCGAGGCGGCCAGCGTGCGCAGTTCCGGCAGGTGCCATTCACGGCGCAGGCTGCGCAGGGCGAGCAGCAGGAGTTTCATGCTTGCGCGCTCGCAGCGGGCAGAATGACGCGACCTTCTTCCAGTTCAATCCGCCGATCGCAGCGAGCAGCGAGCGTTGCATCATGGGTCACCAGCACCAGCGTAGTCCGGTGATCGCGGTTGAGCGCAAACAGCAGGTCGCAGATGTGATGACCGGTGCGCTGGTCGAGGTTGCCGGTAGGTTCGTCGGCAAACAGCACGCGCGGGTTGTGCACGAAGGCGCGGGCAATCGCCACGCGCTGCTGTTCGCCACCGGAAAGCTGGGCCGGATAGTGCCGACGTCGCGGAGTCAGTCCGACTGCATCGAGGGCTGCCCGCGCCCGCAGGCGGGCATCGACGCTGCCTTCCAGTTCCAGCGGCAGCATCACGTTTTCCTCGGCGGTGAGTGCCGGCAGCAGGTGGAACGACTGGAACACGAAGCCGACCAGCCGCCGGCGCAGATCCGCGCGCGCCTCCTCGTCGAGCTGTTCCAGCGCATGACCGTCAAGCTGAACCCGGCCGGCACTCGGTGTGTCCAGTCCAGCCAGCAGGCCGAGCAGGGTGGTCTTGCCGGAGCCGGAGGCACCGACGATGGCAAAGCTCTCTCCCGGCAGGATCTGCAGGCTGACCTCGTGCAGGATGTCGAGTCTTCCCTCGGGGCCGCTGACCGACTTGCTAACATCACAGGCTTCGAGAAGCGGACGGGAAGAATCACTCATGCGTCGATGCCTTTGGTTATTGATACTTCTCTGTGGTATCGGCAGCGCCCAGGCGACGCAACCGAAAACCGTGCTGGTGCTGGGTGATTCGCTTTCTGCCGCGCACAACATACCGATCGAGTCCGGCTGGGTGCATCTGCTGGATGCGCGTCTGGGGAACATGGTGCCGAAGTGGGCGGCGGTCAATGCCAGTATCAGCGGCGAGACCTCATTGAGCGGCCGCAACCGTCTGCCGGCACTGCTGCAGAAATACCACCCGGCGGTGCTGGTGCTGGAACTGGGTGCCAACGACGGCTTGCAGGGGCTGCCGTTGCCGGCCTTGCGCGACAACCTCAAGGCGATGCTCGCCATGGCGCAGCAGGCGAAGGCGAGGGTGCTGCTGATCGGCATCGAGTTGCCGGTGAACTACGGCCCGCAGTACCGCGATGGCCTGCGCGCGGTCTATGCGGATCTCGCCCGGACCAGGCACACCGCACTGGTGCCGTTCCTGCTCGATGGCGTCGCGCTCGATCCCGCGCTGATGCAGGACGACGGCCTGCATCCGGTCGCCAGCGCGGAGCCGAAGGTACTCGACACGGCATGGCAGCAGCTACAACCACTGCTGCACTGAGCGTAGACCCGAACGTACTCTGAACTGCCGACGGCCCGTTTCACACGACCGTCACCGTGCAGGCGGTTAGATCTTCACATATGTGAAATCGAAGAGGTGGGGACGATATGACCATGCATGACGAACAAGCAGGACTGATTCTTCTGGTCGAGGACAATCGCCAGATTGCCGAGATGATCGGAGAGTTTCTGGAGCGACGCGGTTATTCGGTCGACTATGCCGCCGATGGTGTCAGTGGCCTGCATCTGGCGGTGTCCAACAGCTACGACGTGATCGTACTGGATCTGATGCTCCCCGGCCTGGATGGGCTGGAAGTCTGTCGCAAGCTGCGCAAGGAAGCGAAGAAATCCACCCCGGTACTGATGCTGACCGCGCGTGACACACTGGACGACAAGCTGGTGGGCCTCGAGGCTGGCGCCGATGATTATCTGGTGAAACCCTTTGAGGTGCGTGAGCTTGAAGCACGCTTGCGTGCCCTGATCCGCCGCGACCGCCGCCAGGTCTCTACCGAAGTGCTTACGGTCGGCGACATGATGCTGGATACCGCCACACTGCGGTTGACCCGCGAAGGCCAGGAGCTGGTGGTGTCACCGATCGGCCTGAAGCTGCTGGCGATCCTGATGCGCGAGTCGCCGCGAGTGGTCAGCCGGCGCGATATCGAACGCGAGATATGGGGCGATACGCTGCCCGACTCGGATACCCTGCGCTCGCATCTGTACAACCTGCGGCGAGTCATAGACAAACCCTTCGCGCGGCCCCTGTTACACACCATCCATTCGGCTGGCTACCGCCTCGCGGATCTTGAGTCGGAGGTGGCGTCGACCGTGCAGACAGCTTGAAGCTGGAACGGTGAAAGATGGTCATGGATAGCAGGGTCAAAGCAGTCACTTTTCGAGTGGGTGCCTTTCGCCGGCGCATCGCGTGGGTGTTCGGGCTGCAATTGCTGGCAGTGGCGATCATCTGCGTGATGGGCATCTACAACGTCGCGCCGACGGCAGCGGTGATCGCGGCGATCGTGATTACGACCATGCTCGCCTGGTTCGCCACCCGTCGCGAGTGGCGGCCGGTGCGCGCACTGGCACGGCTGGTCAGCAGCTGGGATGGCCAGCAATCCGATCTGGAGGCATTGCACCTGAACCAGCTGTCCACCCACAGCGATGCCGATGTCGCCTCGCTGGCGCGTGGGCTACAAGGTTTTGCCGCACGCATTGCCGGTTACAACCAGCGTGAACGCAACTTCACCCGTGACGCCAGCCATGAGCTGCGCAGTCCGCTCACGGTCATCAAGATGTCGGTTGACATGCTGGGCGAAGAAGAGGGCATCAGCGAGTTCGGCACCCGATCGATGCGCCGGATCAAGCGTGCCACGCTGGAGATGGAGGCGCTGGTCGAGGCACTGCTGATCCTCGCGCGTGAGTCTGACGTCGGCCTGGACAGCGAGCGATTCATCGTCAACGACGTGTTGCGGCTGGAGCTGGAATCCGCCCGCGAATTGTTGGTCGGCCGCCCGATCGAGCTGCAGCTGGAGGAGCCGTCCCGCTTTGCCCTGCAGGGTTCATCAAGGGTATTTTCAGTACTGTGCTGGCAACTGATTCGCAATGCCTGCCAGCAGACCGAGCAGGGCCGCGTGGTCATCACCGTGTCGCCAGGCGTGGTGAGCGTGAGCAATCACGCGGATCCGGCGATCCCCGGCGATCCCTCCCGTCCATTGCGCACACATGGTGCGGATCGGCATGGTTTTGAACTGGCGATCGCGCAGCGTATCAGCGAGCGTTTTGCGTGGCCGCTGGAATTGCAGACCCGGACCGGGCACCAAAACATTGCCCGCATCCGCTTTCCGCATCCGCTGCCAGCCGAAGTGTCACGGGACTCCGTGCAAACGTAAGAGCCATCACGGCGACTGGCTCTGTGTGCGACCGATTCAGTGCTGGCTGTAGCTCACCAGCTCCATCACCACGTCGCCGCCATCGTGCTGGGACAGTTTCACCGGCAGCAGATAACGATCCGGCGCATACCACGCACTGAAACCGCGCTCGGCGTCGGTGCGATCGACCCGCACCGCATTGAAGTTGCCGGCAGGTACCTTGACGGTTTCCTTGCCGGTCACCTTGAAGTTCTGCGTCTGCACACCTTGCCGCACGGCAACCGGCAGCGCGATCTGCTGCTGGCCATCACGCAAGGCCAGTCCCAATGCCAGTGGCGTGGTGTTGCGTTCGACCATGCCGGGAACGGCCGGATACGTGCTGGGGCCCTTGCCCTCGTCGACGGTTACCTGCTGTTTCGCCCAGTTAACCAGCATTTGGCGCTGTTTGGTCTTGCCGGCCATCTGCCGCTGATAGTTGTAGCTGACCGCTTCAGGTACATCGCCTTTCCAGTGGAAGCGCGAGGTTTCTTTCGTGCTGGCACCCAGCATGGCGGCAAGACCAGCGGTGCCCTGTACATCCTCGCTGTAGTTCCATTCGCCGTTGCCGGCGGCGCGCAGGGTGACAGTGGCGACGCCTAGTGGCTCGCCGCCTTGCGACACGTTGTAGTGAGCGGTAAAGCTGGTGGGTGTGGCGGCGAGGAGGGTCTGCGTGGCGAACAGCAGGCCGAGGCCGAGAAGAGGGGTGAGCAGGGGTCGGATAGTCATGTGTCGAGTCTGCCGGCGCGGGGCTGAACGGTGGATCACTCCGCTGGCAGCAGGCCGTGATCGCCCAATGCCAGCGGGGCCAGCAGTGGCTGGCTATCGAACTGGGCGGCATGGCCATTCCATTGCAGCCGGTGGCTGGCCAACAGGCGCAGCACCGCCGGCAGCAATTGGTGCTCCAGTGGCAGCAGTCGCTGTGCCAGCCGGTACTCATCGTCACCGGCTTCGATCGCGAGGCACGCCTGTGCGATCACCGGGCCGCCATCCAGCTCGGCGGTGACGAAGTGCACGCTGGCGCCGTGATCGCGATCACCGGCTTCCAGCGCGCGGCGATGGGTATGCAGGCCGCGGTATTTCGGCAGCAACGAGGGGTGGATGTTGATCATCCGGCCAACCCATGGCGCCAGTGCCTCGCCATCGAGGATGCGCATGAAGCCGGCCAGCACCAGCCACTCCGCGCCGCTGGCGGTGATGCGGGCGAACAGGTCCAGATCAAATGTGCGCCGATCCGGATAGCTGCGCGGATCGAGTGCCAGCGTGGGGATGCCGGCTGCTTCAGCCAGCCGCAGCGCGCCGGCGGTGGCCTTGTCGCTGCCGACCAGCACAAAATCGACCGGCAGTTCGCCGCGCTCACGCGCATCGAGCAGTGCGGCAAGATTGCTGCCGCGCCCGGAGGCGAGAATGGCGACGCGGGGCAGTGACGTGGTCATCGACAGCGAGCAGGGTAGCGTCAGCCGATCCGCACGCGTTCGTCGCCCTGTGCGGGCACGACGGCACCGATCACCGAGCTGGCCAGTCCGTGCTTCGCCAGCAGCGCGGAGGCTGCAGTGACGGCATCGCGCGGCAGGATTACGGTGAAGCCGATGCCGCAGTTGAACGTGCGCCACATCTCTTCACGCGCCACATTGCCCTCGCGCATCAGCCAGTCGAACACCGGCGGCAGCACGATCGTGCTGGCATCCAGTGTGATGCCGAGGCCGTCCGGCACCACGCGGATGATGTTTTCCTTGAGGCCGCCACCGGTGATGTGGGCCATGCCGTGTACCGGGGCCGATTTCAGGAGCTCAAGCATCGACTTCACGTAGATCGTAGTCGGTGCCATCAGCGCGTCGGCCAGCTTGATCCCACCGAGGTCGAGGTCCAATGGGTTGCCGGCGCGTTCGAGAATCTTGCGGACCAGCGAATAGCCGTTCGAATGCGGACCGGACGAGGCCACGCCGAGGATCAAGTCACCGGCCACGATCGCGTCGCCGCTGAGCATCTGCGACTTCTCCACGGCACCGACGGTGAAACCGGCCAGGTCGTATTCGCCCGGCGGGTACATGTCCGGCATTTCGGCGGTCTCGCCGCCGATCAGTGCGCAGCCCGCCAGTTCACAGCCTTTCGCGATGCCGCCGACCACGGCGACCGCGGTATCCACATCCAGTTTGCCGGTAGCGAAGTAGTCGAGGAAGAACAGCGGCTCGGCGCCCTGCACCAGCACATCGTTGACGCACATGCCGACCAGGTCGATGCCGATCGTGTCGTGCCGATTGAGAACCTGCGCCAGCTTCAGCTTGGTACCGACGCCGTCCGTGCCGGACACCAGCACGGGCTCCTTGTAGCGGCCAGACAGGTCGAACAGGCCGCCGAAGCCGCCCAGTCCACCCATGACCTCGGGGCGGAAGGTGCGCTTGACCAGCGGTTTGATGCGTTCGACCAGCGCATTGCCAGCGTCGATATCGACGCCAGCGGCGCGGTAGGTGAGGGCGTCAGACATGGCGAAAACCGGCATGGATTAAACGCGCAAGTTTAGCAGCTTGTGGAAGGCTTGCTGATCCGCATGGGTGGCCATGAGACGGCTTCGATGGACGCTGGGGGCGCGATTGGGCAGACTTCCCCGGAGCTTTCCCCAGAAGATACCCACGTCCATGCGCCTGTCACGCCTGTTGATCGTCACCTTGCTGCTGGGTTTTGCCATGCTGCCGTCGCTGCATGCGCAAACCTCCGGCTCGCCCTATTCGGTTACGGTGCCGGTCACCGACACCAACGACGCCCAGCGCAACCTGGCGTTCGCCACCGCACTCGGGCAGGTGCTGACACGGGTGGCGGGTGGGCAGGACCTGCGCAGCAATGCCGGTTATGCCGATGCGGTGGGTAACGCCGGCTCGATCGTGCAGAAATTCCAGTACCAGCGCACCGCGACCGGACTGGCGCTGGCCGTGGATTTCGAACCAGGTTCGGTGCGTCGGCTGGTGGCGCAGCTGGGTGTGGCCAGCGCAGGCATCAAGCCGGCGGTATTGCTGCTGGTGCAAGGCACGGACGGCGGCCTGTTCGACCAGACCGCCCTCGCCAGTCTGGCTTCGGCGGCAGCGGCACGCGGCACCAACGTCACCTACCCCGAGACAGGCAGCACGCTGGATATGGCGAAACTTGCTGCGGCTGATCCGGCCGCGCTTGCAGCGGTCAACCAGCAATACCACACCGGTCTGGTACTGCTCGGCAAGCTGCATGACGGTGGTGCCGACTGGACGCTGATTTCCGGCGGCCAGGCACAGCACTGGAGCAGCCAGGGCGCCACCGAGGACGCGTTGCTGGGTACGGCGGGTGACAGCATGGTCGATCGCATCGGCAAGCAGCTCAACGTGGTCGGCGCCAGCGTCAGCGACGGCAAGCTGTGGGTGAGCGGGCTGAACTCGGCGATGGATTACGCGGACCTGCTGGCCACTCTGCGTGCCGATCCGTCGGTGCGCCAGGTGATGACCCTGGGTGCAGATAACGACGGCGTGCTGCTGGACGTCAAGGCAGCCCTGCCGATGAGCGGACTGGCTGCGAACCTCGCCGCTGGCGGTCGCCTGCTGCTGCAGGGCGAGCCGCATGAGGGCGCTGACGCCAACCTGCGCTGGGTTCATTGAGTAGTACGGAAGGTATCAGCGTGAACAACGAAACATCGCGCCACTGGCAAATGCTGGCCATCACGGCGGTCATCGTTTACCTGCTCTGGTTGCTGGCGCCAGTGCTGATGCCGTTCGCGGTCGCTGCGATGCTGGCTTATCTGGGCGATCCGCTGGCCGATCGGCTGGAGCGGCTGGGGCTAAGTCGTGCATGGGCAGCGACGCTCGTTTTTCTGGTGCTGATCCTGGCGCTTGGCGGCGTGCTGCTGCTGTTGATTCCGTTGATCTCGCGGCAGATCGAAAACCTGATCCAGAACCTGCCGCGTTATGCGCAGTGGGCACAGCAAACGGCATGGCCGTGGTTGCAGGGCAAGCTGCATCTGGATCCGCGCATGTTCGACAGCGATCAGCTGCTGGTGGCGTTCAAGGCACACATGGGTTCGATCGGCGACGTCGCCACGGCAGTGCTGGGCAAGGTGTCCCGCTCCGGGCTGGGGATCGTGCTCTGGCTGACCAACCTGGTGCTGATCCCAGTGGTGGCGTTCTATCTGCTGCGCGACTGGGATCGACTTGTCGGCACGATCGACCGCATGCTGCCGCGCTCGATCGAACCGACCATCGCGCATCTGGCGCACGAATCGGACAAGGTGCTGGGTGCGTTTGTGCGCGGCCAGCTGCTGGTGATGCTGGCGCTGGGCATTTTCTACGGCGCCGGTCTGTCACTGGTCGGGCTGTCGGTCGGGCTGCTGATCGGCATCGTCGCCGGCCTGCTCAGTTTTGTGCCGTACCTGGGTTTCATCGTCGGCTTCGGCGCGGCAGTGATCGCGGTGTTGGTGCAATACGGCGACTGGGCGCACCTGCTGATCATCTGTGGCGTGTTCGTGGTCGGCCAGCTGCTGGAAGGCTATGTGCTGGTACCCAAGCTGGTCGGCGACAAGATCGGCCTGCATCCGGTGGCAGTGATCTTTTCAGTACTTGCTGGCGGCTACCTGTTTGGTTTTCTGGGTGTGTTGCTGGCGTTGCCGGCGGCCTCGGTGATCATGGTGCTGTTGCGCTATCTGCTTGAACGCTATCGGTTGAGCGAGCTGTATACCGAGGAAGGAGCAGACGATCCAGTCATCGCGGAGGTGGATGTCACCGTGCATCGCGACGGCGAAGTCGAAACCGATACCACGGTTGCGTCGCCCAAGGATGATCGGGCCGCCCCATGATTCCGCAGTTGCCGCTTGCCCTGCGCTGGCCACGTCGCCAGCGCTTCGAACATTTCCACGCCGGTGCCAATGCCGCTGCGCTGGCCGCGGTGCAGGCCTTGGCGCTTGAACCTGGCGCATCATGGGTCTACCTGCATGGTGCCAACGGCAGCGGCCGCAGCCATCTGCTGATGGCTGCGTGCCAGGCGGCGAACGCTGCCGGAAGGCGCGTTCAATATCTGCCATTGGCAACGATTGCCGATCATGCGGCGGCGTTGCGTGGCGTGGCCGGCAGCGAGCTACTGGCGCTGGATGATCTCGGCGCGATCGCCGGCAACCGCGAGGCCGAGCACGCGCTATTCGACCTCTACAACCGCGCCCGCGCCGAAGGCAGCGGGTTGCTGTTCGCTGCCGATACCACGCCGATCCAGTTGGGTATCGGCTTGCCCGATTTGCGCTCGCGTCTTGGCGCCTGCACCCAATTCGCGCTGAAGCCGCTCGACGACGACGAGCGCCGCGTCGTGCTGAAAGCGCAGGCGGCCTCGCGTGGCATCGAACTGGACGACGGCGTGCTGGACTGGCTGTTCGCGCGTTATGCGCGTGATCTAGGTGCGTTGCTCGATTTGCTCGACAGGCTCGACCAGGCGTCGCTGGCGGCGCAGCGGCGAATTACCATTCCGTTTTTACGTAGCGTATTGCGAGATGGTGGCCCGGGGTTGTCTTGATGGGCTGCGCGCGACCAACCCGGATGCCGGGTTCGGGAATGAATCGGTGGCGAAACATTTCCTGCGAGTTGCTCAGCCGGGTTTCCGCGCGATAGGAACATTCGTTGCCGATGTGCTCTTGCTTGGCTTCCAAAGCAACATCATTTGGTGATTGTATCTACGCGCGTAATTCCAAGCATCGATCTTGATCTGATGTTCTTGTGGGCTGCATGACACATCATTGCTATCGATTGTTCGAAGTTCGTACCCGGACTCGTCAGGATTGCCAGCCAGTCCGGGAACTGCCAGCCCAACACCAGCATTGATGCCGAGCAACCGATGATCGCCTCGGGCGTAGTCATGACGCGCGTCGTTCGCGGCGTTCGGTGGCTGCAGCAATTTCAGTGCGGCCAGATCATCACTAGGCTTGCAGACCGACGCCGGGGCCTTTTGCGAGCATCCAGTCGTCACTGAGGTTACTGCCAAGAAGCATGCAAATATGCGAAGTTTCACGGCAGCTCTCAAGCCTTGAGCAACCCCGGTGTCGCCTGCTGACCGATCGCATCGACCATCGCCTTCGCCACGTTGAGGTTGCCGGCGATGATGTTGCCGCTGGTGGGGATGCCGTCGCGGCCGGCAAAGTCGCAGTAGCGGCCACCGGCTTCGTGCACCAGCAATACGCCGGCGGCCATGTCCCACGGCTTCAGGCCGATCTCGAAGTAGCCGTCGTAGCGGCCGGCGGCGACGTAGGCCAGATCGAGTGCGGCGGAGCCGGAGCGGCGGATGTCTTCGGCTTGGCCGAGGATCGCGCGGGTCATGTCGAGCTGCGCGGTCAGATGTTCGCGCTGGCGGAACGGGAAGCCGGTGGCGATCATCGCGCCGCCGAGATTCTCGCGCCTGGATACGCGCATGCGGCGGTCGTTGATGTAGGCGCCATCGCCCTTGCTGGCGGTGTACAGCTCGTCGCGCAACGGGTCGAATACCACGGCATGGATCGGCACACCCTTTTCCAGCAGTGCGATCGACACGCTGAAGTGCGGGATGCCGCGCAGGTAGTTGTGGGTGCCGTCGAGCGGGTCGATCACCCAGGTCAGCGGGCCCTTGCCGGTCGCGCCGCTTTCCTCGGCGAGGATCGCATGGTCGGGGTAGGCACGGCGCAGTTCCTTGATGATCTCCGCCTCGGCCAGCTTGTCGACCTCGGAGACGAAGTCCAGCTGCTGCTTCTCGACGATGTTGAGGCCGTCGATGCGGTTCATGTAGCGCAGGATCACGTTGCCTGCAGAACGCGCGGCGCGCGCCGCGATCGTAACGTGGGGTCTGGGCATGGCTTCGACTTTGCAAAAGAGCGGGGTTGCGGCCGGCGATTCTAGCAGAGGCGGGCCCGGGCCGGGCTGCAGCCACCCGAAAGCCACTATCCTTGCCCACTTGTTTACCGCCTAGCCTGCATCGCATGACCGACCTTCACGACCTTGCCGCCCGCATCCGCTACGTACTGGTGCGCACCTCGCATCCGGGCAATATCGGCAGTGCGGCGCGGGCGATCCGCACGATGGGTTTCGAGCGGCTGGAGCTAGTGGCACCGGCGCGCTTTCCCGATCGTGAGGCGAATGCACTGGCCGCCGGTGCGGATGAGGTATTGGCCAACGCGGGTATCCATGCCGAGCTGGTCGACAGTTTGGCTGGCAGCAGCTTGGCGCTGGGCCTGTCCGCGCGCAGGCGCGGCGTGACCTTGCCGGAAATCTCGCCGCGCGAGGCGGCGCAACAGGCGCTGGCCGCGGCGGCCCGCGGCGAGCAGGTAGCGCTGGTATTCGGCAACGAGCGTACCGGGCTGGAGAACGACGAGCTGGCGCGCTGCCATGCGATGGTGCGGATTCCCAGCGTGGATGATTTCAGCTCGCTCAACCTGTCACAGGCAGTGCAGGTGATGGCCTACGAACTGCGCGTGGCGATGCTCGGCGAAGCACCGGCAGCGTTGCCGCCGGTGCATGACGAACCGCCGGCCGATGCGGCGCAGATGGAGCAGTTCTACCGGCATCTGGCGCAGACGCTGGACGATATCGAATTCCACAAGGGACGCGAGCCCACCACGATCATGCTGCGCCTGCGCAAGCTGTTCCAGCGCGCGCAGCCGGATGAGCGCGAGCTGCGCGTGTTGCACGGCATCCTCGCCGATGCGCAGCGCATGGCGGGGTTGGCGAAGGACGGCAAGTAGGCCCTGCCTTGGCTCCCTCCTCTGCTTGCAGGGGAGGGTTGGGAGGGGTGCGCAAGCTCGGGCTACCCCCTCCCAGCCTCCCCCTGCATGCAGGGGGAGGAGCTAACACCCACTACTGTTCGTCGTCCGACAGTTCGAGCGATGACGCAGGAGTAACCAGCAGCTTGTCGATGCGGGCACCATCGAGGTCGACCACCTCGAAGCGGATGCCATGCCAGGCGAATACTTCGCCGGTTTGCGGGATATGACCGAGCGCGGTCATCACCATGCCGGCGACGGTACGGAAATCGTGCTCCTGCTCACCGGGCAATTCGCCGACCAGCAGCAGTTCGCGCAGGTCATCGGTGGACAGGCTGCCGTCGATCAGCCAGCTGCCGTCCGCGCGTTGCACGATCGGGGCGTCCTCGGCGTCGCCGCCATGGCCGATCTGGCTGGCGCCGACTACGGCCGCCAGCAGGTCGTTGACGGTGACCACGCCTTCGATGTCGCCGTACTCGTCGACCACCAGCGCCAGCGGCGTCTCGGCGTCGCGGAACTCTTCCAGCAAGTCCAGCGCGCGCGCGGTGGCTGGTACGAACAGCGGCTTGGACAGGTGCTCGAACATCTCCAGCTTGCCGTCGGCAAAGCCGTGCAGCAGGCGCTTGACCTCGACCACGCCGACCACGTCGCTCTCGTCACCGCGATACACCGGATAGCGCGAATACGGCGTCTGCCGCAGTACCTCGATGTTCTCCTCGCGCGGTGCGGCCATGTCCAGCCACGCGATGCGCATGCGCGGCGTCATCACGCTGTCCACCGTGCGGTCGCCCAGGCGCAGTACGCGGTTGACCATGTTGTGCTCGTCCGGGTCGAGCACGCCCTGTTCGGCGCTCTCGGCCACCAGCAGGCGGATCTCGTCCTCGGTAACCACGCCGCGCCCGTGCTGGTTGACCCGCAGCAGCCGCAGAAGCAGGTTGCTCGACATGTTCAGCAGCCACACGAACGGTGCGGTCAGTCGCGACAGCACCAACATTGGGATCGCCGCGTACGAGGAGAACCGTTCCGGTGCGGACAGTGCCAGCCGCTTGGGCACCAGTTCGCCGATCACGATCTGGATGAACGAGATCAGCACGAAACCAAGCAGGATGCCGAGGATCCGCGTGTACGGCGCCAGCCACGCCAGCCCCTCAGCCTGCAGGGCGTCGGCGATGTGGCCGCCGAGCGCATCGCCGGCGATCGCGCCGGTACTTAGCATCACCAGGGTGATGCCGACTTGCACGGTGGACAGGAAGTGCTCGGGCGCTTCTGCATGGCGCAGGGCCAGTGCGGCGCGGCGGCTGGTTTTCGCCATCTGCTTGAGCCGGCTCTTGCGCGAGGCGACCAGCGCCATTTCCGACAGCGCGAAAAAGCCGTTGCACAGGGCCAGCACGAGGACGAGCGCGATTTCGGTCAGCATCGCGGCAATGATAGGGGTGACATGCGCCACAGTGTAAGGGTACGCGGCCTGCAGTGGTGCGGGGCAGCATGGCAGTCCTGTAACATGCCCGTCATTCCGTACCCCTCAGGCATGGCCAGCATGTTTTCACTGCAGACGATTTTCGGCAAAGGCGACAAGTTCTACGGCCTGCTCGAACAAAGCGCAGCCACCGTCTGCGAGAGCGCCAAAGCCCTGCATGAACTGTTGAGCAAGCCGGGCCAGGGCTCGGTGATGGCCGCATTTACGGCCACCCGTGCCCGCGAGAAGGAGCTGGCCGCGCAGATCAGCGAGGGGCTGGTGAACACTTTTGTCACCGCGCTCGACCGCGAGGACATCGAGGCGCTGAATTCGGCGCTGTACAAGATCCCCAAGACGATCGAGAAATTCGCCGAGCGTTACGAGATCGTCGCTGATCGTCTGGTCGGGGTGGAATTCGCCCAGCGCGCGCTGGTGCTGGAGCGCTCCAGCGAAGTTGTTGCCCAGATGATTGGCGAGCTGCGCCGTGGCCTGCGCATCGACCCGGTGAAGAAATTGCAGGATCGCCTGCAGGCACTGGAATCAGAAGGTGACCGCATGCTCCTGTCGCCCTACCGCACGCTGTACGTCGAAGGCGGCGATGTGATGCGCGCGGTGCTGGCGAAGGATCTGTTCGAGCTGATCGAGAAAGCGATCGACAAGTGCCGCGATGTGGGCAACATCGTCTATTCGATCGTGTTGAAGAACTCCTGAGGGCGCGCTGTGATGCCTTGCCTCACGTGTTGCCCGGTCGTGACACGCACACTCGATCGGGTTGAATTTAGCGCCCACGGAGACTTCGCATGAGTCTCGGTCTGGTCGTGGCGGAAGTGCTGATCGCACTGGGCTTTACCTATATCAACGGCTTCCACGACACCGCCAATTCGATTGCGACGGTGGTGGCCACCAAGGTGCTCACGCCTGGCCAGGCAGTGCTGCTGGCGGCGGTGACCAACCTGTTTGGCGCGTTGCTGGGTACCGCCGTGGCGGCCACGATCGCCTCGGGGCTGATCAATACCGGCGTGATCGACGTGGGTCCGCAGCTGGTGATTTGCGCCTTGCTGGCGGCGATCGTGTGGAACCTGATTACCTGGTGGCTGGGCCTGCCATCAAGCTCCAGCCATGCGCTGGTCGGCTCGCTGGTCGGCGCCGCGTTGGCCGCGTCCAGCAACAATTTCGGTTCGGTGATCTGGGTGCAGGGCAACTGGATCACCGGGCATGGCGTGATCCCCAAGGTGATCATCCCGATGGTGTTGTCACCGCTGGGTGGCTTCATCATCAGCTTTGCGTTGATGGGCGCGCTGTATGCACTGCTGGCCTGGTTCGCCAATCGGCATGGCTGGTCACGCCGGTTCGGGCGCACACCTTTCGTCAACTTCTTTTTCGGCAAGGCGCAGATTGTCTCGGCCACCGCGATGGGCGTGGCGCACGGCATGAACGATGCCCAGAAAAGCATGGGCATCATCGCGCTGGCGCTGGCTGGCGGCACCGCGGCGCATCAGTTCGACCAGCTGCCGCAGTGGCTGGGGTTCATGCGGATCGCTGAGGATACCGCCGGCGGGTTCGCCATCCCGGTCTGGGTGAAAGTGGTGTGCGCGCTGACCATGGCTGCCGGTACCGCCGGTGGCGGCTGGCGCATCATCAAGACGCTGGGTCACAAGATGGTCAAGCTGCATCCGATCAACGGTTTCGCCGCCGAAACCAGTTCCGCGATCGTCATCCTCACCGCCTCGGCGTTCGGCATCCCGGTGTCGACTACGCACAACGTGTCCGCTTCGATCATGGGCGTGGGCGCGGCCAAACGCTTCAACGCGATCCGCTGGTCGGTGGTGGAGCGCATGGTATGGGCGTGGATCCTGACCCTGCCGGTCACCGCGCTGCTGGCCTATGGGCTGGTGCGGCTTATCGCGACCGAGTTGTAAGAAGCGCAGTTCAGAGCGCGTCGCCGCCACTGACGACGATCTGTTCCAACTGGTCGCCGAGCGTACCCAGTTCGCCAACCACACGTTGCAGCTCGGCGCTGTCGAGAAATTCGTAGGGGCGGTTTTCGCACAGGTGCAGGTACGGTGAGCCGTCCAGGTCGGCGACCGCGAGAAAGCCGGTGCGCTGCTGCCAGTTGAAGCGCAGGCAGCGGCTGGGGTCGGTACCGGCCAGCGGCCCGATCGGGGTGGAGATGCGCAGGTAGCGCCGGCCTGATTCGTCCTCAAGTTCGGCCAGATAAATGCCCTGGTGTCGGTCATGGGCCAGTTTCAGGTCGAAACTGATCAGGTAAGGATCGTTGTGGCGCAGCTCGTGCTGGCTGCCGATATGGGAACGCACGGCTTCGAAGTGGCGCATGGTGCGACTTCCGCGGCGAGGGGCGCTGCTACTCTGCCACGTCTGCCTGCCCGCGTCGCGTCAAGTTCGAGTCAATCCGCATGAATGCTGCTGCCCCCCGCATCTACGCCGCCATCGCCGCGATTCCACCCGGTCGCGTGGCCAGTTATGGCGCCATTGCCGCCCGCGCGGGCCTGCCGGGGCGGGCGCGGCTGGTCGGCCGGTTGCTTGGCGAGGTTCCCGACGGTATGGAGCTGCCGTGGTACCGGGTGCTGCGCTCCAGCGGGCACATCGCGATGCCGCCCGGCAGCCGCGGCTTCCGCGAACAATCCCGGCGATTGCGGGCCGAAGGCGTCGAAGTGAAGAACGGACGTGTGCCGTTGTCGCGATTTGGCCTGGATGGTGACCTCGACCATGCCTTGTGGGGAATGCCGGACGCCTGAATGGCGGCGGCTCTGACGATACGCCGCAGGCTTTGCCGTCGGGTCGGTTGGCCCGGTTTGGTAGCATGTGGCCGATGAATCCCTCTGCTATCGATCTTCTTCAAAGTGTTTTCGGTTATCCCAGTTTCCGCGGCCAGCAAAAGGCCGTCGTCGAGCATCTGAACGAAGGTGGCGATGCGCTGGTGTTGATGCCGACCGGTGGCGGCAAGTCGCTGTGCTACCAGATCCCCGCACTGCTGCGCCAAGGCACTGGCATCGTGGTGTCGCCGCTAATCGCGCTGATGCAGGACCAGGTCGACGCGCTGCGCGAAGCCGGTGTTTCCGCTGCCTATCTCAACTCAAGCCTCGGTGCGGATGAACAGCGCGAGGTCGAGCGGCAATTGCTGGCGGGTGAATTGAACCTGCTCTACGTGGCGCCCGAGCGTCTGCTGACCGGGCGCTTCCTCGGCCTGCTTGAACGCACTGAAGTGGCGCTGTTCGCGATCGACGAGGCACATTGCGTGTCGCAGTGGGGTCACGATTTCCGCCCCGAATACCGCGAGCTGGCGATACTGCACCAGCGTTTCCCCGAGGTGCCGCGGATCGCGCTTACCGCTACCGCCGATCCGCGCACGCGCGACGAGATCGTCGAACGACTTTCACTGCATAACGCGCGGCAGTTCGTCGCCAGTTTCGATCGGCCGAACATCGGCTATCGGGTTGGTCTGCGCCATAACGCGAAGCGTCAGCTCACCGAGTTCCTGCAAGGGCACGAGGGCGAGTCCGGCATCGTCTACTGCCTCAGCCGCAAGAAGGTGGACGACACCGCCGAGTGGCTGGCCGAGCTTGGCGTCGAGGCATTGCCGTATCACGCAGGTCTGGATGCGGCCACCCGCGCGAAGAACCAGAAGCGCTTTCTGCGCGAAGACGGTGTGGTGATGGTCGCCACCGTCGCGTTCGGCATGGGTATCGACAAACCCGACGTGCGCTTCGTCGCGCATCTGGATCTGCCGCGCAGCATCGAAGGTTATTACCAGGAAACCGGTCGTGGTGGCCGCGATGGCCTGCCGGCCGAGGCATGGATGATCTACGGCCTGTCCGATGTGGTGACGATGAGCCAGATGATCGCGCAGTCCGAATCGGCCGACGAGCGCAAACGGGTCGAGCGGCAGAAACTGGAATCACTGCTCGCCTATGCCGAGGCCACCGACTGCCGGCGGCAACTGTTGCTGGGTGCCTTTGGCGAAACTTATCCGGGCCCGTGCGGCCACTGCGACAACTGCATCGCACCACCGAAAACCTGGGATGCCACGGTGCCAGCGCAGAAGGCGCTGTCGGCCGTCTATCGCAGTGGCCAGCGCTTCGGTTCCGGCCACGTGATCGACATCCTGCGTGGCGAGGAAACCGAACGCGTACTCAGCCTGCATCATCATCAGCTCAGCACGTTCGGCATCGGCGCCGAGATGGACGAGAAGCAGTGGCGCTCGGTATTCCGCCAGCTGCTTGCCGCCGGGCTGCTTGAAGCGGATGCGGAGGGTTACGGCACGCTGCGGCTGACCGCCGCCAGTCGTGTCGTGCTCAGCGGTGGGCAGTTGGTGAAGCTGCGCGAGGATGCCCGTCCCGAACGCGTCAGCCGTCGTCGCCGCGACAGCAAGATCGGCGCATCCGATAAAAGCAGCGGCGGCAGCCTCGGCATCGAGGCCTATGAGCAGTCGATGTGGGACGAGTTGCGTGCCCTGCGCACGCAGCTGGCCAAGCAGCAAGGTGTGCCGCCGTACGTGGTCTTTCACGACGCCACCTTGCTGGCGATGTTGCGCGCGCTGCCGGCGAACGAGGACGAACTGGCCACCATCAGCGGTGTCGGTGAGGCCAAGCTCAAGCGCTACGGTCGTGATTTCCTGGCGGTGATCAACGCGCAGGAATAAAGCATCGGTGCGCGTACCGGTGCTTGTGCTGATCATCGACAGGCTTTACAACTGAAGGATATTGCGAGTGCATGCCAGCGTCGGACGGCGGCGCACACTCCGCACTTCATGTCTGAAAGGATCGCGCATGCACGACGCCCCACTCATTGCCACCCTCGTCAGCGGCATTGTGCTGGCCTTCGTGTTTGCCGCGCTCGCGCACAAGCTGAGGTTGCCGCCGCTGGCCGGTTACCTGATGGCCGGCGTGGTGGTCGGGCCGTTCACGCCGGGCTATGTCGCCGATGGGCATCTCGCACATCAGTTGGCCGAGGTGGGCGTGGTGCTGCTGATGTTCGGCGTCGGCCTGCACTTCTCGTTGAAGGATCTGCTCTCGGTCAAGAACATCGCGATCCCGGGTGCGCTCGGCCAGATGGCGGTGGCGACCGTGCTCGGCATGCTGCTCGGTTGGGGCCTGGGCTGGCCGTTTGCGCAGGGCTTCGTGTTTGGCTTGGCGTTGTCAGTGGCCAGCACAGTGGTGTTGCTGCGTGCGATGGAAGAACGCCGCCTGATGGAAACCGAGCGCGGTCGCATCGCGATCGGCTGGCTGATCGTCGAAGACCTGGCGATGGTGCTGGCGTTGGTACTGTTGCCGGCGATCGGGCTGGCGCTGGGCAGTGGCGAGCAGGGTGGTACCACCTTGTCGTTCGCGGCGATCGCCGGCACCGTCGCGCTGACTATCGGCAAGGTGGTGCTGTTCGTGGCGATGATGCTGGTCGTCGGCAAGCGGCTGATCCCGTGGATCCTCAAGGTGGTCGCGCACACCGGTTCGCGCGAATTGTTCCGCCTTGCGGTGCTGGCGATCGCGCTCGGTGTGGCGTTCGGTGCGGCAGGGCTGTTCGGCGTGTCGTTCGAGCTGGGCGCATTCTTCGCCGGCATGATGATGGGCGAGTCGAAGCTGGCCCAGCGCGCCACCGAGGAAACCCTGCCGTTGCGCGATGCGTTCGCGGTGCTATTTTTCGTCTCGATCGGCATGCTGTTCAACTATCAGGTGGTACTGACCGAGCCACTGGTGGTGTTGGCGGCGCTGTCGATCATCGTGATCGGCAAGTCGCTGGCGGCGTTCGGCATCGTGCTGGCGTTTGGACGGCCATTGCGCACCGCGCTGACGATTGCCACCAGCCTGGCGCAGATCGGCGAGTTCTCGTTCATCCTGATCGGCGTGGGCGTGGCGCAAAACCTGGTGTCGAAGGAAGCGCAGGACGTCCTGCTGGCCGCCGCGATCCTGTCGATCCTGCTCAACCCGTTGCTGTTCAAGCTGCTCGATCGTGTCAAGCCTTGGCTGGATGCGCGCGAAGCAATGCAGCTCGGCGACGCGGTTGTGCCCGCGAGTATCGAACCTACACCTGAGATCCTCGTCACCAGCGCGCTGAGCGGGCATGTGGTGGTGGCTGGCTACGGTCGGGTCGGGCGGTTGGTCGGCGAGGCGCTGCACGGGCGGGGCAATGCGGTGCTCGTGCTGGAGGAGGAACAGGAACGGGTCGCCATGTTGCGTGAGCAAGGCATCGAGACGATCGTCGGCAATGCGGCGCGGGACGATGTGCTGGAAGCTGCCAATCTCGCCCATGCACGCGCATTGGTGGTGACCGTGCCCGATGCATTCGAGAGTGGCGAAGTGGTGCGGGTGGCGCGACTGGCCAATCCACAACTGCAGATCATCGCCCGCGCCGATTCCGATGCCTGCATGGCGCACCTGCAACAGCAGGGCGCCGACTTGGTGGTGCTGGCCGAACCCGAGCTGGCGCGTGGCATGCTCGAACATCTGGGTGCGCTGCAACACTAGGGACGCCCTGATCTATTCGACGCAGCCGTCACCGGCTCTGTCTGCTCGCAGCTTCGTGGCGCGTCGCCGAAGGCAGGCTGGCCGCCTGTCGAGGAGGCGCGTCGCGGAGATCTGGGCAGACAGAGCCGGCCCCAACCGATTAAAAAATAATGATGGGGTGATGTCCAGAAGGCACTCAGGCGGCAGCGCGCGGCCCAGCCTTGGTTGCGCCGCGCACCACCACCTGCGAACCTTCTGGACATCATGCCGGCTGTGCCGAATAGATCAGGGCGTCCCTAGCCGCTGCATACGTATTCAGTCGGACACGACGGGGGCTGCGGTGCAGACTCGGCCCACAATTATTTGATGCCATGAACGTTGGGGAGACGCGATGAGCACAGTGGACGCGACAGATGGATCGGGCCAGCACGCCACCACGCGGGTGGTGTTGATCTCGGCAGCAGCTGCGCTGGGCGGCTTCCTGTTTGGCTTCGACACGGCGGTGATCAACGGCGCGGTCGACGCGATCCGTGGCGCCTTCACGCTGGATGCCGCGCAGACCGGTTTCGCGGTGTCGTGCGCCTTGCTCGGCTCGGCGTTGGGTGCCTGGTATGCCGGCATGTTGGCGAACCGCTGGGGCCGCGTGCGCACCATGCAGGTCGCCGCGGTGCTGCTGGTGGCCAGCGCGCTGGGTTCGGGACTGGCGGGTGCCGTGTGGCAGCTGATCCTCTGGCGGCTGGTCGGCGGCATCGGCGTCGGCGTGGCCTCGGTGATCGCGCCGACCTATATCGCCGAAGTGTCGCCCGCGTATATCCGCGGCCGGCTCGGCTCGATGCAGCAGCTGGCGATCGTGCTGGGCATCTTCGCGGCCCTGCTCAGTGATGCGTGGCTGGCGGGCTCGGCTGGTGGTGCCTCGCATCCGCTGTGGTTCGGACTGGGTGCGTGGCGCTGGATGTTCCTGGCGGCGGTGCTGCCAGCACTGATCTACGGCACCCTGGTGCTGGGCGTGCCGGAGTCACCGCGTTATCTGGTGGCCAAGGGTCGTCTGGCTGAAGCCAGAGGCGTGCTGCGCCAGGTGCTGAACATGCATAACGAGGCTGCGCTGGACAGCAAGCTGCACGACATCGAGGACAGCCTGCGCTCCGAGCATCAGCCGCGCCTGAGCGACCTGCTCGGCAAGGCCGCCGGTCTCCTGCCGGTGGTGTGGGTTGGCATCCTGCTGTCGGTGTTCCAGCAGTTCGTCGGCATCAACGTGATCTTCTATTACTCGTCCACCCTGTGGCATTCGGTGGGTTTCAGCGAGGCGGATTCGTTCACGATCACCGTCGTCACTTCGGTGGTCAACGTACTGGTGACCCTGGTGGCGATCGCGCTGGTTGACAAGATCGGCCGCAAGCCCTTGCTGGTGGTCGGCTCGGCCGGCATGGCCGTGACCCTGGCAGCGATGGCCTGGTGCTTTTCGCAAGCGACCGGCAGCGGCGCTACGCTTAGCCTGCCCGGTGCCACCGGCATCGTCGCGCTGGTCGCGGCAAATGCCTACGTAGTGTTTTTCGGGGTGAGCTGGGGGCCGGTGGTGTGGGTGCTGCTGGGCGAGATGTTCCCGAACCGGATCCGCGCCACCGCGCTGGCGGTGGCCGCGGCGGCGCAGTGGCTGGCGAACTTCGCCATCACTAGCAGCTTCCCGGCGCTGGCCGAGATCGGCCTGACCTTCGCCTATGGGCTGTACGCCGCCTTCGCCTTCCTGTCGCTGCTGTTCGTGCTGTATGCGGTGCGCGAGACCAAGGGGGTCGAGCTGGAGGACATGCGCGCCTGAGCGTCGTCAATCGCGGTTTTCTCCCGGTAAACCCTTCAAAGGCGCCGCCAGATTGCCCCTGCATCGGCGCGGTCGGGCGGGATACGCCAGGCGGCGCATAAAGCAGCTAGGATTCGGAACAACCGACGGCGTTTGGCCGTGGGTGGGCGGCTTCCGAATCAGGCAGCGGATGAAGGGAAAGTCCACATCGATCGACATTGCCCACCTGGCCGGGGTCTCCCAGGCGACGGTGTCGCGTGCGTTGCGCGGCAGCCCGCTCGTCAATGAGGAAACCCGCCGGCGCATCGAAGCCGCCGCCGAGCAGCTCAATTACAAACTCGACAAGAACGCCTCCAACCTGCGCCGGATGCATACCGGCACGCTGGCGCTGCTGTTCTTCGAGGATCCCACCGCCGACGAGTCGCACATCAACCCGTTCTTCCTGTCGATGCTCGGCTCGATCACCCGTGCCTGCGCGCTGCGGGGCTACGATCTGCTGATCTCGTTCCAGCAGTTCTCGCGCGACTGGCACGCCGATTTCGCCGACAGCAAGAAAGCCGACGGCCTGATCCTGCTCGGCTATGGCGACTACCTGGCCTACACCGACAAGCTGGAGAAGCTGGTCGCCCAAGGCACCTGCTTCGTGCGCTGGGGTGCGGTGCTGCCCGACCAGCCGGGCGTCTCGATCGGTTGCGACAATTTTCTTGGCGGCTATGCCGTGGGAGAGCACTTGCTGGAACGCGGCTGCCGCCGCATCGCCTTCCTCGGTGACGCCTCCAGCCATTATCCGGAATTCTTCGCGCGCTATCGCGGCTATGCCGATGCCTTGCAACAGGCCGGCGTGGAGATCGATGACGCCTTGCAGGAAAACGCCGAGAGCACCGAGCGCTCCGGCTACGAGGCGATGCGCACGCTGATCACCCGCGAGGTCGGCTTCGATGCCGTGTTCGCCGCCAGCGACCTGATTGCGATCGGCGCGATGCACGCGCTCAGCGACCACGGCATGCGCGTGCCGCAGGATGTCGCGCTGGTCGGCTTCGATGACATCGCTATGGCCAGCTTCGTCAATCCGCCGCTGACCACGGTATTGCAGGACACTGGCCAGGCTGGCGCCGTCCTGGTCGACAGCCTGCTCAGCCTGATTCGCGGCGAGCCGGTGGAAAGCGAGGTGCTACCGGTGAAGCTGATGGTGCGGCGATCGAGCCTGCGACAGCCCTGAGCGGCCCGCGGCACGACCTGTCGCCGATGGCAATCCAGTAAAGGATTTGCGGTAATTCGCAGAATGGTTACGCATGGCGGCACGGCATGGCTTAACCTGCGGCGGTTACCTGGACACCCTCATGAGAGGATTGCGCTCACCCATGGAACGTAGCCAGCCGGAGTTGGAGTTTCATCAGGTGTTCGATCGGATCACCGATGCCTACGTGGCGTTGGACAAGGATTGGCGGTACACCTATCTGAATGCGAAGGCCTGCGACTTCTTCGGGCGCCGTGCCGAGGACCTGATCGGCAAGCACATCTGGACGGAGTTTCCGGAAGAAGCTGGCCAACCCTTCCACCAGGCATATGAACAGGCAATGGCCGAACAGCGGCCGATCCTGCTCGAGGCGTTTTATCCGCCGTACAACCGCTGGTTCGAAAACCGCATCTACCCGTCCGCGGACGGCGTGACCATCTACTTCCTCGACATCACCGAGCGCAAGCAGGCAGAGCAGGCGCTGTTGCAGCAGCAACGGATGCTCGATCAGGCCCAGCAGGTGGCGCACATCGGCAGTTGGGAGTGGGACATCGGCAGTAACCGGGTGACCTGGTCGGCCGAGTTGCACCGCATCTATGGCGTGCTACCGGAGCAGCATGAGGCCACGTTCGAGGCTTATCTCGCGCTGGTTCATCCGCTGGATCGCGCACGCGTACTGCAGATCATCGAGCAGGCGGCCAGGGATCAGCAGCCGTTCGAGTTCGAGGAGCGCATCGTGCGTGCGGATGGTTCCGAACGCACGATGCTCAGCCGTGGTGCGGTAGATGTCGATGAGACCGGTTTCGCCATTCGCATGCTGGGTGCGTGCCAGGACATCACCGAGCGCAAGCGTGCGGAGCAGATGGCTGTTGGCCAGCACGAAATCCTGGTCGGGATCGCGGCACATCAGTCGCTGGAGGAAAGCCTGGAGCGCATCGCACGACTGCACGAGGCGCTGAACCCAGGTGCCTTGTGTTCACTGCTGCTGCTGGATGACGATGGCCGGCACGTGCTGCATGGCGCGGCACCCAGCTTGCCCGATGCGTTCAACCAGTCCATGCATGGACTCGAAATCGGCGAAGCACATGGCTCGTGCGGCACCGCCGCGTGGCGTTGCGAGCGCGTGGTGGTGGCCGACATTGCCAGTCACGCGTACTGGGAGAACTACAAGGAACTCGCGCTGGCCCACGGGCTGAAAGCCTGCTGGTCGACGCCGGTGTTCGGCAGCCATGGCCAGGTGCTGGGGACGTTTGCGGTGTACTACCGCGAATCGCGCGAGCCACGTGCGGAGGAGTTGCAGAGTATCGATCGCATGCTTCCGATCACCGGCATCGCGATCGAGAGCGCGCGGCTGGTCGGCCGCCTGCGCGAGCGCAATCGCTTCTTCGAGATGTCGCTGGAGATTTTCTGCATCCTCGATCCGCAGAGCGAACGGATCGTCCAGTTCAACCCGTCGCTGCCGCGCGTCACCGGTTACAGCGCCGCAGAACTGACGTCGAGGAATTATCGGGAATTCCTGCGACCGGAGGATGGCCCGGACACGTCGGATCCCATGCTTGCGCTGACCGGGTCGGGACAACGCGTGCATGAATTCGTCACTCGCTGCATCTACAAGGATGGCAGTGAGCATTGGCTGGATTGGGTTTCGTTTGCAGCGCCAGATGGCATGCTCTACGCCGTGGCACGCGACATCACCGAACGTCGCCAAGCCGAGGCGGAGCTGGACTATGCCGCCAGCCATGATGCGATCACCGGCTTGCCGCACCACATGATGCTCGAGCATGCCCTAGCCGGGATGCTGCGGGATCCGGCGACTCCAGTGTGGGTATTGGTGATTGGCCCCGATCGCTTCCAGGTAGTCAATGAATCCGTCGGCCACGCCACCGGCGATGATGTGCTTCGACAGCTGGCCAGTCGGTTGCAGGTGGCGCTTGGCGAGCAGGGCCAGATTGCGCGTTTTGCCGGCGACAAGTTCGTCGTCGCGGTCCGCGGTCTGTCGCAGCCCGCGGTGCTCGAGCTGGCCGAGCGATTGCGCGCGGCGGTGGCCGCACCGATCGAAGGCCACGACTACCGGTTGTTGTTGACGGCCAGCGTCGGCATCAGCCATTCGCCTGACCATGGCGACAATCCAAAGAGCCTGCTGCGTGGTGCCGAGGCCGCGATGGCCCAGGCCAAGCGCGAGGGGCGCGACCGGGTCTGCGAGTTCTCGATCCAGCAGATGCGCGACCTCGAGGAACGGCTGCTGCTGGGCAGCCACCTGCGCGATGCGATCCGGCATGGCGAACTGGAGCTTTACTACCAGCCGCAACACCGTGCGGTCGATCATGTATTGATCGGTTTCGAGGCGCTGTTGCGCTGGAACAGTCGTGAGCTTGGCCCGGTACCACCGAGCCAGTTCATCCCGATCGCCGAGGCGTTGGGCCTGATGCCGGAGATGGGTGCGTGGGTGCTCGATGCTGCGTGTCGGCAGGTGCGCGCGTGGCTCGATCAGGGGCACCGCGACTTCACCCTGGCGGTCAACGTCTCGGCACAACAGCTGCAACGTCCTGGCCTGCCGGAGCAGGTCGGCGCGGCACTGCGCCGGCATGCCGTGCCGCCGCCGATGCTCGATATCGAGATCACCGAGAGCTCGCTGATGGAAAACGTCGGGCGCGTGCAGCGCACGCTGGCCGAGCTCAAGGCGCTGGGCACCCTCGTATCGCTGGATGACTTCGGCACCGGCTATTCCAGCCTCGCGTATCTGAAGCAATTCCCGATCGACAAGCTGAAGATCGATCAGAGTTTCGTACGTGGTTTGCCGGCTGATGCCGACGACGCCTCGATCGCCCGAACCATCATCGCGCTGGCCCACCAGTTGCGCATGAGCGTCGCGGCCGAGGGCGTGGAAACGCAGGCACAGGCGGATTTCCTCGCCGAGGTCGGCTGCGACGAACTGCAGGGGAATCATCTGGGAGCCGCGTTGCCAGTGCGGGAAGCTGAGCAGTTCTTCGCCTTGTCGCCGGTGACCCGTTAGCAACTTTCTCATGTTTCACGGCCTTCGTCCCCAAGTCGCGCCGTTACCTCATCCGGAGAACCTCCATGCATATCGACCTGAGTCAGCGCCACGCGATCGTCACCGGCTCCACCGCCGGCATCGGCCTGGCGATCGCCAGCGGCCTCGCCGCGGCGGGTGCGCACGTCGTCATCACAGGACGCACGCAGGCGCGTGTGGACGAAGCGATCGCCAGCATCGCTAAGGGCGTCAGTGGCGCGCGCCTCAGCGGCGTGGCCGGCGACCTCGGCACGCGCGAAGGCGCCGAGCGGCTGATCGCCGAAGTGCTGCAGACCGACATCCTGGTCAACAGCCTCGGCATCTTCGAGCCGAAGGCGTTCTTCGACATTACCGACGCCGACTGGCTGCACTTCTTCGAGGTCAACGTGATGAGTGGCGTGCGGCTGGCGCGGCATTACGCGCAGGGCATGGCGCAGCGTGGCTGGGGTCGCGTGCAGTTCATCTCCAGCGAGTCGGCCGTGCAGATTCCCGCCGAGATGGTTCACTACGGCACCACCAAGACCGCCCAGCTCGCGGTGTCGCGCGGCCTCGCCGAATCGCTGGCCGGCACCGGCGTCACCGTCAACGCGATCCTGCCTGGCCCGACGCGCTCGGAAGGCGTCGGCGATTTCTTCGGCAAGATCGCGGCGGAGCAGGGCGTGCCACTAGAGCAAGTCGAACGTGACTTCATCGCCACCCATCGCCCATCGTCGCTGATCAAGCGGCTTGCCACTGTCGAGGAAGTTGCCAACCTCGCGGTGTATCTCGCCTCGGAGCAGGCCTCGGCCACCACCGGTGCGGCGATGCGCGTGGATGGTGGGGTGGTGCGGTCGGTGGTTTGATGAGCGCTGTGCGCTTTGAATTCCTCAGGCTCAGCCGGAGATCGAGAACGCTGGGGTTAGGCGCCAGACGTGACTAACTCAACATCTGGAACCCACAGTTGCGACCAGCGTGCGATCTTTTCGCCAGGAGCCAGCGATTGCGGTGAAGCCTGGACTGCACTCCCAAAGCCAGTAGGCTCCTCCAAGGATCGTGTGTTGACAGCTCCGTACATGCGGGCGTTGTGCTCAAAGACGACTGCAACCAAGACACCGCATCGATCGCAGAGCAGGAATTCGGCAGTATTTGATCCCTGCTGATACCGACGCAGCGCATCCGAGCTCTGCATGATGACGGACAGTTGCCCGGCCGGATCTGAAGCGTAAGCGGCACCGTGCTTTTGACAGAACGAGCAGTCGCAGGCTCGAGGAATGATGCTTGCCGGGTCCAGTGCGGTTGAAAAGGCCACGCGAAGCTGACCGCAGTGACAGCCGCCCCGAAACGCAAATGCATTACTCAATGGCGACATCGTTGCACCTGGGACCTAACGCTGGAGTTAAGCGGCGGCAAAGCCGTCCGCCTTGAACGAAATGTTAGGCATCTTGCGCCGGAAGGATTGACTCTACTGCAATACCGGTAGCAATGATCTCCCATTCAAACCAAGGCTCATTGAGAAGCATGCCTTGTAAATTAAGAGTCCCTTGCGAATACGTGCATGCCAGGATCAAATCGATTGGCATACTAGGATTCGGATGCGTGGCGGTGACGCCGGTGCCCACATAGTAGTGTGCGCTTTCAGATATGAAGCCGGTAAGAAGCAGCGTGGCCCGACATGTTTCGCGGCGGAGCCCTTCAGAGCGAATGAGCTGTGCCTGATTAAGTGAAATCCGAATTTCATTCGCTGAACGCGCAACTGCCGCAATTTCGGAATCCTCGATATCCAGCAGTCCCTGCGAGGTTGTGAAGCGGCAGCAACTTTGATCGCTCATGAAGAGGCCTAACGCTGGAATTAAGCGGCGGCGAAGCCGTCCGCCTTGAATGACTTGTTAGACGGCAGCACGCTACGCCGTCGGTGAACTGCACGATAGCGCTGCTTTGAATGCCCGGCAATGCCGCAAAGGTTGTGGCCTGCGCGCGAAGAGCAGACCGCTGACGACAAACGATACGTTGCGACGAACCGCGCGCAACGCGGAGTACGAAGATGTGAGATGCGCCAGCGCGCGCGATGTGCGAAAGATTCTTTCACCTTGCATCCAGCTTCGAATACAGCCACGAATACAGATTCGAATACCGCATGATCACAACAAGGGCAAAAGACCAGAAAAAGCCGGAAGCAAAATTAGAGAACGAGAAAGCCCTTTTCTGATCATATTGTGATTCGGCGATTGTCGGGTTCGTCGCAACGTACAGGATACCGATCGCACTAGCGATTTCTCGTCGGCATCCGAACTCAAATCCCTTGTACGTCGCCTCATCAACTGTGAACGAGAAGTCCGTCTCTTTGCCGCCATGTCCGGTATGTCGACAATAAACTACGGTTCCCTGTGCCGGCACGCCTTCATGCTCCAAGTGATACCAGCCGACCCAGCCTGCCGGCGGATGAGTTAACCATACGAATAAGGCTACGAAAAGCAGTCCGAAGATCGCGTACTGGACTCGCTCGCGCGTGGGCGGCGGATTTTGACGCGCCGATGAAATGTAGTTCATGTGATTCCCTGATTCTCCGACAGCCAAGCGCACGAAAGACGACAACGCAGGCCAGCCCGAAACAACGCAATACGCTTTGATGATGCGAAGCCGGAAAGCCACGCGAGCACGAAACACACCAAGGAAAATGCTCTGACGCCTAACGCTGGAGTTAAGCGGCGGCGAAGCCGTCCGCCTTGAACGAGGTGTTAGGTGCGAACAGGGAAAGCTGACATTGCCGCTGCCAACGATTGCACCGAAGTTTGAAGCTGGGTCTGGTCAATATCAATTTCGAAGATGAGCTTGTTACCGATGCCGGCCCGGTCAAGCGCCTCGCCGGAAATTTTGATGTGGCCCAAGCCATCACCGGTACCTCCAACTTGAGCTGCCCTTCGAGAGTCTCGAATTTAGCGGTGCCGGTAAGTATTTGATAGAGCGAAACGAGCTGGGCATGAAAGGATTGAAGATCACCGGTAAAGAACATAGCCGGGAACTTGCCGTGAAAGCCGCCGCAGGAGATGGATATTTCTACAGAAAGCCAGTTGTCATCGTGATAGTTTCCGGATGCTGCACAGCCGTAGCCGAAGACGTTGATCTCGAAGCGCTCATACTTCTTTGCCGCCAAACGTGATGGACTTCATTTCGAACCTAACGCCTGAATTAAGACGAGCCGCGTAGCGTCCGCCTTGAACGAATTGTTAGGGCTCACGCTCACTCGCAGCGCAGACAAGGTCATGTATAAACGCGCCAAATACAGTTAAACCCATTGCAATGGCCAAAACGTTCTGAAAGAGAGTGCGAGTGCCGTGGTAAGTCAGTTCTAAAATTCCAGCTAGGACAATAGCGAAGGAGACTGCGCTCAGCCCAATCCGAGTAGATGGAATCACAAAGGCCCATCGCGTCAGTATTCCTGTCGAACGAACCAATCCAGTGAAGTCTACTTGCACCCAGACAAATATCCCGATTCCGAAGGCAAGAAAAAATATCCCGTTCTGCAAATCGCTCATTGTGAGCCCTAACGCTGGAGTTAAGCGGCGGCGTAGCCGTCCGCCTTGAACGAAATGTTAGGACTCACCTGCGGTATGTGTGTTGCCTTGGCGAGGCCAGCTCCACGCATACCAAACCGTGAGCAGCCCAACTGCGATTTCTATGACGCCCAGCAGCATATAGAAGCTCCATGTGCCAGGCATAGTGAGCGCCATGACAGCAATGTAGAACGCGCCAAGCACGATGTTGCCCCAGCGGCAGATAGCTGCCGGCAAAACGAGCGAGAGAAACACCATGAGGCCGGGAACGGCGAGCAAGATGGACGTAATGATGAGTGTGCTCTGGCTCACATGCCCCATTGGACCGTCGCCATTGATCATGCCGCTAAGTTTGCCGGGCACGTAGAGGCCGAAGTAGTCGCCGTAGATGTAGCAGAACATCAATGCTGCCCAAAGCGCGGACAGCTTGGCTCGAACGGGTACCGTTACATCAACAAGTGAGGACGCGGCCATGCAGTGCTTTTCCCTTCTGGTAGCGAATATTTCCGGCGTGAGTCCTAACGTTTGACTTAAGCGGCCTGCCGTAGGCAGGCCCGCTTGAAGGAAGGGTTAGGCATTGCGGAGTTTCCATCCGCCGTCACAGTCAAGGACCGTGCCGGTAATGAATGTGTTCGTAGTCAATAACATGATGGCGCTAGCGAGATCCTCCGGTCTTCCGACGCGGCCGACCGCCACCTCACTTGCGAGTTGTTCGAAAAGCTCCTTGCGCGCGGCTTCCGGTACACGCGACCACCACGGTGTATCTACGACTCCAGGTACGACAGCATTCACGCGTGTAGGACGGAGTTCCGAGGCAAGGATTGGAACCATCGCCTCTAGCGCGGCATTGATTGCGGCGAGCCCGGAAGTTCCGGGCTTCATTGCGCGAGACGAAATTGCGCCCACAAAGGTGATAGAGCCCTCCTTGCTGATCGAACCAAGCGCGGCCTTCGCGCAAGTTACCTGTGGCCAGAACTTTCCGTCGAAACCTTTCCGGAGATCTTCAAGGGCCAATTCGCGGAAGGCACCCGCACCCGCTGATCCGGAGGCGCACAGCACCAAGTGATCGAAGGTGCCTACTGTCGCGAACAAGGTCTGACTCTCTACGAGATCTCCCGCGTCAAGCTGAGCGGTGGTGGCACCAATTGAGCGGGCCGCGTCAAACTTTGCGGGATCTCGGCCAACTGCAACGACTTCATGGCCCGCCTCAATCGCCATTTTGGCCGCTGCGAGTCCAATCCCGGATGTCCCGCCAATGATGATGTACTTCATGATGAAAACCTTGTTGAATGCCTAACGCTGGAGTTAAGCGGCGCGCGGCTTTTCGCGCGTCCGCTTGGACGACGGGTTAGGCGCCGCTGCCACGCGACGCCGGTTGCCAGGAACAAACCACCCGAAACAAACAAGCTCAAAGATGGCGCGAACCACGTTAAGAATGCTCGGCCGATGGAACGTAGCAGGCTCGTCTTGACGCGTGAAGACTTCCAGTGCTTGACGAGCCTCGGCGGCCAATGAGTTGGAGACCATGATGCGACGAGCATTGTAAAAATCAATCTGTGGCCCAGGTTTGAGAGAGCCGAAACCAGCGCCCTGTACAAACGCAGGAATGCGATGTGCCTCGAGAGTGCAAAGCATGACGGAGAGCTCTGACTCGGACCATGGCTGTGCAATGACGACGAGGCTCATTAGGCGCCTAACGCTGGAGTTAAGCGGCGGCGAAGGTGTCCGCCTTGAACGAGTAGTTAGGCGCTATCCACCGAAAGTGCAGAGACATCTTTGAGTACCTGTACGTACCATGCGGCAAAATTGGCGAAACCGTAAGCCCGCTCCGGAGTGCTGCAGACCATGATGATTTCAGGATCGGAGGACGGTACTGCTGCGTTGAAGCAAGCAATGTCGTCGTATAGATCGGTCTTGGCAAATGGGACAAGAAGT
>Ga0302314_10000992_pt1 | contig 52995 bp, 48 predicted proteins | sample III_Palsa_N2_3_FD_200533 | JGI IMG/M metagenome (GOLD analysis project Ga0302314, IMG submission 200533) | Peat permafrost microbial communities from Stordalen Mire near Abisko, Sweden - III_Palsa_N2_3 | ecosystem: Environmental > Terrestrial > Soil > Palsa > Peat permafrost | place: Sweden... | reverse complement strand
TGAGACGGTGGTGGGCTTCACTGGCCCCCTCAGTCAGCTTCGCTGACAGCTCCCCCAGAGGGGGAGCAATCAGCATAGTGGCGCACCCTCTTATCACGGGCTCACCAATGTGCCGGCGCCGTGCTCGGTGAAGAGTTCGGTGAGCATGGCGTGGGGGCGGCGGCCGTCGAGGATGACCACCGCTTCCACGCCCGCCTCGACGGCGGCGATGGCGGTCTCCAGCTTGGGGATCATGCCGCCGGTGGCGACGCCGTCGGCGATGGCGGCCTTGGCCTGGGCCACCGTCAGCTGGCGGATCAGCTCGCCGTTCTTGTCCAAAACGCCGACGACATCGGTGAGCAGCAGCATGCGCTTGGCCTTCAGCGCGCCGGCGACGGCGCCGGCCACGGTGTCGGCGTTGATATTGTAGGTGTCGCCTTCGACGGAGACGCCGATGGGGGCGATGACGGGCACATAGTCGTCGTCCGCGTAGATCAGCGCGTTGACCAGCTGCGGGTCGACCTTCTTCGGCTCGCCGACAAACCCTAAGTCGACGATGTGCTCGATATTGGAGTCCGGGTCGCGCTTGGTCTTTTTGGTCTTCTCCACCGTGATCAGCCAGGCGTCCTTGCCGGACAGGCCCACGGCCCGCACGTCCGCCTTGCGGCCGGCGCGGTTGATCAGGTGGACGATCTCCTTGTTGATGGCGCCGGAGAGGACCATTTCCGCCACTTCCATGGTGGCCGCGTCGGTGACGCGCAGGCCGTCGATGAAGGTCGACTTGACCCCGGCCTTCTCCAGCATGCGGCTGATCTGCGGGCCGCCGCCGTGCACCACGACAGGGTGGACGCCGAGCAGCTTCAGCAGCACCGCGTCGGCGGCGAACAGGGCAGCGACGTCCTCCTCGCCCATGGCGTGGCCGCCGTATTTAATCACCACGATCGAGCGGTCATAGGTCTGGATGTAGGGCAGCGCCTCCGCCAGGGTCCGGGCGGTGGCCCAGCCGGGCTCTTCGATGTCGGCGGTGGTCATGGCTGGTCCGGGCGGCTTGGCTGAGGCGGCCCCGGATAGAACAGGCGCGCGAGGATGTCACCACGCATCTCCTTCTCCCTCTTGGGGGAGAAGGTGGCCCGACGGGCCGGATGAGGGGTCGCACCGGCGGTCCTGGGTTCCTGGAATCAGACTATCGGAAAGGCCTGCGCGACCCCTCATCCGTCAGGCTTCGCCTGCCGCAAGAGGGAGAAGGAATCTAAGCGTCAGTCGCCGCCAATATCTCCGCCCGCAATTCCGGCATCCCCGTTCCCTTTTCCGACGACGTCGCCAGCACCCTCGGAAAGGCCGCCGGGCGTTTGGAGATGGCTTTCAGGGTCGCGGCCAACAGGGGGGCGATCTCGGCGGCCTTCAGCTTGTCGGCCTTGGTCAGGACGATCTGGTAGGAGACGGCGGACAGGTCCAGGGCGTCCAGGGCCTCGGCGTCGACGGCCTTCAGGCCATGGCGGGCGTCGATCAGCAGATAGACCCGCTTCAAGTTCGGGCGTCCGCGCAGATAGGCGCGGCCGAGGTTCTGAAACTGGGAGGTCGCGGTCTTGGACGCCCGCGCGAAACCGTAGCCGGGCAGGTCGACCAGCCGCAGCCGCTCCTCCAGGACGAAGAAGTTCACCTCCCGCGTCCGCCCCGGCTCGTTGGAGGCGCGGGCCAGGTGTTTCTGCCCCACCAAGGCGTTGATCAGCGAGGACTTGCCGACGTTGGAGCGGCCGGCGAAGGCCACCTCCGGCAGGTCCGGCGCCGGCAGGCCGTCGATCGCCGCGGCGCCCATCAGGAAGGCGACGGGGCGGGCGAAGGCGATCCTGGCGGTCTCCAGCGTCTCCTCGTCGAAGACGCCGTCTTCCGTGCTCACTCCGGGTCCTTGGGTTTGAACCGGTTGATGACGCTGTCGATCGGGTTGTCGACCCCGAACCGGTGCATGATGAAATACTGCTGCAGGATCGAGAGCAGGTTCGACCAGGTCCAGTAGATCAGCAGCCCGACCGTGAACTGCGACAGGGTGAAGGTGAAGATCAGCGGCATCAGGGCGAAGATGCGCTGCTGAGTGGGATCGGCGGCCGGCGGGTTCATGGCCTGGCTCAGCCACATGGTGAAGCCGTAGATCATAGGCCACAGCCCGATATGCAGCGGCCCGTCCAGATAGGTCCCGATCAGGGGGACGATGCCCGGATGCCAGGGGATCAGGCCGAACAGGGTCCAGATCGAGGTCGGATCGCGGGTCGACAGGTCGTGGATCCAGCCGAAGAAGGGCGCCTGGCGCATCTCGATGGTGACGCTGAGCACCTTGTAGAGGGAATAGAAGACCGGAATCTGCACCAGCATCGGCAGGCAGCCCATCAGCGGATTGATCTTTTCCTGCTGGTAGAGCTGCATGGTCGCCTGCTGCAGCGCGGCCTGATCGGCGTGCTGCTTCTTCAGCGCCTCGATCTGCGGCTGGATCTTCTTCATCTTGGAGATGGATTCGTAGCTCTTGTTGGCCAGCGGAAAGAGGATGGCCTTCAGCAGCACGGTCAGCGCCAGGATGGCCAGGGCGATCGAGCCCAGGCTGTGGTTCAGGAACTCCAGCACGCTGAACAAGGGCCGGGTGAGGAACCAGAAGTTGCCCCAGTCCACCGCCTGGTCGAACTTTGGCGCGCCGACGGAGGTCTCGTAGCTCTTCAGCAGGGGCACCACCTTGGCGCCGGCGAACACATGGGCGTTCTGGGTCAGGCTGGCGCCGGGGGCGATGGTCTGCTGCGGGCCGATGTAGCCGACTTCATAGTTGTCGACGTTGTCCACCGGCAGGACCCGGAACTCGCCCTTGATCGGCATCGACTGGTCGGGGATCAGGGCCGTCAGCCAGTATTTCTGGGTGATGCCCAGCCAGCCGCCGGTGGCGGTGTAGTCGGTCACCCCGTCCTTCTTCCAGGACTTGTACTTCGACTGCTTCAGCACGCCGTCGAGCACGCCGATGGCGCCCTCGTGGATGATGTTGCTGTTGGCGAGGTCCGACGGCAGGCCGCGCTGCTGAACCGAACCGAACTGCTGCAGCACCACCGGCTGGGCGGTGGTGTTGGTCACGGTGTCGCTGATCGCGAACATATAGTGGTCGTCCACGGCGATCAGGCGGTGGAACACCAGGCCATGGCCGTTGTCATAGGTCAGGGCGACCGGCGAGGTCGGCGTCAGCCTGGCGCCGGGGTTGGCGGACCAGACCGTGTTGAGATCCGGGACGCCCGGTACATTGGCGCCGGTCCAGCCGATGTCGGCGAACCAGGCATGCTCGACCCCCGCCGGCCGCAGCAGTTCCACCGGCGGCGATTTCGGGTCGGTGGTCTGGTGGTAGGTCTTCAGATAGAGGTCGTCGATCATCGCGCCGCGCAGATTGATCGAGCCGGCGAGGCTGGGGGTGTCCACGGCCAGGCGCGGGCTTTGCGCCACCACCTGGGCCCGGGGCATGAAGTTGCCCGGCGCGGCCACGCCATTGGCTTGCGGATGCTGCTTGGCCATGGCCGCGGCCTGGGCCTTCAACGCGGCTTGTTGGCGTTGCTGCGCCGGTCCCAGCACCCATGTGCTGTAACCGAACCACAGCACCAGGGCGCACACCATGAAGATGATGGTGTTGCGGTTGGACTCATTATCCATGGAGCGTTTTACCGGGGGGTTGTCTTGGCGCCGTGGGCGCGGGGACCTGATTGGCGGCGAGGCTTATCAGCGCGCTTTCGACATCGTCAAGCAGCCGCTCCCAAGGGCGCATCGCCGTGCCCCCCCGGGCGATGAATACATAGTCATGACCGGGCCGCGCATGAAGGGGGACCATTCGACGCGCCGCCTCGCGCAGCCGGCGTTTGGCCCGGTTGCGGACCACCGATCCGCCAATGCGTTTGGTCGCGGTGAAACCGAGGCGGACGAGGGCGCTGTCGTCGGCCCGGTCGCGGGCCTGCACCACCACCGCGCCCCTCGCGCACGACGGCGCTTTGGCCGCGGCGAGGAAGTCGGGGCGTTTCTTCAGGCGTTCGATCTTGAGGGGCTCGGTCAGAGCGGAGCTCCACCGCTCGCCGTCTTCCTGGGTGTGAACCCTAGGCGGTCAGGCGCTTGCGGCCCTTGGCGCGGCGGCGCGCGACGATCTTCTGACCGTTCTTGGTGGCCATGCGCGTGCGATAGCCGTGACGGCGCTTGCGCACGAGTCTCGACGGCTGATAGGTCCGCTTCACGGCAAGTGGCTCCAGGTCCAAAGGCTTAGGGCTCCGCGCGCCGACAAGGCGGGCGGAAACGAGCGGCGGTGGATAGGCGATGAGGCGTCCGGTGTCAACGGGCCGGTTGCGATCCGACGTAGGCGGCCAGCGCGATCATGTCCGCCGTCGACAGCTGGCCGACCACCGATTTCATCGGCTCGGCCAGGGTTCCGTTCCGGGCGCCGGCCTTGAAGGCATAGAGCTGGCGGAAGATGTAGGTGGGCGAGCGGCCGGCGATGGGCGGCGCCACCGGCGTTCCGGTCAGGGCCGGGCCATGGCAGCTGACGCAGGGCCGGGCCTGGCTGTCGCCGCGCTTGGCCAGGGTGGCGCCCTTGGCGAGGCTGCCGGGCGGGACATAGGCGATATAGGCGGTGTCCGGATCGCGCCGTTCGAAGCGGCTCAAGTCAGAGGGGCCTTCGAGGATGCGCGCGCCGATGGGTTCGGGCGGGGCCTTGCCGTCGAACCGGTAGACGAAGTCGGCGGCGACGGCCTTCGGAGGCTGTGCGGACTCGACCACTTGGACATGGCCGGCGAACCGAAGGGCGGCGAAATAGGCTCCTGCGCTGGCGAGGTCGGCATCGCTGACGCCATGAGCCGTCTGGCGCATCAGCGCGGCTGGCGCCCAGTTCGCCGAGGGGCTGATCCGGTCGCCTGAGCGCAGTTCGGTGACCTGGCGGACGATGTAGTCGGCGGGCATCCCTGCCAAGGCCGCGTTCTCCGGCCGGCCCATTCCGGTCATCAGGTGACAATAGCCGCAGGCCATGGCGTCCGGCTGTTTGCCGGAGACGACAGCGGCAGGGGCGGCGGGGTGTTCGGCTGGCCGCCAGTCGACGGCGTGGAACAGGTCCTCGATCTGGCCCTGGGTGAAGGTCGCCTCGGCGTCGGGCAGATGCTGGACGGTGGACGCCGCCGGCTCAGGCGCGGCGGCGCCCTCGCCGGGAAAGGCCCAGGCGACGGCGGGATCGAGCGCCTTGGGCTCGGGCGCCTGCGGCTGGCAGGCGGACAGGGCGGTCGTCGCCGTGATGAGGGCAGCCGCGATGGGCCAGCGGCGGAGTAGGAATGACATCATGGGTCGAGGGAAGCGCGGCCAGGCCGAAAATTCAATCGTCATCCCGGCTGGAGTGTAGCGGAACGCCGGACCCAGCGCCACGCGCCGGTGCTGGGGCCCGTGGTTCCGCACCGGCCGTCCAATTTTCTCCGTTCCCTCGCCCTTGTGGCGAGGGCCCATTGAGCACCGAAGCAAAGGTGATGGTCTCGCAGACCCCGCCGCCGCGCCCAACATCCCGGCGTTCGAGTCCAATAGGCCCTCGCCACAAGGGCGAGGGAACGCCGAAAGTTAGAGCACGTCGAAACGAGACGCCTGCTCGCTCACCCCTTCGGCTGATACCTCGGATCGCCGGTGCGCCAGAGGAGGAAGGCGATGATGTCGCCGGTCTCGCGGTCGCGTTGGCTGCGGGTCGAGCCGATGCCATGGCCGGCGTCGACGTCGATGCGCAGGATGATCGGGTTTGGCCCGCCGTTGGCCGCCTGCAGCCGCGCCGTCATCTTGGTGGGCTCCCAGGATGAGACCCGCGGATCGTTCAGGCCGGTGGTCAGCAGCACGGAGGGATATTTCACCCCGTCCCTCACATGCAGCATGGCGTCCATCTCATAGAGGGCCTTGAAGCCGTCCTTCTCGGTGACGGTGCCGAATTCCGGGATGTTGGGCGGGCCGTTGGGCGAGAATTCGCTGCGGGTGGCGTTGGAGACGCCGACCTGGTCGATGACCACCGCGGCCAGGTCCGGACGCTCGGTCATGAACCGGCCCACCGTGATGCCGCCCGCCGATCCGCCGACAATGCCCAGTTTGGACTTCGAAGTGTAGCCGGCTTTGATCAGGTGTTCGGCGCAGGCGATGGTGTCGCGCCAGGTGTTGAACTTGGTCAGCTTGTAACCGGCCTGGTGCCAGTCCTCGCCCAGCTCGCCGCCGCCGCGCACATGGCCCACGGCGAAGACGCCGCCCAGGTCCAACAGCGGCAGCCAGCGGGCGATGAAGGCGGGGTCCTCGGTAATGCCGTAGGCGCCATAGGCGTTAAGCAGCACCGGCGACGAGCCATCCCGCTTAAGGCCCTTCCTGTAGATGATGGAGAGCGGAATCTTGACCCCGTCGGCGGCGGTGGCGAACACCTCCTCCGACGTATAGGGGCTGATATCGATCGGCGGCTGCGGGGCGATGTCGGTCTGCACCACCTCGCCGTCCGCGCCGACGAAACAGAGCACGCTCGGCCGCACCCAGCCCTGCAGCAGGAACCAGACGCCGTCGTGCAGGGTGTCGGAATAGAGCCCCTGGATCGAGCCGGCGAACGGCATGGGAATGGTGGTGAGTTCGCCGCTTTCGTAGGACATCCGCCGCAGGCCGCCCAGGCCAGCGTTCAGGTCCTGGATGTAGAGGGCGTCCTTGGACGCCGCGACGTTGACGATCACCGCGGCGCTGGGCGGCACGACCACCGTCCCCAATGCCACCGCGGGATCTCGCGCTGTCGTCTTGATCACTTTGAAGTTGGACGCGTCCTTGTGCGACAGCAGGAAGATCTGGTCGCGGTGCACCGCGCCGCCGGTGACCTTGTCAGCCGGCAGGCAGACCGGCCGCCAGGCCGGGACGCCCTTGATGGCGGCGCCCAAGTCGGCCACGTAGACGGCGATCTCGCGCTGCACGCCGGACACCACCGCGCCGAAGGCCAGGTTCGAGCCGGGTGTGGCCTGCACGCCCGGGAAGGCGATGTCGGGGACGTCGACAGCGGGGCTGGTTCCCTGGGCCAGGACCTTGGTGTCCTTGGCCGGGTCGGTGTTCAGCGCGTGGAACCAGCAGACGCTGTGCTGGTAGCGGTCCAGCCCGTCGGCGCTCGCGCCTTCATGCAGCCGGTTATAGAAGAAGCCGGTCCCGTCTCCGACCCAGCTGATGTTGCCATACTGGGTGCGGTCGATGGCCTCGGGCAGCAGCGCGCCAGTCTCGGTGACCAGGATGTGGGCGACCGAGTTCTCCGACCCGCCGGGCGAGACGCCAAAGACCACGTGGCTGCCGTCGGGCGAAGGCGTCCACCAGTCCAGCGACGAGTGCGAGCCGGCCGGCGCGTGGGCGTCGGGATCGATCAGCAGCTTGTCGGCGCCATGCAGGCCCTTGCGCACGAACAGCTTGTAGGTGTCGGCGCCCAGGGGCCGCACCTCGGTGAAGATGTAGTCCCCGCCGATCTGCACCGTACTGACGGCGACCACGGCGGAGGTGTCGTGGGCGACGGCCTCGACCAGGGCGTCGCGGCCGGGGATCGCGTCGAGGACCTTCTTGGCGTAGGCGGCCTCGGCGAGGGCGTAGGTTTTCCACTCCGGCCCTTCGGCCTCCATCCAGCGATAGGGATCGACGACGGTGGTCCCGAAATAGGTTTCGGTCACCGGCCGCACCGGCGCGACCGGCGGCCCGCCGGCGGTTTGGGCGAAGATGAGGCTGGGCGCGCAGAAGGCGCCGGTGAGCGCGGCGGACGAAGCGAGCAGGGCCCGCCGGTTGATGGAATGGGTGGGCATCGGGTCCTCCGAAACGATCGGGCGTGCGGTCGGCGCGGCGCGACGTGCGCCCCCAACCCCGGCCCGTTTGGCCGGCATCCTTGCCGTTCCAGCGACAGCTGCGCCAGATAATTGTTTGTAAGGATTGGCGGTCAGCGGCGCGGTCAGTCCTCTCGCGCCGCTTGGGCCTCTCGGGTGGTCGACCGGTTTGACGCCTTTCGGGTCGTTATAAATGTTCTTGTTTTATTCCGAATTCTTCGGCAACCTTCACCGGCGCTAAGGGGGGATGGATGCCCAGACACGAGATCATTGTCGCCGACGAGGTCAGCGATGAGGCTGAGCAGATCGTCGGCGGCGGTCTTGATGCCTACAATGATGAGATTACGGGATATGCCGACAGGAAACCGCTTGCGGTGCTGGTGCGGGATCCGGAAACCCATGAAATCCTGGGAGGCGCGACGGGCCGCTCATCCCTTGGTCTATTGTTTCTCGACTTGTTCTATCTGCCCAAAGATCTTCGGGAGTCGGGCCTTGGTTCAACCGTGCTGACAACCTTCGAGAACGAAGGCCGGCGACGAGGCTGCGTGGCGGCGGTCCTCTACACGATCAGCTTTCAAGCCCCCGGATTTTACGAGCGCAGCGGTTGGGAACGGTTCGGCGAGATCGCTTGCAAACCGCCCGGAACCAGCAGGATTTTCATGACCAAGCGGCTGGCTGGCTAGGTCAAGACCCGATGCGGTCTAGGCGAGCCGCCTTCAGGATCAGAGCTTCGGTGGCCGCGCCGGACGGTGTGGCTGGCGACAGCATGTCGAAATGGCCGGCGTTCTCGACCCGCAGCACCTGGACCTGGTCGCCCCTCGCGACAGCCGCCGCGCGATAGGCTTCCGCGGCCTGCGGCGGAAGCACAACCGAGGAAATGAGCGTCGCGGGGACGTGGCTGGGCAGGCGCTGGATCGGATTGCCCTGGACATAGCGCAGGGCGACCTTGTCGGGCAGGCCGCCCATCAGGTTGGCGATCACCGGCGCGCCGCAGATCTGCTGATCGGGGCCGATGAAGGCGGCGATGTCGCCCGGCCCATCGATGGCGACGTTCGCGGTGATGACGATCGGGTCCGAGCCACGGATGGGGCTATGCGCGGGCAGCCGCGGGCGCCCGGCGAGCCAGAGCGCCGCGTGGGCGCCGGCGGAATGGCCGATGACGACGACGCGGTTCAAGTCGAGCGGGTAGGCCTTGGCCAGGGCGCGGACATGGTCGGTGGCCGCGGCCCAGTCCTGGAAGGTCCCCGGCCAGCCGCCGCCCGGATCGCCGATCTGGCGATACTCTATGTTCCAGGTCGCCGCGCCCTTGGTGGCGAGGTCGGCGGCCAGAGGCGACATGTAGTTCAGATCCGCGAAACCCTTGGTCCAGCAGCCGCCGTGGATGATCACCACCAGCGGAAACGGCCCCCGCCCTTTCGGCAGGCGCAACTGGCCGAACTCCAACGGGTCCGGTCCATAGGCCTGGGTCAGCGTCGGCGGAGGGACAGGCATCTTCGCCAGACCATCCGGCCGCAGATGCTGGGCCAAGGCTGGCGCGGCGGCGCAGAACAGGGCCACGATCGCGATCGGCAAAAGGCGCATGACGATTTCTCCTATTCGGCCGCCGCCAGCCGGGTCGGCCGCAACACACGCGCCACCGCGATCAGGACCGCTCCGATCGCCAGCACGCCGGCGCCGTAGAGCGCTCCGACGCCCAGATCGAACAGCGAGGAGACGAACATATAGGCGGCGATCAGCAGGAAGCTGACCGGAAACAGGGGATAGAGCGGGGTCTTCACCGGCCGCGCCGCGCCCGGGAAGCGGCGGCGCAGGATCATCAGTGCGCCCATGCTGGCCATGATGAACAGCCAATAGACCGGGGTCATGTAGTCGACCATGGCGCTGAAGCCTGAGGCGGCGAAGGCGCCGGCGATGACCAGGATCATGGCGAATCCGCCCTCCGCCAGCACCGCCCGCGCCGGCACGCCGCGCTTGCCATCCCAGCGACCGATGAAGGCCAGCACAGGCAGGTCGCGGGCGGCGGCGTAGGTGGTGCGGGCGCCGATGATCAGGGTCGAGTTGATGCTGGCGATGGCCGAGACGCCGACCACCAGCACGATCAGGGTCTTGCCGGCGTCGCCGAAGGCCCGGCCTGTGAGGTCGGCGGCGGGGGCTGTGGAGTGGGCCAACCCGTTCAGGCCGAGGCCGGCCAGCATGGCGCCGTTGAGGGCCAGGTAGATAACCATCAGCGCCGCCAGGCTGCCAATGATGGTCACGAACATGCCGCGCCGATCCGAACGCACCTCGGCCGACAGGGTCGCCGCGTCGCTCCAGCCGCCGTAGGCCAGGAAGATGTAGATCAGCGCCACGGACATCTGTTTGACCGTCGGCAGGGCGGCGGGCGTGGGCGCGACCACGGCGGCCGGCAGATGGCCCTCCACGCCCAGCTTGACCGCCGCGGCGACCACGCTGACGAAGCCCAGGGCGACCAGGCCCACCAGCGCCGCCTGGGTGATGAAGCCGGTCTTCACATGCATCAGGTTCAGCCCCACCAGGGCGCCGACGGTGGCCAGGGCGAACAGGGTGTGGCCGAACGGGTTCATCGGGATCAGCGCCGCCGCATAGTCGGCGAACATGAAGGCCATCAGGGCGATCCAGCCGGTGTGCATGATCGAGAAGCGCGACCAGGCGAACAGCAGCCCGACCTCGCGCCCATAGGCCTTGGTGAGGAAGTTGTAGTCGCCGCCGGGATCGGGAAAGGCGGTGGCCATCTCCACATAGACCATGGCCCCGATCATCGAGAGCAGGCCGCCCAGCACCCACATGCCGTAGAAGTGCCAGCCGCCGATGTTCAACGCCACGGTGGGCGCCGTCTTCAGCGTGTCGGTAGTCATGATCATACCCAGCGCCAGGATGGTCGCATGCGCGACGCCCAGGTGCCGCCTGGGCGCGTCCGCCGGATCTGTGGCGCGATCGTCTGACACGGAGCTGGCGGCGTCCTGGCTTGGCTGGGAGGGCCAAGCTAACGCGCGAAAGGCTTGGTCGCCACTACGGTTCAGAATTTGCCGCTCGGGTACCGCGTGCGAGCCTCGATCGCGTCAATTGGCGCCAAGTCACGCGGACCGCCGGCCTACAGTTCGCCTTGGGGATAGGAGATTTCCCACAACTGGCCATCACCCGGATCGCGGTAGAGCTCGAACCAGCCCGACTGATCGACCCCGATCTGCTCAAGCCCCGCCAAGGCGCGTTGAATGTCTTCCTCAGTCATACCGGAGCCTGCCCATCTCGAAACAGTCTAGCTTTCACCGTTCCCTCGCCCTTGCGGCGAGGGTCCATTGAGCGCTGCAGTAAAGCGATATGGGCCAGATGGCGCCGCCGCAGCAACCTTCCTGCCGTTCGAGTCCAATGGGCCCTCGCCACAAGGGCGAGGGAACGGGGTAAATCGGGGAGGGCGCATTCCCGCCCCGCCCCCTATTCTTCCAGCAGCCGGCTCACCCGCGCCTGGAACCAGGTCACCGCGCTCTCGTGTGAGGCCGACAGCGGGCCCTGGCGGAAGACGCCGGCGTCGATGTTTTCCTGCACCCGTTCGCAGATCCAGGCGTCCTCCTCGGTGGTCTTCTCGGTGGTGAGGTGCGCCGCGTCGATGCCCGGCTCCTCGGGCTCGTGCAGATAGATGTGGCTGAGCTCGGTCGCCTCGGCGCCCACCGGCTTCATGTGGATCACCAGCAGCACGCCGCGATTGAGCGTCAGGCCAAGGTTGGGCCAGACCCAGGCCCAGAGGCCATGGGCGTGGTGGTGCTCATGCCCATCGTCATCGTCCCAGTGCGCCTCGCCGGACTCCACGTCCTGCATGACCACGTCGCCATCGATGCGCACGTCCTGCACGCCCGCATGCACCGTGGCGTCGAGGCCGCCATGGACGCCCTCGGAGTGGAAGCCTTCGAGATAGTTCTCGACGAACACCTTCCAGTTGCTGGCCACGGCGTGGGTGTCTTCGATCCGGGCGGTGAGATGGGCGCGGCGGCCGAAGCAGGCGTCCAGCGGGCGCATGGTCTCGGCCAGGGGGGCGGCGGCCTGGTCGAGGTTCACGAACACAAACCCGCGCCAGGTCTCGACCCGGACCGGGAACAGGCTGTAGGCGCCAAGGTCGATCTCGGCCTGGTCGAAATTGGGCGCCGCCTGCAGGCCGCCGTCGAGGCCATAGCGCCAGCCGTGATAGCGGCAGACCAGCGCGCCGGGGCAGCGCCCGCGCGCCTCGCCCACCAGCGGTCCGGCGCGATGGCGACAGACATTGTGGTAGGCCTTCAGCATGCCGCCCTGGTCGCGCACCACCACCACCGGATAGCCGGCGATGGTCTGGGCGATGTAGTCGCCGGTGCGGCCCAGGTCCGACTCCAGGCCCATGAACTGCCAGGTGCGGGCGAAGATCAGCGCGCGTTCGGCCTCGAAGATCGCCGGGTCGCGGTAGAGCGCCAGCGGCGCGGTCATTGGCGCGTTCGGGGGTCCGGGCGTTTCGGTGCTCATGGTCTGGCCCCTCCTTCGGCCCGGTCCGGGTTCCACCATCCGCCGCCCAACGCCTGAAACAAGGCTGTGACGTCGGAATATTGCGCCGCCCTGGCCTGGGCGAGGGCGAGCCGGGCCTGGGCGTCGGCCTGTTCGGCGGCGAGGACCGCCAGCGGGCTGACGTCGCCGAGGCCGAGCTGTTTGCGGGCGATGGCGAGGCTGCGCGAGGACGCGTCGGCGGCGGCCTGCGCGGCCGTGGCGGCCTTGGCGTCGTACCTGAGCGCATGGACGGCGTCGGCGGTGTTCTGGAAGGCGGCGATGACGGTGGCGCGGTACTGGGCGGCGGCTGCGTCGAACTCGGCCCGCGCACCGCGCTCCCGGTGCAGCAGCGTTCCGCCCTGGAAGATGGGCTGGGTGACAGTTCCGGCGAGGCTCCAGAAGGTGGCGTTGTTGGCGAGTGAGACGCCGAGGTCCAACGGCGCCGAGCCGGCGTCGGCGGCAAGGTTGAGGTTGGGCAGCCGGGCGGCGACGGCGACGCCGATGTTGGCGCTGGCGGCGTGCAGCTGCGCTTCGGCCGCGCGCACGTCCGGCCGCTGCCGCACCAGGTCCGACGGCAGGCTGAGGGGCAGGGCGTCGGGCAGGGTCAGGGAGTCGAGCTCGAAGCTGGCCGCGACCGGCTCATTGGGTGTGCGCCCGACCAGGGCGGCGAGCAGGTCGCGATTGATTTCGTAGGCCTTCTCCAGCGGCGGCAAGACGGCTTCCGCCTGGGCTAGCAATGCGGTCTGCGCGGCGACGTCGGCGTCGGAGGTCTGGCCGAGGTCGTGCTGACGGCGGAAGGAGTCCAGCGTGCGCCGTGCGTCGTTGATCGAGGTCTTGGCGGCGGCGATCTGGGCGCGCAGGGCGGCGTCCTGGATCGCCGCCAACACGACGTTCGCTGCGATGGTCTGGCGCGCCGCCTCCAGCTCGAACCGCTGGGCGCTCTCCAGCGCCGCCAGGTTTTCCACCGCGCGGCGGTTCGCGCCGAAAATGTCGGGCGTGTAGGAGACGCTGACCTGGCTGGTGGTCAGGGTATAGAGCGAGACGCCCGATTCCGTGGGGCTGGCCAGGTCGTTGGCGAACTTGGCCCGCGTCGGCTGGAGGCTGGCGTCGACGCTCGGCCAATAGGCGCCGCGTTGCGCCTTGGTGGCTTCGCGAGCGGCGAGCAGGGTCGCCCTGGCCTGGTCGATGGTCGGATTGTGCTTCAGCGCCTCGTCGACAAGATCATCCAAGGGCTGCGAGCCGAACGCCCGCCACCAGTCGCGCTCGACCTTCATGGCCGAGCTCAGCCGCGGCCCGTCGGCGGACGGGGCGCCGGCGGCGCCGTAGCCGGATGCGGGCGCGAGCGCCGGCGTCCTGTAGTTCGGCCCCACCGCGCAGGCCGAAACGCCCACGGTCAGGGCTGTGATCAGGAGGAGGCGTCCGGTGATCATGGCTCATGATCCTCGTCGCTGGGCGCGCGGGCTTCGGCGCGGGTCTCGATGGCGAAATAGAAGGCCGGCAGGATGAACAGGGTCAGCAAGGTGGCGATGGCCAGGCCGCCCACCACGACGGTCGCCAGCCCCCGCTGCACGTCTGTGCCCACGCCCGTCGCCAGAGCCGCCGGGAACATGCCGAACGACGCCACCGTCGCCGTCAGCAGCACCGGCCGGAACCGCTCGGCGGCGCCGGCGATCACCGCATCGCTCAGGGTCTGGTGGCGAGGCCTCACCCGGTTGATGTTGGAGATCATGATGATCGCGTTCTGCACCGCGACGCCGAACAGGGCGATGAAGCCGACGGCGGTGGCGATGTTCAGGGTCTGGCCGGTGACATGCAGGGCGATCAGGCCCCCCAGGGTCGCCAGCGGCACCACGCCCAGGATCAGCAGGGTCTGCCGGATCTTGCCGAACTGGGCGAACAAAAGCACGCCCATCACCAGCACCACCAGGCCCATGACCACCACCAGCCGCGCCAGCGCCCGTTGCTGGTTCTCGAACTGGCCGGCCCATTCCAGCCGGTAGTGGGCGTGATCGAAATGGACCTGCTTGTCGATGCGCCGCTGAGCGTCGGCCAGATATTGCGACAGGGCCCGGCCGCGGTTGTCGATGCGGATGGTGATCTGCCGCTCGCCGTGTTCGTGGGCGATAGTGTTCTCGCCGCTCTGCAGCCGGATGTGCGCGACCAGGCTCAGGGGGACCTGCGCGCCGGAGGTCGAAGTCAGCACCAGCTGGCCCAGCTTCTCGGGGCTGGAGGTCACCTCCAGGGGCAGGTGGACGGTGATGTTGTGGGTCTGGTCGCCTTGATAGATCTGGGTGATCGGCGCGCCGCCGACGGCGTTCTGGACCAGGTTCATGATCTCGCCGACATTGACGCCATAGCGGGCGGCGGCGTCGCGGTCGGCCTCGATCACCAGCTGCGGGATCGGCGGCCCCTGGAAGATCGACGCCTCGCCGGTGCCGGGCGTCTGCTGCAGCACGCCGACGATCTCATTGCCGATCCGCCGCATCTCACCAAAGTCGTCGCCATAGATGCGCAGCACCAACGGGCTGTGGGCGCCGCCGACCATGTCGTTGACGCCGTCGACCATGGGCTGGCTGATGCCGACGTCCAGGCCGGGAATCTTGGCCAGGCGGGCGGCCAGCCGCTGGACGAAGGCGGCCTTGGATTCGTGGTCCGGCCAGGTCCCGTAAGGTTTCAGGCCGACGGCGGACTCGATGTGTGACGGGGTCCAGACGTCGGTGCCGGTGTCGTTCCGGCCGGTCTGGGTGACGATGTAGGAGACTTCCGGGAAGGAGCGGACCGCGCGCCTGAGCTCGCCCGCCATCTCGCTCGCCTTGTCCAGCGACAGGCCCGACGGCATGTCCACCTGCAACCAGAGCGAGCCCTCGTCGAGGTCGGGCAGAAACTCGCGGCCGACGGTGGCGCCCAGCAGCAGGACGGCGATCAGGGCCGCCGCGCCGGCCGCATAGGCCACCGGCAAATTCTTCAACAACCGCGCCAGCCAGTCCCGATAGCCGTTGCGCAAGCGCTCGATGAGGGGGTTGGGCCGGAGGCGGATGGGACGCTTCAGGACCATGAAGCCCAGGGCCGGGGCCAGCGCCATGGCGTAGATCAGCGCCCCCAGCAGGGCCGCGCCGACGGTGTAGGCCATGGGCCGGAACAGCTTGCCCTCGGCGTTGGTGAAGGCCAGCAGCGGGAAGTAGGCGGTGATGATGATGAGGGTGGCGAAGAAGATCGGCTGGGCCACGTGGGTCGCGGTGTTGACCGCCAGCGGTTCCGACATTTGATCGCCCGGCAGGCGCTCGCGCAGGCGCAGCAGCGCTTCAGTGACGACGATGGCCCCGTCGACGATCACGCCGAAGTCGATGGCGCCCAGGGAGAACAGGTTCGCTGGCATGTGGAGCAGGTTCATCACCACGAACACCATCGCCAGCGCGATCGGGATCGTCGCGGCCACGACCAGGGCGATGCGGACGCTGCCGAGGAACACCAGCAGGATGAGCAGGACCAGTCCCACGCCCTCGATGATGGTGCGGGCCACGTGGTCGATAGTGGCGTGCACCAGGTCGTCGCGGTCGATGTAGGGGACGATCCTGACCCCGCGCGGCGCCAGTTGCTGGTTCAGCTGATCGACCCGGGCGTGGACGTCCTTCAGCACCTGCGAGGGGTTCTGGTATTTCAGCAGGTCGACGATGCCCTCGACGGTGTCGGGGTTGTTGTCCTTGCCGAGGATGCCCTCGCGGATCTGGTGGCCGATTTTCATCTGGCCGAGGTCGCGGACATAGACCGGGACACCGCCATGCTGGGTGACCATGATGGCGCCGATGTCGCTCAGGGAGGTCACGCGGCCGACCCCGCGCACCACATAGGACTGCTCGCCCCGCGTCACCCGCCCGCCGGCGGCGACGGCGGTATTGCCGTTGATGGCGGTGACGATGTCGTCGACCGCGACGCCGTAGCGGGTCAGCCGGGCGGGATCGAGCTCCAGCTCATATTCCTTGGTATAGCCGCCGAAATTGTCGACGTTGGCCACGCCCTGGACCTGGTTAAGCGCGGGCACGACGATCCAGCGCTGGATCTCCGACAGCTGCATCAGGTTCTGGGTCTCGGACTCCAGGGTGTAGCGATAGATTTCGCCGGAGGGTCCCGAGACCGGGTCCAGCGACGGCGCCGCGCCGGCCGGCAAGGTGACGCCGGCGATCCGTTCGTTGACCCGCTGCCGCTCCCAATAGTCCTCGGCGCCGTCCTTGAACTGCAGGGTGATCAGCGACAGGCCGAAGGTGCTGGTGGAGCGGAACGAGACCAGGCCTGGAGTCGAGCCGAGCGCGCGCTCGAGCGGGATGGTCACCTGCTGCTCAACATCCTCGGCGGCGAGGCCCGGAAGCTGGGTGGTGACCTGGGCGCTGACGGGCGCCAGCTCCGGGTAGGCTTCGATGGCGATCTGGGTCCAGGACCAGTAGCCCAGGATCGCGAACACGATCGCCAGGGCGATCGCGATATGCCGATGCCGGAAAAAATATTCCAGCAGGCGGCTAATCATTGAGCAGCACCCCGCCCCTAACCACCACCCGCTCGCCGGGGGTAAGGCCGCTTAGCACCCGCGCGGCGCTGTCGGTCTCATCGCCGAGCTTGACGATGCGGCGCTGGAACGCCCAGGGCCGCACCTCGACCATCACCGAGATCTGGTCGTTGTTCATCAACAGCGCCGATTGCGGCACGAACACCGCGCCGGTCCCGCCGGCGGGCAGGGTGAAGGTGGTGGTCGCATACATGTTCGGCATCAGCCGGCCGCCGGGGTTGTCCAGGGCGATGCGCACCTTCTGGCGATGGGTGTCCGGCTCGACCACCGCGTTCACCTCGCAGACCGTCCCGTGCAGGGTCTGGCCGGGATAGGCGGTGAGCTGGATGTCGGCGGACGCGCCGCGCGACACCAGGCCGATCTCGTCCTCCGGCACGGCGGCCGTGACGAACACCCTGTCGATGTTGGTCACCGTCATCAGGCTCGCGGTGGGGTCGCTGACCTGGGCGCCGCGCGCCACCGCCAGGCTGGTGATCACCCCATCCTGCGGCGCGGTCAGCACCAGTTCGCCAACCGCGTGAGCGCCGGGGCCGTTGAGCGCCGCCTGGCGGGCGCGGGCGCGGTCCAGTTCCGCCTTGGCCTGGTTGTCGGCGCTCTCGGCGGCCTCGAGGTCCTTGGCCGCCGCGCCGCCGGCCTGCTGCACCCCGTGGGCGCGGGTCAGGGCCTTGTCCGCGGTGGCGAAGGCGTCCTTGGCCTTCTCGACGTCCGAATTGGCCTGAGCCATGTCGCCCGAGGCGATCACCGCCAGCACCTGACCGCGCTGGACATGGTCGCCCAGGGCGACGTTCAGCGCGATCACCCGGCCGGTCAGCGGGGCGACGACATTGACCACCCGCGCCGGGTCGGCCTCGACGACGGCCGGGACGTCCAACCGCCGCGCGGCGGCGTCGCCGCCCACGGGCTGCACCACCAGGTGGGTCCGCAGAGGCGAGCCCGCCGGCGCTTCCAGCAGGGCGCCGTCGTGGACCAGCATCGGCGCCGCGTCGTCGGCCTGAGCCCGCTTGCAGCCGGCCGCGGACAATCCCGCCAGGACGCAGAGCATGGCGACGCCGGTTTTGTTGAGCATCTGCATCGCCCGACCCCAGTTCCCCCCGCCCGCGCGGGCGGGACCCGGTCAGGCGAAATAGTTCGACATAGACGTGGTTTGTGACAGCTCGGCCATCGGCGCGAGCGCTCTACAGCGCGCCCTGGCGTGGGTCAATAAGCTATAGGGGGGGATACTATTTTATGGTAAGCGCATGACGGCCGAGGACCGGCCCGTCGTCAGGTTAGATAGGCGTGAACGATCTCCACCAGCTCCTCGGCGGCCTGCACCCGGGCGTCGTCCTTGGGCATGCCGGGGTCGATCATATATTCGCGGATATGGTCTTCGATCACCTCGGCGATGAAGCCGTCCAGGGCGCCGCGACAGGAGGTGGCCTGCTGCAGCACGCGGGTGCATTCCACGTCCTGATCGACGGCCCGTTCGATCGCTTCCAGCTGGCCGCGGATGCGCTTCAGCCGGTTCAGCAGCTTGGTCTTTTCTCGGGCGACGTGGGTCATGGGGCCTTGCGGGTTCGAAAGCTGTGGGCGGAAGGTTACATGGCATCGCCGGGGCCGGCCATCCAGGGGCCTTGCGCGCGGATGGCCCGCATGGGAGCGTCGGCCGCCTTCGGATGGAGCCCGGTCATGACCCGATTGCCGATCGTCCTGACGATGCTGATGGCAGCCCTTTCCTTGGCGACGGCGGCGCGCGCGGCCGAGGATGAGAACGCCGCCGACATTCGCTGCGTTGTGGTGGCCTTCGGGATGATGCAGTCGACCGACCCGCAGGTGAAGGCGCTCGCCACAGGCGCCGGTCTCTATTTCGTCGGCCGGATCAGGGGCCGGTCTCCGGACCTGGACCTGGAGAGCGCGATCGCCAATGAGGCCGGCCGGATGGCGCCGGAGGACTATCGGGACGACCTGCAGCGCTGCGGCCACGAGCTGCAGGCTGAAGGCGGCCGGTTGAAAGACCTGGTCGACGACCTGAAGAAGAAGGGCGCCGCCCAGTCCGCGCCCGACGCGGCGCCGAAATAAAGTCTGCCTTCAATCCGATCGAAACAGTCGCGCGTACAAGGGTTTGGGTGTGGCCGGCAGCGAGCTGGCGTCACGCGTGGCGTCGCGCCGCGGAAGGTTTGAATGAGCAGGAACGCCGAAATCGGCGGGGCGATGTCGCTCAAGGCGCTGCGTCAGGTTGGCGAGGCCAATTCGGCCGTGCGCCTGCTCGCGCGGGCGGCGACGGAGATGCGCGCAGGGCCGGATTTCGCCGTGGCGGTGGCCGACCCTGTGGGCGGCGAGCGGCTGGCCGGGCAAGATCCCGCGCCGCTCGGCGAACACGCCCTGGAGCGAGCCCTGGCCTTGATCGATGACGCCGAGGCGGCCGACCGGTGGGCGGCGCAACAGGCGCACAATGGCCGCCCTCACGCCGGTGAGTTGCTGGGTCTTCCGGCGCCGGTGCGCGACGCCGGGCTGCAGGCTCTGCGCCGGCGAGGCTGGAGCTTCGGCGGCTTCGGCATCAAGCGCCTGCCACTGGTCGCCAGCGGCGGCGCGATCACAGAGCTGGTGCGGGTCGAGCCGGGCCGTGGGGCGGCTGAGCACAACCACACCGCCGAAGAGATGACCCTGGTGCTGACGGGCGCCTATAACGACGGCCACGCCCGCTATGAACCGGGAGAGATTTCGCACGCCGGTCCCGGCTTCCTGCACGCGCCCTGCGCGGAGCCGGGCGAGCTTTGCTACCTGATGCTGATCAGTTTCGGCCCGGCCCGGTTCACCGGCCAGATCGGCCTGCTGCAGCGCCTCACCGGGTTTCCCTGGCAACCGAAGGCCGACGAGGCCGACTGACGTTGCACGGCGCGCGGAACCGCCACGCCGGCCGCGCGTAGAGCCTGGGTGACCGCGCCCCAGCCTACCAGCTTTCGTATGTGTTTGGCGTTCGCGGCGTTGGCGCTACCGCTTTACGCCTGCTCTCCCGGCACGCCGCCGGCGCCGCCGCCCAAGCCCGCGCCAGCCGCGCCGCCGCCCAAGCCCGCACCGCCAAGCGCACCGCCGGCGCCGGCTGATGTCCAGGCGATCAACGGAGCGGCCTTCACGCCGGGCAATGCCGCGCCAGCCTCCTCCCAGACCGCCGACGCGGTGCTGATCCGCGCGGAAATCCTGCTCGATCGCGCCGACTTCTCACCTGGGGTCATCGATGGTCTGGCCGGCTCCAACGCCAAAAAGGCGATCGGCGCGTTTCAGGCGGCGCAGAACCTGCCGACCTCCGGCCAGTTGGACGCACAGACCTGGTCGCTGCTGACCCGCGACGCCCGGCCGGCGATGCAGGCCTATACCCTCACGCCGGCGGACGTCGCCGGCCCGTTCGCGGCCAATGTCGGCGAGGACTTCGTCAAGCTGGCCGCCCTGCCCGACGGGCCGCTCTACAGCTCGCCGCTGCAGGCGCTGGCCGAGCGGTTTCACATGAGCCAGGGCCTGCTCAAGGCGCTCAACCCGAACGCGGACTTCACCGTGGCCGGGACGCAATTGTGGGTCGCCGCTCCCGGTGCGCCGGCCTTCAGCAAGGGCGATGTCGAACACATCGTCGTCTCCAAGGCCAAGGACCAGGTCTTCGCCTATGGCGCCAATGATATGCTGCTCGCCGTCTATCCGGCCACGGTGGGCTCGACGGAGCGCCCCTCGCCGCTGGGGCATCACAAGATCAACGGGGTCGGCTGGAACCCGAAGTACGTCTACGACCCGTCAAAACTGAAATGGGGGCCGCGTTCGCACGGCAAGTTCGTGATCAAGCCGGGTCCGGAAGGCCCGGTGGGCGCCGTCTGGATCGACATCAACGCCCCCAGCTATGGCATCCACGGATCGCCCGATCCGGCCCTGATCGGCAAGACCGCGTCCCACGGCTGTGTGCGGCTCACCAACTGGGACGCGCTGGCCCTGGCCCACGGGGTCAAGCCGGGCGTGCCGGTGGATTTCGTCACTTAAGCCGCGCGTCTTGCGCGTGCTATCAGCTCCCGGTTTGTCGGCGCCGCCGACCCGGATCGGGACGCCATGAACTATCGCCACGCCTTCCACGCCGGCAACCACACCGAGGTGTTCAAGCATGCGGCGCTGATGCTGGTGCTCGACCATCTGGCGAAGAAGGACCAGGGCTTTGTGGTGCTCGACACCCACGCGGGGCTGGGCGTCTACGACCTGACCTGCGAGGCCGCACAGAAGACGCTGGAATACGAGGCCGGCGCGGCCAAGGTGTTCGGCCAGGACCTGCCTTCGGCGCCTGGCTACCCCGCGCTGCTGGCGGAGATGAACCCTGGGGGGCTGCTGACGACTTATCCCGGCTCGCCGGAGATCGTCCGCCGCCTGCTCAGGCCGCAGGACCGGCTGATCGCCTGCGAGCTGCATCCCGCCGATGTCGAGGTCCTGCGCGACCGCTATGGCCACGAGCCCCAGGTCGGGGTGCATCACCGGGACGGCTATGAGGCCATCGGCGCCTTCACCCCGCCGCCGGAGCGGCGCGGGCTGGTGTTCATCGATCCGCCATATGAGAAGACGGACGAGGCGGCCGTCCTGGTTCGCGCCATGGCCAAGGGCCTGCGCAAGTGGCCCACCGGGATCTTCCTGGCCTGGTATCCGATCAAGGACCGCGCCATCGCCGAGACCCTGGCCGACGCCGCCGTCGCCACGCCGTTTCCGAAGACCCTGCGCGCGGAGTTCCAGATCCGTCCCCGCGACGACCAGACCCTGACCGGCGGCGGGATCCTGGTCTGCAACGCCCCCTGGAAGCTGGACGAGGCGCTGGCGGCGCTTGGCGCTGACCTTGGCCGCCTGCTCGGGACCGGCGAGGCGAGCTGTCGGGTGGATTGGCTGACGCCGGGCTAGCGCGGAGCCGGGCGCAAAGGAGGCGCATGGGAGACCTCAGAGGGCTTTTGTGCTAGTCACTCTGTTATGTTGGTTGACAACGACCTGGCGGCCTTGGGCCTACCTCCCGCGATTGAACTCAAGCGGGATTTCCGAGACGCCTATGAGCGCCGCGCCTATTTGCGCGCTTGCGTGTTGGGCAAGCGCCTGCTGGCAGAGCCGGTTCTGATCAAGAAAGGGCGGACCTTTCTTGATCGATTTGTAAAGCCCGACCCACACCAGCAACACATCCACGCACTGTGGACCGATGCCCTAGGTCTTCCCGTAGAAGAACTCGTCCTGCAACTGCTGTCCGACGATGCACGCGGAGAAACTCTGCGTGAAACCGCGCCCGTCTTCATAGCCATCTCGGCGGACGAGATCCGGGCGCTTGAGCGGTCAGCGGCTTGAATGAATCGCCAACAGCTCGATCACCTTCTTCGGGCAGCTGGCGGCGTGACTGACCATAGGCGATTTGTGCTCGTAGGCTCGGCCGCAATCTTTGCGTGGCTGGAGCTTGTGCCCGAATCCATGGCCATGAGCCGCGAAGCTGATCTTTATGCTGCCGACGTGTCAGAAGCGGAGGCGGAATTGATCGCTGACCAGCTGGAAAACATCGGTCATCACTCAGATTTCGACGAGACCTACGGCTACTATGCCGACGGCGTCGGCCCCGAAACGGCCGTGCTTCCGAACGATTGGCGCGACCGAAGCAAGGTTTACGAGACCCCCGCAACAAAGGGCGTTCAAGGCATCGTTCCGCACCCGGAAGACATAGCCCTTTCGAAGCTCTGCGCGGGCCGAGAGAAGGATTTGGACTGGGTTTCAGCCGCCTATGGGGCGCAACTGATTGATTTGGATGCGATGGTCGCACGGCTGGAGAAGCTGCCCGGGCGATCCAACGCGGAGCGGAGGCACATTCTCAGCCTCATTGAGATCGCCAGACGGACAAGAAGCTAGCTTATCCGTCTCTAAACCTTCGGCCAATTCATCCAGCATTCATCAAGCTGAACCGTGGCCAACATCTCCCGTCAGGGTGAGTTCAACAGCGTGACCGTAGCCTTCCATCATCAAGCCTGATGGGCTTGGGACATTTGAGATGGGAGACTGGATCATGCGTAAGCTTTTGACGGCCGCCGCGGCGGTCCTGGCCATCGGCGCCGCGGCTGTGGCCACCGGCGCCTCCGCCCACCCCGGCCCGCACGGTCCCGGTCCGCACGGACCCGGCTTCGGCTACGGACATGGCGGTTATTGGGGCCATCCGGTGGGCGGCTTCTACGTCGCCCCGCCGCCGGCCTTCTTCATCGGCGCCGACTATTACGGCTTCTACGACGGCTGCCACAGCCACTGGCGCTGGGACCCCTATGCGGGCCGGTATGTGGACGTGACGGCTTGTTACTGAGGACGCCATAAGCCTTCCCGCACTTGCGGGAGAAGGTGGCAGGCGAAGCCTGACGGATGAGGGGTCGCGCAGGCCTTTCCGGATAGTCTGATTCCAGAAACTCAGGACCGCCGGCGCGACCCCTCATCCGCCCCTTCGGGGCGCCTTCTCCCGCAAGGGGAGAAGGATACTCGTTACGACGGCAACTCCACGGCCGGCGTATCGGTCGCCTTGGGTTCGGCGTCCACGGGGGTGACCAGGCGGCCGAACCTGGGCTTCAGCCAGGCCTCGATGTCGTCGATCAGTTCATAGACCACCGGCACCATGACCAGCGACAGCAGGGTCGAGGAGATCAGGCCGCCGATCACCGCGATGGCCATGGGCTGGCGGAATTCCGAACCCTTGCCCAGGGCCAGGGCGGTGGGCAGCATGCCCGCCATCATCGCCAGCGAGGTCATGATGATCGGCCGGGCCCGCTCGCGGCAGGCCTCGATGATGGCGTCGCGCTGGGTATAGCCCTCGCGCTCCCGCTCGATGGCGTATTCGACCAGCAGGATCGAGTTCTTCGCCGCCAGGCCGAGCAGCATCAGCAGGCCGATCAGCGAGGGAATGCTCACCGACAGGCCGGTGGCCAGCAGCCCCAGGAAGGCGCCGCCGATGGCCAGCGGCAGGGCCGCCAGGATGGTGATCGGCTTGAAGAAGCTGCGGAACAACAGCACCAGCACGCCATAGATCAGGCTGACGCCGGTGAGGATCGCCATGCCCAGTTCGGTGAACAGCTGGCGGAACTGTTCGGTCTGTCCAAGCTCGGCCTCCTTCACGCCGGGCCAGGCCTGCGGCCCATTGGGATGCAAGGCCTGGTTCTTCAGCGCCTTCATGAACGGCGTGTTGCGCACCTCACCGAGCGCGCTGCCCAACTGAGCGCCGTTGGCGAGGTCGGCGTCGATGGCCATGTCGCGCATGCGGTTGTAGCGGTAGATCTCTCCCGGACCGGCGTCGAAGATGACATCGGCGACGCTGGACAGCGGCGTGGTCGAGCCGCTGGCGGTGGGGATCTGCAGGTTCTTGATCACATCGATATTGGTCCGCGCGCCCACGGGCAGGCGGATGCGGATCGGGATGCGGCGTTCGCCCTCGGTCAGCTTGGGTACATTGGCGTCGATCTCGCCCAGGGAGGCGGTGCGGGCGATGCCGGCGATGGTCGAGACACTGATGCCCAGGCGCGCGGCCTGCTCGGGCTTGGGCCGGATCACCACTTCCGGCCCGGTCGGCGGGTTGGAGGGCCGGGGGTCGGCGACGTCCTTCAGCTCGCGCATTTCCCGCTCAAGCTCTTCGCCGGCCTTGTTGAGGATGTCGCCGTTCTCGCCGGTCAGGACGATCTGGATGCCCGCCGCACCAAAGCCGCCGCCCTGGAAGGTGACCCGGGCGTCCGGAATGCTGCGCAAGGCGCCGCGCACGCGGTCCTGAATCTGGGTCACCGAGAGCTTTCGGTCGTTCTTCAGGACGACGGTTGCGGTGCCCGTGGACGGATCGCCGCTGCCCCCGCCGCCGCCGCCGCCAAAACCCTCGCCGGCGGTCGAGCCGATCTGGGTGAAGACAAACTGGGTCTCCGGCTGCTTCATGAACAGGTCGGTGGTGGCGCGGGAGATGGCGTCCATGGTCGCCAAGGTGGCGCCGGGCGGGCCTTCCATGCCGACGAAGATGTAGTTGGGGTTTCCCGGCGGCTGCACGCCCGACGGCAGGAAGGCGTCCAGCCCGAGCGAGAGCAGGAAGATCGCGCCGCCGATCGCCACCGTGGCAATCCGGTGCGACAGCGCCCATTCCAGGATGCGTTTGTAGAAGGGCATCAGCTCGCCGCGCGGATGCGGGTGGGCGACGGGCTTGAGGAAATAGGCCGCCAGCAGCGGCGTCAGCAAGCGCGCCACCAGGAGCGAGAACAGCACCGCCGCGGCGACCGTCAGGCCGAATTCCTTGAAGAACTGCCCCGGGATCGAGCCCATGAAGGAGACCGGCGTGAACACCACCACGATGGTGGCGGTGGTGGCGATGACCGCCAGGCCGATCTGGTCGGCGCCCTCCATCGAGGCGTAGTAGGGCCGTTGGCCGGCCTGCACCCGCTTCTGGATGTTCTCGATCTCGACGATGGCGTCGTCGACCAGGATGCCGATGACCAGGGTCAGCGCCAGCAGCGTCACCACGTTGAGGCTGAAGTGGAACACCGCCATCAACAGGAAGGTAGGGATCAGCGAGACCGGCATGGCGATGGCGGTGATCGCCGTCGCGCGCCAGTCGCGCAGGAACAGGAACACCACCAGCGACGCCAGCACCATGCCCTCGAGCATGGCCCGGCCGGTGGCCCCATAGCTGTCGCGGGTGTCGTCGACGGTGGAGAAGATTTCGGTGAACTGGGTTCCGGGGTGGTCGGCCTGCAGCTTGCCGATCGCCCGCTTGACCTCGTCCTCGACCTGCACCTCGCTGGCGTCGTTGGTCTTCAGCACCTGAAAGCCGATCACCGGCTTGTTGCTCAGCCGGGCGAAGCCGCGCGGCTCGGCCGCGCCGTCGCCGACGTCGGCCACGTCCGACAGCTTGACGAACCGGCCGCCGGCGGCGGGGATGGTCAGGTTGCGCAGCTGCTCGACCGTGGTCGCGGCGCCCAGCACCCGGACTGTCTGTTCGCGCCCGCCGACGTCCAGGCGCCCGCCGGGATAGTCGGTGTCGAAGGCGGCCAGGGCGGTGTTCAGCGAGGCCGCGTTCAGGCCCTGGGCCGCCATCCGGTCCGGGTCGATGATGATATTGATCTCGCGGTCGACGCCGCCGACTCGGGAGACCTGGGCCACGCCCTTTTCAGCCTGCAGGGTGCGCGCGACGGTGTCGTCGATGAACCAGGACAGGCCGCTGGGCGACATATTGGGCGCGGCCACCGCATAGGTGACGATGGGCTGGGAGGCGATTTCCAGCCGCTGGGTCTGCGGCGGGTCGATGCCGGGGGGCAGGACCGCCCGGGTCTGGTCGACCTTCTGGCGCACCTCGTCGGTGACCTTCTGCAGGTCCTCGCTCAGCTCGAACTGGATGACGGTGGTGGAGACGCCCTGGGTGACCACCGACTGGATCGACTTGACGTTGGAGATGCCGGCCATGGCGTCTTCGATCGGCCGGGTGATCTGGGTCTCCATCTCGGCCGGCGCCGCGCCGTTCTCGCTGATGGTGACCGCAACGCCGGGGAAGACGATGTTCGGGAACTGCTTGATCGGCAACAGGCCATAGGTCAGCATCCCGGCCAGCACGGCGGCGGAGAAGAGCAGCGCCACGGGGATCGGGTTCTTGATCCCCCAGGTTGAAAGCTTGATCTCGGCCATTAGCGCCCGCCTGGGCTGGCGTCGTCCGGAATGACCTTGTCGCCCGGCAGCACGAAGACCGCGGCCGCGAGCAGCACCCGCGTCCCCGCCGGGGGTCCGGAGATCAGCTGCACATAGCCGCCGGCATGATTGCCGGTCCGCACCTTCGCCTCGTGGACATGGTTGGTGGCGTCGACAGTCATCACCACCGCGCCGTCGGCGTCATAGCGGACCGCGGTTTCCGGAACCGTCAGCTGGCTTGCGCCGGCGCCGCCGAAGCTGGCGCGGGCGAAGCCGCCCGGACGCAGGTCCGGCCGGTTGGGCAGGCTGACGCGCACGTCGCCCAGCTTGGTCTGCTGGTCGATCGACGGGAAGACGATGCGCACGGCGCCGGCCAGCGTCGAGCCGTCCGGCAAGGTGACGGTCACGGGGTCGCCGACCTTGATGCCGGTGAAGTCGCCTTCGGCCAGCTGGGCGTCGAGTTCGATCAGGCCGTCGCGGGCCATGGTGAACATCGGCGTCGCGCTGGGGGCGGCCACATCGCCGGGGCGCACATTGCGCTGCAGGATCCGGCCGGAGACCGGCGCGCGGATGGTCATCAGGCCGTCGCGCGTCTGCAGATCCTTCAGCTGGGCTTCCTGGGCCTCCAGCGCGGCCTGGGCCGTGCGGGCCTGGAAGCGGCGCTGGTCGATCTGTTCCTTGGACAAGACGCCCTGGTTATCCAGGCCGGCCACGTCGGCGGCCTGTTGTGCGGCCTGTTCGGCGGCGGCCTTCTGCTCGGCCACCAGCGCGGTCTGCTGGGCGACCTGCGAGCGGAGCAGGGTGTCGTCGAGCTGGGCCAGCGGCTGGCCCTGCTTCACATAGGCGTCGGCCTCGACGAACACCTTGGCGACATTGTAGCCGCTGAGTTCGGGGCTGACGGCGGCTTCCTCGCGCGGGATCAATATGCCCGAAGCGTCGACGCCGCCGGCCAGGGCGCGGTTCTCCACCGTGATCACGCGGACGGCGCGCGGCCCGGGCGGCGGGGGCACGTGCTTCTTGGCGCAACCGGCGGCGCCAAACAAAAGCGCGACCGCCGAAGCGGTCGCCAAGGTCTTCAGCAGGAACTTGGTGGTCATCGGCTGGCGTTCGCCATCTTCATGTCGGGGGGCGTCCAGCCTCCGCCCAGGGCCTTGAAGGCCTGGACCGAGCGCCGCAGCGCCTGCACCTCCGCGCTGGTCAGCGCCGTTCGCGCCGAGCGCCAGGTGCGCTCCGCGGTCAAAACCGTGGTCAAATCGTCGATCCCCGCCTGATAGCGTTTCTTCGACGCCTCATATGCCGAGAGCCCCTCAGCCTCGCCGGTCTTCAAGAGCCGCACCCTCTCTTCATCCGATCCCAGTTGCACCAGGGCGTTATCAGACTCGCCGTACGCCGTCTGCACCGCCTTTTCGTAGGCGATCACATATTGGGTCGCCTGGTAACCTTGAACCTTGATCTGGGCCATCAGCCGGGGAATGTCGAGTATAGGTTGTGCAACAGCGGCGCCGAGGGTCCAGCTGTCGGTGACGGTCGCCGCGCCAAGTTCGGAGGCCGCGGTCAAGCCGACGCCGGGCGTGAGGGTGAATTTCGGGAACAGCGCCAGCTGGTCCAGCCGGTAGGCGCCCTTGGCCGAGGTGATCTGCATCGCCGCTTCGCGAACGTCGGGGCGGCGGGCCAGCAGCTGGGCCGGGACGCTGGCCGGAATGGCCGGCGCCACACCCACGTCTGGCGCGGTCGGCAGGCTGTCCACCGGATCGCCGCCATGGCCGATCAGCACCAGAAGCGTGCGGCGCGCGGCATAGAGCTGGGTGGTGATGTCCGCGACCTGCGCCTTGGTCTGCGCCAGTTGCGAGTTGGCCTGGTCAGCGTCGGACGTCGCGCCGAAGCCGAACTTGGCCTTCTTGGTGGCGACATCGGCAAGCTGCCGCTCGATCTCGGCCTCCTGTTTGGCGTCCTCAAGCTGGATCGCCAGGCCCCGGGCCTGGAACAGCTGGTCGGCCACATTGGCCTCCAGGCTGGTGCGCGAGGCTTCGAAATCGAACCGGGCGACCGACAGGTCGGCATTCGACTTCTTGCGTGTGGCGGCCGCGCGGCCGAACAGGTCGAGTTCCCAGCTGACGTTGAAATTGCCGCCGTAGCTGTCGGTGATGCCCTGGTTGGCGACGTCGATCGGGATGGATTGGGTGGGCGAGACCGGGAATTCGATCACGCCGCCCTGGATCGCGGTGGTGCCCGTGCGGGCGTATTGCCCCTGGGCCTGTCCCTGCGGCCAGAACGCCGAGAGCGCCGAGGACCGCACGGCCTTGGCCTGCTCCAGCCGCGCCATGGCGCTGCGGGCGTCGGGGGCGTTGCGCAGCGCCTCCTCCACCAGGCCCTGCAACTGCGCGTCGTTATAGAGCGTCCACCATTTGTCGATCGGCACATCGGCCGAAGCCGGGGTCGGCTGGGACTGGTAAGCCACCGGCAAGACCGTGTTCGGCTTTGGAATCTTCGGCCCCGTGGCGCAGGCGGCGAGGAGCGGCAGGAGGGCGGCGAGGGCGAGCTGTTTGCGCATGGCGCTAAATCGACTTCTGGCTAAATCTATCCGGTTCGCGATGACAGCCATCAAAATCTGACAGCCCCCGCCGCTTCGAAACAAAGGCCTAGCCGACCAGAGGCCGGTTTGCTCGTTAAGAAATAGTCACGCGCCGCAACCGGCTAATTCATAACCGCGGTACGCGTGGCGGGCTTTTGACGCCCACAGCCGCGTTCGTCTAGTGTTCCGGCTTCGAATTTGCGGGGGAGTGACATCATGTCCACGCGCGGCCAGATCCGCATCGGCGTCGGCGGCTGGACCTTCCCGCCCTGGCGTGGGGTCTTCTATCCGGTCGATCTGCCGCAGAAGAACGAACTGGCCTACGCGGCTGAGCATCTGACGGCGATCGAGATCAACGGCACCTATTACGGCTCGCAGAAGCCGGAGAGCTTCCGCAAATGGGCCAAGGAGACGCCGGAGGGGTTTGTCTTCACGCTCAAGGGCAACCGGTTCTGCACCAACCGCAAGGTGCTGGCGGAGGCGGGGGAGTCGGTGGGCCGGTTCTACGCCCAGGGCGTGGCGGAGCTGGGCGCCAAGCTTGGGCCGGTGCTGTGGCAGTTCGCCAACACCAAGAAGTTCGATGAGGCCGACTTCGGCGCGTTTCTCGACCTGTTGCCGCGCAAGCTGGGCGCGCTGGAGCTGAAGCATTGCGTCGAGGTGCGGCATGACAGCTTCCGCGATCCGGCCTTCGCCGCCCTGCTCCGCAAGCACGAGATCCCGGTGGTGTTCGCCGACCACCATAGTTATCCGGCCTTCGCCGACGTCACCGGCGACTTCGTCTACGCCCGGCTGCAGACCGGCTCGGACGAGGTCGAGACCGCCTATGCGCCTGCGGACCTGGACGCCTGGGCCGGGCGGCTGAAGACCTGGGCCGAGGGCGGCCGGCCCACGGACCTGGCCTGCGCCGACGAAGCGCACAAACCCGACAAGACCCCCCGCGACGTGTTCGCCTTCATTATTCACGAGGGGAAGGTGCGGGCGCCTGCGGGCGCGATGGCGCTGATCGAGCGGTGTAAATGACCTTCCCCCACAAGGGGAGAAGGTATGGTTCCTACTCCAGACTCGCCGGGTCCCAGCGCGCCAGGATGTGCGGCGCGTATGAGGGTCCGTACACCAGCACCAGGTCGTCGATCCGCGCGCCGAGGACGCAGCCTTCGCCGGGGGCGCCGCAGGCGATGGTGTGACGACCATCCAGGGGTATGATCTGGCCCTCGACCACCAGTCGAAGCGAGTCCCGCGCATCCGCCGCCACCTGCGGCGTCACTGGAATCCGCACCGCCGCCAGGCCTTCGCCGCCCATCAGCCAGTCGAAAGCGGCCGGCGCCAGCACCAGACCCATGGGCTCGCCGCCGCGGTCGAGCCGGACGCCGACGGCGCTGGCCAGCTTCTGTTCGCCCGATCCGCCCCAGAAGGCCGGATGCGGCCGATAGGTCAGCACCGCGAAGGTGGGCTCATACGACCACTCCGACGCGGCGATCGGCGCGGTCACGCGAAACGGCCGGCCGGCCAGGGCGTCCGCCTCGGTCACGTCCCCCGCCCGCGCCGCGCTCAAGGCGCCCAGGGCTTCGGCGGTGTCGACCGGACGATCTGGCCGGAGCGCGGGGGGCGCGGCGATCAGAACGGGCACGGCAAGGAGGGCGGCTGTGAGCGGAAACATGGTTAGCGCAACCTTAACCGCATCGGCGCCATCCTGGCTGCATGCGTCTCTTGACGGTTGCATTGTGTGTGGTGATCGCTGGTCCGGCCCTGGCCGCGCCCTCGGGGAGCCTGCGCGTGGTGGCCGCCAGCCCGGACGCGGCGGGCCTGCGCGGCGCCCAGTCTCCTTCGAGCATGGCGGCCCCAGCCGTCACCACCCCTGCGCCGGCGCCCCTGCCGCCGCCGATCCAGTCCAAGGCGCCTTTGAGCTTCTTCGCCGCGGGCGCCCAGCCGGCGCCGCGCGACGCCGGCGAATGCCGCCAGGCCTGCGCGCATGCCTATTATTTCTGCCTGGCCGGCGGCTCCGAGCCCAGCTGCCCGGAACAGTGGACCAGTTGCCGCTCCGATTGCAGCCGCAACAGCCGCCCCTTGCCGTAAGCCCCCGAATGGGGCCTTGTGATCCGATGTCAGACGTTCTTTCCGATGCCCTGTCCGCCGGCAAGCGCGAGCAGACCAAGCAGCAGAACCGCCAGGCGATCCTGGACGCGGCGCGCGAGGTGTTCGCGGAGATGGGCTATCAGGCCGCCACCGTGCGCGACATCATCCGCCGCACCGGCCTGTCGGTGGGCGCCTTCTACAACTACTACCGCTCCAAGGAGGAGGTCTACGAGGCGCTGTCCGACGATGGCGTGCGCCGCTTTCGCCCGATCCTGGCCGCCCAGTACGAGGCCGCCACCGACTTCCAGACCTATATCCGCGGCGCCATCGAGGCCTATTTCAACTTCCTGGTGGAGGAACACAAGGAAGAGCGGACGGCGCACCTGGCCGGCGAGCGCCATCCGCATCTGCGCGCCGAAACGCCGGAGATGCAGGCGGTGTTCGAGCAGGTGCGCTGGTCGATTTCCGACGCCCTGGCCAAGAGCGGCGGCGAAATGGTCGACGCCGAATATCTGACTGCCTCCTGCATCGCCATCGCCCGCGAGATCGGCGAGCGGATGGTCGAACGGCGTCCCATCGACGTGCCGGAGGCGATAGAATTCGCGGTGCAGATGATTCTGGGCGGCATTCCGGCGCTGCCCAGGCTGAAGACGTAAAGGGCTGAACGGCGCCGAATGGGTTGGGGGACCCGGCGCGAGGGACAACTGGCTGGGGAGTCAACTATCGTGGCGGAGCTGGCGTACCAGAAGTTGATGCTCAAGGGGCTGATGTCGCTGCCGACAGCGCTGTTGCGCGGCCTGTCGGGCGGCGGGGCGGTCTATCAAGGCGGGCGCACGCTCGACCCGCGAATGCAGTTCCTGGCCAACGCCGCCAAGCGCAATCCGGCGATGAGCGGCTTCCCACCCGAAGTCGCCCGCGCGGGCGCCGCCGCGGCCTTCGTCTCGGTGGCCGGCCGCCCTGAACCGGGGGTGACCTGGGAGAATTTGACCATCGAGGGGCCCGGCGGCGCCATTCCGGCCCGCGCCTACCGCGCCGAAGTTCAGGACCCGACCGCGCCGGTCATGGTGTTCGCCCACATGGGCGGCGGGGTGATCGGCGACCTGGAGACCTGCCACGCCTTCTGCACCATCCTGGCCAAGAACGCCCGGATGCCGGTGCTGTCGGCGGACTATCGTCTGGCGCCGGAACACCGGTTTCCGGCAGGGTTGGAGGACGTGCTGGCCGCCTATCGCTGGGCGCGGGACAACGCCTCGCGCCTGGGGGCGCCGTCCGGCCATGTGGCCATCGGCGGCGATTCCATGGGCGGCAATTTCTCGGCCATCGTCTGCCAGGAGATGAAACGGTGCGGCGAGCCGCAGCCCGTCTTGCAGATGCTGGTCTATCCGGCGGTGGATGTCGCCTCCGAGACCCAGTCCATGACCACCTATGCCGACGCCTATCCGCTGTCGCGCGCGACCATGGAGTGGTTCATGGGCCACTATCTGTCGCCCGGGGACGATCCCGCCGACCCGCGGCTGTCGCCGATCCGCGAGAAGGATCTGAGCGGTCTGGCCCCCGCCGTCATCGTCACCGCCGGCTTCGACCCCCTGGTCGACCAGGGCGAGGCCTACGCCAAGCGGCTGCGCGACGCCGGCGTGCCGGTCGCCTATCGTTGCTATGACAGCCTGGCCCACGCCTTCGTCGCCTTCACCGGCGTGGTGCCCTGCGCCGATGTCGCCAGCCGCGAGATCGCCGGCCTGGTGCGCGAGGGCTATCAGGGCCGCATTCGCTAGATGCGGGCGCCCTGCTAATGAAAGCCCTCGTGGTCGAGCACCTCGCCCCCGACTATGCCGGCTGCGTGCTGAAGGAGATTCCGACGCCGGAGCCGCTGCCCGGCGAGCTGCGGATCAAGGTCCGCGCCGCCAGCGTCAACTTCCCCGACCTCTTGATGACCCGCGGCGAATACCAGCACAAGCCGCCGCTGCCCTTCATCCCGGGCCTTGAGCTGTCCGGCGAGGTGGAGGCGCTGGGCGAGGGCGTGGACCGGTTCAGAATAGGCGACGCGGTGGTCGGCGGCGCGCGGATCGGCGGGTTTTCCGAATACGCTGTCACGCCGGCGGCGGCCCTGCGCCTGAAGCCGGAGCGGTTCAGTTTCAGCGAGGCCGCGGCGTTCGGCACGGCCTACATCACCGCCTATGTCTCCCTGGTCCGCCGCGCCCAGGCCGAGCCCGGCGAATGGGTGCTGGTGCACGGCGCGGCCGGCGGGGTGGGGCTGGCGGCGGTGGACATGGCTAAGGCCATGGGCCTGCGCGTGATTGCGGCGTCCGCTTCGGACGAGAAGCTGAAGCTGATTGAGGCGGAATATGCGCCGGACGCCGTGGTCAACGTCACCGGCGGGTTCCGCGAGCGGGTCAAGGCGATCACCGGCGGGCGCGGGGCGGACGTGATCTATGACCCGGTTGGCGGCGATGTGTTCGACGAAAGCGTCCGCTGCATCGCCTTCAACGGCCGCCTGCTGATCGTCGGCTTCACGTCAGGGCGCATCCCGACGGTTTCGGTGAACATGCCGCTGATCAAGGGCTTCTCGGTCATGGGCGTGAGAGCCGGCGAATACGGCCGCCAGTTTCCCGAAAAGGGGCGGGAGAACACCGCGGCGATTTGGGCGATGGCCAACGAGGGGAAGCTGAAACCGAGGGTGCACGCGGAGTTGCCGCTGGCGCAGTGGCGCGAGGCGTTCGACCTGTTGGCGGACCGCAAGGTGGTCGGCAAGGCGATCGTGCGGCCGGATTTGTAGGAAGCGGATCGGCTCGCGGTCAGGGCGCGCCACGGCAAACCTTCCCCGCTTGTCGGGGAAGGAACCATCCCCGCCGCGAAGCGGTGGGAGGATGGGGCCACGCGGCCGCCGACTGCCCCCATCCTCCCATTGCTGCGCAATGGGCCCCTCCTTCCCCCATGAAGGGGGAAGGTTTTCGGCTCGCCCTAAGCCCCCACCCGCGTCAGCTCGCAGATCCAGTTGACCTCCCAGGTCTTGCCGCCGTCGGTGGAGAAGGCCTGTTCCATGTGCGCCTCGCCGGGGTCGGCGTGGGTCCATTGGTAGCGGACCAAAATCCAGCGGCCACGCCATTGTTCCTGGTCAAAGAGATCGCCGCGGCCATCGGTGAAGACGCCGACGGTGGCGGGCAGGCCGAGCGTGCCCTTGGTCACGTCGAGCAGATAGATGGCCCACTGGTGGGTCTTGATGTCGTAGAGGCGCAACGTCTCGGCGTGGATGTGCAGATGGCTGGCCGGGCTGTCGACATCGAAGGCCTCCAGGTTGGCGTTGCTGTCCAGCACGTGCCGGGTCACCGAGGTCCCGTCATAGTCGACCCAGACATCGGAGCCGGTCAGCGGATCGAGCCGCCGGCGTAGATGCGCCTTCCAGCTGCCGATCAGGAAGTCGAAGTCGTGCGCGCCGTCGCGGCCAGCCGGCGGCGGGGTGAACTTCTCCTGCGCCGCCGCCGGGCAGGCGATGAGCAGGGCCGCCATCGCCAGGGCCTTGAGCTTGGTGGATGTCTTGATATGCATGGGTTCGCCTCCGTTGTGAGGCGAAGGTTACGGCCATAAACATGACATCGAACGTCATGTATTTCTTGGCCTCGAAAAATAAAATCGCCGGTCGCCCCGACGGGTCAACGGCGGCTCTTGCAAGCCGCCGCTGGCGCCGACGCGAGACGGGCTTCAACGACTAGGCCCGCTGGCGCGCCGCGATGAAGGCGGCGCCCGCCTCGATGGACTGCATGCCTTCGTCCAGGAACGGGGCGAACATCTGCCAGGTGTGGGGCATGCCCTCGAAGATCTTCAAGTCGACGGTGACGCCGGCCGCGGTCATCCGCTCGGACAGGGTGACGGACTCATCGCGCAGCCGCTCCCAGCTGCCGACGTGGATCAGGGTCGGCGGCAGGCCGGCGAAGTCGGCGTAGAAGGGCGTCACCTCCGGCGACTTCGGATCAACCTCGCCCAGGTAGGCAGCCTTGAAGGCGTCGAGCATGTCCCGGGTGATGAAGGGATCGTCGGTGACCTCGCGGTAGGAGGCGCCGTCCTCGGCGAAATCCACCCACGGCGACAGCAGCACCAGGGCGGCGGGCTGTGGCAGCCCCTGGGCCTTGGCGCGCACCGCCACGTGCAGGGCGAGGTTGCCCCCGGCAGAGTCGCCGGCCAGGGCGATCCTGCCGGGAGCGAACCCTTGGGTCAGGGCCCAGAGATAGACCCCGAAGGCGTCCTCGTGCGCGGCCGGTGCGGGATGCTCCGGGCCGAGCCGATAGTCCGGGGCCCAGACCGCGCAGCCGGCGGCGCGGGCCAGGTTGGAGACCGTCACCCGATGGGTCCGGCTGGAGCCGAACAGGAAGCCGCCGCCATGGTAGTAGATGATCAGGCGCGAGGCGTCGCCGCCCGGCGGGATCAGCAGGTCTCCTTCGACCGGGCCGCAGCTGACCCGGCTGATCTCGACGTTTTCCGCGACTGGCGTGTGGCTGTTCGCCGCCTCGATCCAGGCGCGGAGTTCATCCGGGGTGATGTTTGGCGGGATGGGGTTCTGGGCGACCATGTCGAGAATGGCCGTAAGCTGATTGTGTGACATCTCGGTTCCTCGTTGGTTGGAATTGGAAGCGATCTCAAGGGGTTGGATTTTCCTTAGGGCCGCTTGGACAACAACGAGGGGTTAGATGATCGCTTTTCCTGGGCGGATAAATAGGGCAATCTGGGAAGTATAATTCCAATTATGGAAATATGAACCGCCGTGACCACCCGCGCGCCATCGGCTCTGTCGCTGCAGGACATGGCGATGTTCGTGGAGGTGGCGCGGGCCATGAGCTTCACCCGCGCCAGCCAGGCTTCGGGCGTGCCGATCGCCACCCTGTCGCGGCGGATCGCGCAGCTGGAGCGCCGGGTCGGCGTGCGACTGTTCGAGCGCACCACCCGCCGGCTATCGCTGACCGAGCCGGGGCGCCGCTACCTCGAGCGCTGCGAGCACATCGTGCAGGAAGCCGACATCGCCTACGAGGCGCTCACCGACGCCGCCGAGCGGCCCGCCGGCCGCTTGCGGATTTCGACGCCGGTGGAGTTCGGCCTGAGCTATATCGCGCCGATCATCGACGAATTCGCCCGGCGCTATCCCGACATCAGCATGAGCCTGGACCTGACGCCGCGCCCGGCGCAGGTCGCCGAGGAGAATGTCGATGTCAGCATCCGCCTGGGCGAGGTCCGCGATCCCTCATTGATCGCCCGGCGGCTGGGCAGCGCCGCGCGCCTGCTCTATGCCGCGCCGGCCTACCTGGGCCGGAGCGGCGTTCCCGAACGCCCGGAAGACCTGGCCGCGCACGACTGCATCCTGCAGTCCTACATGGCGCGGCCGGACCAGTGGCGGCTAGTGTCGGGAGATCGCGCAGTCGACGTGGACGTGAAGGGCCGGTTTTCCACCAACAACGTCTCGATGACGCTGCGCCTGGCCGAGTTCGGCTACGGCGTGGCGGCGCTGTCTCCGGCGGTCGCCCGGCCGGCGCACGAGGCGGGCGCGATCCGGCGGGTGCTGGAGGACTGGGCCTTTCCGCCGATGCCGGTCCACGCCGTGATGAGCTCGCGGCTGATGCCCGCGCGAGTCCGCGTGTTCATCGACTTCCTGGCGCACCGTCTGACGATCTGAGCCGGACGGCCCGGCCGTCGAATCGCCTCTATAGTCACTCGGCCTTCCTCAAAGAGATGTCGCCGCCTTGCCCCAGGTTTTCCGATTCCGTGTCGAGAAACTCATTCGCGACAAGCTGCCCGAGATCATGCGGGCGGCGGGGCTTGAGGTGTTCGACCGGACGCTGGACGACGAGGCCTTTATCCAGGCTCTGCGCGACAAACTGGGCGAGGAGACGGCCGAGCTGCTGGCGGCCGAGACGCGGGATGAGCTGCTCGGCGAGCTGGCCGACGTGATGGAGGTGGCGCTGGCGCTCGCCGCCGCGCAGGGTTTCACCGCCGCCGAGCTCGAGGCCCGCCGACTGGCTAAGCGCGATGAGCGCGGCGGGTTCGACGCCCGGGTCTGGAACGCCGCCGTCGAGGGCGCGGAGGACTGTCCGGCGGTGGACTACTACCTGGCGCGGCCGGGGCAGTATCCGCGAGTTTAGGCCCCCGCCTACTCGTACTCCCAGAACAGCGCCACCGGCGCGATGCCGGTCCAGCCGCAGAAGTCCTTCTGGGCGATGTTGCCGGGCGCCAGCGCATCGGGGGCGTAGTTTTCCCAGAAGGTTCCGGTAGCCAGGAACACCTGGGCGACGCACCAATAGTATTGCCGCGCCAGCTTGCGCGCCAGAACGCGCCGGCCGACGCGCTCGAGGCCGCGGATGATCATGTAGTTGGTGGGCGCCCAGACGCCGCCTTTCCAGTAGCCGCCGGCGGGGTTGAAGTCCGGCGCGTCGGCGGGGGTGTTGGCGATCGGAAAACGGCGCCAGAATTGGTTGGGGTCGGTCAGATGGCCGATCAATCGATCCAGCCGCTTGGGCGGGACGACGCCAGCCAGCATCGTCCAGAACATGCCGATGTGTTTGCGCCGGATCTGTTGGCCGTAGCCGAGGTCGTAATAGAAGCCGTCCTGCTCGCTCCAGCAATGCCGGTTGATGGCCCGGCCGATGTCGGCGTGATGACGGGCGTAGCCGGCCGCTTCGTCGTGCTGGCCGATCAGGCCGGCGATGGTCCTGAGGTTGTCGGCGAACAGAGCCATCTGGGCGGAGAAGTCGACGCTGCGGCCCTGGCGATTCCACACCGCATTCAGGCCGGCGTAGGTGAACACCTTGGGATAGAGGTTGTGCAGGACAACGCCCGCATGATCGTCGGTCCAGCCGTCGGGATAGCGCGGGATATTGTCCATGCCGGAGCCGAGCGCGTCGGAGAAGAACAGGCCGTCGTCCATGCGGTAGGTCCGCATCAGGAAATCGAAGAAGCGCTTGTGGGCAGTGTAGGTCGCGCGCAGGCGGCCAAGGTCCTTCGACCGGCTGAACAGCTCCAGCTCAGCGAAGGCGAACAGGGGCGGGTTGATGGAAACCGGGTGGTCCTTGGGCCAGAACGGCCGGCCCTGGGCGTCGTATTCGCGGCAGATGAAGCCGTCGGCGTCCTGGCGGGCGTAGAAGTTGTCCAGGGCATTGGCGATCGGCAGGTCGGCAATGTCGTACTTGGCGTAAGACGCGATGAAACAGGTGTCCCAGGCGAAGATGTGCGGGCTGAAGGCGGCGTCCACGAACGGCTTGGGATAGGCCGCATTGCCTGGCCCGCCGCGGACCTTGGCTTTGGCGATGGCGAGCGCGGCGTCGTACATGCGCTTACGCAGCTCGACCGGAACGTCCCAGTTGGTCGCCGCGCCCTGCGCGAGCGCGGCGCGGGACAGGCCGAGGGCGGCGAGGGTGGCCGCGGAGGCGCCGATCTGAAGGAACTGGCGTTTGTTCATCGCGTCAGCCACGGCTCAAAACTCCGCTCATCCCGGCGAATGCCGGGACCCAGATCATATGGCGCAGGGGGCTGGCAAGTAATCCGGATGAGTGACGGCGGCCGGCGCTTTGTCATCTGGGTCCCGGCATTCGCCGGGATGAGCGGATTTAAATCGCAGGTCTCGATTCCGGCGCCGGCTGCATCCGAGCATGCTGAATCCCACCCAACCGCCATTTGCTCCCGCGCCCGGGCTTCAAACCTTCCCCCGCCCGCTCTAGGGTCCCCGTGGGCGCACAAGAGTCGGGGGACCATCGCATGCTGGAGCGGCTGTTCGGACTGGCCGAGCACAAGACCAATGTGCGCACCGAGGTGTTCGCCGGGTTCACCACCTTCCTGACCATGGCCTATATCGTGGTGGTCAATCCGCAGATCCTGGGCCAGGCGGGAATGCCCGTGGCCGCGGTGGCGGCGGCGACCTGCCTGATCGCCGGGATCGCCTCGATCCTGATGGGTTTTGTCGCCAACTATCCGCTGGCGCTGGCGCCGGGCATGGGGCTGAACGCCTACTTCACCTACACGGTAGTGCTGGGCATGCACGTGCCCTGGCAGACGGCGCTGGGGTGCGTCTTCATCTCCGGCGCGGCGTTCATGGTCCTGACCCTGGCCGGCGTGCGGCAGATGATCATGGCGGCCATCCCTCGGTCCCTGTTCGCGGCGGTGGCCGGCGGGATCGGCCTGTTCATCGCCTTCATCGGCCTGAAGGACGCGGGGATCATCGTTTCCAATCCGGCGACGTCGGTGGGGCTCGGCAATCTGACCGCGACCGGCCCGTCTCTGGCCCTGCTCGGCCTCTTGCTGATTGCGGTCCTGCAGGCCTGGAAGGTCAAGGGCGCCATCCTGATCGGCATCGTCCTGACCTCGCTGGCGGGCTGGGGCCTGGGCCTGACCCATTTCACGCCGGGCAGCTACAGCCTGACCAGCCTGTCGGCGACAGCGTTCAAGCTCGACATTCCCGCCGCCCTCAGCCTGAAGGGCAATGTCGGCCTGACGGTGATCGAGATCATCTTCGTCTTCCTGTTCGTCGACCTGTTCGACAACGTTGGCACCCTGGTCGCCGTCACCAAGAGGGCGGGCCTGGTGGCCGAGGACGGAACCATCCCGCGCCTGAACCGGATCCTCCTGGTGGACTCCACCGCGACCATGATCGGCTCGCTTGCCGGCACCAGCACGGTGACCAGTTATATCGAGAGCGCCGCCGGCGTGGCCGAGGGCGGACGCACGGGCCTGACCAGCATCACCGTGGGCGTGCTGTTCCTGATCACCCTGGTCTTCGCGCCGCTGGTGCAGGCGATCCCGGCGGCGGCCACCGCGCCGGCGCTGATCCTGGTGGGCGCGCTGATGGTGGGCGCCGTGGCCGAGGTGGACTGGACCGACGCGGCCATCGCCATCCCGGCCTTCCTGACACTGATCATGATCCCGCTGACCTATTCCATCGCCAACGGCCTGGCCTTCGGCATCACCAGCCACGCGGCGCTGAAGCTGGTGCGTGGCCAGGTGAAGCTGAAGCAGGACTGGCTGCTGTTCGTGCTGGCGGCGCTGTTCGTTGCGCGGTTTGTCTATCTGGCGAAAGGGTAGGGGGTGGGACCGAGGCTCGGAGCCAATTCCTCCCCGATAGGGGGAGGGGGACCGCGAAGCGGTGGAGGGGGCCTGGCCGCTACGCCGGCGTTTGGCGGTACAAGCGCCAAAGTCACCGACCTCCTCTGCGACGGACTAGGCCCCCTCAGTCGCTCCGCGACAGCTCCCCCAATGGGGGAGCGATTCTGGCGTTTAGCCTCGACCATATTGGGCGCCATGCTGGGGCTCAGCGTGACCACCGCCGCCCTCGCCGCCCCCGCCTCCAACGCCGACCGCACGGCGCGCTATTTCGAGCGGGTCAAGACCCAGCCGGTTCCGCTGGCCATCTTCCTGCGGCGCATGCCCAAGGGCGGGGATCTGCACAACCATCTGGCCGGCGCCGTCTATGCCGAGAGCATGGTCGCCTGGGCCGCCGCCGATGGCCGCTGCGTGAGCCTGGCGACCATGGTGGTCACCTCGGCGCCCTGCGCGGCCGGCTCTCAGCCGGTGGCCGGCGTAATCACGACCGGGACCGCCTATCACGACATGGTCGACGCCTTCTCCATGCGCGACTTCGTGGCCCGGTCCGGCGAGAGCGGGCACGACCATTTCTTCGCCACCTTCGACAAGTTTGGCGCGGCGAGCGACGGCCGCGACGCGGAAAGCATAGCCGAGGCGGCCAACCGGGCTGCGGAGGATCACGTCTCCTATCTGGAGTTGATGTGGTCGCCGGGGATGATCGAGGCGGCGTTTGGCGCAGGCGGCGGGGCCTGGACCGACGACCTGGGCGCCCAGTACGCCAGGAACGCGCCGAAGATGGCGGCCATCATCGCCAAGACCCGCGCCCACATCGACGAGACCGAGGCCAAGGCGCGCAAGCTTATGGGCTGCGACACGCCGGCGCCGCAGGCCGGCTGCGGCGTGACCATCCGCTATCTGGCCCAGGTGATCCGCACCTTTCCGCCGCAGATGGTGTTTGCGCAGTCGCAGTATGGCTACGCCCTGGTCAGCGCCGAGCTGCGCTTTGTGGGGGTCAATCTGGTGGCGCCCGAGGACGACCCCGTCACCCTGCGCGACTATGACAAGCAGATGCGGCTGCTGGGCTATCTGGGCAAACGCTATCCCGCCGTGCCGCTGAGCCTGCACGCGGGCGAGGTTACGATGGGCCTGGTTCCGACCGCCGACCTGCGGTTCCACATCCGCGAGGCGGTGGAGACAGCCGGCGCGCGGCGGATCGGCCATGGCGTCGATGTGAAATACGAGACCGACGCCGCCGGCCTGCTGCGCGAGATGGCGGCCAGGAAGGTGCTGGTGGAGATCAACCTCACCAGCAATGACGTCATCCTGGGCGTGGTGGGCGGCGACCATCCGTTCCAGACCTATCGCGCGGCGGGCGTGCCGCTGGCCCTGTCCACCGACGACGAGGGCGTCTCGCGCATCGACCTGACGCATGAGTTCGAACGGGCGGTGCGAACCTATCCGCTGAGCTATGGCGATCTGAAGACGCTGGTGCGGAACAGTTTGGACTATTCGTTCGCCGGCGGGGACAGCCTGTGGGCGTCGAACGCGCCGTATCGCGTGGCGGCGGCATGCGCGGGGGTGAAGCTGGGCGTGGGCAGTCCGCCTAGCCGGTGCAAGGCTCTGCTGGAGCACAGCGAGCGGGCGAAGCTGGAGTGGGCGCTCGAGGGGGACTTCGCGGTGTTTGAGGCGACGGATTGGGCGAGGCGACGATGAGTTTATGGACACGCCGGCGCTTTATTCTGAGAGCGCGTAACCCCTCACCCTCCCACGCCGCTGCGCGTCGCGGGCCCCTCCCTCTCCCTCCGGGAGAGGTGTGGGCGCGAAACACCTCTCCCGAAGGGAGAGGGCGGGCCCCAAGCGAAGCTTGGGAGGGTGATGCGTTACGAAGGTTTGGGATTGCCTGCGTGGCCGCCATGGCCCTCCTCGCCCCCGCCGCCCAGGCCCACCCCGCCAAAATCCCCATCCGCGTCGTGGTCGTCACCACCTTCGAGATCGGCAACGACACGGGCGATACGCCCGGCGAGTTCCAGAACTGGGTGGCGCGGCTGCCGCTGGACAGGACCTTGCCGTTTCCGGCGGGCAACCGGGCGCTGCGGTACAATGCGAAGAAACATGTGCTGGGGATCGTCACCGGCTCGGGCTCGGTGAACGCGGCGTCCTCGATCATGGCGCTCGGCCTCGACCCGCGGTTCGACCTGACCCACGCCTACTGGATCATCGCCGGCATCGCCGGCATCGACCCCGAGCACGGTTCGGTGGGCTCGGCGGCCTGGGCCAGCTATGTGGTCGACCGCGACCTGACGCATGAGATCGACGCCCGCGAAATCCCGCCTGGCTGGTCCACCGGCCTGATCCCGCTGGGCCGCTCCAAGCCCTATGCGCTGCCCGTCCCGGGACCCGGCATCTACAGCCCCAATGTCTACCCGCTCGACCCGGGCCTGACCGAGTGGGCCTACAGGCTGACGGCGGGCGTCAAGCTGGATGACACCGCCGACCTGAAGGGCATCCGCGCCCACTACCACCAGGCCGAGGCCGTCCTGCCGCCGCACGTGATCAAGGGCGATGAGGTCTCGGCGATGAACTGGTGGGTCGGGACCATCATGACCAGGACCGCCGAGGATTGGATGGCCTACTGGACCAAGGGCAAGGGGGTGATGACCACCACAGCCATGGAGGACTCCGGCGTGCTCAATTCGCTGCGGATGCTGGCCAAGACCGGCCGCGTGGACGACCGGCGGGTGATGGTGCTGCGCACGGCGTCCAACTATTCCGCGCCGGGCGATGGCGACACCGCGGCCGGGCTGATCGCGGCGGAGTCGTCGGACGACACGGCCACCCACCTGTCGGCCTTCATCCCCTCGCTGGAGGCGGCCTACCGGGTGGGGTCGGTGGTGGTGAACCAGCTGTCCGGGCACTGGGACCGCTACCGCGACCACGCCCCCTCCGTGGCGCCATGAGCGCGTCATGAGCGTCTGCGTCGTCGGTTCGCTGAATTTCGACATCATCTGCCGCGTGGCCCGGTTGCCCAGGCCGGGGGAGACTGTGGCGGGGAGCGACCTGCTGCGCCTGCCCGGCGGCAAGGGCGGCAACCAGGCCGCGGCGGCGGCGCGCGTCGGCGCCAGGACCGTCTTCGTCGGCGCGGTGGGGCGCGACGAGCCGGGGGAGATCATGGTCGGGGCGCTGAAGGCCTCGGGCGTCGATGTGTCGGGCGTGGTGGTGTTCGAGGAGATAGCCTCGGGGCATGGGTTCGTCACGGTGGCGAAGTCCGGGCAGAACAGCATCGTCCTGGCCCTGGGGGCCAATATGGCGCTTGAGCCCGCGCACGTGACGCGGCCCGCCGCCGCCGGTCACAAGGTGCTGATGGCCCAGCTGGAATGTCCCGTGGCCACGGTCGAGGCGGCGTTCAAGGCCGCGCCAGGCGCGATCAAGATCCTCAATACCGCCCCGGCGGTGCTGGCCGGGGCCAGCCTTTTTCCGCTCGCCGACATCCTGGTCTTCAACGAGAGCGAACTGGCCGCCTATGCCGGGACCGAGGAGACCACCGACATTGAGGCGGTTGTCGACACGGCGCGGCGCCTGGCCAGCTTCCCCGGCCAGATCGTCATCGTCACCCTCGGCGCCGCCGGGGCGGTGGCCCTGGACAAGAATGTGGTGGTTCGCGTGGAAGGCCGCCTGGTCGATGTGCTGGACACCACCGGCGCCGGCGACTGTTTCTGCGGCATCCTCGCCGCGCGGCTGGCGGAGGGCGCCAGCCTCGAGGATGCAATGATCTGGGCCAACGCCGGCGCCAGCCTGTCGGTGGAGCGCCCCGGCGCCATGCCCGCCATGCCCTACCGTTTCGAGATCGAGGCGGTGATGGAGGCGGCGGCGGGGTAGGTTACCCCAATCCGCTCATCCCCGCGAAGCCGCATAGGCGGTAAGATAAGCGACCATTGTGAGGGTGTGCTTTCAGCTTCACGGCTGCGGCATAGGCCCCCTCAGTCGCTGCGCGACAGCTCCCCCAACGGGGGAGCGATTCACGGTGAAACGCCGCTGTGTTCCTGATCGCTCCCCCGATGGGGGAGCTGTCCCGATGGGACTGAGGGGGCCTGGCCGCTACTGAGCCGATAGACGATGAGCGCCCGGTCTCACGGCGGCTAACTTTGTGGCGGCGCCGCTAAACTTACCGCCTATGCGCGAAAGCGGGGATCCATGGCGCGATGTCTCCGGATGACGCGCGAGGCTTGCGGCGCCGGCTCAATGGGTCCCCGCTTTCGCGGGGATGAGCGGCTTCATTTCACCGATAACTCACCACCTCATATTCGATCCCATCCGGGTCCAGCAGGTAGAAGCGCCGGCCGGGGTCGTAGGCGCCGTGGTTGAAGGGGACGAGGCCGGCGGCCTTGGCCTTGGCCTCCACCGCATCCAGGTCGTCGACCTCGACGCCGATGTGGTTCAGGGGCCGACCCTTGGCGAAGTCATCGTCGGTGTAGGCGACATCCTTGCCGGTGTAGAGGGCCAGATAGTCGCTGTCGGAGCCCACATGGATGGTGCGGCCGCCATCGCGGGCGGGGCCGCGCCAGCGGATCGACCAGCCGAACAGGTCCTGCATCAGTCTGGCGGCGCGATCGGGATCGCTGACGGTGACGTTCACATGCTCGATACGCGGGGAGGCCATTGCACTTTTGTCCTTGGCGGCGGACGCGGATTTGCGTCCGTTGCGCGTCGTACAACCTCAAGCTAACTGGAGGTCAAGCTTTGATTGGAGGATGATTTGCCCGCGCCGCCGTCCCTGCTGACCATCGGCGATCTGGCCCGCCGCACGGGCCTGTCCGTCTCGGCGATCCGCTTCTATGAGGCGCGCGGGCTGGTGCGGGCGATCCGCACCGGCGGCAACCAGCGCCGTTTCGCCCGCGCTGACATCCGCCGGCTGTCCTTCGCCCTGATCGCCCAGAAGATCGGCATGAGCCTGGGGGCGATCGAGGCGGAGCTTAAGACCCTGCCGGAGAGCCGCACGCCCACCCGCGGCGACTGGCAGGCGATCAGCGAGCGGATGCGGGCGGTGCTGGACGCGCGCATCACCCGGCTGATCGAGACGCGGGACCGGCTGGACGGCTGCATCGGCTGCGGCTGTCTCTCGCTGGACCGGTGCGCGCTGTATAATCCGCAAGACCGCGCGGCCAGGGCCGGGCCGGGCCCGAGGTTCCTGCTGGGGGACCGGGCGTCGGATTTTGAGACCAATTCTCCTTCTCCCCTTGCGGGAGAAGGTGGCGGCGAAGCCGACGGATGAGGGGTCGCGCGGGCCTCTCCTGATAGTCTGTTTGCAGGAAACCCGAGAAGCCGGCGCGACCCCTCATCCGGCCCTTCGGGCCACCTTCTCCCGCAAGGGGAGAAGGCCTATTGCGCCACCCGCCGCGCGCTGAGGATCGGTATCGGCGGCGACAGGATTTCGCCGCGCATGACGCCCGTGCCGGCGGTTTTTGACGTCGGCGCCTCGAAGATGGCGCGGACCACGTCCATGCCGTCGACCACCTGGCCAAAGGCGGCGAAGCCGGCATTGTCGCCGGCGGCCGTGGGGTCGGCGTCGTAGCCGGGCTGGTCGCCGATGCAGATGAAGAAGTCCGACGTCGCCGAGCCTGGCGCGCGCCGGGCCATGGACAGGGTCCCATCCTTGTGCGCAAGCCCGGTCTTGGTCGTGCTTTCGTGCGCGATGGGCCTGAACATCCGGGTCGGGTCGCCGCGGAAGCCGCCCTCGATCAGGCCACGCTCCGGCTGGGTCGGCACGTGGGAGGCGCGGTAGAACTTCGCTTCGTCGTAGCGGCGCGTGTCCACATAGTGCAGGAAGTTGCGGGCGGTGATCGGCGCCTTGCCGACATTGATGTCGGCGGTGATGACGCCCTTGGAGGTCTTCAAGGTTACCCGGACCAGGCCGGTATCCGTCTGCGCGAAGACCGGGACCGCGATCAGCGAAAGGCTGGCGCCGAGCACGGCGCGTCGATGCGGATCATGGCTCATGAGCCCAAGCTTAACACCGGCGCGCCGGCCCGCAATGGCCGGTGGCGACCGCAACGCTTGCAACCAACCGGGCCTGACGACGTTGGGTATTGGGTAAGGCGGCGTGGCGTCCCCCCCGACCTGCAAGTCGCCTTCCCGCCCACTGGCTGCAAAGCCGGTGGGCGCCTTGGCGGTTTGCTGAGAAAGTGCGACGTGTCGCGCGAATTGTGCTATCCTATTGGTTGAATGCCCGGCGATCCGCCTCGGTCGTGGAGCGTCGCCGTACACTCGGCCGGGTACGGCTCTCGATTCGAGAGCCTCCGGACACCTGGGAAGGGCCAGTCATGGCCGTCCAACCACCGACCCTACCCACCGTAGCCGAAAGCCTGACGCTGGCGTTGATCGCTTCGTCGGATGCGCCGCTGCTGCTGCTGGATGGTGATTTGAGAGTGGTCGCGGCGAGCAAGTCGTTTGGGCGTGCGTTCGGCGTCGGCCCTGAAGACGCGTCGGGAAAGCTGGTCTTCGAGCTGGGATCCGGCGAATGGGATCTGCCCAAGTTCCGCTCTCTGTTGCGCGCCACTGCCTTGGGCCACGCCGCGATCGACGCCTATGAGTTGGATCTCAGGATCAAGGACGCGGACCCGCGCCGTCTGGTGATCAAGGCCCAGAAGCTACAATACGGCGACGCCGAGGCTGCGCGCCTGCTGGTGACCGTCTCCGACGTGACCGAGGCCCGCCTGGCCGAAAAGGTGAAGGACGACCTGGTGCGGGAAAAGGCTGTCCTGTTGCAGGAAGTCCAGCACCGCGTCGCCAACAGCCTGCAGATCATCGCCAGCGTTCTGCTGCAGAGCGCCCGCAACGTGCAGTCCGAGGAGACGCGCAACCATCTGCACGACGCGCACAACCGCGTCATGTCCATCGCCACGGTGCAGAAACAGCTGGCGGCGTCCCGCGTCGGCAGCGTCGAACTCGCGCCCTACTTCACCCAGCTCTGCCAGAGCCTGGGGGCCTCGATGATCCGCGATCACAACCGGCAGTCGATCGAGGTGAGCGCCGACAAGAGCACGGTCGACGCCGATGTCTCGGTGAGCCTGGGCCTGATCGTCACCGAACTGGTGATCAATGCGCTCAAGCACGCCTTCACCGAGCACAGCGAGGGCAAGATCCTCGTCGACTACCATTCCAAGGGACCGAACTGGACCCTTTCGGTGTCCGACAATGGCCTGGGCATGCCGCCGGAGTCCGCCAGGGCCCCTGCCGGTCTGGGCACCAGCATCGTCGAGGCGCTGGCGCACCAGCTCAAGGCCCGCGTTCAGGTTTCGAATCGCAGCCCCGGCACCATGGTCGCGGTGGTTCACACGCGTATCGCCGCGGTCGACGACGCCGGCGCGGCGGCGCGAGCGGTTTAGGGCGGGTTGGGTTTAGTCACGCCTCTTGGCCGGGGCTGGCCCCCACCGTCGTTTCGCGCCGTTCGGCGTATACGCCGAACCCCCCTGTCTTCGCTTCGCTCGCGGGGGAGGAGGAATGCCGTAGTGAGCTTCTTCCTCCTCACCCCACGCGTAGCGAGAGGGGGAGGTGTCGCGGCGCTGAAGCGCGGCGGAAGCGACGTGACGGTGGGGGCCGGCGCCGGCCGTCGATTCAGTCCAACCCCAACCCGCCCTAGGCTCTCGCCTGCAGCCGCGCGCCGCCGTTCTGAGGCCGCCCGCCGGGGATGAGGTGGGCCAGGGCGCGCGCGAGGTCTTCGGGCGGATAGGGTTTGGGCAGAAAGATGGTGTCATCGGGCAGGGTGGTCAGGTCCAGACCGGCCAGGCCCGAAGCGACGATGATCTTGATCGGCGGCCAGCGGCGCCGGGTGTGATGGGCGAGCCGCACGCCGTCCATGGAGCCGGGCATCTTGATGTCGGTGAACATCACCTTGATTTCGCGGTGAGCATCCAGGACCGCGATCGCCTCGTCGGCATTGTCCGCCGACAGGACCGTAAGGCCCATGTCCGTCAGTCGCGCGGTCAGTTCAAGGCGCAGGATCGCTTCGTCCTCGACGATCAGAACTGTCGTCGGCGATTTCGGAGAAGACCAAGCCATTGATCCCTAACGCCCTGATTGCGGAATGGGTCCATCTCAATGTTATCGTCTCTCAACAATGTGGCGTCGAAACCACTCGCCAGCGTGGGAAATCCGCCAAGTCTCACAAGACTGGCCCGTGGCCACCTCATCCTTGCCATCGTTCGATCCTCGGCTAAGGTCGCGACCTCAATTTCAGGGGGTGGCATGCGTAGCTTGGCGAACGTGGTTTCCGCGGCGGCTCTGGCCTGGGCCGTGGCAAGCAGTGGGGCCGCGGCGCAAGGGGTGGGGGCGCAAGGCGCGCCGCCGCACATTCTGCAGCAGCCGTCGATCAGCCATGACCTGATCGCCTTCTCCTACGGCGGCAATATCTGGACCGTGCCGCGGGCCGGCGGACGGGCGAGCCGGCTGACCATCGGCGTCGGCGTCGAAAGCGGGCCGATCTTCTCGCCGGACGGCCAGACCATCGCCTTTACCGGCGAGTACGACGGCAACACCGACGTCTTCACCATCCCGTCCCAGGGCGGCATCCCGCACCGGATCACCTACAACCCCGCGCCGGACTTCGCGGTGGGCTGGTCGGCGGACGGCAAGTCGATCTTGTTCCGCTCGAACCGCGCCTCCACCACTCCGCGCTACACCCAGCTGTATTCCGTCCCCGCCGGCGGCGGCGTGGCCAGGCGACTGCCGCTGCCCTACGGCTACACCGGCCAGATGTCGCCGGACGGCGCCGAGATCGCCTATGCCCCGGTCGCGCCGGCGTTCGGGAACAACTATTTCAACTATGTCGCCTGGGGCAACTACCACGGCGGCATGGCCGGGACGGTGTGGATCACCACCCTGCCCGGGCTGGAGTCGGTGGAGGTGCCGCACGAAACGACGGCGGACTTCTCGGCCGTCTGGCTGGGCGGGAAGGTCTATTTCCTGTCGGGCCGCAAGGGGCCGATCAGCGTGTTCAGCTACGATCCGGCGACCAAGGCGGTCAGCGAGGTCTATCACAACACCGGTCCCGACATCCGCAGCCTGGCCACCGATGGTGCGAGCCTGATCTTCGACCGGCTGGGCGAACTCTATACCTTTTCGCCCGGCGCCGAGCCGCAGCTGGTGTCGGTGGACGTCACCGGCGACATGCCGGACGTGCGCGAGCGGATCAAACCGGTCGCCGACGAAGTGGTGAATATCGGCATCTCACCGACGGGCCTCCGCGCCGTTGTCGAGGCGCACGGCGAGATCCTTACCGTGCCGGTCAAGCATGGCGCCATCCGCGACATCACCAATACCCCGGGCGTCGCCGAGCGCGAGCCGGCCTGGAGTCCGGACGGCCAGTCGATCGCCTATTTCTCCGACGAGTCCGGCCTCTACGCCCTGCACGTGGCCTCGCAGACCGGCGCGTCCGACGCGGTGAAGAAATATCCGCTGTCCAAGGAGCCGACCTATTATTTCGGGCCGCTGTGGTCGCCGGACTCCAAGAAGATCGCCTTCTATGACAACCGGCTGAACACCTATGTGCTGGACCTGGTCACCGGCAAGCTGGCCAGGATCGGCGATCCGGACACCTATGGCGGCTTTTCCGGCTCGACCCACGCCATGGCCTGGTCGCCGGACTCGCGCTGGCTGGTCTATCCGCACTCGACCCCCAACCATCTGCATGTGTTGGAGCTCTATTCGACGGCGAGCGGGGGCTCGACCCAGCTGACCGACGACATGGCCGACAGCTTCGATCCAGCCTTCGACCGCAGCGGCAAATACGTCTACTTCCTGGCCTCCAACAACGCCGGGGCCACCGAGGCCGGGCTGGACATGACCAGCGACCTCTATCACCCGACCCAGTCCATCTATGCCCTGACCCTGACGGCCAAGACCGCCTCGCCGATCGCGCCGCAGACCGACGACGAAAAGAGCGCCGCCGAGACCAAGGAAAAGGCCAAGGAGAATTCCGACTCCACCCCCGCCGGCGAGACCGGCGAGGAGAAGAAGGAAGCCAAGGCCCACCCGGACGCCGCCACGCCGGCCAAGGGCGAAAAGCCCACCGAGGTCGACCTGGTCGGCATGAGCGTCGCCGCCATCCAGGGCCGCATCGTCGCCATGCCGCTGCCGCCGAAGAACTACGATGCCCTCGAGGCCGGCAAGCCGGGCGTCTTCTACTTCATCCAGGCCGACGACATTCCCGACGCCAACGCCACCGGCGATGACGGCGAGCTGAACCGCTATACGCTCGAGGATCGCAAGGCCGAGAAGCTGGCCGACCATGTCGACGCCTATCAGATCACCGGCGACGGCGAGAAGATGCTGCTGACGCTCGAGGGCGGCCATCCCGGCGCCAAGCCAAGTTATGTGGTCGCTCCCGCCGGCGCGCCGGTAAAGGCCGGGGAGGGCGCCCTGTCGCTGGCGGGCTTAAAGGTGCGGGTCGATCCGCCGGCGGAATGGCGGCAGATGTATCATGAGGTCTGGCGCATCGAGCGGGCCTACTTCTACGACCCCAACTTTCACGGGGTGAACACCGTCGCCGAGGAGAAGGCGCTGGAGCCCTATGTGGCCTCGATCCAGGCGCGCTCGGACCTGAACTATGTGTTCCAGGAAATGCTGAGCGGTTTTTCCGTCGGCCACCTGCGCGGCTCCGGCGGCGCCATTGCCGAGCCGGACAAGGTGCCGGGGGGCCTGCTGGGCGCCGACTACGAGATCAAGGGCGGCCGCTACTGCATCAGCAAGATCTACACCGGCGGATCCTGGTCGCCGGAGGCCAAGGCGCCGCTGGCGCAGCCGGGGCTGAACGTCCATGAGGGCGACTGCATCCTGGCCGTGAACGGCCAGCCGGTGTCGGGCGATGAGGACATCCAGAAGCCGCTGGAAGGCACGGCGGGGCAGGTGGTCTCCCTCACCATCGGTTCGGCCGCCGGCTCGCGCGAGGTGAGCGTGGTCCCGGTCGCCAGCGAGGCGCGGCTGCGCAACCTCGACTGGATCGATGGCAACCGCCGCCTGGTGGACCAGATGTCGGGCGGCAAGCTGGCCTACGTCTATCTGCCGGACACCGCCCAGGGCGGCTTTACGGCGATGAACCGTTACTATTTCGCCCAGACCAACCGGGCGGGCGTGATCGTCGACGAACGCTTCAACAGCGGCGGCCAGGTGGCCGACTACATCATCGAGGTGCTGAACCGGAAGATCGAGGCCTATTGGACCGCGCGTTACGGCGCCGTCGACCGCACGCCCAGCGCTGGCGTCTATGGACCCAAGGTGATGATCGCCAACGAATGGTCCGGCTCCGGCGGCGACGCCCTGCCGTGGCTGTTCAAATACAACAAGATCGGCCCGTTGGTGGGCAAGCGCACCTGGGGCGGTCTCGTAGGCATCGGCGCCATTCCGGTCTTGATGGACGGCGGCAATGTCACCTCGCCGTCGGTGGGCTTCTATTCGCCCAACGGCGCCTGGGAGGTGGAGAACCACGGGGTCGATCCGGACTATCCGGTGGAGCAGGACCCCAAGGCGGTCGCCGCCGGCCACGATCCGCAGCTGGAAGCCGCCATCGCCCTGGCGATGGACAAGCTGAAAAGCGAGCCGCCCGCGCCGACCCCGCCGCACCCGGCGTTTCCGAACTACCACCCGGCGGCGGGGCAGTAGCGCGCACGACTAAAACCTTCCCCGCTTGTCGGGGAAGGAGGGGCGCGACCGCGCAGCGGTTGGGAGGATGGGGTGACGCGAGCCGCAAGGCTCGCCAAGCAAGGACTCTTCAGTGCAGGCTGAGACGAGTCATGCGCGCCTGCCGGCGCGGACCCCCATCCTCCCACCGCTTCGCGGCGGGCCCCTCCTTCCCCCATAAAAGGGGGAAGGGTTCACAGTGAAAGGCGGCCCCCTCCCCAAGGGAAGATAAAGGGACAGGATACCTATCCCCAGATCCGGCGCGCGACATGGCTTAAGGGGGATAGGTATCCTGTCCCTTTATCTTCCGACAGGGCGCCACCCGGCTATCGCGGCTCGCCCAGCGGCAGCACGACCCGCCCGAACGTTCCATTGGTGACAATCGCGAAGCTGCCGTAGACGGCCAGGGACCCGCAGACCAGGCCGAGCAGGCCGCCGTAGTGGCTCAGGTTCGGCTTGCCCAGCGCCGCGCCCAGGCCGAGCAGGGCGAAGGTGATCCAGAGGGTCAGGAAGACCAGGAACAGCAGCCGCGACAGCTTGAAGGTGGCGATCCACAGATAGAGGGTCAGCACGCCCCAGAGCAGCAGGGCGACGCCGACGGTCGGGCCCGCGGCCTTCAGGTCGATCATCCCGGCGTGGTTCATCAGCAGCATGATGGCGAACCACCACCAGAAGGCGCCGTAGCTCAAGAAGGCGGTCATGCCGAAGGTGTTGCCGACCTTGAACTCCATGACGCCGGCAATGATCTGGATCAGGCCGCCGTAGGTCAGGGCCAGGGGGATCACCACCCCTTCGCCCGCGGAGGGCAGGAGGCCGGCGTTGACGAGACTCAGCAGGATTGTGGTCAGGCCAAAGCCGACCAGACCCAGGGCGGCGGGATTCGCCGCCGGGGATGCGGATTGAGGCACGGTTTCCTCCAAGGAAGATTTTGTCTTTTTGGCCGTTACGGCGAAGCTGAGCTAACGCCGCTTCGCGGGTTACGTCCAGATGGGGTGAGATGGATGGAATGGGGCCGCAATTCAGTTTGTAAGCGCTCCCCTTCCTCGTCATAAACATCTCCAAACTGGGGCCCTGGCGCTGTGGCCGGCTCC